>VFQM010000116.1_pt1 | contig 100523 bp, 107 predicted proteins | sample 3512391 | NCBI WGS metagenome assembly VFQM01 (sample SAMN10412369, study PRJNA504923) | tailings metagenome | isolation source: Replicate 1 from Balatoc abandoned mine | place: Philippines | reverse complement strand
CCATCACGCGGTTGTCGTTGAGGCGGAAGCTGAGCAGCACCGCCTTCTTGAGCCATTGGTTGACCTGCCAGCCGCCATTGCCGTCAGGCTGGGCCACCCGCGCCTCACCGCTGTCGAGCAGGGCGAGCGCCGCTGTCACCGCCTCGCCCACTTCGTGCCCGGGGGTGACAGAAGCGCGGTTGTCCCATGCGGCTTCGATGGCGGTGATGAGGCTGTCGGTCATGGGCGTTCTCCGGGCGTCGGGTTATGACGGGCGCCTAGCCGCGCGGCGGCCTTGCGGCAAGCGGAGCCTGCAAGTGCCGGGGCAGCATACGTAAGCCGCCCCGACGTTTGTGCCTTATTCTTCCATCCCCGCCGCCAGCGCGAACTGATAGGCCCGCTCCGCCAGCGGGCGCACGCGGTCGCTCATCGCCTGCGCGTGGGCGGAGGAGGCGGTGCCGTCGATCACGCGTTTCTTGATGCCCTGCATGATCCCTGCGAGGCGGAACAGGTTATAGGCGAAGTACCAGTCCATCGGCGGCACGGGGAAGCCGGTGCGCGCGACGTAGCGGTCGACCGCCTCCTGCTGCGACGGGATGCCGAGCGCCTCCAGATCGAGCCCCAGCAGCCCCGCACGGCCATCGGCGGGGTTGTGCCAGTTGAGCATGAGGTAGCTGAAGTCGGCAATCGGATCGCCGAGCGTCGACAGCTCCCAGTCGAGCACGGCGATGATGCGCGGTTCGGTCTTGTGGAAGATCACGTTGTCGAGCCGGTAGTCGCCATGCACCACGCTCGATCCATGCTGCGGCGGGATGGTCTGCGGCAGCCATTCGATCAGCCGCTCCATCTCGGGCATGTGCTCGGTTTCGGAGAGCTTGTACTGCTTGGTCCAGCGGGTGATCTGGCGCGCGCAGTAATCGGTCGGCTTGCCGTAGTCGCCCATCCCGATCTGTTCGGGCTGGTTGAGGTGCAGGTCGGCCATCGTGTCGATCAGCGCGTGATAGATCGCGCGGCGCTCGTCCGGGCTCATGCCGGGGAGCGCGCCGTTCCACAGCGAGCGGCCATCGGCCATGCTCATCACGAAGAACTTGGAGCCGATCACGTCCACGTCCTCGCACAGGCCATAGGTGCGCGGGACGGGGAAGCCGGTGGGGTAGAGCCCGGTCATCGCCGCATATTCGCGGTCGACCGCGTGGGCGCTCGGCAGCAGCTTGCCGAAGGGCTGGCGGCGCAGCACGTAGGAGGCGCCCGGCGTGTCGATCCGGTAGGTCGGGTTCGACTGGCCGCCCTTGAACTTGGTGTAGCTGATCGGGCCTTCGAAGCCTTCGACATGGGCTTCGAACCAGCGGGTCAGCGAGGCGAGGTCGAGCGCGTCCTTCTCGGTCACTTCGACCGTGCCGACCATTTCCTTGTCGAAATCGATCTGGGGAGCGTCAGTCATCAGTCGAACACCACCACCGTGCGGGCAGAGGTGCCCTTGCGCATCGTGTCAAAGCCTTCGTTCACCTGATCGAGCGTGATCCGCTCGGCGATGATCGTGTCGAGGTCCAGAAGCCCGCGCAGATAGAAGTCGACCAGACGCGGAAGGTCCACGGGGAAGTGGTTCATCCCCATGATCGCGCCCATCAGCTTCTTGCCGCCGAGGAGGTCCATCGCGCCCAGTCCGACCTTGCAGTCCAAAGGCATCATCCCGAGGATCACCGCCGTGCCGCCGCGCCGCAGGGAAGCGACCGCGAGATCGGCCGAAGCCTGACGGCCCACCGCCTCGATCCCCCAATGCACCCCGCCGCCGCTTATCGCGATGATCTGCTTGGCGGCATCTTCGGCCAGCGCATCGACCGTGTGCGTCGCGCCCAGCACTTCGGCAAGCGCCCGCTTTTCGGGGAGCGGGTCGGCGGCGATGATCTTGCCCGCGCCGGCGATCTTCGCGGCATTGATCGCGGCAAGGCCCACGCCTCCGCAGCCGACCACCAGCACGGTCTCGCCGGGCGTCACCTTGCAGGCGTTGAAGATCGTCCCCGCGCCCGTCGTCACCGCGCAGCCAAGCAGCGCGGCACGGTCAAACGGCATCGCCTTGTCGATCGCGACGCAGGCGTGTTCGTGGATCAGCATCTGTTCGGACAGGGCCGACAGGTTAAGCATCTGGTTGACCGGCGCGCCATCGGCAAAGGCGATGCGCGAGGCATCACCTTTCTGGCGGCGGGTATCCCCGCCAAGGCACAGCGCCATGCGACCCGTGACGCAGAACTCGCAATGCCCGCAGAAGGCGGAAAGGCAGGAGACGACATGGTCGCCCGGCTTCACGGTGCGCACTTCGGAGCCGACCGCACGCACGATCCCGGCGGCCTCATGCCCCGGAATGGCGGGCAGGGCGTGGGGGTAATGCCCGTCGATGAAGTGCAGGTCCGAATGGCACAGCCCGCAGGCCTTGGTATCGATCAGGACTTCGTGCGGGCCGGGCTCGGCATAGGTCACGTCTTTGATCGTGAGGCCCTGTCCGGGCGCTTCGAGAATGGCGGCTTTTGCCATGATAATTCCTCACCCCTCCCGCTTGCGGGAGGGGAGCGAGACTTGGGCTTGCCTCGCAAGTCCTGGTCGCAGCGGGGTGGGCCCTTGCGGGCCCATGCCCACCCCCGCCCCCTCCCGCAAGCGGGAGGGGAGACTGATGCTTACCGCGCCACGCCCATGTCGCCCGAGCTGAAGCTCTGGGTGTCATTGGCGACGCGTCCGTGATTGCCGCGCAGGGCGTTTGCCGTCGGCCCGGCAACCGGCGCGTGCTTGGCGAACTCCATATGCGCGATCGAGCGGGCGTGGACTTCGTCCGGCCCGTCGGCAAGGCGCAGCGTGCGCTGGTGGGCATAGGCCGAGGCGAGGCCGTAGTCTTCCGACACGCCGCCGCCGCCATGCGCCTGAATGGCATCGTCGATGATCTTCAGGGCCATGTTCGGCGCCTGCACCTTGATCATCGCGATTTCCTGCTTGGCCGCCTTGTTGCCGACCTTGTCCATCATGTCGGCCGCCTTGAGGCAGAGCAGGCGGGTCATCTCGATGTCGATGCGGGCGCGCGCCACGCGCTCTTCCCAGACCGAGTGCTTGTAGACCGGCTTGCCGAAGGCTTCGCGCTCTTGCAGGCGGCGGCACATCTTGGCCAGCGCCTCTTCAGCGACGCCGATGGTGCGCATACAGTGGTGGATGCGGCCCGGCCCGAGGCGGCCTTGCGCGATTTCGAAGCCGCGGCCCTCGCCCAGCAGCATATTGGTGACGGGGACGCGCACGTCCTTCATCTCGACTTCCATGTGGCCGTGCGGGGCATCGTCATAGCCGAACACGGGCAGGTGCCGGATGATGTTCACGCCCGGCGCGTCGATCGGCATCAGCACCATCGACTGCTGCGCGTGGCGCTGGGCGTTGAAATCGGTCTTGCCCATCACGATCGCGACCTTGCAGCGCGGATCGCCGAGGCCGCTCGACCACCACTTGCGCCCGTTGATCACGTAGTGATCGCCGTCACGCTCGATGCGGGTCTCGATGTTCGTGGCGTCCGAGGAAGCGGTATAGGGCTCGGTCATCAGGAAGGCGGAACGGATCTCGCCGTTCATCAGCGGGCGGAGCCATTCTTCCTTCTGTTCGCGGGTGCCGTAGCGGTGGAACACCTCCATGTTGCCGGTATCGGGCGCGGAGCAGTTGAACACTTCCGAAGCCCAGCCGATGCGGCCCATTTCCTCGGCGCACAGCGCGTATTCGAGGTTGGTGAGGCCGGGGCCGTCGAATTCGAAGGTTTCATCGACATGGTGGTGGCTGTCATTGCGCGGCGGCATGAACAGGTTCCAGATGCCCGCTTCTTTGGCGAGCTTCTTCTTGTCCTCGATGATCTGGATCACCTTCCAGCGATCGCCCGCGGCGTCCTGCGACTTGTAGACATCCATGTTGGGGCGCACGTGCGTTTCGATGAAATCGCGCACGCGGTCACGCCAATAGGCCTGCCGCTGGGTGGGTTCAAAATCCATGGGGGGTTCCTCTCGTCCTCATTTGCAATCGAATCTGGATGTGACCGTGGCAGAGCGTGGGCCACGCGCCAAGCTCTCTTTTCTGACGCATCACGCGCCGATCGAATGGCCCTCCGGGTCGGCGCGGGCGGCTTCGTCGAGCGGGCTGGCGGGGGCTGCGGCGCGGGTCTGCGCCAGCCGTTCGAGCCGCGCTTCGTGCGCGGCCCGGCTGATCGGGAAGCGCATCAGCCAGTAGGCCGCAACCAGCGCCAGCACCACGCCGGCGCCGCCGAAAGCCAGCACCAGCCGAGTCAGCACGCCCGGCTCCACCGCGCCGGGTGTGGCATTGGCGGGCAGCTGCGAGAAGGCAATGATCTGCCCCGTCATGAAGATGCCCAGCCCGGTCGCGCATTTCTGGATCAGCCAGTTGCCCGAATAGAACGCCGCCTCTGCCCGCCGCCCGGTTCGCTCCTCGAATGCTTCGACGATTTCCGCGATCATCGAGGTCGCCGACACCATCGACACCACGCCCAGCGTATTGGCGAACAGCAGGAAGGCAAAGAACGTCAGGGTCGAGGCATAGCTGCCCGCCGGCGGCCATGCCCCGCCAAGGAACAGCCCATAGGGCACGATGCCGACCATCGCTCCGGCGATTGCGGTCCAGGCGGCCGTGTGCGCCTTGCCCCAGCGTCGGTGCAGCGGTCCGATCACCACGAACATCAGCACCACCGAAATGAACAGCACAAAGGGATAGATCACCAGCTGTTCGCGGGTCAGCTGCCACACGAACAGGTTGAGATAGTTCGAGATCGAGAAGACCAGCCCCTGATTGACATAGGCCGCCACCGCCCCCGCCGCCAGGATCAGGAACGCACGTTCGGAAAAGGCCTCGACGATCTCGGCAAAGGCAATCTTGAGCGAGAAGGGCGGCGGCTTGTGATCGGGCAGGCGGGCCAGCAGACGGTGCTGCCCCGCCGCCGAACCGATCACTGATGCCGCCATCAGCACCGCGCCGAAAATCCCGAAAGCGAAATAGCCGCCCCGGTCCAGCAGGCCCTGCGCGCCGGGCATGAACACGGTGTAGGCCAGCACCATCATGCCCAGCCCGCCGATCCATGCCGCCAGCGCACGGTAGCGGAACAGCGTGGTGCGTTCGTCGTAATCGCGGGTGATTTCAGGCACGAGACTGATCGAGGGCACCTCGCAGGCTGAAAGCAGCAGCCGCACGACAATGGCGATCCCCACCAGCGCAAGGAAACTCGGCTCGGCGCCCGATGGCGGGCTCCACAGCACTGTCCAGGCAAAGGCAAGCGGGATGGGCGCTGCATAAAGCCACGGCAGGCGGCGGCCCCAGGCGGTGTAGGTGCGGTCCGACAAGTTGCCGATCAGCGGATCGACCAGCGCATCCACCAGCAGCGCGATCAGCAGGGCAAGGCTGACCAGCCCCGCATCCATGCCCAGCACCTGATTATAGTAGATCAGCAGGAAGAACGAAAAGCCATTGTCCTTGACCCCGAAGGCGATGGCACCTGCCCCGTGCACCACCTTTAACTGCGTCGATAACGGCGCGCGCACATCCGTCACAAGGCAAGGCTCCGCATGCCCGCCGCCAGACCTGTTCCGGTCACTGTCTCTCTCCCTTTTCGACCCGCGAACCTAGACCGATTGCGCCGCCCGTCAATCGCGCAGCCCCTGACGCTACGGCATCCTGCGCCATGCGATGGACGCTTGCAGCCAGTCGCAAATTGCCTCTAACGTAAGCGTCAAGTGAGAGACGAGAGAGGAGAGTCGGTCATGGCCGATCTTGAACAATTCCGGACTGAAACCCGCGCCTGGCTTGAGGCGAACTGCCCGCCGGAAATGCGCGAACCCGTGCGCGGCGAGGACGATATCTACTGGGGCGGCCGCCGCGCGACCTTCAAGAACGACGCGCAGAAGGCATGGCTCGAAGCCTGCATCGCCAAGGGCTACACCGTGCCGATGTGGCCCAAGGAATATGGCGGCGCGGGCCTTTCTGCGCCGGAAGCCAAGGTGCTGCGCGAGGAAATGGGCCGCATCAATGCCCGCCCGCCGCTTTCCTCCTTCGGCATCTGGATGCTCGGCCCGGCGCTGCTGCACTTCGGCACCGAAGGGCAGAAGCAGCGCTTCCTCAATGAAATCGCGCGCGGCGAAATCCGCTGGTGTCAGGGCTATTCGGAACCGGGGTCGGGCAGCGACCTCGTTTCCCTGCAAACCTTCGGGGAAGACAAGGGCGATCACTGGGTCGTCAACGGCCAGAAGATCTGGACCTCCTATGCCGATCACGCCGACTGGATCTTCTGCCTTGTCCGCACCGACAAGGAGAACAAGTATGGCGGCATCACCTTCATGCTGTTCGACATGGCATCCGAAGGCGTCACCACCAAGCCGATCAAGCTGATCAGCGGCTCCTCGCCCTTCTGCGAGACCTTCTTCGACAACGTGAAGGTGCCCAAGTCCTATGGCGATGACGTGCCGGCCTATGTGGGCACCATCAACCGCGGCTGGGACGTCGCCAAGTACCTCCTCGGCCACGAGCGCGAGATGATCTCGGGCGCGGATGGCGGCGAGCGTCAGGCGGCGATCGGCGCAGCGATGAAGCGCCATGCCGCCAAGACCGGCGACGAGATCGACCCCGTGCTGCGCGCCGAGCTCGCGATGTTCGATGTCGATGCGCTGGCCTATGCCGCGATGGGCGAGAAGTTCCTCGATGAAATCAAGGTCGGCAAGGCGCACCCCGCGCAGCCGAACATGATGAAGTACGCCGGGACCGAGCTCAACAAGCGCCGCCATGAACTGGTGATGGCAGTCGGCGGCAGCCGCGCGCTCGAATGGGAGAGCGAGGCGACCGAACACGGCAAGCCCGCCAAGAGCTGGCTGCGCACCAAGGCCAACTCGATCGAGGGCGGGACCAGCGAAGTGATGCTCAACGTCATCGCCAAGCGCATCCTCGACCTGCCGGGGGCTTGATCATCAACTCCCCTCCCGCCGAAGGTTGGCTCCGCCAACCGTCAAATCGGAACAACGGGAGGGGTTGGGGGTGGGCCCACGCGACCGCTCGCAGGCCCACCCCGCTGCGACTAGCCAGCAAGCTGGCAAGTCTCGCTACCCCTCCCGCAGGCGGGAGGGGGGATTTGAATTTCCGGGAGAGGGAAAACCAATGCCCCTGTATCACAACGAAGATCAGGCGATGCTCGCCGATACCGCGCGCGGCTTCATTGCCGAGGAAGGCAATATCGCCAAGCAACTGCGCCACTGGCGCGACCGCAATTGCAAGGATGGCTTCGGCCACGGCCTGTGGAAGCAGATGGCCGAAATGGGCTTCACCGGCATGCTGGTGGACGAAGCCGACGGCGGACTCGGGATGGGCCATGTCGAAGCCGGGATCGTGCTTGAGGAAATCGGCCGCAACCTCACACCCTCGCCGTTCCTGACGTCGTCGGTGCTGGCGGCGACCGCGCTGAAGCATGGGTCGGCGGACCTCAAGGGCCGCTACCTGCCGGGGCTGATCGCTGGCGATTCCGTGTTCGCGGTCGCCATCGACGAGACCGCCAAGCACCGCCCCAGCCGCATCGCCACCCGCGCCGAGAAATCGGGCAACGGCTTCAAGCTGTCGGGCGCGAAGAGCTTCGTCATTCAGGGGGCGAGCGCCGACATGATCGTGGTCGCCGCGCGCACCAGCGGCGCTGACGAAGACGCCGACGGCATCACCCTGTTCGCGGTTCCCAAGGACGCTGCCGGCATGAGCCATGACAGCGTGCGTCTGGTCGACAGCTCCATGGCGACGCACACGAAGTTCGATGGCGTCGAACTCGATGGCGATGCCGTGATCGGCGAGATCGACGGCGGGCGCGCCGTGCTTGATGCGATGCTGATCGCGGGCCGTGTCGGCGCGGCGGCGGAAGGCGTGGGTGTTGCAAGGGGCGCGATGGACATGACGGTCGATTACCTCAAGCAGCGCAAGCAATTCGGCAAGCTGATCGGCGAGTTCCAGGCGCTCCAGCACCGCGCCAGCCACCTCTATTCCGAAGTCGAGATCGCCCGCGCCGTGACCATCAAGGCGCAGCAACTGCTCGATGGCGGTTCGGCCCATGCCGAACTGATGGCGAGCGTCGCCAAGGCTAAGGTCGCCAAGACTGCGCGGCTTGCGGTGCAGGAAGGCGTGCAGATGCACGGCGGCATCGGCATGACCGACGAATACGACATCGGCCTCTACATGAAGCGCGACCGCGCTCTTGCCGAATTCCTCGGGGATGCGCATTTCCACGCCAACCGTGTGGCGGAATTGAGCGGGTATTAGGCGGTAATGGCCCCTCCCGCTCGCGGGAGGGGAGCGAAACTTGGCGGCTTGCCGCCTAGTCGCAGCGGGGTGGGCCTTCCCGGCCCATTCCCACCCCCGACCCCTCCCGCAAGCGGGAGGGGGGAATGGAGAGAAATATGGACATTCAATCACTTTTCAGCCTCGAAGGCCGCGTTGCGCTTGTTACCGGCGGAAGCCGCGGGATCGGCAAGATGTTTGTTGAAGGCCTGCTCGCGGCGGGCTGTGCGCGGGTTTACATTTCGGCGCGCAAGATCGAGCAGATGCAGGCGACCATCGATGAATTCGGTGCGGACCGCGTGATCGGCATCCCCGCCGACCTCAGCCAGATGGACGGCATGGTCGCCCTCGCCAACGAGATGAAGGCGCGTGAGAGCCATCTCGATATCCTCATCAACAACGCCGGCGCGGCATGGGGCCAGCCTTATCTCGAATTCTCGGAAGCCGGCTGGCACCGGACGATGGATCTGAACGTCAAGACGCCGTTCTTCCTCACCCAGAAGCTCCACGAACTGCTGGTCGCGGGCGGCAAGCAGGGGCATCCGGCCAAGGTGATCCACGTCTCCTCGATCGATGGACAGCGCATCAACCCGTGGGAAACCTATGCCTATCAGGCTTCGAAGGCGGGCGTGATCCAGCTGACCCGGCGCATGGCGGCACGGTTGATCCAGGACAATATCGTGGTCACCTCGATCGCGCCGGGGGCTTTCCCCTCGGAAATGAACCGCGCCGCCAAGGATGCGCCTGACGCATCGGCCAGCGGCATCCCGGCCAAGCGCATCGGCACGGCCGAGGACATGGCGGCCGCCGCGATCTACCTGTGCAGCCGCGCGGGCGATTACGTGGTGGGCGAGACGCTGACCGTCGATGGCGGCGTGGTCAACGCGCATCTGCCCAGCCACTTTGCCGATCCCGCTGGCGGTCACTGAGCGCCGCACGAAAAGGGCTCACATCCCCTGCGGACAGGGGATGTGAGCCAAGTTGGTGGAAGTGGCCTGAAGGGCCCCCTCCACCCGGGTCGCTCCGTGTGATCGTGTGTCCGGATTACCGCATCGTGACGCGCGCCCTCCGGCCTTGCACCTTGTGTCGCGCATCCGGCCTTGCAGGTCTGTGACGGACATCACACCGCTGTCCCGATCAGGGATTTTTCCCGCTGGCAAAGCCCCGTTGCCGCGCGCTAGCCGAGCGCATATCGTGGCAGGGGCAAGGGGGGCGATCATGGACAGGCTTGGGGATCTCATTGCCAGACTGGCACCGGACAGCTTGCTGCGTGCGCTGGCGCCCGATCAGCTCGATACTCTGCTGCGCGATGCCAGCACCCGCGACCTTTCCCCCGGCGAGGCGATCATCGCCCAAGGCGACGAGGACGGCGATTTCGCCGTGGTGGTGCTGACCGGCGGGCTCAAGATCACCATGGTCAGCGCCAGCGGGCACGAGATCATCCTCAACTATTGCGGCCCCGGCGAGTTGGTGGGCGAGATCGCGATGCTCGACAGCGGCCCGCGCACCGCCACGGTCAGCGCAGTGGTGCCTTCCAGCGTGCTACTGCTCCCCTCGGGCACGTTTCTTGCCGCAGCGACCGCCAGTCCTGCATCGGCGGCGGGCGTCATGCGCGAGCTGGCGCGGCGCGTGCGCCAGCTCAACATGGTGATCGAAAGCGACCGCACGTTCTCGATGGCCCCGCGCCTTGCGCTGGCGCTGGTGCGCCTGATCGACACCACGCGTGACGATGGGCGGCTGCGCTTCGATCTCAACCAGACCGACCTCGGCGCCTTTGCCGGTCTTGCGCGGGAAAATGTCAGCCGGCTGCTTTCGGAATGGGAAACGCAGGGGATCATCGCCCGCCACGGCCGCAAGGTGCTGGTGCGCGACCGCGACTATCTCCAGACCCTCGCCGAATTCGGCGACGACGCCTGAGGCGGATCGCAGTGCTGGAGACCATGCAGTTCAAGGGGGTGTGGCGCGATTATCAGGCGCGCGTGCTGGAGGAGATGGATGGCCACCTCCATGATGCCCGCCTGCATGTCGTCGCCGCGCCGGGGGCGGGCAAGACGGTGCTCGGGCTGGAGATCGTGCGGCGGCTGGGGCGGCCTGCGCTGGTGTTTGCGCCGACCATCGCGATCCGCGATCAGTGGGAACAGCGCCTGTGCCCGCTGTTCCTTGACGCAGCGCCGCCTGCCACCTGCATTTCACGCGATCTTTCCGACCCGCGCGAACTCACGCTCACCACCTATCAGGGCCTCGATGCCCTGCGCCGGGCCGAGGAACTGGACGCGCTGATCGACAGCCTCAACGCACGCGGGCCCCTGACACTGGTGCTGGACGAGGCGCATCACCTCAGGCGTGAATGGTGGAAGTGCCTAGATAGGCTGGCCGAGCGGTTGACCGATGTCCGCATTGTCGCGCTGACCGCCACGCCGCCCTATGATGCCAGCTTTGCCGAGTGGCAGCGTTATGAGGGACTGTGCGGGCCGATCGATCTTGAAATCGGCATTCCCGAACTGGTGCACGGCGGCGATCTGTGCCCGCATCAGGATCACCTGATCCTGTCGCAGCCGGGGGCCGAGGCGCTCGACCTGCTGGAACGGCGGCGCATGGCTCTGTCCGATCTGGCGCGGGACCTGCGGCAGGATGACGGCCTGCTCGATTGGCTCACCGCGCACCCGTGGCTGACCGATCCCGAAGCGCATGTGGAAGCGATCCTTGAAGCGCCTGAAATGCTGTCGGCGGTGCTGGTGGCGCTTGCCGCTGCCGGGCGCGTGCTGCCTGCGGCCCCGCTCAAGCTGCTTGGCGTCAAGGCGCGCGATGTGCCCGCGCCTTCGCAGTTCTGGCTGGAGCGGCTGCTGGACGGGCTGCTTGTCAGTCACGCCGCTGCCTTCCCGCTCGATCCGGCGCGCTTCAAGGACCTGCGCTCGCGCCTGCACCGCCAGGGATTGATCGAGGGCGGGCGGGTGCGGCTGGCGCAGACGCGTTCGATCTTCAAGCTGATGAGCGCGAGCCTGTCCAAGCTCGATTCGATCCTCACCATCGCCCACGCCGAACAGGCTGCGCTGGGCGAGGACCTGCGGATGGTGGTGCTGTCCGATCACATTCGCGCAGGCGAGCTGCCGACCCGGCCCGAGGCCACCTATCGCCCGGCCAAGCTGGGGGTGGTGCCGATCTTCGAAGTGCTGCGGCGGCAGGGGGGCGATCCGGCGCATCTGGGCGTGCTGACCGGCAGTCTGGTGGTGCTGCCCGAAAGCGTATGGCCCGCATTCGCGGCAGTGGCCGCACAGTTCGGGCGCAATGTGGAGGATTTCCGCTGCACCGCCTTGCCCGGCTGCCCCGGCCACGCCAGCGTCACTTGCCGCACCGGAAGCTCGGCGGCATTGGTGCAGATCGTGACGGCGCTGTTCACGCAGGGGCATCTGCGCGTGCTTATCGGCACGCAGTCCTTGCTGGGGGAAGGCTGGGATGCGCCGGTGCTGAACAGTCTGGTGCTGGCGAGCAACACTGCCTCCTTCATGCTTTCGAACCAGATGCGCGGGCGCGCGATCCGGATCGATCCGGCGCGGCCCGGCAAGGTCGCCAATATCTGGCATCTTGCCACCATCGACCCCGCCGACCGCGAAAGCTGGGCGCCGCTGGCCCGCGCCTTCGATTGGGGCGCGCTCAATGATGCAGGGGCGCCGGAGCTGTCGGACCTCGATATTGTCGCACGGCGGTTCCGGGCGTTCGAGGGGATCGCCAATGGCGCCTCGACCCTGATTGAAGACGGGGTGGCGCGGCTTGGGCTGTACCCGGCGCTGCCTGCCGATGAAAGCAACGCCCGCACCTTCGCCATCGCCGCCGACCGGGCTGCCATTGCCGAAAGGTGGCGCGTTTCGCTGGGTGAGGGGACGGCGCGCTCGCAGGTGCGCGAGACGGCGGCAGCGGCCTATGCGCCGCGCGCGCTGAGTATGGCCGACACGCTCCATGCCGCATGCTGGACGGCGCTGGGCAGCGGCGGTCTTGCGGCGGCTGATGCGGTGCGCGGGATCGAAGGGTTCGCCAATCTCGGCATGATCGGGATGGCGCTGGCAGGGGCGGCGACGCTCGCCAGCCTGCCGCATCTTGCCATGGCCGGGCGGCTGGCGTGGCGCAACGGATCGCTGGAAGGGTGCCTCAATCAGGTCACCTGGACCGTGCTTCAGGCGCTTGCCGATGCGGGGGTGGTGGGCCAGCACGAACTGTTCGATGCCGCGGTCGAAGTGCGCACCAGTCTCGACGGGCGCAAGGATGTGGTGCTGACAGGGGTCAGCCGAAATGCCGAACGGCAAGTGATGCAGGGCCTCGCCGAAGTCCTCGGCCCGGTGCAGAACCCGCGCTATCTGCTGGTGCGCCGGTCATGGCTGGGGCTGCGCCAGCGCACCGATTATCACGCGGTGCCTGCGGTGCTGGCGGCCCGCAAGGAGGCGGCGGAACGCTTTGCTTCGTTGTGGCGCGAACAGGTGGGGGGCGCGCAGCTGGTGTTTGCGCGCACGCCAGAAGGCCGGCGGCTGGTGCTGCGGGCCCGGGCGGCGTCCTTTGCGGCGGGGTTCCAGCGGCGGGTGGATCGCCGTTCGGTGTGGCTCTAGGCTCTAGGCCATCAGCCCGCGCACGAAGGGGATCAGCCCCGTCTGGCGCTGGCGCTTCATGCGTTCGGCTTCAAGGATCGCGCGGACCTTTTCGAAGCATACGTCCACGTCATCGTTGATAATGACGTAGTCATAGCCGTCCCAGTGGCTGATTTCGGCGCGGGCGCGTTCCATGCGGGCTGCGATCACATCTGGCGCATCGGTGGCGCGGCCCTTGAGACGGCGGTGAAGTTCATCGATGGAGGGCGGCAGGATGAACACCCGGACCACATCCTGCTGGTCCTTCTGATAGAGTTGCTGGGTGCCCTGCCAGTCAATATCGAACAGGAAGTCCTGCCCCAGCTTCAGCGCGGCGCGGATGATCCCCTTGGGCGTCCCGTAGCGGTGGCCGAAGACTTCGGCCCATTCGTAGAAATCGTCCTCGTCGATCATCTGCTGGAAGCGCTCGGGGCTGACGAAGTGATAATGCACCCCGTCGATCTCACCCGGCCGCGGCGGGCGGGTGGTGGCGCTGACCGAAAGCTTGATCTCCGGGTCCTCGCCCAGCAACATCCGCGACAAGGTGGTCTTCCCCGCGCCCGATGGCGAGGAAAGGATGAACATCAGGCCCCGGCGGTGGAGCCGGTCGTCGGAATGGTGTGAGGAGTCGCCCATATCGCCCGTTGCACCAACGCAGGGGCACAAATCAAGGGGCGGTCAGGATTCGGGCGGGGCGGCCTTTTTCGTCCGGCGCTTCTTTTCGAGCCGTTTGCCGCGGTCATAGAAGACCTTGGCGGCTAGCCCTCCGGCGACAACCGCAAGGCCGAGCGGGGAACGCCGCGCGAGATGGCTCGCGCCCCACAGCGCCAGATTGGTCGCGACCCCGCGCCCGTCGACCAGCTTTTCAGCCTTGGCGTGATCGTAGGACTTGACGATGAGGCCCTTTTCAAGCCGGTCTCGCAGCAGCCCGCCCGCAGCCCGTAGCACGATGTCAGCGATGACGAGATTGGTGCCCGCAACCGGGCTCGGCAGCGGCACGCCGCCGGGGCCGGTGGGACTGCCTTGCTGAGAGGTGTTTTCAGGGGTGGTCCTGGCCCCGGTCAGAGGCGGTTTGACCCCACCTTGCCTGCCCCTTGATCCCCGCTTGACCCCCACCATGAGGGCCTATTTCTTGCGTCCGAAGTCGATGCTGACGACATTCGAGCCATCCGGATCGGTGTCCGGCCCGTCATTTTCCGCATCCTCGTGCGCCTCGGGCTCCAGCTCGTCGACCGCGGCCTGAAACTGAAGGCCGAAGTCCACCGCCGGATCCACGAAGGCGGTGATTGCCGCGAAGGGGATCGTCAGTTTGGCCGGAATCTGATTGAAGGTCAGGCTCACCGAGAAGCTCTGCGGCAGCACCTCAAGGTCCCAGAACTTGTTCTGGAGAACGATTGTCATCTCGTCCGGGAAGCGTTCGCGCAGGTGCGGCGGGATCGACACGCCGGGGGCGGCGGTCTTGAAGGTGATGTAGAAATGATGCGCGCCCGGCAGCGTGCCGCCGCCGCTGACGATCGAGCCGAGCACCCGGCCGACCACGGCGCGCAGGGCTTCCTGCACGATCTCGTCATAGGGGATGAGGCTATCGGGCGTGTCGCTGTTCATGGCTGAGCGGATTCGTGGCGGCACTTGGCGGTCCGGTCAAGTGGTTTGGCGCGTCAGGGTGGAATGACAACGGGCGCGGCGACTTGCGCGGCGCGCTTGTCATGTGCGGCCAGCCGATTATAGCGCCCCCATGGCCAGCATCCCCGCCCGCACCGGCTCGGTGAACCGCAACACGACCGAGACCAAGATCGCCATCGCCGTCAATCTCGACGGGACCGGCGCCTATGATGTCAGCACCGGCATCGGCTTTCTCGATCACATGGTCGAACAGTTCAGCCGCCATTCGCTGATCGATGTGACGATGAAGGTGGAGGGCGACCTGCATGTCGACCAGCACCACACCACCGAGGATTCGGCGATCGCGCTGGGGCAGGCGATTGCGCAGGCGTTGGGCGACAAGGCCGGGATCGGGCGTTACGGCGCGGCCTATTCGCCGATGGACGAGACGCTCTCGCGGGTGGCGCTCGACATTTCCGGGCGGCCCTATCTGGTGTGGAAGGCCAAGTTCACGCAGGAACGCCTCGGCGAATGGGATACCGAGCTGATCGAGCACTGGTTCCATTCCGTCAGCCAGAGCGCCGGGATCACGCTCCACATGGAGCTGCTCTACGGCACCAACAACCACCACATTTGCGAGAGCCTCTACAAGGGCTTTGCCCGCGCGATGCGGCAGGCGGTGGAACGCGACCCGAGGAAGGGCGAGGCGATCCCGAGCACCAAGGGGCAGCTCGGTGGCTGAGATCGACCTCGCCGAAAGCCCCGAGGAGGCGCTGGCGGCGGCGGAATGGCTGAAGACGCAGCTGGGACAGATAGGCGCGGTCGCGGGCGAGAGGCTCACCGGAGTGGCTGGGTCGGTCGATGCCGCGATGCAGGCTTACACCCTGCCCGATGGCGCGATCATCGAAGTCTGGAGCGACAATTGCACCGCGCTGAGCCTTCGCGGCGATGCGGGGCTAATTGCCGCGCTCGCCGCCGATTACCGCGAGGCCAGCGCTTATGGCTGAGGTCATCGCTCTTATAGATTACGGCGCGGGCAATCTGCACTCGGTGCACAATGCGCTGAAGGCGGCAGGCGCGAGCGTCACCGTTACCGCCGATCCCTATGTGGTGCGCGCGGCGGACCGGATCGTGCTGCCCGGCGTCGGCAGCTTCAGGGCCTGCGCCGAGGGCCTGAACGCCATTCCCGGCATGGTCGAAGCGATGCAGGAGCGTGTCCACGTGGGCGGCGCGCCGTTCCTCGGCATCTGCGTGGGGATGCAGTTGCTTGCGGACAAAGGCCTCGAACATGGCGAGACCTCTGGCCTTGGCTGGGTGCCGGGCGAAGTGCGGCTTATCCAGCCTTCGGACCCCGCCATCAAGGTGCCGCACATGGGCTGGAACGATGTCGCCATGCTCCCCCACGCCCGGGGGCACGCGGTGATCGATGAAGGGGAGGCCTATTTCCTCCACTCCTATCACTTCGCCGCCACCGATCCGCATCATATCGCCGCCATGACCGACCACGGCGAGGGGCTGGTGGCCGCCGTCGCCCGCGACAACATCCTCGGCGTGCAGTTTCACCCGGAGAAGAGCCAGGCTTACGGCCTCGCGACCCTCCGGCGCTTTCTGGAGTGGTTCCCTTGATCATCTTCCCCGCCATCGACCTCAAGGGCGGCCAGGTCGTGCGCCTTGCCGAAGGCGACATGGACCGCGCCACGATCTACGGCGATGACCCCGCCGCGCAGGCGATGATCTTCGCCGATGCCGGCGCCGAGCATCTCCACGTGGTCGATCTTGATGGCAGCTTTGCGGGCGAAAGCCGCAACCGCGAGGCGGTCGAGGCCATCGTCAAGGCCTTCCCCGGCTATGTGCAATTGGGCGGCGGCATCCGCGACGCTAAGGCCGTGGAGGGCTGGTTCAACCTCGGCGTGGCGCGGGTGGTGATGGGCTCGGCGGCGCTCAAGAACCCCGAGTTCGTCAAGGACATGGCGCGCGAGTGGGAGAACGGTATCGTCGTCGCGGTCGACGCGCGCGACGGGATGGTCGCGACCGAGGGCTGGGCCGAAGTCTCCGACGTCCCCGTCACCGACCTCGCCCGCCGCTTCGAGGACGCAGGCGTCGCCTCGCTGCTGTTCACCGACATCGGCCGCGACGGGCTCCTGAAGGGCGTGAATATCGAGGCGACCGTGGACCTCGCCCGCCGCGTCGACATTCCGGTGATCGCCAGCGGCGGGGTGAAGGGCCTCGACGACATCCACATCCTCTCGCTCCACGCGCACGAGGGGATCGAGGGGGTGATCACGGGCCGTGCGCTCTACGAAGGGCGGCTCGACCTGGCAGCGGCGATCGCGATAGGCCGAAAGGCCGAGGGGCGGGTGTGAGCGGTTCGCTGGGTGATTTTCGGCTCAAGCTGGCGGGGCCGGTCACAAACGCAAGATTGGCGCAGAAGGTAGCGCGGATCACGGGGCAGCAGCTCTCCCACGTGAATCACATCATGCGGGAACGTCCCGGCGACGTTGTGTTTGCGTTCCGCCTTTGGGGGACACGGGCCGAAGACAAGACCGACGAGATCGAACAGGTTCTCGCTGCCTTTGCGGCTGAGGGAGTCGAACCTGTTCTTGAAGAGTGGATGGATCGCTGGCAGCCGCTCAAGCTTGATGTCCTGAGAAACATGATGGCGACAGGGCAGCAAATCGCGCGCGAAACCCGTTTGCAAATGGACCGCGAGCTGGGGGCGGAAAACGAGGAGCCGAACACATGACCGTCCGCATCCGCGTCATCCCCTGCCTCGACGTGGCCGATGGCCGCGTGGTCAAGGGCGTCAATTTCGTCGACCTCAAGGACGCTGGCGATCCGGTCGAGCAGGCGCGCGCCTATGATGCGGCGGGGGCGGACGAGCTGTGCTTCCTCGACATCTCCGCCAGCCACGAAGGGCGCGGGACGCTGCTTGACATGGTGCGGCGCACGGCGGAGGTGTGCTTCATGCCACTGACCGTCGGCGGCGGGGTGCGCTCGGCCGAGGATGCGCGCGCGCTGCTGCTGGCGGGGGCGGACAAGGTTGCTGTGAACAGCGCCGCCGTCGCCCGGCCCGAGCTGGTGGGCGAGATCGCGGAACGCTTCGGCAGCCAGTGCGTCGTCGCCAGCGTCGACGCACGCCGCACGCCGCGGGGTAACTGGGAGATTTTTACCCACGGCGGCCGCAAGCCGACCGGGATCGACGCGGTCGAATATGCGCTGAAGGTCGCCGACCTCGGCGCGGGCGAGTTGCTCGTCACCTCGATGGACGGCGACGGCACCCAGCGCGGCTACGACCTCGCCCTTACCCGCGAGATCGCCGATGCGGTCAGCGTGCCGGTGATTGCCAGCGGCGGAGTGGGGAGCCTCGAACACCTCGTCGCGGGTGTGACCGAGGGTCACGCCAGCGCGGTCCTCGCCGCGAGCATCTTCCACTTCGGCCACCACACCATCGCCGAAGCCCACGCGGCGCTGCGGGCGGCAGGCTTGCCCGCACGCGGGGTTTGATCGAAAGAAGCGTCATGGACACCCTTGCCCGCCTAGAAGCGACCATCGCCCAGCGCCTGACAGCCTCGCCTGAGACCAGCTACGTCGCCAAGCTGCACGCGAGGGGCCTTGCCAAGATCGCGCAGAAAGTGGGCGAGGAGGCGACCGAGACCGTGATCGCCGCGCTCACCGGCGACGAGGCCGAACTGGTGGGCGAGGCGGCCGACCTTGTCTTTCACCTCATGGTGCTGCTCGCGGAAAAAGGCGTGGCGCTGGAACAGGTGCTGGCCGAACTCGACCGCCGCGAGGGTCTGTCCGGCCTCGCCGAGAAGGCCGCGCGCACGGAGTAACCCCCCTCCCGGAGTAGAATATGCCGATCGACCCGACTCTGCCTTATGACGACAACAACATCTTCGCGAAGATCCTGCGCGGCGAAATCCCCTCGCGAAAGGTCTACGAGGACGACTGGGCCTACGCCTTCGAGGATATCAACCCGCAGGCCGAAGTGCACACGCTGGTGATCCCCAAGGGGCGCTATGTCAGTTGGGATGATTTTTCGGCCAAGGCCAGCGATGCCGAAATCGGCGGGTTCGTGCGTGCGGTGGGCGAAGTCGCTCGGCTGAAGGGGCTGGTCGAGCCCGGCTACCGCCTGCTCGCCAATATCGGCCAGCACGGCGGGCAGGAAGTGCCGCACCTTCACGTCCATATTTTCGGCGGCCAGCCCCTCGGGCCGATGATCGTGCGCCGTTAGTCACCCGTCAGCCTTCGTTCGACCACGGTTCATCAAGGAAACGCAAACAGCGGCCTTTGCAGCGATTCCCCGCTAGGCTAGGTGACGCCAGATGACCTCTCCCAATCCTCCCGGCGGCATCCTCGATGGTGCGCGGCATCTTTATGCCGTGCGTGTCTATTACGAGGATACCGACCTGTCGGGGATTACCTATCACGCCAATTACCTGCGCTGGTTCGAGCGCGCGCGCAGCGACCTGTTGCGCCTGCTCGGCATCGACCAGCGCGCCGCGATCGAGAGCGGCGAGGGGGCCTATGCGCTTTCCGAGGTTAACCTGAAATACTTGCGTCCCGCCAAGCTCGATGACGATGTGGTGATCGAAACCCGCTGCACCGAGCTTGGCGCTGCCTCGTGCCGGATGCACCAGACCGCGCGGCGGGGGGATGATGTGCTGTGCGAGGCATCCTTGCGCGTCGGTTTCATCACACTCGACGGGCGCCCGCGCCGCCAGCCTGCCGAATGGCGCGCTGCCTTTGTCGCTTTCATGAACAAGGACCTGTGATCCCGTGACGTTTGCCCTGCTCGCCGCCGCTGCTCCCGCCGCCGCTCCGACCCGCCTTGATCCGGTCGAGCTGTTCCTTCAGGCCGATATCATCGTGCAGGCGGTGATGGTCGGCCTCATTCTGGCGAGCGTGTGGGTGTGGATGATCATCGTGTCCTTCAGCCTGCGGATCGGCGGGCTGTCGAAGAAGTCACGCGAATACGAGGTTGAATTCTGGGAACAGCGCGACCGTGAGGCGCTGCTCACCAAGCAGGTCCGCAAGGAAGTGCCCGCCGCCCGTGTCGCCGCTGCCGGGCTTGACGAGTGGCGCAAATCGACTGCCAAGCAGCCGGTTGACCGTGATGCAGCGCGCCAGCGCATCGCAGCGGTGATGGAAAGCCAGATCGCCGAGGAAGCCGACGCGTTGGCCGGGCGGCTCAATTTCCTCGCCACCGTCGGTTCGGTTGCCCCGTTTGTCGGCCTGTTCGGCACGGTGTGGGGCATCATGAACAGCTTCTTCCAGATCGGCGCGCAGCAGAGCGCATCGCTGGCCGTCGTCGCCCCCGGCATCGCCGAGGCGCTGTTCGCCACCGCCATCGGCTTGTTCGCCGCGATCCCCGCAGTGATCGCCTATAACCGCTTCGGCGGATCGGTGGACCGTTACGAGGCGGGGCTGCAACGGTTCGCCGACAAGCTCCACACCGGGCTCAGCCGCGAACTGGACCGTGCGTGATGGGGATGGGTGTTTCCTCCTCGCGGGGTCGCCGCGGCAAGCGCACCCGCCGGGCCGCAATGGCCGAAATCAACGTCACGCCGCTGGTCGATGTGATGCTGGTGCTGCTCATCATCTTCATGGTCACCGTGACGCTGCCCGCCGTGGGGGTGCCGGTGGAACTTCCCGAAAGCCGCGCCGCGCCGGTGGAGGAGAAGCCCGACCAGATCACTGTCTCGATCGACGCGTCAGGCACGATCTATATCGAAGAGGATCCGGTCCCCGGCGGCGGGCTACCCGCCGCGCTAGAGGCCTTGAACCGTGGGGGCGAACAGCCGCTGGTGGTGCTGCGCGCCGACCGCAGTCTCGAATACGGCAGAGTGATGCAGGTCATGGGCGAACTGGGCCGCGCAGGCTTCACCTCGATCTCGATGGTCACCGAAGGTTCAGTTTCGGCCCCATAGCGAGAGGACGTGATGGGAACGCTGGAGTTGCGCAACGACGAAAAAATCGGCCTCGGGGCAGCTGTCGTCCTGCACGCAGCGCTCGTCGGGGTGCTGGCGATGCAGACCATGCGGAGCGAGGTCTCGGTGTTTCCCGAAAGGATCAGCGTCAGCCTTGCGACCGAAGTGGGGCTGGAGGCGGCCTCGCCCGATCCGGCGAGCGAAAGCCGCGCCGCAATCGCGCCGACTTTGTCGGACGAGCCTGCCCCTGCTCCGGAAGTGGCCAAGCCTGAGCCAGCCCCGCGCGTCGCGCCCGTTCCGCCCAAGCCGCCTGCGCGCACCGCAACACAACAGCCCGCGCCCTCGCGTGACCGCTCGCGTCCTGATCGCACCCCACCAAAGCAGGCCGCCACCACTCCGCCGAGGCAGACCGCAGCGAAGAGTGGTGGGGGCAGCCGGATCGGGGACGATTTTCTCGCAGGCAGTGGCTCATCCACGACGACCACGGAAACCCGTGCGCCAGCGGCGACCTTTGGGGCAAAAGAGGCAGCGGACCTGCGTTCTGCCATCTCGCGCCAGATCAAGCGCAACTGGTCCGCACCCAATGGGGTGGATGCTGAACTGCTGGTCTCAGTGGTGCGTTGGCAGCTCAATCCAGACGGCACGCTCAAGGGGCGTCCGACCTGCCGCACCAATCCGAACAGCATCACGGAAAGCAACCGCCCGCAATCCTCCCTGCACTGCGAACGGGCGATCCGCGCGGTGCAACTCGCTGCTCCTTTCAAGCTTCCCGAGCAATTCTACAGCCGCTGGGATGATCTCGAATGGCAATTCGACCGAAGGCTTTGATATGACAAAAAAGTTCCTCCTGCTCCTCACCGCCGCGCTTGTCGTTGCCCCTGCCGCCGCGCAGGATCTCGGTGCGCCGATCCCGCAGGATCAGCAGGTGGAAAGCGTCGCAATCGAGGGCGACGATGATGGCCCGTTGCGCGGGACCGTTACCGACGAAAGCGCTTGGTCCGATATCGGCATCGCCATCCCCGCCTTCGCCACCGACCGCGATCGCCCCACGCCTGCCAATGAAGCGGGCACTGGCGCGCTCGGGCGTGAGGTGGCGCGGGTGATCACCGCCAATCTGCGCAACAACGGCCTCTTCAAGCCCGTCGGTCCCGACAGCCTGCCGCAGCCCGCTTTCGCGCAGGTTCGCGCCCCCGCTTACGGCACGTGGAGCGGGCAGGGGGCGGAGATGCTGGTGCAGGGCTATGTCACCGCGCGCGATGATGGCAGGCTGGTGGTCGGCTGCTATCTCTATGACGTTCAGCTCCAGCAGCAACTGGTGCGCGAAGGCTGGGTGGTTGCCCCCGGCGACTGGCGGCGTGCGGCGCACAAGTGTTCGGACCTCATCTTCAGCCGTCTCACCGGTGAAAGCCCGTTCTTCGATAGCCGCATCGCCTATATCGCCGAGACTGGCCCCAAGGACCGCCGCGTCAAGCGCCTCGCGGTGATGGATTCGGACGGGGCAAACCACCGGTTCTTGACGCTGGGCAGCGCCACGGCCCTGACCCCGCGCTACTCGCCCGACTATTCAAAGATCCTCTATCTCAGCTACGTCGATGGCAACCCGCGCATCTATGTCTACGACATCGGCACCGGCAAGCAGACGCTGGTGACGGAAAATCGCAACCCCACCATCGCCCCGCGCTGGTCGCCGGATGGCAAGTATATCCTCTATTCGATGGCCGTCGCGGGCAATACAGACATCTACCGCGTGCCTGCCACCGGCGGGACGAGCATCAAGCTCACCGACAATCCGGGGATCGACGTGGGCGGGTCCTATTCGCCCGATGGCTCGAAGATCGTGTTCGAAAGCGACCGTTCGGGCAGCCAGCAGTGCTACATCATGAATGCCGATGGGTCGAACCAGAAGCGCATCAGCTTCTTCGGCGGGCGCTGCGCCACGCCCGAATGGAGCCCGCGCGGCGACCAGATTGCTTTCACGCGGATCGCGGGCGATTTCAACGTCGCGGTGATGAACACCGGCGGCGGCGGGATGCGGGTGCTGACCAAGGGCTGGCAGGACGAGGCCCCGACATGGGCGCCCAATGGCCGCATCATCCAGTTCTTCCGCACCGAGAAAAACACCGGACGTTCCGGCATCTGGCAGGTCGACCTGACCGGCCAGAATGAGCGCCGCTTGCCTACACCTGTCGATGCCTCGGACCCGGCATGGGGTCCGATCCGCCCCTGATAATCACAAGAAGAAAGGAAAAGAGCGATGAACAAGAAGATGGCCACGATCCTGCTGCTGTCCTCGGCGATCGGCCTTGCGGCATGCTCGAAGAAGGCGCCCGCGGACATTCCCCCTCCGCCGGTGCAGACGACCGTCCCGACCACGCCGACGCCCCCGGCAACGACCCCGCAAGGTCCGCAGGTCGGCACGCAGGCGCACTTTGCCGGTGCTGTCGGTTCCTCGACCACGATCTACTTCGAGACCGATCGCTACAACATCGATTCCCAGGACGCCGCCGCCCTTCAGGCGCAGGCGCAATACTTTGCGCGCTACCCGCAGCTGACCTTCACCATCGAAGGCCACGCCGACGAACGCGGTACCCGCGAATACAACCTTGCGCTGGGTGAGCGGCGCGCCAATGCGGCCAAGGCCTACCTGGTCAGCCTCGGCGTCGATGCAAACCGCGTGTCGGTAGTGAGTTACGGCAAGGAGCGCCCGGTTGCGCTGGCCTCGAACGAAGCGGCCTGGGCGCAGAATCGCCGTGCCGCGAGCGTGATCATCAACTGATTAGCCAAGGTGCAGGCCGGATGATACTTCGGCCTGCACCGCCACCGGCGCACCGAAACCCGCCTGTTCGCGCGCGGTGGTAACCACGCACAGCCCGGCGAGCGCAAGCACGCAGAACAGGCTGGAGAGGGTCAGTTGCTGGCTCATGGCGTGTCGTCCTTTTGCAATGCAACATTTCACATTGCAACCGGTTCCCGTGTTCTCACGCCTTCCCATTTGCAGCCAGTGCGCCTAGATTGACAGCGTGACCCAATCGACCAACGACATGATGCCCGGGGGCCCCCGGTGAGCCGCGCACGCCGGTCGATGGACTGGGGTTTCCCGCGCTGGCGGCCCTATGGTGCCTCGCAGGAAGCGGCCAATGTCCGCATCTGCGACCGCCATGGCTGCGACGAGCCGGGCGATTGTCCCGCGCCTAAGGCCCCCAACAGCCGCGACCGGTGGTATTTCTGCCAAAAGCACGCCGCCGAATACAATTCGAAGTGGGATTATTTCGAAGGCCTCGAACAGGCCGAAAAGGAAGAGCGCGCCCGGGCGGAACGACAGGAAAGCGCGGGCTACGCCGAAAGCGCGCATTATGGCTGGGCCGGATCGGGCGATGGCTCGCGCTCGGCCGATGAGATGCGCGCGCTTGAAGTGCTCGGGCTGGAGGCGGACGCCGATTTCAACGCCGTCAAAAAGGCCTACCGTGCCCGCGCCAAGGAAGTGCATCCCGATGTGAAGCCGGGCGATGCCGAGGCGGCCAAGCAGTTCCAGCTGCTCCAGACCAGCTACGAAGTCCTGCGCGCCGCCGAAGAACGCCGCGAGTGGCGGGGCTGAACGCCTAGGTTTTCGGTCCCGCGAAGCCCTTGCCCGTGGAATTGATCTGCGGATCGGGATTGTCGTTCCACCACGGCACATCGGTCCATGGACGCACATCGACCTCGTGGCTCCAGCAATTGCGGGGCTGGTGGGCAAGGTGCCAGTAGGTTTCGGCCAGCGCCGCCGGATCGATCACGCCATCGGTGCCCTTGTTCGCCTTGAAGGCTTCGAACTTGTCGCCCAGCAGCTTGCCGAGCGTATCGGGGGCATCCACCGGCCCGTCGACGATCACGTGCGCGACATGGACGCCCCGGGCTGCGAATTCGGCATTGAGGGTCTGGCACAGCATCCGCCGCCCGCCCATTGCCGCGGCATGGCTGTGCTGCCCGGCATTGCCGCGCACCGCCGCCGTGGCCGAGGTGACGAGCAGCGTGCCGTGAGGACCTCCATCGCGCGCACGCTCGACCATGTGCGGAAACAGCGCATGGGCGAGGCGGAAGACACCATAGGTCCCCAGCCGCCAGCCCAGTTCGAAAATGCGGTGCGGGGTCTGGTCGAGCGCCCGGTTCCCGATCTGCGCGCCGAGGTTGTACAGCGCGGCATGGATCGGGCCGATGTCACGTTCGGTGCGCTCGATCAGCTCCTCGATGCTGCCATCTTCAGCCGCGTTGAGCAGGGTGCCGGTGGCGCTGCCCCCTGCCGCCTCGATCTCGCCCACCATGCGCGCAAGGCCCGCCTCGTCTGAACGGCGGGCCAGCACTGCGTGATAACCCCCGACGGCAAAGCGCAGTGCGGCGTTTCCGCCGATCCCGGCGCCGGCCCCGATCACCAGGAACACGGGTTTGCGGCTATCGGTCATGGTGCTTTCTCCCCTCGGCAGATGTGTGGTCTAGCAGACGAGGGGAGGAAACTCACACATGTTCCAGTGCCTGCGCAAAGTCGGCGATCAGATCATCGGCGTCTTCGATCCCGACGCTGATGCGCACGAGATTGTCGGTGATGCCCAGCAGGTCCTTGCGCGCCTGCGGCACCGAAAGGTGGGTCATCGAGGCCGGGTGGCTCGCCAGCGTCTCCGTCCCGCCGAGGCTGACGGCGAGCTTGGCGATGGTGAGGTTGTCGAGAAAGCGGAAGCACTCCGCCTCGCCGCCCTTGATGAACACCGAGAAGGTCGAACCGGCGCCGAGGCAGTGACGATCATAAATGTCCTGCTGGCGCGGATCGGCGATAAAGCCGAGATAGCCGAGGCCCTCGACCTTGGGGTGGTCACGCAGGAAGGCGCAGACCTTCGCCGCGTTCTCGCCTGCACGCTGCATACGCAGTTCCACCGTTTCAAGGCTGCGCAGCAGCATCCACGCAGTGTTGGGATCAACGATCCCGCCCATCGTATTGCGCAGTGCCCGCACCGGAGCGATCCACTTTTTCGCGCCTGCGATGCTCCCTGCGACAAGATCGGAATGCCCGCCGACATACTTGGTCAGCGAATAGGCGACGATATCTGCCCCGTGATCGAGCGGGCGCGACCACAACGGGCCGAGGAAGGTATTGTCGATCGCGATCGGGCATTCGGGCAAGGCGGCGTCCCGCGCACCCCGGACGGCTTCGACGTCGACCAGCGCGTTGGTGGGGTTGGCCGGGCTTTCGAGATAGATCATCGCCACCTTGCCACCGCGCTCGGCTGCCAGTGCCTTGGCCTTTGCCAGCACCGCATCCAGCTCCTCGCGGGTCGCGCCTGCGGGGAAATCGACATAGCTCACGCCGAAGCGGCCCAGCACCTTGGCAACAAAGCCTTCCGAGGCGGCATAGAGCGGGCCGGAGTGGACGATCACATCGTTCTGGCTGGCCCAGGCCATCATCAGGATGCAGATCGCGGTCATGCCGCTTGAGAAGGTCAGCGCGTCCTCAGCCCCATCCCACACGGCAAGGCGGTCTTCGAGGATTTCCTGATTGGGGCCGTTGAAGCGCGAATAGACGAGCCCCTCCGCCCCGCCTTCGCGCAGGCCGGTGATGCCTTCGAAGTGGCGCTTGCCCGCAGCCGCGCTTTCGAAGGCGAACGTGCTGGTGAGGAAGATCGGCGGCTTCAGCGAGCCTTCCGAAAGAACCGGATCAAAGCCGTGGCCCATCATCAGGGTCGATGGCTTCAGCGGTCGGCCTGCAATCTCGCGCTTGGCAGGCTTGGGTTTGCGGCGAGGGGCGGGGGTTTCGACAGCGCCAGTGGCGTCGGGCATGAGCCTTGTCCTTCCTTATGCTCACGCTCCCAGGAAGGCGGGAGCCGATCGGCGGGAGGCAGGGCGCCCGTTCCTAACCTCCGCAGGAACGCCTCTCCTCTGCCACCGCTGTGCTGGAAGGAAGGTTACTCCTCGCGCACGATCGTTTCAAGCGGGGCATGGAAGGTTTCACACCAGCGCAGCAATCCCCCAGACCGTTCCGACGATAATCACCACGCCGGCAAGGTCCAGCAGAGCGCCCGCGCGCACCATCGCGCCGATGCGGATGCGCCCTGTCGCCCATGCGATGGCATTGGGGCCGGTGCCGGCAGGCAGCATGAAGCCCCAACTCGCCGCCAGCGCAGCCGGGAGGGCCAGCAGCACCGGATCGGCGCCCAGCGCGACCACCAGCGCGGCCACCACCGGCATGATGCCCGTCGCAGTCGCCACGTTGCTGGCAAATTCGGTGATCACGATCACCAGCGCCGTGATCGCAAGCGCGACGGCCAGCAAGGGCCAGTGTTTAAGGGGGATGAGCGCGGTGCCGATCCACCCGGCAAGGCCCGATGCTTGCATCCCCGCCGCCAGTGCCAGCCCGCCGCCGAACATGAAGATCACGCTCCACGGCGCATGCTCGGCCTCGCGCCACACCAGCAGCGGGCGGCCGGTGCCGTCGGGCAGCAGGAACATCGCCAGCGCAGCGATGACCGCGATGGTGCCATCGGTCCATGATCCGGGCGGCAGCAGCGGCGCCACCAGCGGCTGGGTGACCCACGCGAGGAAGGTCAGCGCGAACAGCGGCACCAGCCGCTTTTCGGGCGCGGTCCATTGGTTATGCGTCGCTATGGCTTCGCGTGCGGCGGCAATATCGAAGGGGTGCGCTGATACCTGCTGCACCCACGCCACGATCCACGCGGCCAGCGGGATGCTCAGGAGAACCACCGGCACCCCGTAAAGCGACCATTCGGCAAAGGTGACCTGCACGCCCGCGACCTTGTCGAGCAGGGCCACGCCAATCGCGTTGGTGGGCGAGCCGACGATCGTGCCCAGCCCGCCGATGCTCGCGGAAAAGGCGATGCCCATCGGGAGAGCGCCGTGAAGGCCTGCTTGTTGCAATTCCGCTTCGCTGCATGAGGGCGTTGCATGCTGCCCTATCGCTGCGCTGCCTGAGGGCTGGCTGCCTTCCAGCACGGCAAGCGCCATCGGCATCATGATCAGAGCCGTCGAGGTGTTCGAGATGAACATCGACAACAGCGCCGCCGATATCATGAAGGCCAGCAGCAGGCGCTCTGGCCCGCCACCGCTCCCCACCATCCGCAGGATCGCAAGGCTGAGGCGGCGGTGCAGCCCCGTGCGCTCAATCGCCAGCGCGATGAAGGCCCCGCCCAGCAGCAGGAACAGGATCGGCGAATAATAGGTCGATGCGGTGACCTCGGCAGTGGAAACGCCCGCCAGCGGCAGCACCACGAAGGGCAGCAAGGCGGTCACGCTGAGCGGCACCGCCTCGGTCATCCACCATGCCGCCATCCACAGCGTCAGCCCAGCGACCAGCCATGCCCCGGTCGCCATCCCGGCAGGCGGCGCGATGAGGATCGTCAGCGCAAACCCTAGCGGGCCGAGCAGAAGGCCGATACGGCGTGCGGTCATGGGTGCGTCGCTCCCTCCGGCCCGGATGGCCCGGCGTGGGGGACTATCAGCCCAAAGCCCGCCTCGGCAAGCGGCGCACTATTCGACTGCGTTCTTGTTCGGCGGATCGTCCGGCAGATCGATGTTGCTGAAGAACACCCGCGCCACCGGCTGACCGCGCCGCGACAGGGTCATCAGCTTCCACGCACGGGCCGAAAGGATATCACAGGCTCCCCGGCCAACCTTCGTGGGGCAGTCGATCATCTGATCGGGCATCGAATTCTGTATCGTGTCATTGGTCAGGTAATTGGCCGGGCGCGCTCCCCCGTGAAGGTCGGCAATTTCCGTCTCGCGGATCGAGGCGTCGATCCCGTGGGTATCGGCCAGAATATCAATGACGCCTTCCTCGGCATATTTGGCCAGATGGGCGCGCAAATCAGGTTCGAAATCGGGGAAGAAGAACGGCGCGACTTCGGCATAGAGGCTGGCGACTTTCAGCGTTTCGCCCGCCTTCTGGGTGCCCCGCAGCGAATTGACGTAATCGAGCGCGGCGATATCGAGCAGCGGCCCGACATTGGCTCCGGTGAAGGCATAACGCTGCAATTCCGGCCCGCCGATCTCACCGCGCCAGAAGCCGTAGATCACTTTCGGGTCCTTCCAGTTGCGGAACACGATTTCCTCGCGGATATCGCGCAGCGACACGGGGATGCCCTTGACGGTGATGAAGCGCGCATCATCCAGCGGGACGCCGTCCACCACCATCTCGCGCGGTTCGCGCAGCGGCCATTCCCTGGCGAGCTGTTCCAGCAGGGCCACATTGTGGAGGTTGAGCCAGAAGGCGAGCTGTTCGTTGCGCGGCAGCGCGGCGATGTCGATCGTCTCGCTCACCCGCTCCAGATCCTGACGATACTCGGTGAAGCTGGCGATCGCGTCCCTGTCGAGCATGTTGAACATCACGAGCGAACCTTCCAGCCGGTATCGCGATTGCGCGCCTTGCTGAATGCGGGTCCCGTTGATCGGATCGGGCCGCCGTGCGCCCTGCCGGATCGAAGGCCCCATCGCGAGCACCATCTGCTTGAGTGCGTAGTCCCAGATTTCGTAATCGATGGTCGTGCGGATCGGGTTGGCGGTCGGCGTGAAAATCGCCAGCCGCTGGTCGGTCAGCGCGGCATGGACTTCGGGCGAGGCAATGGCGGGGATGAAGTGCATCTCGCCCTGCGGGGGGCGCACATGGGTCTCGGGCGTTTCCGTTGCAGCGAATGCCGGGGCGGTCGCGGCAAGGCCCGAACCTGCCATCAGGGTTATCAGACAAAGCCGCAACATCGAATCTCTCCCACCAGAGGTCAATCCGTCCGATTTTCAGTGTTACGTCAGTCAGATAAACGCGCAATGAACGCAAATTCCTGAAGATTTGCTATTGCACCTCGCCCTTGTCCGGCGGATCGCCGGGCAGGGTGATGTTGCTGAAGGTGACCGTGTAGGTGGGGATGCGTTCGCGGCGCATGTAATCGAACTTGCGCGCCCGCTCGGCCAGCATTCGGGCAACGCCGGCATCGAGTACCCCCCAGGCGAAGAACGGATTGGAGCGCGCGCCACCCGAAAGATCGGCGATATCGTGTTCGTAGATGCTTGCCTCGATCAGCGAGGTTTCGGCAAGGGAGCCCACCATCTTGCCCTCGACATATTGTGCAAGATGCCCGCGCAGGTCACGCTCGAAATCGGGAAAGTAGAAGGGTGCGGCTGCCGTGTAGAAGCGCGAGACGTGCATGGTGTCACCGCGCTTTTCGGTGCCGCGCCGCGAGTTCACGAATTCGCGGGCCGCCACATCAAGCTGGCCGGCAATGTCTCGCCCGTCGAAGGCCGCCCGCTGGATCGCCGGTCCGCCGATTTCGCCGCGCCAGAAGCCGTAGATCACCACCGGGTTCTTCCAGTGAGGGTAGACAATCCTTTCGCGGATATCGCGCGGCGACAGGGCAATCCCGCGCACCGTGATGAACCGTGCATCTTCCAGCGCAATGCCGTCCAGCATGATGTCGCGGGGCTGGCGGATCGGCCAGTTTTCGCTGATTTTCTCGACCATTGCGACATTGTGGAGGTTCAGCCAGAAGGCCAGCTGTTCATTGCGGGACAGGGCCTGAATGTCGATCGTGTCGGCCAGCGCTTCGAGTTCGCGGCGATAGCGTGCGATGTTGTCCCGCACCTGGGGATCGATCATCGTGAAGCCGACCATTGAACCGTCCAGCCGATAGAACGAATTCGGCCCCATCTTGATCCGGGTGCCCGGAGGGGCTGCAACCCCAAGCGGCACCTTGCGCAGCGGCGGTCCCATGGACACGACGTAGGCGGCAAGCGCCTCGGTCCAGACGCTGTAATCGAGCCGGTCTGCCCGGCCGTCGGGGCGGGGGGCGAAGGCCGCCAGGGTATCCTGCGCAGCAGCGGCTGGGGCGGCGTGTGCAGCCTCGCCGGAGAAGGACAGCAGCGCTGCGATCAGTCCTGTTACCCAATGCCGCACGCCTATCGCTCCGCGCCAGATGGTTACCCCTGTCCGAACAAGAGGTTAGCCTGTGCAGATAAATGACGGCTGAACATCAGGCAAGCATGATCACTCGACCTCGGGGGGCTCTCCAGCTTCGCCGGGCAGGTCGAGATTGCTGAAGGTCACTGTGCCGGTGCGGCCTTCGCGGATGATTTCCTGGAACTTGGTCTCCCGCTCGCGCAGCAGCGAGGCGACGCTTGGGGGGATGCGGAAGCTGGTTGCCACGCCGTTCGAGGTGATGTTCTGGTAGCTCGGCTCACGCACGCCGCCCGCGATGTCGGCGATGTCATATTCCGAGATCACCGGCTCCGCGCCAGTGGTTGACGCAAGCAGGGCCCCGGTCTTGTCATCGGCGTAACGGGCAAGGTGAGCGCGCAGATCCCTTTCGAAATCCGGGAAGAAGAACGGCGCAGCTTCACGATAGATTTCCGATACTTGCAGGCGGCTGTCCAGTTCCTGCGTGCCGCGCAGCGAGTTGATGAAATCGCCAGCACCGCGCACCAGCAAGCGCGAAACATTGTCGGCATTGAACGCCTCGCGCTGCAATGAAGGCCCGCCGATTTCCCCGCGCCAGAAGCCGTACATCACCAGCGGGTCCTTCCAGTGGCGGTAGACGATCTTCTCGCGGATATCGCGGGGGCTGAGGCGGACGCCTTCCACGGTGATGAAGCGGGCTTCATCGAGCAGCACACCGTCCACCTTGATCTCGCGCGGCTGGCGGATCGGCCAGGCCTTGGCGATCTGTTCGACCATCGCGACATTATGGAGGTTGATCCAGTAAGCGAGCTGTTCGTTGCGGCTAAGTGACTGGATGTCGACGATATTTGCCGTGTTTTCCAGATCCTTGCGATATTCGGTGAAGCTCGCGATGACATCGGCATCGAGGAAGCTGAACATCACCCGCGTGCCTTCCAGCCGGTAACGCGAGACGTGGCCGTACTGGCGGCGGCTGCCGAAGCTGGGATCGGGGCGCGGGGCGCTTTCGCGCAGGGACGGGCCCATCGAGATGACGATCGCCTTCATCGCCTCGTCCCAGATCGAATAGTCGATCTTGTCGGGACCGGGCGTGCCGGACGGCGCGAAGGTCGCCAGGTCGCGGTCCCCCGGCTCGGTCTGGGCGATGGCCGGAGCGGCCAGCAGCACGGCCGAGGCCAGCAACGCGGAACGGAACAGGGGCAGGAGCGACATGAGCGATGTTTCCCGTGAAACAACCCCGAAAATGGGGGGCAAGGTGGGGTCTGGAGCGGGCTGGGCGGGGTCTGGAACGGGTCTGGCTGCGATCGGGAGGGGTCTGGCGGGGGCCTGAGACACCATCCCGATCACATCACCGGTCATAGCACGGCCACGGGCCCGCGTGTTGCCGCCAATCGTTCGGGATGCGCGGTTCATCGACCGGGATGATCGGCCGCAGGATCACGCGCATCCCTGTCGCCCGCCCCGGCCCAAAGCACGAGGGCGGAGACGCCCAGCGCCTCCGCCCCCGAATTGCGCCGCCGCAGGCCAGCGCTTGCGATCAGCGGCGCGCCATCACTTGGGCGCAAGCACCATCAGCATCTGGCGCCCTTCCAGACGCGGGAACGCTTCGACCTTGGCATATTCCGCGACATCGTCCTGCACCTTCTTCAGCAGGTCCATGCCGAGGTGCTGGTGCGCCATTTCGCGCCCGCGGAACCGCAGGGTGATCTTCACCTTGTCGCCGTTTTCGATGAACTTGTGCACGTTGCGCATCTTCACGTCATAATCATGCGTGTCGATGTTCGGACGCATCTTCACTTCCTTGATGTCCTGCGTCTTCTGCGTCTTGCGCGCGAGGTTCGCCTTCTTCTGCGCCTCGTAACGATACTTGCCGACATCGAGGAACTTGCACACCGGCGGGTCCGCGTTGGGGGACACTTCGACGAGGTTCAGGCCCTTTTCATTGGCCTGCTCGATCGCTTCGCGGGTGTACATCACGCCAAGGTTCTCGCCTTCGTCATCGATGACGCGGACCTTGGGAACCTGGATCATGAAATCAAAACGAGGGCCGCTTTTGACGGGCGGGGCCAACGAGCGCCGGGGTGGACGTGATATGGGGTGTTCTCCTGTGGTAGCTGCGTGCTGGCGGCTATGTAGTGCGAAATGCGCCCCAGCGCCAGATGGAGTCTTGCGGGCCGGCAACCGCGAAACGGGGGCAGGGCGCAGGTGTTGCCCTTCCGCCGCGATAGACAGAGGAAATCAGTTCATTTTGGATGCAATTTCAATTCGTTCTGGCGCTGATCGCTTTCTGGGTATAAGTTGAAATCCTTACGTAAGTTAATGAATTGATAAGGGATTTAAGGAAGGTTGCTGATTTAGCGAGTAGTTCGAAAAAATTCTGCGACGAATGAGGTTCAAGTGGAAGTAAAGAATCTGCTCGAAAATCTCGAAGAGAATATGACGCCCACGTCGCTGCGTGACTTTGCTGCTACTCTTCTGAGACTTGCTGACTCTATTGATCAGAACTGGAGTCCCGAAAGCGCCAAAAGCAATTATCCGATGTTTTCGAGGGCCGCAAAGATTGAGCGGAATGCGATTCCACTGTCTTTTTCGGCCACAAAAGAAGAACACCGCGCCAAGATTCGCGATGAGGCCCTGGGCGTCGAACTGGTGGGGGTCCCGGCGTGGAACATGCTGCTGGAGCTTTTCAAGCAGTTTTCCGGCGGTGCCAAGGTGTCCACCAAATCGCTCCAGATCATTGCGCGCTGCCCGGAAACGACCGCGCTCAGAATCATCGACAGGCTGGAACATCGCGGGCTGGTGATCCGATCCCAATCCGAAACCGACAAGCGGGTCACCTTCATCGCGCTCAGCCGCGAGGGGCTGACGACGGTGGGATCGATCCTCGAACGCTTCGGCGATTAGAGCACTTTCCGACCAAAGGCATCAGGCCGCCGCCTGCCACAGCGGGAAGCGGGCGATGCGGCCTGCGGCGGGCATCAGCGCCTCGATCGCGCAGGCCGGTTGCAGGGCGCCGAGGATTTCCGGGTGTCCGGCATCGAGCCCGCCGGTCAGCGTGCCGAAGGCCGGCAGGATCATCCGCTCCGTCCCGCTGCTGCTGCGGCCGATCACCGCGCAGGGGCGGGCAATGTGGCGGTTTTTCACATGAACGCGCAGCTTGGGGTGATAATGGCCGGACAGTTCGGGGGCGGTCTCTCCGGCGCGGGCTTCATGCCGCAGGATCACGCCGCCCACCACCAGTTCGGGCACGATCGTGCCGCCGAAACCGCGGGGCAGCGCCTCGTCATGGTTGCCGGTGATCCACACCCAGTCCAATGCGCGGGTCAGGGCTTCGAGCATCCCGGTGCAATGCGCATCCAGTCGCAGCGCCCCGGCATCATCGTGGAAATTGTCGCCCAGCGTGATGACCCGCCGTGCGCCGGTGTGCCGCACGGCATCAGCCAGCCGTTCGAGCGTGTCGCGGCTGTCATAGGGCGGCAGCATTTGCCCCCGTGCGGCGAACCAGCTGGCCTTTTCCAGATGCAGATCGGCCACCAGCAAGGCGCGCTCTGCCGGCCAGTACAGCGCGCGCCCCTGCCCCAGGGCAAGCTCGTGTCCGGCAAAGACGAAGGGGGCGAACATAGCGCGAACCATGCCCCCTCCCTGCCGTCAAATCCGCGGATTGGCAACCGTGCTGCGGGGCTTGTGCGGCGCGCGGCTTGCCCTATGGTGCATGTAACTGACGGACGGGAATGTATGACGGACTGGACACCTTACACTGAGCGCGCACGCGTGTGGTTTGAAGATCTGCGCAACCAGATCTGCGCCGAATTCGAGGCTATCGAGCGTGAGGCGGGGTCGGATGCTGCCTTCCAGTACACCCCGTGGCAGCGCGAGGAAGAAGGCAACCCCGATCCCGGCGGCGGCACGCAGGGGTTGATGAAGGGCAAGGTGTTCGAAAAGGTCGGGGTCAATGTCTCGACCGTGCGGGGCAGTTTTGCCAAGGAATTCGCCGGCTCGATCAACGGGGCGAGCGCGGAGAAACCCGGCTTCGTGGCGACCGGCATCAGCCTCGTCGCGCACATGGCCAACCCGCACGTGCCCGCGGTGCACATGAACACCCGCTTCCTGACCACCACCAAGGCGTGGTTCGGCGGAGGCGCGGACCTCAATCCGCCGCTGCCCTATGAGGAAGACACCGCACAGTTCCACGATGCCATGCGCGCCGCCTGCGAGCCCCACAACGAGACCTATTACGAACGCTATTCGAAGTGGGCGGAGGAATATTTCTACATCCCCCACCGCAAGGTCCACCGCGGGGTGGGCGGCATTTTCTGCGACCATCTGGAATGCGCCGATGATGCCGCCTGGGAGCGCAATTTCGCCTTCATCCGGGATATCGGCACGCAGTTTCTCGAAGCCTTCCCGGCGATCGTGCGGCGGCGGATGAACACGCCCTTTGATTCGGCGGACGAGGCGCAGATGTTCGAATACCGGGGCCGCTATGCCGAGTTCAATCTCGTCTACGATCGCGGCACGATCTTCGGGCTGAAGACCGGCGGCAATATCGATGCGATCCTGATGAGCCTGCCGCCCCGAGCCACCTGGTCATAGCCCGCGACGTGGAGTTGAGGCGCAGACCTGCGGCGTTCTTCGCACTTGCGGCACTGCGCGCCCGCGCACATATTCTGCGGTGATGCTCCGCCAGTACGAACTCGTCGAGAAGGTTCTCGAATACGATCCTGCCGCCGATGAGGCGATGCTCAACCGTGCCTATGTCTACACCGTGCAGAAGCACGGCACCCAGAAGCGCGCGAGCGGCGATCCCTATTTCAGCCACCCCGTGGAAGTCGCGGGGTTGATGACCGACCTCAAGCTCGATCAGGCGACCATCATCACCGCGCTGCTGCACGACACGGTGGAAGATACCCTTGCCACGATCGACGATATCGAAGCCCATTTCGGCCCCGAGGTCGCACGGCTGGTGGACGGGGTCACCAAGCTCTCCAAGATCGAGACCATGCCGGAAAACGAGCGCGCGGCGGAAAACCTGCGCAAGTTCCTGCTGGCGATGTCGGAAGATATCCGCGTGCTGCTGGTCAAGCTCGCGGACCGGCTGCACAACATGCGCACGCTGCACTTCATCAAGAAGCCCGAAAAGCGCCAGCGCATTGCCCGCGAGACGATGGACATCTACGCCCCCCTCGCCGAGCGGGTGGGGATGTATGAATACATGCACGAGATGCAGGCGCTGGCCTTCCGCGAGCTGGAGCCGGAAGCCTATGCCACCATCACCGGCAGGCTCGAACAATTGCGCTCGCAGGATGGCGGGCAGGTCGATGCGATTGCCCTGAAGATCAAGCAGCGCCTCGCCGAAGCGGGTCTCAAGGTTGAAGTCTACGGGCGCGAAAAGCACCCCTATTCGATCTGGCACAAGATGGCCGAACGCCATGTCAGCTTCGAACAGGTGACCGACATCATGGCCTTCCGCGTCCTCACCGAGACCGAGGAGGACTGCTACCGCGCACTGGGCATCCTGCACACCACCTGGCAGTTCCTGCCCGGCAAGTTCAAGGACTACATCTCGACCCCCAAGTCGAACGGCTACCGGTCCTTGCACACATCCTTGATGTACGAAAACTCGATGCGGGTCGAAGTGCAGGTCCGCACCCGCGAGATGCACCGCACCAACGAATTCGGTCTGGCCGCGCACTGGGCCTACAAGCAGGGCGACAAGCCCGATGGCGAGGTGGGCTGGCTGCGCGATCTGATCGAGATCGTCGATGCCAGCCACGATGCCGAGGAACTGCTCGAACACACCCGCATGGCGATCTATCAGGATCGCATCTTCGCCTTTACCCCCAAGGGCGCGCTGTTCCAGCTGCCCAAGGGCGCGACGGCGGTCGACTTTGCCTTTGCGGTGCACACCAATCTCGGCATTCAGACCGCGGGCGTGAAGATCAACGGGCGGCACATGCCGCTGCGCACCCCGCTGGCGAATGGCGATGTGGTGGAGATCATCAAGAACCCCCATGCCAGCCCGCAGCTGTCATGGCTCGCCTTTGTCGTCACCGGCAAGGCCCGCGCCGCGATCCGCCGGGCGGTGCGGATGAAGGAGCGTGCCGAGGTCGCCGCGATCGGCTCCAAACTGTTCGACGAAATTTCCGCCCGTGTGCCTGCGCGCATCGGCAAGAAGGCGATCCGCGCCGCGGTCGAACGGCTCGGGATGGAGGAGCCGGATGACCTGATGTATGCCATCGGCGCGGCCAAGATTTCCGACCGCGAGGTGATGGAGGCCCTCGTCCCCGGCTGCACGGCGGGGATCGAGGAAGATGAACACTGGGAACGCCGCGAACGCGCCATCTCGATCCGCGGCCTCACACCCGGTGTCGCCTTCGAACTCGCGCCCTGCTGCCACCCGGTGCCGGGCGACCGCATCGTCGGCATCCGCCGCAAGGGGGAACCAGTGCTGGTCCACGCGATCGACTGCATGGAACTGGCGAGCGGCGTGGACAGTGACTGGATCGACCTTGCCTGGGGCAACCGCTCGGTCGGGGCGGCCGGCCAGCTGTCGGTGACGATCTACGACCGGCTGGGCACGCTCGCGGAAATGGCGGGCATCTTCGCACAGAACAAGGCCAACATCATCACGCTGATGCAGGCGCAGATCGACCATCCCTTTGTGACCTATGATGTCGAGGTCGAGGTCGAGGATGTGGGGCACCTCAACCGCATCATCTCCGCCCTGCGCGCCAGCGACGCCGTGGCGCAGGCGGAACGGCAGTAATCTCCCCTCCCGCTTGCGGGAGGGGCCGGGGGTGGGGCAGCGGCGCTTACTTGCCCGCGACCACCCGCCGCACCGGCACGCGGATGTTGCACACGTCCGCACCGCCAGCGGGCACGATGAAGAACGGATCGCGGCGATTGGCGATGGCCTCGGCGTAGGCCGCGAAGGTTTCGCTTTCGGTCGAAAGGTATTCGAACTTCGGCTGCTCGGCGGCGGGAAGATCGCTCGCCACGCGCACGGTCAGGATCGGGGTGCGCTTGGCGCTTTCCTCGGCGGTGTAGAACCCCAGCGCGCCCGACCCGCGCGGCAGCGAGGAGAGGTGCTGCATCCCCTCGACCACCCGCCCGACCAGCGCGATATTGCGGTCGAGATGGCGCGGCGCATGGCCGATCACGGTGTAGAGCTCAGCGCCCGATCCGGTGTCGGGGGAGTAGTTCCGGCCGACGCCCACCATGCCGTAACAGTGGATGGGCCACCACGGAGCATCTGCGCTCTGCCCCTCGTTCGCAAGTGGCCAGCCCATAAGGACTTCGACCCACTCTGCGTAAGAATCGCGCTGATGCCAACCGGCGAATGTGGCGCGGGTCTGCGTGCCTCTTACGTCCGGTGCCCTGTTGTGAAATGACACGTCGGTGTTGTGCGTCCAGTCCACATCGGCATAGCCGGCTCGGGTCTGGTCGTTAATGGCTTCACCGTTAAATGCCAGTGTGACGTCGATCGTGCTTGCGACATACTCCGCCTCGGTCATCACCTTCAGCCCCTCGGGCAGCGGCTTCGGCTTCCCCGTCGCTTCGGGGTTGTCGTAATTGGGATCGCCCCACTGGGTGACGTAATTGTCCTGCACCCGGTTGACCGAGATGCCGTCATACCACTTGGCGCGGGCGAACAGGCGGATGTTGTGGACCCAGCCTTGCGAGAAGGGCGCAGGGATAAGCTGGATCACCACCTGCCGCGGCTTGCCCTCGGCATCCGGGGCGAGGGTCATCACCAGCAGGTCTTCCGCCGGGATCGCCACCCAGTCCGCCTTGGGCGCGGCGGCAACGATTTCGGACGGGGCGGGTGCGCCCTTGGACTCCTCCTGAGCAGACAGCGGCAGGGCAAGGGCGAGTGCGGCGGTGGCGGCGAGGAAGGCTTTGTTCATGCGGGCATAGTGCCATGCCCACTCGGCTGCGACTAGCCTCACCTTGCGGTTCGGCAAACCTCGCTCCCCTCCCGCTTGCCCCCGGACTTCGCCGGGGCGGGTATCGTGGTCGGGGGCGGGCACGAATCCGTCGCCTGCAAAAGCAAAAACCCCTTTCTGCGTGCCAGGGGGCACGGAAAGGGGCTTTCGAGGCAGCGTTCGCAGGGAATGCCATTCCGCGCAGCACTAGCGGTGCGACCCCTTTACCACGATTCCCGGTAACGCCCAAGCCATGCCGCCTTGCGAAGCCCGCCATTCGCCGCTATCGGCCCGGGCTTGCCTCCCAGCGCATCCGCACCGCCGCGCTCAAGCAGCAAAGCGGTAGCGCGAAGGAGGCTTCGGAGCAGTGGCCGAGTGGTCGAAGGCGCACGCCTGGAAAGTGTGTATACGTCAAAAGCGTATCGAGGGTTCGAATCCCTCCTGCTCCGCCATTTAACCCATTGGAATCATTCTATTCCTTGGGTTTGGCGTAAAAAATCCCCAGCATTTCAAGGGTTGTAGGTAGCAACCTCTCCACCGCGCATCTGTGGTGTTGGCGTATATATGCTCTCTTAGGCCCGATATTCTCCAAAGCTCTCGACCGGACCTGTTTTAGTGGATGAGCATATCGGCTTGGAAATGCGTGCTTTTTCAGGGATGCCGAAATGCCCGTTGGATGCCGGTAGAACCACAAGATTCTACTCGGATCGAACCCGCCAGAACCCCGAAACGACGAAGGCGGCAGAGTTGAGCTCCGCCGCCTTTCGTTTTGCCAGGGCTTGATGTTGATGCTGCTTAGGGCTCGAGTTTGACCGGCAGCTTGATCTTAGGCCTCCGCTGCTGCGAAGCCATGGAAAGGTTCGCCTTTGCCGAGATCACCCTGAGGGTCGCTGTCCGATGGTGGAAGGCCTTAAAAGCCGAAGCAATCGCAGGGTCGGCGAAGGTAGTGGTTGTCTGCTGGTTCTGCGGCGCCGTTAGGGTGCCGGTTGGGATCACTTCGTGCCAGCCGCGCGCTTCACGGAACATCGCGATCAACGTGCCAAACGGCCAGTGAGCATGGTCGAGATGGGCTTCGTCGATCGTGATCAATTGCCCGGTGATGTCACAGGGCACCCGTCCCTGTGCATCCCCATGCGACTTGAAATGGCGCAGCTTGGCAGCGCGCAGATCGCTGGCGACCACACCGCGGCAGGCATCTGCGAACTCCTGCGATTGCGGCTTGGGTTTTGCGCTGATCGCTGTCGGGAAGCTGAAGTCGGTCCATGAACCGTCAGCTCGCTCCACCCAGAACCCCGGGGTGGAAAATCCGGCTCCGACGTTGCGCCGCCTCTCGAAGCGAACAATGCCCGTGCCGATTTTTGACGGGGTATCCGTGATGGCGTCATCATAGCGCTCCAGCAGCGCGACAAGGTCGCTGTGGTGCGCAGCATCGATGATTTCGCCCCCGTCTGCATATGCATGCAGGATCCCCCTGAAGTGCGCTGTGGCAGCCTTCTGGCTCGAAAACTCGCGTCCGTTACTCAGCTTCACTGCTTTGGCCATGCTTATACCTCCATTGAAAAATGCCGGCGCTGCGATGCCCACTCTACGGGGAACGGCTCGGCCAGCGTGGTCAGATTGATCCCTTGGCCCTGTCGGCCGTCGAGGATCGCGTCGATGATGTCCGGGGCGAGCAGTGTCATGCGAAGCACCCGGGTCAGGTAGCTCATCCCGATGTTCTCCTTCTCGGCCAGTTCAGTGACCGAGGAGTACGCGCCCTTTTCCAACAAGCGCTTCCAGCGGAAGGCTCGGGCCAATGCCTTGACCACGGTGTTGTCCATGCGGGACCGCTGCAACTGACCGCCGGGCGGAAGCACCATTTCCTTGCGGCCACCCCGCTTCCTGATCTGGAAAGGAATATGGATCGTGACGGTCTTGGTTTCGCTGGCGCCCCTCATGCTGCCGCCTCCAGTGCGGGAGCTCGCAGTTCACGGACCAAGGTGCCAATCCCGTCTACCCGGACCTTTACATCGAGGCCTGCGCTGCCAACGATGACCTTGTCGATCAGCAGTTGAACGATGCGCGCCTGTTCGGCCGGAAACAGCTCCTCCCAAAGAGGATCGAGGCTCGTAAGTGCCTCCCGGGCCTCTTCCTCGGGCACGGTAGGACAATTCTTGACTGCGCTTTTCCAAGCCCCGACGATTGCTTCAGGTTGGCGGAACACGGACCGGAGCTGTTCGACCACCGTGCCTTCGACTTCCGCTGCCGAGATGCGGCCCATTGTGCAGGCCCCCGCGCCTTGCCGAAGCAAGGTCTGGCTGACGTAGTAGCGGTAAAGCTTGCCGTTCTTGCGCGTGTGGCTCGGCGAAAAAGCAGCCCCATTTGCCCCCCAGAGCAGCCCCTTCAGCAACGCAGGGGTGTTAGCCCGCGAGCGATTGGCACGAACGCGGGGGCTCTCCTTGAGGATAGTGCGAACGGCATCCCAGAGCTCGCGATCGATGATTGCGTCATGCTCACCAGGATAGCTCGTGCCCTTGTGGACTGCTTCACCGAGATAGGCCCGGTTGTTCAGCATGCGGTATAGGAAGCCCTTCGTGATCGCCTTCCCTTGGCGGGTCGTAATGCCGCGCTGGGCGAGTTCCCTCAGAAGGGTTGTGGCTGATCCAATTTCGACGAAACGCTTGAAGATGAAGCGGACGTCCGCTGCGGCATCGTCGTTCACGATCAGCTTGCGGGCCTTCACATCGTAACCCATCGGCGGCACCCCGCCCATGAAGATCCCTTTGGCGCGGCTAGCGGCGAACTTGTCGCGGATGCGCTCAGCGGTCACTTCGCGCTCGAACTGCGCGAATGACAACAAGACGTTGAGCGTCAGCCGGCCCATGCTGGTGGTGGTGTTGAAGGACTGGGTGACCGAGACGAACGTCACCTGATTGCGGTCAAACACCTCAACCAGCCTCGCGAAGTCCATAAGCGAGCGCGACAGACGGTCGATCTTGTAGACCACGACCACATCGACCAGCCCATCTTCGATGTCAGCCAGCAGTCGCTGCAGCGCGGGGCGCTCAAGCGTGCCGCCGGAAATCCCGCCGTCATCATAGTGATCCCGGACGGGGACCCAACCTTCCGAACGCTGGCTGGCGATATAGGCTTCGCAGGATTCGCGCTGGGCGTCGAGCGAGTTGAACTCCTGCTCGAGCCCTTCTTCGGAAGACTTGCGGGTGTAAACTGCGCAGCGCAGCTTGCTGATGCTGGTGTTGTTCATGCTGCCCTCCGGTTGTCTTTGAGGCCGAAGAATACCCACCCGTTCCAGCGCGACCCGGTGATTGCGCGGGCGATTGCAGAGAGCGACTGGTAAGGCCGGCCCTGCCATTCGAAGCCGTCCAGGGTGACGGTGACGGTGTGCTCGACACCTTGCCATTCGCGGATCAGCCTGGTGCCGACGATCGGCTTCAGGTCGGCCCGTACGCGGCGCGTGGTGATATTGCCGCCATCAAGCTGTTCGCCCAGCTGCTGGAGCCGCTTCACCGTTGCGGGTTTCAGGCCACCGTAGGCCAGTTCCTGCACGCGGTAGGCCAAGCGGCTCTCAAGGTAGCGCCGGTTGAAGGCGGGCGGCTCCTCGCAGAACAATTCACGCCACTGCGCTTTGAGCTCGGCGATCGAGGCAGCCTTCAAGGCAGCCAGTTGGGTAAGGACGGGATCAGTCTTCATTGTGCGGTTCTCCGGTTGTTGCACCGGCACTACCGCTCTGTTCGGGCGTGAAGTGTAGCGGAATTTCTCCATCTTCCTCAGATAGTTGGAGCCGCTTCCGCTCATGCAGGCGGACAAGGCCGGCACCGAGTAGCGCGTACAATTCCGCGCGCCGGGCTGCCGGGGTCATCTGGTCAGGGTGGAGCGGATTCGGGCGCTTCACTTGGGGTTCTCCGTCTATCGCCCGGCAGGACCGAGCGGTGGTGCTGAGACGGAAAAGCCAGTTGGCCTTGGCCAACGGGACAGGGGCAACAAGTCGAAAGGCCAGCACATGATGTAGCCAAGCCCGCTCACCTTCAAACCTGCACAGACCTCGGGAATGGAAGGATGGTTGCCGCTTGGCCAATCTGCAGAACCTCAACGGAAGCGTGACCCGGGCTGCCCCCAGGCCACAAGAAAAATGCTGTAATCAAAATACAGCGCATTTTACCATTGACAAGACCTGTGATTCGGAAATATTTCTCTGTACATCGTTCTACAGCAGGATTCGAAATGCGCCTTACCGACCTTTGCCAATTTCAAACTGGGTTCACGGCGCGTGGCCGACTTGAGCCTTCGTTTGGCGATGGCCAGCTCGCACTGCAGCTTCGAGACCTCCGCGAAGATGGCTCGATTGATATGCAGGACCTTCAGCGGTTTGATTTAGGCCCGCTTCCAACGCGGTACGTGGTCAAGCCGGGGGACGTTGTCTTTCGCTCGCGGGGGCAGTCGACCATTGCTTATTTGGTGCCAGAGGCGATGGCTGAGTCCGTTGTGGCTCTGCTTCCGCTGATCATTCTTCGCCCGCGACTGGAGATCGTGACGCCTGAGTACCTCGTTTGGGTTATCAACCAGCCAGACGCTCAGCGTCAGATCGATGCTGGAGCTCAGGGCACAAACTTGCGCATGATCCCTAAGACCAGCCTCGAAGGAATTCTGGTGCCTGTCCCTGATCTTGGCACCCAGCGCCTAGTGGTTGAAGCAGCGCACTTATCCGCGAGGGAAACTTCACTGCTTCACGAACTCGCCGACATCAGAAAGATCTACACCAGCCAGGTTCTCGCTAGCCTGGTTCAAACTGGCGCAAAGCTTAAAGGAGCCCACCAATGACCGACCAACTGACCCAACAGCAGGTCAACCAGACTGCCTGGGCTGCCTGCGACACCTTCCGCGGCGTCGTCGATGCCGGGCAGTACAAGGACTACATCCTCGTGATGCTGTTCCTGAAGTACATCTCGGACCTCTGGAACGATCACGTCGAGACTTACCGCCAGCAGTTCGGTGACGATGAGGCGCGCATCCGCCGCCGACTGGAACGCGAGCGCTTCGTCCTGCCCGAGGGGGCCAGCTTCTACGACCTCTACGACAGGCGCAACGAGGCCAATATCGGCGAGCTGATCAACATTGCGCTCGAGAAGATCGAAGATACCAACCGCAGCAAGCTTGAAGGCGTCTTCCGCAACATCGACTTCAACTCAGAAGCTAACCTCGGCAAGGTCAAGGATCGCAACCGACGGCTCAAGAACCTGTTGGAGGACTTTGCCAAGCCGGCGCTCGACTTGCGCCCGTCTCGGGTGACCGAGGACATCATCGGTGAATGCTACATCTACCTGATTTCCCGCTTTGCCTCGGATGCGGGTAAGAAGGCCGGCGAATTCTACACGCCCACGGCCGTCTCTGGCCTGCTCGCTAAGCTGGCCGGCGCGAAGGCCGGAGACACTATCTGTGACCCGGCTTGCGGATCTGGCTCGCTGCTGATCCAGGCAGCGCAGGAAGTGGGCTCGGACAACTTCGCCCTGTTCGGGCAGGAAGTGAACGGCGCTACATGGGCGCTCGCCCGCATGAACATGTTCCTGCATTCCAAGGATGCCGCGCGCATCGAATGGTGTGACACGCTGAACAGCCCCGCGCTCGTTGAGGGCGATCATCTCATGAAGTTCGACGTCGTCGTCGCCAACCCGCCATTTAGTCTCGACAAGTGGGGCGCCGAGCATGCCGACAGCGATCAGTTCAATCGCTACTGGCGCGGCATTCCGCCCAAGTCGAAGGGCGATTACGCCTTCATCACGCACATGATCGAGATCGCCAAGCGGCAGAGCGGGCGCGTAGCAGTGATCGTGCCGCACGGCGTGCTCTTCCGCGGCGCAGCAGAGGGGCGGATCCGTCAGGCCCTCATCGAGGAAAACCTGCTCGATGCGGTGATCGGCTTGCCTGCCAACCTGTTCACCACCACTGGCATTCCGGTTGCCATCCTGATCTTTGACCGGTCGCGCGAGCAAGGCGGGGCGAACGAAGCGCGCAAGGACGTGCTGTTCATCGACGCGAGCAAAGAGTTCACGCCGGGCAAGACCCAGAACGTGATGAGCGATGACCACATCGCAAAGGTCCTGGAAGCCTACCGCAACCGCAGGGAAATCGAGAAGTATTCGCATCTCGCGTCGCCCGCAGAGATTGCCGAGAACGACTTCAACCTCAACATCCCGCGCTATGTCGACACCTTCGAGGCCGAAGAGGAAATCGACGTTGCGGCCCTGCAGCAGGACATCAACCGCATCGAGGCCGAACTGATCGAGGTGCGCGCGAAGATGGCCAGCTATCTGAAGGAGCTTGGCGTCGATGTCTGAGGGTGATCTGATCCTTTACACCACCGTTGACGGGGCCGCGCAGATCCAGCTTCGTGCGGTGAATGGCACGGCCTGGCTGACCCAGCGCCAGATGGCCGACCTGTTCGACAAAGATGTACGCACCATCAACGAGCACATCCAGAATGTGTTTGCCGACGGTGAGTGCGATCCAGAGGCAACCATCCGGAAATTCCGGATAGTTCAAACCGAGGGCGCACGCGAGGTTTCACGCGAGGTTGATGCCTATAACCTCGATGTGATCCTGTCGGTCGGCTACCGCGTGCGCTCGCCGCGCGGCACCCAGTTCCGCCGCTGGGCAACGACGGTCCTGCGGGAATACCTGATCAAGGGCTTCGTCATGGACGACGCGCGGCTGAAGGATTCCAGCTGGGACTATTTCGATGAACTGCTGGAACGCATTCGCGATATCCGGGCGTCGGAAGCGCGGTTTTACCAGAAGGTCCGGGACATCCTGGCGCTCAGCGAGGATTACGATCCCAAATCGGGCGCCGCGCAGGAATTTTACGCGACGATCCAGAACAAGATGCTGTTCGCGGTTGCCGGTGGCACCGCGGCCGAACTGATCAAGTCGCGCGCCAACCCCGATGCGCCCAACATGGGGCTGACAACCTGGAAGGGCGCCGTCGTGCGAAAGGGTGACGTCACCACCGCCAAGAACTATTTGGGCGAAGCGGAAATCAAGGAACTCAACCTGATCGTCACCATGTTCCTTGATACGGCGGAACTACGCGCCAGCAGGCGGCAGACGATGCGGCTGGCGGAATGGGAAGGCGTGCTCGATACCTTCATCACGTCCAACGAGCTGCCGCTGCTGCGCAATGCCGGCAGTATTTCGGCGAAGAAGGCCGAGCAGATTGCCCATGCGCGCTATGCGGAATTCGAGGGCAAGCGCCGGGAGTCCGAGCAGCTCGCCGCACAGCAGACCGATGATCTGGCCGAGCTGGAGCGGATTGCGAAGGCCTCCAAGGGACGGAAGAAGGGGGCCGGAAATGCCTGAGCAACGAAACGAAAAATCGGCGTTTACCCGATCTCTTTTTGATGGCGACTTGCCAAGGGACTGGCAACTTGTGCCGGTGGGAGCCGCATTGCTTGGCACACAGTACGGTCTAAGCGAACCCGGCGATGCGGAAGGCAACACTCCTATTGTGGGGATGAGCGACCTGAAGGGCGGGTATGTTAATCTGACGGATTTGGCCACTGTGGATGACGCTGGAAACGATTGGACAGGCATGCAGCTTCGGCAGGGGGATTTGCTCCTCAACCGAACAAACAGCCCGGATCTCGTCGGTAAGGTCGGAATTGTCAGGGAAGACACGCAGGCAGTTTTTGCGTCCTACCTCGTCAGGCTCAATGTTGACCGGAAGCAGGCTGAACCTGAATTCGTAAACTTCTGGCTGAATACAACCATCGCGCAAACAGCGCTCAAGCGCCTTTCAACTCGCGGTGTGAGCCAAGCGAACATCAATCCCACGGAGTTCCGCAAGCACTGTCCACTGCCACTCCCCCCTCTCCCTGAACAGCGCAAGATCGCCGAAATCCTGCACACATGGGACTTGGGCCTAGAGAAGCTGGAAGCGCTGCGGGCGGCGAAGGTGCAACGGCATCGTGCCCTGACGCACTCTCTTGTTTTCGGCACAAGGCAGCTCGACCGGTTCCACACGACGGATGAAGTCACGCCGCACCGGTGGTTTACGCTTCCCGCATCCTGGGGCTCCTTGCCCATCGGCAAGCTGGCGAGGGAGATTGCGGAGCGGAACGCCGAAGGGGAACAGCACGAAGTCCTGTCTTGCTCGAAATATGACGGGTTTGTCCGTTCGCTTGAGTATTTCAAGAAGCAGGTCTTCAGCGCTGATCTGTCTGGCTACAAAAAGATCTGGCGCGGCGACTTCGGCTTTCCCAGCAACCACGTCGAGGAAGGCTCTATCGGCCGTCAGGACCTGATCGATATCGGCGTTGTCAGCCCGATCTACACCGTGTTCCGTTTCGACCCCAAAAAGGTGTACGGCGCCTACGCTTTCGCTGTCCTAAAAACAGGCCTCTATCGGCACATCTTCGAGGTCAGCACCAGCGCATCGGTGGACCGGCGCGGCAGCCTGCGCTGGAGCGAGTTCTCGAAATTGCCATTCCCGCTTCCTCCGTTGACCGAACAGCAAGCCATCGCGGAGGTATTGGGTACGGCCCAGAGCGACCTCGATGCCCTGAGCAACGAAATTGAACTCCTTACCCGCCAGAAGCGCGGCCTGATGCAGAAGCTGCTGACGGGCGAATGGCGGTTGAAATTGGAGGAGGCCGCATGAGCTTCAACGCCGCCGAGAAATTCCAGTCGCAGATCCCGGCGCTGCAAATGCTGGTTGCGCTGGGTTTCCAGCCGCTGAGCCAGGCAGAGGCGCTGCGTCTGCGCGGGCAGCGGCTGCGCAATGTCGTGCTTGACGATATCCTCGTCGAAAACCTGATGCGCATCAACCGCTTCACCCACAAGGGGCGCGAATACCCCTTCGATCTGGAAGATGCGCACGAGGCAATGCGCAAGCTGAAGCCGACGCCGGACCGGATGAAAGGCCTGCGTGGCACCAACCAGGATATCTACGATACGCTGGTGCTCGGCACGACGATTACCAAGACAATCGACGGAGATTCCAAGAGCTATTCGTTCCGCTTCATCGACTGGGGCACACCCACCAACAACGCCTTCCATGTGTCGGCCGAATTCTCTGTCGAGCGGACGGGCAGCACCCAGACAAAGCGCTGCGACATCGTCGCCTTCGTGAACGGCATTCCGATGCTGGTGATCGAAAACAAGCGCCCCACGGAAAGCCTGAAAAAGGCTGGCAGCCAGCTGATCGGCTATCAGAACGAAGACCGGATTCCGCAGCTGTTCCACTTCGCCCAACTTCTGCTGACGATGAACCGAGTGGAGGCGCGCTACGCCACGGTCGGCACACCACAGAAGTTCTGGGGAACCTGGCGCGACGAGGAGGACACGGACGAAGCGATTGAACCGCGCGCCAACCGCCCGCTGACCACAGCCGAGAAAGAGGCGATCTTTTCCGGTGATTTCGCCGATGCGCGCCGATACTTCGATGCGATGGCTGCAGAAGGGCCGCGGGCCATTTCGCCACAAGATCGGACAATCTTCGCTCTCTGTCGGCCTGAGCGTCTCCTTGACTTGATCCGCCGCTTCACCGTGTTTGATGGCGGCGTGCGCAAGGTGGCGCGGCACCAGCAGTTCTTCGGCATCCGCAAGGCGGTGGAGCGGGTTAAGCAGCTCGACGTCACTGGCGCGCGCAAGGGCGGCGTAATCTGGCACACGCAGGGGTCAGGCAAATCGCTGACGATGGTCATGCTCGGCCGCTCTCTTGCGCTCGACAAGGCAATCCTCAACCCGCGGATCATCATCGTTACCGACCGGGATGACCTCGACAAGCAGATCAAAGACACGTTCCGGTCCTGTGACATGGAGCCGGTGCGCGCGACCACCGGCGCCAACCTGCTGGAGCTGATCGAGCACAAGGCGGGTCTGGTCACGACGATCATCAACAAGTTCGATTCGGCCCTGCGGGGCAGCACCAATGCCGATGACGATGCGAACATCTTCATCCTGGTCGATGAAAGCCACCGCACCCAGACCGGGAAATACGGCGGGCACAGCCAGTTCGCGACCAAGATGCGGCGGCTACTTCCGAATGCCTGCTACCTTGGCTTCACCGGCACGCCGCTGCTGAAGAAGGAAAAGAACACCCTCTCGACCTTCGGCGGGCTGATCCACAAATATGCCATTAACGAGGCCGTGGCTGACGAAGCTGTCGTCCCGCTGCTTTATGAAGGCCGGATGGTCGAACAGCAGATCTCGGGTACCGTCATCGACAAATGGTTCGAGAAGATCAGCGAAGGGCTCACGGACCAACAGAAGGCCGATCTCAAGCAGAAGTTTTCCCGCATGGATGCGCTGGCCAAGACCGGTCAGGCGATCCGGGCAAAGGCATTCGACATCTCCGCGCACTATCGCCAGCACTGGCAGGGTACCGGGTTCAAGGCCCAACTGGTCGCGCCGTCCAAGGCCGCAGCCATCCGCTTCAAGGAGGTGCTGGACGAGATTGGCCACGTCACCAGCGAAGTCATCATGTCGCCGCCCAACGACAACGAGGGCAACGAGGAGGTCGACAAGGAATCCAAGGATCTGGTCCGCAAATTCTGGGACCAGATGATGGCGAAGTACAAAACCGAGGACGAGTATAACCGTCAGATCATCGATGCGTTCAAGGGTTCCGGTGATCCGGAAATCCTGATCGTGGTGTCGAAGCTCCTGACCGGGTTCGACGCGCCCCGGAACACAGTCCTTTACGTGTGCAAGTCCCTGAAGGAGCATAATCTCCTGCAGGCCATCGCGCGCGTGAACCGCTTGTATGAAGATGATGGCGTCGAGAAGCAGTTTGGCTTCATTATCGATTATGAAGGCCTGCTCGGCGAGCTCGACAGCGCGCTGACCACCTACAGCGCGTTTGAGGGTTATGACGCCGGCGATCTCGTCGGGACTGTCCACGATGTCCGAGAGGAAATTCGCAAGCTGCCGCAGCTGCATGACCAGCTCTGGGACCTCTTTAAGTCCGTTCGCAACAAGAAGGATATGGAGGAATTCGAGCAGCTGCTTGGCGATGAAGCCATCCGGCATGATTTCTATGAACGGCTGAAGGCCTTCAGTCGCTGCCTTCACATCTCGATGTCGTCCGACAAGTTCCTCGATGTGTTCGACGAGGCCAAGGTCGAAACGATGAAGCGGGACTGGAAGCGGTTCTCCGAGCTCAAGCGCTCGGTCCAGCTGCGGTACCAGGAAGTCGTCGACATCAAGGAGTTCGAGCCCAAGATCCAGAAGCTGCTCGACGATCATGTCGTGGCCTTGCCGGCCGAGACCATCATCGAGGTCGTCAACATCAATGATCCGGACGCGCTGAAGGCCGTGATCGAAGAAACCGGAGTGTCGGAGGGCTCCAAGGCCGACCGCATTGCCAGTGCCACTCGCCGGACGATCACTGAGAAAATGGAGGAAGACCCGGCCTTCTACATGCAGTTTTCCCAACTGCTGGAAGAAACCATCCGCGCTTACAGGGAAAAGCGCCTGTCCGAACGGGACTACCTGAATGGCGTCATCGATCTTGCCAGCAAGGTTGCGCGCAAGGATCGCGGGCGGGATGTGCCGGACTCCGTTAAGGGCAATGATGACGGTCAGGCCTTCTTCGGCCTTCTCGATGGGAGCCTGACAACACAGGCTGGGGAACCAGTGGAACGCGAGGACACCGCTCAGGTGGCTCTCGACATCATCGGGATCATCAAGGCGCACCACATTGTAGGGGTGTGGTCCAACGAGGTTGCGCAGAACAACATGTGCAACGCCATCGATGACTATTTCTTCGACGTCCTGCGTGACGAAAAGGGCGTTGGGGTCCCCGTTGAGATCCTGGATGACCTTGAACAGAAGATTATGGACCTGGCCCGTGCGAGGTTTCCGTGATGGAGCCTGAACATCTAAGCCTGAACTATGGTGAAGCCCGGATCGATTACCAAGTGGTCCGACGGGCTCGAAAAACCTTAGAGATTGCGGTCGAGCCGGATACAACCGTGGTTATAGCAGCCCCGGAAGATGCAAGCCTTGAAGCAATCGAAGCCAAATTGCGGAAGCGAGCCGCCTGGATAACGCGTCAGCAGCGCTTCTTCTCGCAGTTCCTACCTCGGGTCCCTCCACGGGAGTTCGTAGCTGGCGAAACACATATGTATCTAGGGCGCCAATATAGGCTGAAGGTCGTCCCGCATGTGCAGCAGACGGTCAAACTGATCCGCGGCTATTTCGTGGTGCAAACGCACAGGCCGCTCAGTCCCGATGTCACGCAGGAATTGGTCGAGGCGTGGTACCGCGAACGGGCGCATGTCAAATTTGCAGAGAGGATCGAGGTGAACCTTAAGCGATTTGCGGATGGGGAGGAGCGCCGCCCCAAAGGGCTGATCGTGCGTCAACTCAAGCAGCGCTGGGGCTCAATGTCGCCGGGATCACGGCTCTTGTTAAACCGAAGGCTAATCGAGGCGCCGCTGGATGCCATCGATTACGTCATTACCCACGAACTTTGCCACGTCACCGAGCCGCATCATGGTGCCGCTTTTTACGATTTGCTCGAGCGAGCGATGCCGGACTGGGAGCGCAGAAAGCTGTGGCTGGAGCGGGCGATGGCCTGATTTTGAAAGGAACCGGATTTGACGCGCTACACCCTCAAATCGGCACCCGAAGCATCGCGACTTCTTGCTGATGCGCCGATTTCGACCCTTTGTGATTTTCTGCAGGCCGACCACTTCGACGAGGTTTTTGGCGGCAAGATGACATTGAATGTCTTGGCTGACGCTGACGAAAGTGAATCCCAAGTTGCAGTGATTGGACGTCTACAGCAACTCGCTGCTGACCGCCTGCAACACATCGAAGCGCAAGCTCGTCGTGTCACTGCAATAGCTCAGCCTAATGCAGACCTCCTGCTCAGAAAGCTGGTCGAGGCAAATCCAAGCAAAACGTTGGCGGACTTCGCATCGCAGCGGGACGAAATCGCACGCAGTCTGTGGTGTTATGTCAACGCCCCACTTCTCTTCGCCAATGCGGAGAGGGCCGTGCAGATGCACCACTACCGCGATTTCAAGAAGCTCTACGAGGCCTATGAACTCGAAAATCCAGTGCCCATCACAGCTGACCGTATTGATGGTCAGAAGCTGGGCGAAGAGATAGCAGCGAAGTTGCATCTGGATGACGTCTGCCAAGTCGATGCAGTTGACCTCCCGACTGCGGATGGGGGTGCGCAGGCCATCATGATTGTCATCACTTCTGCTGGAGTATTTTCTAGCCAGAAGGCGGTTCAAGGGCGCAAGCTGACGACGCTGTACTATCGCCCGCCGAACGAGGCGGTTCTTGTTTACACGCCAATGAGCGGCACCATTGAGTCCTGCACACCAGATCCCATCGTGCGCCGCCAGATCGCCCAGATTTTCGCTGAGGTTTCCCTTGGCCAAGACGTTTCGCACAAACCGCTAACCTGGAAAACATACGATCTAGGGCGTTTCCGGAAGTCGCTCAAACTCCCGATCCCAGTCGAGATGGGTGACCGGGTTCAAAAGGTCTGCTTGACTGAGGTCCAGGTTACCCTTGCAACATGGAAGCAGCGGCTTTCGCTCAAGGTTACAGCGGATGACGATATCGAGGAAATGGCTCGCAAGGCTCTGGGCTCGGTTCACAATCTTTCTCTCGGCGGGATGCTCGGACGGGTCGAATTTTATGTGAAGTTCACGCCGACTGGCGCGACAAAGCCTAAGACGCTGTCCTTCACAATTTCCGGCCGCAATCGCTGTAGCCTGCAGAGCGAGCGGGATCCCGAGAAACGGGCCCTTGGCTTCAAGCTGCTTGAAGAGTGGGGAATTCTCACACGGCTTCGCAACATGACGGTGGACGAGCAAGTCGATGCGCTGCCATTTTTGCTAATGATCTATGACTTGCCGGAGAAAGAATTTTCAGGCGCAATGGTCGTCGATCACCGTCAGGACGCAAAACAACTCGAGACTAGCGGTTATATCGTTAGGCGCAGCCCTGAAGGGATTGTCCTCTTCGAGGACGACGAACTGGGCCTGCATGAAGCCACCATTGCACCTTCGAGCGGCCAAGGTCAGGCAATTTTGCAGCCCGCGGAGGATGTCGATGGGGCTCGCGTCTCGTCGCAGGATATCTCCAGGTTCAGTCCTCAGTTGGATTTTATTCGCCAGACAATCGAAGGTTCGCTGTCCGCGCTCGTGCGTCATGGGAAGACGCAGGTCCTGAATGACCACCTTGCTCATTTGGGGGACATTGAAATCGGCGGTCAGAGGGTTCCCGCTTACCTGGCGCGGGGACTTGCTGATGACAAGGTCCTTGAAAAAGTGGACCGGGAGATTCGAGGGCAAAACTCTTCCACACGCGGCATTATCTTCGTCCCAGTCTGCGCGCGGCTTCCATTTCTCGGGGCGCATGTTGTGCTTTCAATTGCTGAATTGCTGCCAGAAGTTGGCGGCGGGATAATCGATGGCTCCGTGATCGAGACCCGTTATATGGCCGGGCTGTCGGGTGCGGCAGCCGGCGCCACCGTCGAACTCATCAAATCGGGTGACGGAGGCGCAACCCTCTACATTCCCGGTAAACATCCATGGCCAGTTGTCGGCGAAAAACGGGTGGAAATCATCGAAAAGCTGCTTCGCTGCCATTTGGCAGATCAGCCGATCAAGACTGGGGACCTGTTCAAAAACACAGGGTCGGGTCACTTCGGTCAGGCCTTTGGCGATGATTGGCCTATCATGAAGAACACGATTGTCTGTTCTCCGCGGCATGGGTTTTGGCAGATTTGCACGCACAAAACGCACGAACTCAATTCTAACTCAGTTTCGGACTCTGACGAACTCTGATTCGTGACGTCATTGGGTGTGCTCCCTGAAACGAGGAGCACCCCGATGACGACTCCCTCCCACTCTCGCCGCACGGCCAATCAGAGCCAGCACGCCGGCACTCCCTCCATTGAACGCGAATGGCGCTGCAACAGCTGCGCCAAGCTGCTCGGCGTTTGCCGTGACGGCCAGATGCACCTGCGCTTTGCGCGGGGGCACGAATACCTCGTGGGCTTCCCCGTGGTGGCCACCTGCCGCGGTTGCGGATCGCTGAATACGGCGACCGGCCCCGCGCTGCGCTGAGGCGCGAAAACTCCCCCAAATCCCAAAAACGCAGAGGCGCGCGACGCCCTGACCTGGCCGGAAGGAGGCGCTGGACGCCCGGCCGCAAGGCAGGCGTCCAATGTCCTTCACGTGGCACGATTTCCACGGGAATCTCATGCATTCTTCTTCCACTCTCAATTTCCAGCGCGGCTTCGCCGCGGTGCGGATCAGCCATCGCGCACTGACCCGTTTTGCGGACCCGGCGGCATTGCTGGACCACCTGCATCGCGGCGATGCGTCTTCGGACAAGAAGAACATCATCCTTGCGGGGTTGATCGAAAGCGCCAAATCGGATGATCGCGCCGGTGACTGTGCTCTCACCCTTATGCTGCTGGCGCTGTGGCCTGGGCTGGATGGCGTCTTCCGACGTTCCCGCGCTCGACACCTCGGCCAGGTCGACGAACTCGCCTCCGAAATTCTCGCCCGCGCCACCACGGCGATCCGGGGTCTTGATCTGACCAGGGTCAACTGGATCGCCGCCACCATTCTCAAAAACGTCGAACGCGATGTGCTGCGTGCGCACAATCGCGAAACCAGCCGTCAACTCGTCCAGGACGAGTTCGACCCTGATCTGCACGGTGGCATCGCCGACTTCGTTGATCCTGACCTGTCGCCTGAACGGCTGCTGGCGGAACTGACCAGCCTCATCGGCGTGGATGCCGAACTTGTCCTGCGCGTGGTGATCGATGGCTACACGCAAGCCGAGGCCGGCAAGGAAATCGGCCTTTCGGAACCGGCTGCCCGCAAGCGGTTCCAGCGCGCGCTCAAGCGCCTTCGCGAACACGCCGAAGAAAAATCCTGAACCCGTTGTCCCGCTCGGTGCGCCTGGTTGGCTTTTCAACTTCGGACGCACCGAGCGTCTTCCAAAACAAGGAAGTCCCAGTTGATGAGCGATACGACTGCCATCCCGACTGAGCCTCTGAAGCGGATCCCCGGCCTCTATCGTCGCTGGGAGTTGCCGGAAATCTTCGAGGTCCAGCGCCGGTATCACATCGAAGAAGCCGGCACCCACGCCGACGGCACCCCGCTGTTGGCCGTCTATTCCAGCGAGCCTGAGGTCGATGACCAGGCAAGCGATTTCCCCGAATGAGAGGTCTCGCCATGTTGTTCCCGAACCCGATCGCGCGTCTGCGCAAAGCCCACTACGCCCTTGAAGACCTGCCCGATGCGGTCACCTTTCCGAAGCACCCGGCACGCGAAAGCGATGATCCGCTGCCGCTCGAAGATGCAACCCTTGACGACATTGCCTTTGCCATCGTCGCTGCCGACCAGGAAAGCATCGCCGCCTCGAACCGCGCCTCGGCCCTGAAGCGCCTTTACAAGATGGCCCGCGAAGCCGGGGCCATCGGTATCGACCCGGCCGTGAAGTCGGCCCTCAAGGGGAGTGCGAGCTAATGGCTATCTCGCTTGCCTCCCTTCAGACGTCGAGCACGCTGCGTCCGCCCCGGATCCTCATGCATGGCGTTCACGGCGTCGGTAAGACGACGTTCGCTGCCGGTGCCGACGCCCCCGTCGTGATCATGACCGAGGACGGTCTTGGCATGCTGAAGGTGCCGCACTTCCCGCTCGCCACCAGCTATGCCGATGTTGTTGACGCGCTCGACGCTCTGCTCAACGAAGAGCACGCTTACAGCACGGTCGTCATTGACAGTGTCGACTGGCTGGAACCGCTGGTCTGGGCGGAGACCTGCCGCCGCAACGGCTGGGCCTCGATCGAGGCCCCGGGCTTCGGCAAGGGCTATGCTGAGGCGCTGACGGTCTGGCGCGAATATCTCGATCGCCTGAACACCTTGCGTGATCGCCGCTGCATGGCGGTCGTCCAGATCGCGCATACCGACATCAAACGCTTCGATAGCCCCGAGCACGAGCCCTACGACCGCTACGTCATCAAGCTCCAGGCGCGCGCTGCGGCCCTGCTGCAAGAGCACTGCGATGTCGTGCTTTTTGCCAACTACCGCATGTCCATCGCGAAGGCGGACGTTGGCTTTAACAAGAAGGTAGCTCGGGCACTCGGCTCCGGTGAGCGCGTCCTGCACACCGCCGAACGTCCGGCCTTCCTCGCAAAGAACCGCTACGGCCTGCCCGACACGCTTCCGCTCGATTGGAAAGCCTTCGTCGCGGCCATGCCTCAGCCCGAACAGCCCTGATCCGGAGATTTCCAATGGCACGTTTTGATCACGCCTTCGATGCGACCAGCATCGATCCCACGACCGGCTACGATGTAGTTCCCGCCGGCAAGTACCGCGCCCAGATCGTCGAGAGCGAGATGCGCGTGACCCGCAACGGCATGGGCCAGTTTCTCTGGCTGATGCTCGACATCATCGAAGGGCCGTACCAGGGCCGCAAGCTGTTCGACCAGCTGAACCTCGTGAACTCGAACCCGCAGACGGTCGAGATCGCGCAGCGCACGCTGTCGGCCATCTGCCATGCGACTGGCAAGCTGCAGGTCAATGACAGCGTCGATCTGCACCTGGTGCCGATGTCGATCCAGGTCGGCGTGAAGCCGCCCAAGGACGGGTATTCGGAGAAGAATACGATCCGCTACCTCGTCCCGGACAAGACCGCGCCGGCTGCGCATCAGCCTGCACCCGCGACCCCGCAGTCGGCAGCGCCGCCGGCCGCAGCTCCGTGGAACCGTAACACCTGATCCTGCGCGCTGCCGCGGGAAGTCGCGGCAGCCTCGGCCAGACAAGAGACTGACCATGACTGACATCGCCAACGCGGCCCCTGCGGCCGCGTACACCCCCGGCTTGCCTGAAAAACAGCGCCGCCTGATCGAACTCGACGACGCGATCGCCAAGATCCGCACCCAGATCGCGACCGCCGATCTGACCCGCCAGACGCAGGGCAAACCGATTGACCCTGTTTGGTTCAACCGCGCCCGGACCGCCCAACGTCACCTTTACCGCGAGCGTGCCGAACTGCTCGCCGACGGCAGTGGCTGGCACCGCCGCAACAAGATGAAGGACGCGCTGATCGAGATCCTGCGCGCTCGTCACGATCCCGAAGTCTGGGCTGAGCTGGTCGCAGAAGCGCGGGCCCGCAGCGAAGCGGAGGATCTGTAATGGCAGAACTTCCCGCCCCGCCAACGCCTACCCTGACGGCAATCTACGCGGCCTATGAAGGACGCCAAGGTGATGGCTTCCGCGAGCATCTTGGTGCTTCGCTGATTGGCAAGCCTTGTTCTCGGGCCCTCTGGTTCGATTTTCGCTGGGTCACCGTATCCCGCTTTTCCGGCCGCATGCTTCGTCTGTTCGAAACGGGGCAGCGCGAGGAAGACCGGATCGTGGCCAATCTGCGTGCGACCGGCGCCACCGTATTGGAGGTCGACCCGGAGACGGGCCGCCAGTTCCGGGTTGAAGCCCATGGTGGTCACTTTGGCGGTTCGCTTGATGGCGCTGCGCTTGGGCTGCTTGAAGCGCCGAAGAGCTGGCACTTGGTCGAGTTCAAGACCCACTCGGTCAAGAGCTTTGCCGACCTCGTGGCCAAGGGCGTCGAGAAATCGAAGCCCCAGCATGCCGCCCAGATGCAGATCTATATGCACCTCACCGGGCTGACCCGCGCCATGTACGTCGCGGTCTGCAAGGACACAGATGCCCTGCATATCGAGCGGATCGAGGCCGATCCTGCAGAGGCAACCCGGCTGCTCGATAAGGCCCAGCGCATCATCGAGGCCCAGCATCCACCCGCCCGGATCAGCGACGATCCGGCCTGGTTCGAGTGCCGCATGTGCTCCCATCATGCTGCCTGCCACACCGGTGAAACTGCGGCCGTGAACTGCCGGACCTGTCTGCATTCGACGCCAGTGGATGGTGGTTGGCACTGTGCTCGCCACGATCGCAAGCTCGATGCCCAGGACCAGCGCCGCGCCTGTGCCCGCCACCTCTTCATCCCCGATCTCGTGCCCGGAGCCGTCACAGACGCCGGTGAGGACTTCGTCGCCTACCGCATGGTCGACGGCTCCGACTGGCTGAACGACGCCCGCCAGAAGGAGGACGCAAATGCTTAAGCTCCGCCCCTACCAGCAGTCGGCAATCGCCGCGATCTACAGCTATTTCGAAGACAAGAACGGCAACCCCCTGGTGGTCATCCCGACCGCTGGCGGCAAAAGTCTGGTCATGGCCTCGTTCATCGACGGGGTGCTCAAGGCATGGCCCGACCAGCGCATCCTGATCGTCACCCATGTCCGCGAGCTGATCGCCCAGAACCATGCTGAGATGCTGGGTCTGTGGCCCGAAGCACCCGCCGGCATCTATTCAGCTGGGCTTGGGCGCCGCGATGTTGAAGCGCGCATCCTGTTCGCGGGCATCCAGTCGATCCACCGCCGGCCAGCTGAAATCGGCCACTGCGATCTCATCCTTATCGACGAGGCCCACCTCATCCCGGGCAAAGAAAACACGATGTATCGCCGCTTCCTGGACAAGATGCAGCGCATGAACCCGAAGGTGAAGGTCATCGGGCTGACTGCAACTCCCTACCGTCTGGACTCCGGCATGCTCCACGAAGGGGACAATGCCCTGTTCAGCGACATCGCTTATGAAGTGTCGGTCCGGGATCTCATCGAGGATGGGTATCTTAGCCCGCTGGTGTCCAAGCAGCCCGACACCAAGCTTGACGTGACCGGGGTCGGTTCGCGCGGCGGTGAATTCATTGCCAGTGACCTGCAGAAGGCGGTCGACAAGGACGTAATCACCAGTGCGGCCGTTGAGGAGATCATCGCCTACGGCAAGGACCGGAAGTCATGGCTCGCCTTCTGTTCGGGCGTCAGTCACGCGACCCACGTCGCCGAGGAGTTTCGCCGTCGCGGGATCAGTTGCGCGACTATCTTCGGCGATACCCCCAAGGAAGAGCGCGATCGCATCATTGCCGAATTCAAGGCCGGCAAGATCCGGGCGTTGGCTTCGATGGGGGTACTGACGACAGGCTTCAATGCTCCGGCCGTGGATCTGATCGCCATGCTGCGCCCGACCAAGTCGGCTGGCCTTTATGTCCAGATGGCAGGTCGCGGAACGCGGCTTGCGTCGGGCAAACAGGATTGTCTGGTCCTGGACTTCGCTGGCAACGTAAAGCGTCACGGCCCCATCGACCTCGTCAAGCCGAAGCGCCCGGGCTCGGGTGATGGCGATGCGCCCGTCAAGGTCTGTCCGGATTGCGACAGCATCGTTGCGGCCGCCGCTCTCGAATGCCCGGACTGCGGCTTCATCTTTCCGGCACGTCAGGTGAAGGTGGCCCCCACGGCGTCTACGCTGGCTGTACTTTCGTCCGCGAAGTCCCGGCGCCCGGAATGGCTGCCGGTTAACGATGTGACCTACCACCGGCATGACAAGCAGGGTGGCCGTCCTTCTCTGAAGGTAACCTACCAGTGCGGCCTCGCTCGCCATACCGAATGGATCTGCCTGGAGCACACGGGCTATCCCCGCTCCAAGGCTGAAATGTGGTGGCGCGAGCGCGCACCCGGCATTCCGGTCCCCCGTTCAGTCGATGCGGCCTTGGCGCTGACCAACCGCCTGCGCCGCCCCAGCCACATCTCCGTGCGCCCGTCGGGCAACTACACCGAAATCACCAATGCCAGGTTCGACACATGTCATACGCCAACCCCGGGCTCTGCTCGGTCTGCCATCGCGAGCCCCGCGGCTTCGGCTGGTTCATCCCTTACTACCGGGTCTCCGATCCCCGCCGGGACGAAAGCCGGAAGTATCTTTGCAGCCGCGTCTGCCAGGACCTCTGTCACCGGAGGCAGGGCATGATCAACACCAGCCGCAACGAACAGGCCGCAATGGTCAAAGGCGGCCAGGCTGGCGGCCGGTTCCTCGAACAGATCGGCAAGACCGACCTTGCAACCCTTAGCGATGCCGAGTGGGCAGGTTTCGTGGAACATCTGGTCACGGGCTACTGCGACCACCTGCGCGAGCTTGCTGCCGACATGTCGGAGTGCCCGTTCTGATGTCCCAGTCCTACATGGCGCAGCTTGGCTCGCGCCTCCTTGCCAATGGGTACACGATCCTGCCCATCGCGCCCGGCCATAAGAAGCCGGGCCGTTATCAGCGCGGCGGTTGGGTCGATTATCCTGAATGGAACCGGCACTCGGAACGGCCGACGACCGAGGTCGAAGTCGCAACCTGGTCGACATGGCCCGACTGCGCCATTGGCGTGGTGGCCGGTGCAGTTGCGGCGATCGATATCGACATCCTTACCGATCCCGACCTTGCGCTGCAGATTGAGCAGCTGGCACGCGCCAGGCTCGGTGACACCCCGGCACTGCGGATCGGGCGGGCACCCAAGCGCCTGCTCGTCTATCGCACCCGTGCGCCGTTCAGGGGTATTCGCCGGGCACCGCTTGAAGTCTTGTGCCTCGGCCAGCAGTTCGTCGCCTACGCCAACCATCCCGATACTGGTCAGCCCTACGCATGGCCGGAAGAAGGTCTGGCCGAGCTCGACCTGGAAAGCCTGCCGGTAATCGATGCGGACATGGCCGCAGCCTTTATGGAAGAGGCCCTGGCGCTGGTTCCCCCAGAACTGCGGCCGGCAAGTCTGGCCACACTCACGGTTGCGGGCGCTTCCGTCTCGGGTCACGCCCAGACCGGGACGATCGAAGCTGTGTGCTCTGCGCTGGGCCACATCCCCAACGCCGATCTCGACTATGACAGTTGGGTCAGGATCGGGCTGGCCATCAAGGGCAGCCTAGGGGAAGCAGGCAAAGACGTCTTCACGGACTGGTCTGATCAGGCGTCGAAGAACGACCCGGCCATCACTGAGAAGGCCTGGGGCAGTTTCCGTCCGGAACGCATCGGCGCAGGCACGATCTACCATCTGGCGATGGAACGCGGCTGGAAGCCCGATCCCGGTATGGTGCTCGATGGCAGCCAGCCGATCGACGAGTGCCATCCTGCCTCTGGCCTGCTGGCCCGGCTCGACGTGACGTTGGAGGCCGAAGCAGTGACTGCGCCCGCAAGCTTCAACCTCACGATCCCGGGTGGGCTGGTCGGCAAGCTGACCGACTACATGCTGTCGACTGCTCGCCGCCCTCAGCCGCTGTTGTCGCTTGGCGCCAGCCTCTGCGCGATTGGCGCACTTATGGGACGGCTTTACCGCACGGAGAGCAACCTGCGCTCCAACCTCTATGTGGTCGGGATCGCGGACAGCGGATCGGGCAAGAACCACTCCCGCGAAATCATCAACGAGGTGCTGTTCGACGCGGGCCTCGCGAACCACCTAGGCGGCAATAAGATCGCATCCGGCGCCGGGCTGCTGACCGCCTTGCACCGTCAGCCAGCGATCCTGTTCCAGATCGACGAGTTCGGCATGTTTCTCTCGGCAGCGGCAGACCGCAAACGCAGCCCGCGACACATCACAGAGATCCTCGACAACATGACCGAGCTCTATACCTCGGCCGGCGGGATCTTCCTTGGTGCGGAATATGCCAATCGTGACGGCACCAACGAACGGCGCGACATCGTCCAGCCGTGCCTGTGCGTATATGGCACCACGACCCCCATGCACTTCTGGGGCGCGCTGCAAGGGGCCAATGTGGTGGATGGCTCGCTCGCCCGCTTCCTGATCCTGCCCAGTGACGAGGACTACCCCGACGAAAACGTCGCTGTCGGGCTCCGCACCCCGCCACCGGACCTGATCGCGGGCCTGCAATTGCTGGCGTCTGGTCCCGGCCAGCAACGCGGCAATCTTGCCGGCACGACCTCGGGGCCGCAGACCGCTGTGGTGCTGGCCACTGTGCCGATGACCGATGATGCGCGTGCCCGTTTCAAGTCGCTGAGCGGGGAGCTGACCGACGAATTGCGGGCGGCTGCAGGCACCGCCTTTACAGCCATCCTGGCCCGTATTGGCGAAATCGCGCTGAAGCTGGCGCTGATCGTTGCCGTTGGCCACGACCCCGCCGCGCCCATTATCACGATCGACGATGCGGACTGGGCCATAGTCTTTGTCCGGCACTATGCCAAACGGGCCATGGAGGCCGTCGAGCGCCATGTCGCTGACACCGAAACAGAAGCCCATCTGAAACGGCTGCGTGAGGTGATCAGGGCTGCCGGCACCAAGGGGATCACCAAATCCGAGCTGACGCGCGGCACGCAGTGGCTCAAATCCAGGGACCGCGACGACATCATTCAGACCCTGATAGAAAGCGGTGATTTGACCACCAGCATGCGTGGGTCAGCAACCCGCCAAGCCATGGTCTACCGGTTGGCGCGCTAGATGGAGGATGTCGAACCGCCGTGGGGGCCGGGCAGCTGCGCGTGGCATATGCCGCGGCTGGCGAATGCTTCAGCGGCCCGAATGCTTCAAAATGAAGATTTCACCCCTTCAACCCCAAGGAAAAGCTGGAGAAAATCAAAATCCGGAGATGTTTCAATCTTTCAAGGGGTGCCCTGTATATAGCCTCGCGTACGCGCGCGTTTTAAGAGTTAGAGAGGTATCCCCTAGAAATATTGAATAATTGAAAGATTATATATTACCTAGGAATCCCGGGGGTTTGGGCGACCAAATGTTTCAATCGCCCCCCTTGAAGCTTTAGAATGATCTCGGACGGTGCCCCCCGTCCGGATGACGACCTGACCAGACCCACTTCGGGTCCGGGCGAGCTGCCAGCCTTCACCGGCCCATTGCCTCGCCCCGACCACCCCACACGAAGAGGAGGTCGTCATGACCCTGCCAGAATTGCAGGCCGCAGCCTGTCCCGATAGTTCCCAAGTCCGGCAGAGTGGCACAATCACTCGCGGTGCCGTTCTTGCCCTCGATCTCGGCACCAGCACCGGCTGGGCGCTCCAGTCTACCGATGCCCAAATCACGACCGGCACAGTCTCGCTGAAGCATACCCGCTACGACGGTGGCGGCATGCGCTACCTTCGCTTCCGGCGTTGGCTCGAACAGCTCGACCTTGATGCCGGTCCGGTTGAGGTGGTCTACTTCGAAGAGGTCCGTCGCCACGCTGGCACCGATGCAGCGCACGTCTATGGCGGCCTGTTGGGAATGCTGACCTCGTGGTGCGAAGAGCAACTGGTCGCATATCAGGGCGTGCCGGTTGGTACGATCAAGCGGTTCATTGCCGGCAAGGGGAATGCCGACAAGGCGGCTGTCATCGCGGCCGTTCAGGCCAAGGGATTTGCTCCCGCCGACGATAACGAGGCCGACGCCATCGCCATCCTTCTCTGGGCTATCGAGACCCGCGGAGGTGTCCGATGAGCGCGGTCGGTTTCCTGAAGCGCGTGGCGCAGGTGCTCGAAGATCGCGGCGCTGCCTACGGCGATCCCAAAGCTCAGATGGAGGCCATCGCTCAGCGCTGGTCGATCACCCTGGGAACACCCGTCACGGCACATCAGGTTACGCTGTGCATGATCGACCTGAAGCTGGCACGGCTCGCCCATGATCCGGGCTATGCGGACGGCCCAGTCGATGTGATTGGCTATGCGGCGCTCATCCCGGAGATCATCCGTGGCTCGCGGTCGTAAGCGCAAGGCGGGCCGCCGCCACCCCTGCGGCAAACTGGTCCAGCCGGGCAAAACCGAGACCCAGCGGGAAGTCACCGCGACCGTGCTTGAAGCCCGCCAGCGCCAGTACGGTGTGAGCGCGCGGCAGGCGAAGGACGAGCGCCTCGGTTCCGCAATCGGCCGGCTGGCGTTCGCCGGCAAGATCACCCCGGAGCAGCTGGCAGCTGCCGAGCTCTATGGTGACCTAATGGCCCGCAACCGCGCGGTCATGGGGCTGCCGCCACTCCACCCCCATTCAGCGGGAGGTCTGCTGCTGGATGAAGGGATCTTCGGCCGCAGCATCACGGAATACGACCCGGACTATGTGGCCAAGATCCGCAAGAGGGCAGCCGCGGCGATCCTGATGCTCCGGACTGCCGACAGCGATGCCATAGCTGCGACGGGTCGGCGCCCGAGTGTCCTGGTCCATGCTGTGGTCTGCTACGAGGCCGACGCTTCGGCTTGGGGCGATGCTGACATTCGGAATCTGGGGCATGGGCTCGAAGCGCTGGTTTCCCTGTTCGGGATCAGCGCTTCTTGCAAGATTTAGTGGTTTGCACTAAATTGATGCTCATGGAACGCGCAATCAGTGCCAGCGACGCCAATCAGCACTTCTCGGAGATGCTCCGCGATGTGCAGGAAGGCGAGAGTTATGTGGTCATGTCCCGGGGGCGTCCTGTCGCCCGGGTCGTGCCCATCGACCGTGACCGTCAGCGCCGTTCGGTCGGCTCGCTGCTGGAGTTCGTCCAGAAGCTTCCCCGCCGGCATGCCGGTGCCTGGACCCGCGACGACCTCTACAGCTGATGTTCCGCATCGCCCTCGATACCAACGTCCTCGCCTATCTCGCAGGCGTGGACCGTTCGCCGCAGGACGGTGCGAAGATCGATGCAACGCGCGATCTGATCGCCCGGCTTAACGATCAGGCAACGCTGATCGCACCGGTGCAGGCGCTGGGTGAACTGTTCGTGGTGCTCTCCCGCGCCGGCGTCAGTGCTGATGAAGCCCGCGCCATCCTGCTCGAATACAGCCAGTCGCTTGAGACGGCAGACAGTAGCACGATCATCATGGCGTCGGCCCTCGATCTCGTAGTCGACCATCGCCTGCAATACTGGGATGCGCTGATCCTGTCGGCATCCGCTGAGGCAGGTGCAACGCTGGTGCTCAGCGAGGACATGCAGGACGGGTTTGTCTGGCGCGGCCTGACGGTCGTGAATCCCTATGCGGCGACCATACACCGCAAGCTGACCGCAGTCCTTCAGCCTGCCAACTGACGCGGTGGGTTGGAGCCGGGTTCCTCTCGCCTATCAGTTGAACTAACAAACTGTGATTCAACGATAAAAATACAATTCAGCATTGACGAGAGCATTGCTCTCGTGTAGAAGTTTCCGAAATGTAGAGATGCGAGTTGCGCCCGGGGCTTACCAGCTTCCGGGCGTTTCTCGTTGCAGGCGTTGCGCGATGGCTGAACGACTTCGGGGACGCCAAGGCATGGCGCAGCGCCTGCGTCGATTAAAGGCCGAACCACTCTGCCGCGATTGTGCCTCCGCCGGGAATGTCCGCGAGGCGACCGTACCTGACCACATTGTGCCGTTGGCCCATGGCGGATCGGACGAGGACAGCAACATTCGCTGCCTCTGCGTCGACTGCCATGCCAAGCGGACTGCCGAACAATTCGGCAAACGCAGGACGATCGCCGTGGGCCCCGATGGCTGGCCGATCGGCTGACGTCAAACATCTGAAACAGACCAGGAGGCCGTCATGGTGCAACTCGCTTCGGCGGGCACGCTCCCCCTGTGTCAGATCTGCTCCAAGCCAATTACCCGTCACATCCGAAAGTCGCGGGACAGTGGGCGCTGCTGCTCTCGCGCTTGTGGTTTTGAACTGATGCGGCGTGAGCGTTCAGCTTCGAGGGCTGCAAGGCTCGTCCGCCTAGCTGAAATCCGTACAGCCAAGCGGCAACGACAATGCATTGAATGTGGTGGAGTATTTGAGGCGCAAGCGAATGCCAAATATTGTTCCCACCATTGCTCGGCCCGCAACAAGGCGGCGAGAAAGGCAGAATGCACGTGCCGGGAATGCTGCAGCAAATTCCTGCCGGTTTACGGCGATAAACGACGCAATTTCTGCTCCGAATTTTGCGCCACTCGCCACTTCAAACGCGTCGCCAAGGGCGTCGAGCGTGCGAAAGCCTACGGAGCCCAATCCGAAGCGATCAATCCCATGGCGGTTATGGAGCGTGACGGATGGACCTGCCACATTTGCGGCGAGGAAGCGCCTCGCGAACTGCGTGGTACCATGCGTTGGAACGCTCCGGAACTTGATCACATAATCCCGCTCTCTGCTGGTGGGGCGCATACCCTCGATAATGTTGCCTGTGCCCATCGCTCCTGCAATCTCGAGAAGGGAGATGCACTCCCAGCCGGATGGCCCATCCCGCAGCGCCGCTGGTTGCACCGGGGTTCGGGGGGCCTCGCATAGTCTGGCACCTGCCAGGCGGACACCGCGCCTGGCCCAAACTTTTCACGCCCGCGAGTTAGCGACCGGGGGTGAGGTCCGGAAAAGTGACGGAAAACCGTCTATTTGACTGGATAGTGCCTGCGAACAGAGCGTTAGTCGTCTCCGCCAACCACGGAGATTGACATGCCCAACCCGCACCTTCCGACCCGCAACAAAGCCTGGGGTTTCTACGGCTCGACCGCCGGGTTCACGGACGCGGACGCCGCGTGGGGCATCGCCTTTCCGGCGGTTGCCAAGGCCACCGGCGCCACCGTCGAAGGGGTGCGGGACTTTCTCGACAGCCGCCACGGCCGCCACTTCGCCGACGACGTGCACAACGGGATCCACGCCGGCGTTGCGCTCGAAGCGGCGATCGATGCCGCAATCACCCGCTGGATGGGCTGGACCATCAGCCGCAACACCGCTCGCGAAACCGGCATTCCCAAGGGGCTGCCCTACCTGACCGGCTTTGTCGGCCTTTACGAGATGATGGCAGACGCGGAATGAGCGCGGGAGTCTCCAGCACCATCCGCCTTGCGATCCGCACGCTGCCGGAGAACTTCGACCGCAGCCGGATCGTCACGGTGATCGAGACGATCGAACAGGAACTTTATGACGGCGGCGTCTACGCCAGCGCGACCGCCGACAGCATTACGATCGAGATCACGGTCCAGACCGTCCAGTTGCTCGACGCCGCGAAAGTGCTGACTGAGCTCGAACTGATCTGATTGGTGGGCCCGGCAGGACTCGAACCCGCGACCTAGCCGTTATGAGCGGCCAGCTCTAACCAACTGAGCTACAGGCCCCACCTCGAACGCCCATAGCGGCTTACCAACATCGCAAACAAGTGCCGCAAGCCCTTCCGGGCTCCTGCGGCCGAACCCGTTTCAAGGACATCTATGGATCAGAACTGGCCGGCCCAGAACAGTGAGTTCTGGCCGATAGAGAAGATCACGCCCTACGCGCGCAATTCTCGCACGCACTCCGACGAGCAGGTCGCACAGATCGCGGCCTCGATCCGCGAATGGGGCTGGACCAACCCGGTGCTGGTCGACGAGGACGGCGGCCTGATCGCCGGTCACGGCCGGCTGCTGGCGGCGCGCAAGCTGGGCCTGACGCAGATCCCGACTATGGTCGCCAAGGGCTGGAGCGAGGCCCAGAAGAAGGCCTACGTGATCGCCGACAACAAGCTGGCGCTGAACGCCGGCTGGGACCTCGAACTGCTGGCCGTCGAACTGGGCGACCTGCAGGGCTTCGATTTTGACCTGATGCTGACCGGCTTTTCCGACGACGAGCTGTCGAAGCTGCTGACCGAAAAGACCGACGGCCTGACGGACCCCGACGAGGCCCCGAACCCTCCGGAAATTCCGGTGAGTTGCCCCAGCGATGTCTGGTTGCTCGGCAAGCACCGGCTGATGTGCGGCGACAGCACCAGTGTCGATGACATGGAAAAGCTGACCGCCGGGCAGATGGTCGACATGTGGCTCACCGATCCGCCGTACAATGTCGCCTATGAAGGCGGCACCAAGGATAAGCTGACCATCCAGAACGACAACATGGCGGACGAGGAGTTCCGCCAGTTCCTGCGCGATGCCTATGTTACCGCAAGCACGGTGATGAAGCCCGGCGCAGTGTTCTATATCTGGCACGCGGACAGCGAGGGCTACAATTTCCGGGGTGCGGCGCGCGATGCGGGTTGGAAGATCCGCCAGTGTCTGATCTGGGAAAAGTCATCGCTGGCCTTGGGCAAGCAGGACTACCACTGGCAGCACGAACCCTGCCTCTATGGCTGGAAGGACGGAGCCGGGCACCTGTGGGCCAGTGACCGCAAGCAGACGACCATCCTCAAGTTCGACAAGCCGTCGCGCAATGGCGAACACCCGACCATGAAGCCGGTCGCGCTGTTCGAGTACCAGATGCTCAACAACACCAAGGGCGGCGACATCGTGCTCGACAGCTTCGGCGGATCGGGCACCACCCTGATCGCAGCCGAGAAGAACGGCCGCGTCGCACGGCTGATGGAGCTCGATCCCCGCTATTGCGACGTTATCATCCGGCGGTGGCAGGATTTCACCGGCCTGGCCGCCACCCTCGAAGCCGACGGGCGAACCTTCGCCGACGTCAGCGAACAACCGCGGTAACAACGTGCATGACATGGCTCTATCTCCCCCCGGATACGATCCGGGGCGCGATGACGCATGCTTGCATGGCCTCTCCCTGTGCGCCGGCGCAGGCGGGCTCGATCTCGGCCTCCAAATCGCCTGTCCCGGATACGGGACTGTGGGTTACGTCGAGCGGGAAGCCTACGCTGCGGCCGCTCTCGTGGCGCGGATGGCGGACAAGGCCCTGGATCCGGCACCTGTCTGGGACGACCTTACAACCTTCGACGGCCGGCCATGGCGCGGCGGCGTGGATATCCTCACTGCGGGCTACCCGTGCCAGCCATTCTCGGTTGCCGGACGGCGTCTCGGCGAAGCTGATCCGCGCCATCTCTGGCCGCACGTTGCGCGCATCATCCGAGAATGCGATCCCTCGATCGTTTTCCTCGAAAATGTCGCCAATCATCTCCGCCTCGGATTTCCCGAAGTCGCCCGAGAACTGGTCGGCATGGGCTACGTCCTTGCGGCAGGACTGTTTACGGCGGCGGAAGTCGGCGCTCCGCACCGGCGCGAACGCCTGTTCATCCTTGCGGTCCGCGATGGCGACGCATTGGCCGACACCCAAGGCAATCACGGGTCGGCCGAACTCGAAGCGTGCAGAGCGCGGCGCGGGCGGACCGGACCTGCAGGAAGTCGCTGCCCAGTGGCCAACGCCGATGGCGAGCGACGGGAGCAAGCCGAGTGCGGGCAACCGCAAGTCGGCGGACCTGACGCATGCGGCCGGAATGTGGATGACCCCGACCGCCCGGGACTACAAGGATGGTTCGACCAGTCTTGCCAATGTGCCGGTGAACGGCCTGCTTGGCCGCCAGGTCCTGACGACGCCGATGCCTGGGAACTGTTCCTCCGACACGCGCCGGACCTTGAACCCGCTGTTCGTCGAGGCGCTGATGGGCTGGCCCACCGGGTGGACCGGCTTCGACTTTGTGGAAACGGAGTGGTCCCCCTGGTTGCGGCGCATGCGCTGCGAACTCTCGCGTCTGAGCTCGTCCGGCATCGGGAAACTCAAGGTATGACGGATGAAACCCGGAACGAAACCCAAGCCTACCCATCTGAAGCTGATCACGGGTAACCCGGGCAAGCGAGCCCTGAACCGGAAGGAAGCCAAGGCGAAGGCGGCCATTCCCGCACCGCCCCACCACCTGACCCCAGATGCGGTCGAGGAGTGGAACCGGGTGGCAACCGAGCTCTACAATCTCGGCATTCTCTCCGAGATCGACCGGGCCGCGCTCGCCGCCTACGCCATGGCTTACGGCCGCTGGGTCCAGGCTGAGCGCGCGATCGCGAAGATGGCCGAGAAGGACCAGCTGACCGGCGGCCTGATGATCAAGACATCCAACGGCAACGCGATCCAGAACCCCCTCGTCGGCACCGCCAACAAGGCGGCGGCGGACATGATGCGTTACGCCGCAGAATTCGGGATGACGCCGAGTGCCAGGAGCAGGATCGCGGCCCAGCCGCCAGAAGAAGGCACGGACCCCGCCGACCGCTTCTTCGCCTGACCGGACACTGGCCTATGCCAAGGCGGTGGTCTCGGGCGAGGTCGTCGCCGGACCGCATGTGCGCAATTCCTGTCGCAGGCACATTGCGGATCTCGCGCGCAAGGACGGTATCTGGTTCGACCAGACTGCCGCAAACCATGCCTTCGCCTTCTTCGAGGAGGTTCTGAAGCTTTCCGAGGGCCAGTTTGAGGGCGAACCCTTCGAGTTGCAGCCCAGCCAGGCGTTCATCGTTGGCTCGCTGTTCGGCTGGAAACGAAAAGACGGGCGCCGTCGGTTCCGCCGCGCTTACATCGAACAGGGCAAGGGTAACGGCAAATCGCCAATTGCCGGCGGCATTGGCATTTACGGGATGACGGCCTGCAAGGAAGCCGGCGCCCAGATATATGCGGCAGCGGCCAAGAAGGAGCAGGCCAACATCCTGTTCCGCGACGCGGTCAAGATGGTGCGACAGTCTCCCGCTTTGGCCCGGCGGCTCGAGTTTTCCGGAGGCCCGGGGCGCGAGTTTAACATCGCGCATCTGGCATCAGGCAGCTTTTTCCGCCCGGTGTCGCGCGATACGGGGAAAACCGGCTCGGGACCGCGACCGTATTTCGTGCTGGCCGACGAGGTCCACGAGCTGCCCGACCGCTCGATCATTGAGATGCTGGAGCGCGGCTTCAAGTTCCGCCGCGATCCGCTGCTGTTCATGATCACGAACTCTGGCTCTGACCGCAATTCCGTTGCCTGGGAGGAACACGAACACGCCATCCGGGTCGCGGCTGGCAATCCCGACGCGGTGACCGACCCGACATTCCTGGGGCAGGTAATCGACGACACCACCTTCAGCTATGTCTGCGCACTCGACGAGGGCGACGACCCGCTGACGGATCCCAGCTGCTGGATCAAGGCGAACCCCCTGCTCGGCGTGACGATCACCGAGCAGTACCTCTCCGAGGTCGTGGCACAGGCCAAAGCCATCCCGGGCCAATTGAACGGCATCCTGCGACTGCACTTTTGCGTATGGACCGATGCCGAGACCGCCTGGATGGCGCGCTCGACGCTCGAGCCACTCTTGGCGGAGTTCGAACCCAAATCTGGTGCTAGCACCTGGCTCGGGCTCGACCTCAGCCAGAACCGGGATTTGACCGCGCTGGCTGCGGTCCAGCGCAATGGCGAGAAGGACGGCAAGCCCTGCTTTGATGCATGGGTCGAAGTCTGGACGCCGGGAGATACACTGGCCGCACGGGTGCTGCGTGACAAGCAGCCCTACGACCTCTGGGTCGTCGACGGATTTCTGAATGCGCCGGCCGGCGAGAACATCAGCTTCCGCCATGTGGCGCAGGCTTTGGCCGAAATGGTGTCCGACTACCGCGTCGAGGCCGTCGCCTACGACCGCTACGCCTTCCGCCGGTTCGAGGAGGAAGTCGCTGAACTCGGGCTCGACCTTACCTTTGTCGAACACCCACAGGGTGGCACCAAACGAGCCAAGCCTGCGGGCGAGATGACCGAAGGCCTCTGGATGCCGGGCTCGCTTCGGCACCTTGAAGAACTGATCCTAGAGGGCCGCATCCGGCTCAAACGCAATCCAGTCCTCATCTCGGCAATGATGTCGGCGGTCACCGAGACCGACCGCTGGGACAACAAGTGGCTCTCCAAGCAGCGAGCCATCAACAAGATCGACGCAGCCGTGGCGCTGTGCATGGCAGTGGGGGCGGCAATGGCGGGCGACACCACGGGCTCGATCGATGACTGGCTGAAGAGCCTCGCATGAACCTCTTTCAAAAGGCGCTGGGCTACATCGCGCGCTCCATCGGCCTCACCGATCCGCGACTGGTCCAGGCCGTCGGCGGCCGCACGACCACGACCGGTGAACTGGTCTCGACCAGCTCAGTGCTGGGGCTCGCTTCCGCCTGGGCCTGCGTCAACTTGCTTGCCGGCACGATCGCCTCGCTGCCGCTGATGGTCTACCGGACCAAAGGCGGCGCCCGAACGGTCGCTAGCGATCACCCGCTTTACCGGATCTTGCACGATAGCCCGAATGCGGACCAGACCGCGGTCGACTTCTGGGAGTTCATCTGCGCGTGCCTGGAATTGAACGGCAACGCCTATGCCGAGATCATCCGGGGCAGCAATGGCCGGGTCGTGGCGCTCAGCGTTCCGATCTCGCCCGAGCTCATGATCGTGCGCCGTCTGCGCGATGGCAGCCTTGAATACGAGTGGTCAGACAATGGCGTCCGGTCGATCGTCCAACAGGACAACATGCTCCACATCCGGGGCTTTGGCGGCAACCCGCTGGGCGGTCTTTCCACCCTTAGCTTCGGCCGCCAGACCTTCGGACTGGCGCAAGCTATCGAACGGGCCTCCGGCGACACCTTCCGAAACGGGGTGCGGCCCTCGGGCCTGCTCAAGACCGCCGACAGCCTGACCCTCGACCAGCGCAAACAGGCCGAGGAACTGCTGCAGGAGAAGTTTGCCGGCGCGATCAATGCCGGGCGGCCGATGCTGCTCGACCGGGGCATGGACTGGGTCCAGCTCTCGATCAGCCCGGAAGATGCACAGATGCTGCAGAGCCGGGCCTTCTCGGTCGAGGAGGTCTGCAGGTTCTTCGGCGTGCCGCCGTTCATGGTTGGTCATACCGAGAAAACCACCAGCTGGGGCACCGGCCTCGAGCAGCAGACGCTGGGGTTCCAGAAATTTACCCTGCGCCGGCGCCTGAAGCGCATCGAACAGGCGCTCGCCAAACAGCTGCTCTCGCCCGCCGATCGCCAGGCTGGTCTTGTCATCGAGTTCAACCTCGAAGGCCTGCTGCGCGGCGACAGCGGAGCGCGGGCCTCCTTCTACCAGACAATGCTCGGGAGCGGCGTGATGACCATCAACGAGGTCCGCGCGCTTGAAAACCTGCCGCCTGTCGAAGGCGGCGATGTCCCCCGCATGCAGATGCAGAACGTGCCCATCACGCAGGCCGGTGCTCCTGCCGGAATCCTGCCGCCAACCGGAGCGAATGCCCCATCGGAGCCCCTTAAATGAAACATCTCACCCTGACCCTCAAATCCAGTGATCTTCAGGACACCGGGCAGTTCGAGGGCTACGCTTCGACCTTCGGCAATGTCGACCAGGGCGGCGATCTCATCGAGCCGGGCGCTTTCCGGGAGAGTGTCGCCAAGGCCCGCGCCGAAGGCTGGGGCATCCCGATGCTCTGGCAGCACGACCAGCGCGAACCCATCGGCGTCTGGCGCGACATCTTCGAAGATGACCGCGGCCTGTTCGTGCGCGGGCAGCTGATCCTGGACGGCGATCCGGTTGCCCAGCGCGCTTATGGCAAGCTGAAGCACGGCGCGCTTGGCGGCCTTTCGATCGGTTACACCATCCCCAAGGGCGGTGCGGCTCCCGACCCCTACAAGGCCGGCGTTCTGCGCCTCAAGAAGATCGACCTTCGCGAAATCAGCCTCGTCACCATGCCCATGAACACTGAAGCGAAGGTGACCGCGGTCAAGACCGTCACCGACGGGCAGACCATGCCGTCGCTATCCGATTTTGAGAATTTCCTGCGCGAGGCAGGGTTCTCGAAAAGCCAGGCCACCGCAATCGCGGGCAAAGGCCTCAAATCGCTGCTCCGGAGTGAGTCCGGCAGTGAGTCCACTACCGACTTTCTGTCGGCTCTCGCCGCGCAAATCCGCGGCTGACCCCACCTCCCACGGAGCAATCCCATGACCGAGACCAAGAGCGCCGATCAGCTGGCGCAAGAAGTGAAGGCTGCGCTCGATACGCGCCATGACCAGGTAAAAGCCATCGCCGAAGAGGCGCTGGGCAAGGCTGCCAAGGGTGAAGAGCTCTCGGCCGCGACCAAGCAGCTGGCCGACGAGGCGCTGACCGCGCTCAATGAAGCCAAGGCCCGCCTTGACGAGGTCGAGCAGAAGCTCGCCCGCAAGAAGCAGGATGACGAACGCTCCGATTATCGGACGATCGGTGAACGCGTCGTTTCGTCCGACAGCATCAAGCCGTTCCTGAACAGCAAGACCGCCCGCGGCAGGGCCAGTGTCGAGGTCAAGGCGATCGTCTCTGCCCTCACGACCGATGCGAATGGCTCAGCCGGCGACCTCATCGTACCCGATCGTCAGCCGGGGATCATCACCCCTGGCCAGCGCCGCCTGACGGTTCGCGACCTGCTGACCCCGGGCCGCACCAATAGCAATGCCGTCCAGTATGTGAAGGAAACCGGCTTCACCAATGCAGCGGCCACTGTTTCGGAAACGGCCGGCGCCACCAAGCCGCAGACCGACATCAAGTTCGATGTCGTGACCAGCAGCGTGACCACGATCGCTCACTGGGTCCTGGCCACCCGCCAGATCCTCGACGACGTGCCGATGCTGCAATCCTACATCGACGGCCGCCTGACTTACGGCCTGGCCCTGGTCGAGGAGAACCAGCTGCTCAATGGCGGCGGTACCGGCACAGACCTACATGGCGTCTACACCCAGGCAACCGCCTTTGCCCCGCCGATCACGATCCCGGCGCCTGTCACCCGCATTGATGTCCTTCGCCTCGCCATGCTGCAGACGGCTCTTTCCGAGCTCATGTCGACGGGCGTAGTGCTGCACCCGTCGGATTGGGCAGCGATCGAACTGCTCAAGGACACCACCGGCCAGTTCATCATCGGCAATCCGCAGGGCAACCTGTCGCCGACGCTGTGGGGGCAGCCGGTGGTGGCAACGCAGTCGATGGCGACGGGCAAGTTCCTGACCGGCGCCTTCCAGCTGGGCGCGCAGATCTTTGACCGCATGGACGCCATGGTCGAGATCTCGACCGAGGACGACCAGAACTTCCGCAAGAACCTGGTGACGGTGCTGGCCGAAGAGCGCCTCGCGCTCGCGGTCTACCGCCCGGAGGCTTTCGTGAAGGGCGACTTCGCTGCTGCTGCCACCGCGGCAACGGCCGCCTGATGATGCAGGGGTCGGCTTGTTCCGGCCCCTGTCATCCACCGGAAGGGGTGACCCATGATCCTCAAAGCCCTCGATACCCTGCACATCAGCTCGGTCAGTTCCAACAACATCCAGGCCGGCCAGACCTTCGAGTTGGATGATCACTTTGGCCGGCAACTGATCGAACGCGGTCTGGCGGTGGAAGTGGCGCCCGACGAACCGGCGCCTGTGGTCACCCGCAAGGCGGGCTCCACCCATCGCACCAAGGTGACGTGATGTCCGGGATCGTCACGCTCGTGCCGCCACAGGACCGGGCCGTGACCCTGGAAGAAGCGCGCCAGCAGCTGCGCCTTGATGCCCATGACGAGGACATGCTGCTGGCTGTCCACCTCGATGCAGCCCAGGCCGAGCTCGAACGGCTCGCCGATCTGCGGCTGTGTCCGCAGACACTGGCTATGGTGCTCGATGCCTGGCCCGATGAAATCACCGTGCCGGTCCGGCCGGTGACGATTGCGGCCATAACCTTCACTGCCACCGGCGGTGCGACGGTCACCTTGCCCGAGGCTGCCTATGTTGCCCGGGCACGTCACGGATTCGTGCACATTCGGCCAGCTGCCGGCACATCATGGCCCCCGCTGGCGCCGGACGGCCAGATCTCCATCACCCTGTCGGCCGGATTTGCCGAGGGGCACCCGGACCTGGCGATCGCCCGGGCCGCGATCCTTGTGAAGACGGCCTCCCTGTTCGAGAACCGCGAGGGGGCGACCTGTCTCGCCTTCGATACCCTCGTCAACCAGCTGGCCGCGCGATGGGTCTAGCCTCCAGGCTCGACACCCGGATCCGGATCGAGCGCAAGGTCGTCACCCCTGATCCCCTCTATGGGACGGAGACCGTCACCTGGGTGGAATTCGCCACGGTGTGGGCGGAAGTACAAGACGTCCTGCCAAGCCGGGCCGAACGTCTGGCCGACAGCATTGTCATCGCCAACCGCCCGGCGCGGATCCGGATGCGCTATCTCGCCGGGATAACCCCGGACATGCGGGTGATCATCGGGACCCGCACCCTGCAGATCGTGTCCGGCCCGGCCGAAATCGGCCGCCGGGAAGGCATCGAGCTCATTGTCGAGCAGCACAGCAGCGAAGGAGCCGCGCCATGACGATCCGGCTCAAGGGCGGCCCTGAACTGCTGCGCCTTCTCGACGAACTGCCCAAGAACCTCGAGCGCAACGTCATCCGCGGTGGTCTGCGCGCCGGGGCCAAGGTCATCCAGCAGCAGGCCAAGGCCAATGTCCCGGTGAAAACTGGGCAGCTGAAGCGCGCGATTGGCATCGGCACCCGCACCAATGGCAGCAGGCTCAGTTCCTACGTCAAGCTGCGCGGGTCTGGCTCTTATCTCGGTCTGTTCATCGAGTACGGCGTTGCACCGCACCTCATCTCGGTCGCCGAGGCCGACAAGCCGGTGCGCAATACCCGTCGCGGCGCCCGCAAGGTCAGCATCGGCACGATCAACAAGATGGTGAAGCGCGGCAGCCTGAAGATCGGCGAGAACTTCGTCGGTCCAGTCATCATGCATCCGGGCCATGCGGCCAAGCCGTTCCTGCGTCCGGCGCTGGACCAGAAGGCCGAGGAAGCCGTCAACGCCATGGGCGCTTACATCGCCCACCGAGTCCAGATCGGGAACCTGAAGGCACCTGCGCTTGAGGTCGATGACGAATGAACGGGGTCATTGTGGTCCGTTCGCTCCTGGTGGCTGACACCGGGGTGACGGCCCTCGTCCCTGCGGTGCGGATTGTCGCTGGAATGCTGCCGCAGGGCACCTCGCTTCCGGCGATCTCGCTCATGTCGGTCAGCAGCACCGACCGCAATATCGCCGCGCCCGGCCCGAAACGCAGGGTGACCGAGCGGGTGCAGGTGACGGTGCTCGCCGCCAGCTATCCGGCTGCCAAGGCCATTATCCGCGCGGTCCGGGCAGCAGCGGCTGACCGCATGCCCGCAATCGATGGGCTCACCGATGTGACCGTCCACACCGACTCCGCCGGTCCTGATTTCCTCGACGAGGAGACCGGCATCCACATGCAGACGCAGGATTTCCGCGTCTCATTCAACGAGGCGCGCTGAGGCCTCACCTTCAATAAGGAACCACTGCCATGACCGTTCGGACTTCCGCCGGCACCACGTTGAAGGTGTCGGCTTCCACCCCTGCGACCTTCGATCCCACCGGCTACAATGCGCTGACCATGACGCTGGTCGGCGAGGTGTCGGACCTCGGCGAGTTCGGCCGGGAGTACAACCTCGTCACCTTCAACCCCGTCGGCAGCCGCGGCGTCGTCAAGAAGAAGGGCAGCTTCAACCAGGGCACCATGACCATCCAGCTCGGTCTCGATACCGACGATGCTGGCCAGATCCTGCTGAAATCGGCCTCAACCTCGGACAGCGATCACAGCTTCCTCGTGACCACCCAGAACGGCGACAAGTACTATTTCCAGGCGCAGGTCATGAGCTTCAAGGTGAACGTCGGCTCGGTCGACCAGATCACCACCGCCACCGTGACGCTGGAACTGACGACCAATTCCGCCGGTGTCGGCGTGGTTGAAGTTCTGGCTCCCTGATCCCTGCCACGCACCTGACGGAGACCATTCATGTTTGACATTACCAAGCTTGCCGCGACCGAAACCTCGACCGTCGAACTGGTCGGCGGCGATGACGCCCCGCTGTACGACGACAAGGGCCAGCGCCTCTCGATCACCGTCTATGGCCCGGGCACCAAGGTTTATCAGCGGGCCCAGTCGCGCCAGCAGAACCTGCTGGTCGACAAGATCAAGAAGCGCGGGAAAATGGACCAGACGGCTGAGGAAAAGCTCGCCGAACAGGCCGAGTTTCTCGCGGCCTGTACGGTCAGCTTCAACCATTTCACCTATCCGCCGGCCGAAGGGCTGGAAGGCGCTGCCCTGTTCCGCAAGGCTTACGAGGATCCCTCGATCGGCTTCATTGCAGCCCAGGTTGCAGCGCATATCAATGACTGGGCAAATTTTACGACGAGCTCGGCCGCGAGCTGAGCCTCTATGTCCGGCAGCTGGCATGGCTCGGCACAGCGCCCAAGCCGCGCCAGTCTGCGGCCAAGACAGCCGAAGATACTGATGCGCAGACCCGCCTCCAGCGCATGACGGCGGACTGCATCTTCCCCGACATGCCGCCGATCCGGGCACCATGGATCATCGACACCCTGATGGACATTGGCGCATCCGAACCCGGCGCCATGGGACCGGTGCCGCTGTCATGGGGCACCATCGCCCACTGGCAGACGTGCATGGGGCTTGAACTGGCACCGTGGCTCTGCCGGCTACTTCGCCGCCTGTCGGTCGAGTTCGTCGCCGAAAGCCAGAATGCCCGGGAGCCCGATTGCCCGGCGCCCTGGACCGACATCGCCGACGGCACCAATCGCCCCACTGTATCCCACAAGGTCACCCAAGCTTTCCGGGCGCTGATCATCTCGAAGGAGTGAACCGATGAAAGCCGGCACCCTCGAAATCGAGATGATCACCAACATCGCCCGTCTCCAGAAGGAGATGGCCGACATGAAGCGCGCTGTGGGCGGCGCCATGGGAGACATCGCGGCGACCGCCGGGCGTGCCGACCGGGCCATCGAGGCCGTCGGTACGCGCGGCATCACCCGGATGGGCGGTTCGGCAAAGCTTGCCGGGCACCAGATGCAGAACCTCGTCTACCAGCTGAACGACGTGGTGGTGAGCCTCGCCTCAGGCCAGAAGCCGATGACCGTGTTCATGCAGCAGGGCTCCCAGATCGGCCAGATCGCGATGCAGGCTGGCGTCGGCATCGGCGGCATGGCGCGGGCGGTATTGGGGCTTGCTGCCAGTGCAGCGGCTGCCGCGCTCACCAATCCCTATCTGCTGGCAGCAGCCGCTGCGGCCGGGATTGCGTTCGGCGCGTTCAAGCTGTTCCAGTCCAGCGTCAAGCAGTCAGGGGAACTGGATCGCTATGCCCAGAGCCTTGGTCTGACCGCCAAGGAGATGGAAAAGCTGGGCCCGGTCGGGATCACGGCCGGCGACGTTATGCGCGGGCTGTGGCGCACGATCAGCGACGGGCTCAACCTCGGCCCGGTCTTTTCCAGCCTCAAGGAATGGGCCGTCTGGGCGTTCCAGAAGGTGCTCGAGGTCGGCAAGATCAGCATTGCTGTGATCTATGCTGGCTGGGTCGGCGGGTTCAGTGCGATCCGCACCGTCTGGCAGGCGCTGCCCGGCGTGATCGGCGAGGCCACCGTTGGCGCGGCCAATCTTGCCATCAGCGGGATCGAGTATCTCGCCAACAAGGCCATCGCCGCGCTCAACTGGCTGGCCAGTTGGGTCAACCCGGTGCTCGACCGGGTCGGCCTTGCCACCATCAGCCAGATCGAGACGGTTGCCCTGCCGCGCATGGAAAACAGCTTTGCCGGCTCGACTGCTCGCATGGGCGCGACGGTGCGCGACGAGTTCACCTCGGCCTTTGGCGACGCCATGACCATGATGGATGCGTTCTCCGCCCAGTGGCGCGAGAACACCCTGCAGGCCGCTCGCGATCGGCTCGCCGCCGACGCTGCCGGGATCCGGGCTGACCGCTCGGACCGTGCGGGCCGCGCAGGGTCTGGCCGCAACAGCCGCGAGGAGAGCGAAGCCGAGCGTGCCTTGCAGGCAGCGCAGGAATTTGCGGCCAACCTTGCGCTGGAAACCGCGAAGATCGGCAAGGCCCCGATCGAGATCAAGCGGATGGAAGTTGCCATGGCGGCGCTGAAAGCCCCGACCGACGCCGCGCGCATTGCCATTCTCGAAGCTGGCGAGGCCTGGGAACAGGCGACCCGCGCCTTCGCGAGTTCGGAATTCCTGCGCCAGACGGTGGCCCCGCTCGAACTGCAGGTCTCGCTGCTCGGCCAGTCGGCCCGCGCGCAGGCACTGGCCAACCTCGAGGCCGAGCGCGAACAGATCGTACTCGAACGCGGGGTCGAGGCCTGGGAACGCTATCGCGCCGCGCGCAGCCAGCTGATCGAGCATGACTTCGGCCTGAAGGAACAGGAGCAGTATCTCGATACGCTCCAGGAAATGGCCGACCAGACCCAGACCGCCGCGCAAGGGATGGCCGAAGCCTTCGGCAGCGTCGGTGGTGCGATCGGGGCAGTCGCCGCCGAGTTTGCCCGCTATGCCGCCGACCAGGAGGCCGCCACCCGGCGCATCGCCGAAGCCGAGCGCGAATACGGCCGTGCCTCGTTCCAGTATGCGGCGGCGCGAGCCGCGCGAGGCTCGGCCGAGATCAACCACTACGGCAATCTCGCCAGCGCCGCGAAGGGCTTCTTCAAGGCGGGCTCGAAGGGATTCCAGGCACTGGAAGCGGCGGAGAAGGCCTTCCGGGCCTATGAACTGGCGGTCGCGATCAAGAACGCCGCGGTGAAGATCGGGCTGATCGGTGCGCAGACGACCGCTAAGGTCGCCTCCGACACTGCCATGGCTGCGTCCGATACGGCGCGGGCCGGTGTCGAACAGGGCAACTCGATCATCACCACCGGCATCAAGGCGGTGGAAGCCGTGGTCAATGCGATCCGCTCGCTGCCGTTCCCGCTCAACATTGCTGCCGGCGCGGTCACGGCCGGGGTGATTGCCTCGCTTGGCGTCGCAATTGGCGGGGCCTTTGGCGGCAGTGGGCCCAAGCTGGACCCTGCCAATGACGGGACCGGCACGGTGTTCGGCGACAGTGCGGCCAAGTCCGAGAGCATCGCAAAAGCCATCGATCATCTGCGCGAGGTCGATACGCTGACCATGCGCTATTCGGCGGCCATGCTGGCGTCGCTGCGCAGCATCGAGGCCAATATCGGCGGGCTTACCAATCTCATCATCCGCACCAACGGCGCCGAGGACCTCGCGGCAGGCGTGCAGACCGGGTTCAAGCCGACCGGCGTTACCGCCATTCTGGGCGGCGCTGCTAGACAAGTCGGCTCGGTCCTCGACAAGATCCCGGTGATCGGCGGCATCCTGGGCGGTGTCGTGGGCGCGATCGGCAAGCTGATCGGCTCGCTGTTCGGCACCAAGACCAGCGTCGTCGGCCAGGGCATTTATGGCGGCGCCCAGTCGCTCGGCGGCATCATGGCCGGCGGGTTCCAGGGCCAGTATTACACCGACATCCAGAAAAAGAAGAAGTTCCTCGGGATCACGACCAGCACCCGCTACAGCACGCAATATTCCGAGGCGAGCGGCGAGCTCGAGCGTCAGTTCAGCCTGATCTTCACCGGCTTCTATGATGCCATCTCGGCCGCTGCCGGACCGCTGGGCGTGTCGCTGGACGAGGTGCAGGCCCGGCTCGACAGCTTCGTGATCAACATCGGCAAGATCGACCTCAAGGGCCTGACCGGCGCACAGATCCAGGAGAAGCTGGCGGCCGTGTTCGGCGCCGCAGCCGACAATCTCGCCCGCTACGCCATTGCGGGGCTCGACCAGTTCCAGAAGGTCGGCGAAGGCTATTTCGAGACCCTGATCCGGGTCGCTTCGAGCGTCGAGGCGGTCACCGGCGCCATGACCATGCTCGGCCGGTCCACCAATCTGACGATCGACGCATCCATGAACCTCGTCGAGCTGTTCGGCTCGGTCAGCGACATGACAGCGGCGACCGGCGAATATTTTGCGCTCTATTACACCGGCACAGAACAGGCCGCTGCGCGCTCGGCGCAGATGACCTCTGCGCTGGCCAGCATGGGTCTCGCTATGCCCGACAGCATCGCGGGCTTCCGTGCCCTGGTCGAAGCCCAGGACCTCAGCACCGAGGCCGGGCGGGCGGCCTATGTCGCCCTGATCCAGCTGGCCCCGGCCTTCGCGGACCTCGTGGGCGCAGCTCAGGATGCGGCCAGTGCGGCAGCCATTGCGGACGAACGCGCCTCGCTCGAACGCCGTCTGCTCGAACTGCAGGGCGATACCGCGGCGCTGCGGGCCCTCGATCTCGCCCAGCTCGACGCGTCCAACCTAGCGCTGCAGCAGCAGATCTGGGCGCTCGAGGATCAGCGGCAGGCAGCCGAAGCGGCAGCCAGTGCCGCAGAGAAGCTGCGCTCGGTCTGGGCGGCGATTACCGACGGCCTGATTGCCGAGATCGAGCGGATCCGGGGCGTGATGGGCACGAAGGCTGGCAGTTATGCCGAGGCGCTGGCGAAGTTCAACAATGCCTCGATGCTGGCCCGCGGTGGTGACCTGGAGGCTGCCAAGGCGCTACCCGGTCTCAGCCAGGCGCTGCTGTCGCAGGCTGCCGAAACTGCCCGGTCGGCAGAGGATCTGGCCCGGCTGCAGGGCCTGACGGCCGCCAGCCTCGAGCAGACGCTGGCGATCATCGCACGGGCTGCCGGCACCGGTGTCGATGCAGAAACGACTGCGACCGTATCCAGCGCACCCGGCTGGTGGGACCAGTTCGCCGCCAACCAGATGGGCACGGCGACCATTCCGGCCAATGATGACCAGTCGGCGCTGCTCGATGAGCTGCGAGCTCTGCGGCAGGAAGTTGCCGACCTGCGCGGTGAACAGCGGATTGCCTCGGCCACGATCGCTTCGGGTACCAGCAAGACCGCTCGGATCCTCGAACGGGTGACCCCGGATGGGGACGCTCTGTCGACGAGGACGGCGGCATGAAACTGCTGCGGCCCGTCACGATCACCGATGTCATGCTGACCAGCAGCACCGTGCCCGAAAACGACCATCCGGCCTGGAGTGCCGGCACCGCCTATGTGACCGGCAACCGGGTGATCCTTGCCTCAACCCATCGGCGCTACGAGGCGCTGGCGGCATCGACCGGGATCAACCCGGCCACTGATCCGACCAAGTGGCTCGACCTTGGCCCCACCAACCGCTGGGCGATGTTCGATGCGCGGGTGGGCACGGCCAGCACCCGGGCGGCGTCACTCCAGGCTGTGCTGGCGCCGGGTGCGGTCGATGCCGTGGCGCTGATCGACACCGATGCCGAAAGCGCCACCGTCACGCTGACTGTTGATGGCGTCACCAACTACACCAGCACGCAGAGCTTCAACCTCGGCGGCAATGCCATCGACAACTGGTTCTCGTGGTTCTTCGAGCCGATCGGCCGCAAGTCGACGCTGCTGTTCCTCGACGTGCCGGTCTACGCCAATGGTGTCGTTACTGTCACCATCACCCGCGATAATCCGACCGACATCGTGTCGTGCGGGTCGCTGCTGCTGGGACGTCAGCTTTCGCTGGGCGAAACCGAGCACGGCGTCGACATCGGCATCATCGATTACAGCCGCAAGGAAGCCGACCAGTTCGGCGTCATCTCCGTGGTCGAGCGCGCCTTTGCCAAGCGCATGACCGCCCGCGTCGTCATGCAGACCGATGCGGTCGACGACATTCATCGCAACCTTGCCGCGCTCCGCGCCACGCCGGTCCTCTGGATCGGCTCCGAGACCTTCGAAAGCCTGACTGTCTACGGCTTCTACAAGGAGTTCTCGATCGACCTTGCCTACCCGACCGTCAGCTACTGCAGCCTGACCATCGAGGGCCTGACGTAAACCCCCCGAGGGAGCTCCCATGCCCATCACAGATCTGCCGACGCCGCCGTCCCGGACGGATGCGGCGAACTTCAACGTGCGCGCCGAATCCTTCCTCGGCGCGCTGCCGACCTTCGTCACCCAGGCCAATGCGCTCGCCACCGAGACCAACGGCTATGCCGCGAGCGCGGCGGCCAGTGCGGCGACCGCCATAAACGCGCCGGGCACCAATGCCACCAGCACGACCAGTCTTGCCATCGGCACCGGCTCGAAGTCGCTGACAGTCCAGACCGGCAAGGCCTTCGTCGTTGGCCAGTGGGTGACGATCACCAGCACGGCCACGCCCGCCAACTGGATGCATGGCCAGATCACGGCCTACACCAGCGGAACCGGCGCGCTCGTCGTCAATGTCGGCATGACCGGCGGCGGCGGCACGATCGCAGCCTGGACTGTGGGTCTCGCCGCACCATCGCAGGGTACGAACGCGCTGCTGGCCACTGGCAGCTATGCCGATCCTGCGTGGATCACCTCGCTCTCTGCCGCCAAGCTCACCGGCTCCATCGGCATCGCCAGTGGCGGCACCGGCGCCCCGGATGCGGCGACGGCGCGCACCAACCTTGGCCTTGCCATCGGCACCGACGTCCAGGCGTATAATGTGACGCTGACCTCCTGGGCCGGCAAAGCCGTGCCTTCTGGCGTAGTGGTCGGTACGACCGATACGCAGACCCTCACCAACAAGACGCTGACCAGCCCGGCAATCAATGGCGGCACCTTCAATGCGGCCTCGACCGTCAGCGATAGCGGCACGATTGCGACCGGCAGCGTCGGCTTCCGGGGCGTGCCCCAGAACAGCAGGACGGCCGCCTATACCCTGGCGCTGACCGACAACGGCAAGCACATCAGCATCACCACCGGCGGGATCGTCATCCCGGCCAATGCCTCGGTCGCGTTCCCGATCGGTGCAGCCATCGTCATCTACAATGACAGCGCCACGGCCCAGACGATCTCGATCACCACCGACACGCTGCGCCAGGCCGGCACGGCCAATACCGGCAGCCGCACGCTCGATGGCTACGGGCTGGCGACCCTGGTCAAGGTCGCGGCGACCACCTGGGTCATCACCGGGGCGGGTCTCAACTGATGGCCGGCGTGCTCATGACCCTGCTGGGCGCTGGCAGCGGCGGCCAGCAGGTCGTGCTGCCGGTCAACTATTACCAGTGGGCCGACAAATACAGCGCGGTCGAGCAGTACGGCGCTGACGGCGGCTACTTCTCCAACCTGTCCGGCGGCAACTTCGCGCCCGCCACCTGGCAGGGCCGCGCCATCCGCGCGCTGGTTCACAGCTATGATTTCTATGCCGCCACATCGACCACGCTGATCGGCATCGACGGCTACAATGCGACGCCGGCCCCGCAGCGCCTGCGGATCAACGGGACTCAGTTCATGCTGGGCACGGGCTCGGTTTCCTGGCTCACCAACGTCACCGGGATCACCTTCAGCCCTTCGCCGACCAACAATATCAACTGGACCTCGCACGGTCTGGCCGTTGGCGATCCGGTCCAGTTCTATTGCACCGGCGGCATGCCCACCGGGATCACGGCGTTTACCATCTACTTCGTGCAGTCGGTGGTGAGTTCCAGCGCGTTCAAGATCGCAGCCACCCCGGGCGGCGCGGCGATCAGCTTTACCGGTTCCGGATCGGGCACGCGCTACGGCTACAAGAACCCGATCACCTCCTACCAGGCTTATGGCGCGCTGAGCGGCAACCCATTCGCCAGCATGCTGCCGCGCGCCGCGACAATCACCATCGCCAGCCCGGCTACGGTGACCGCGACAGGGCACGGGCTCACCAACGGCAAACGGGTCCAGTTCACGACCAGCGGGGCGCTGCCGAGCGGCATCCTCGCCAACACGACCTACTTCGTCATCAACGCCGCCACCGACACCTTCAACCTCTCCGCCACGCAGGGTGGCGCTGCGATCGGCACCTCGGGCGGCCAGTCGGGCAGCCACGTCGTGCGCGAAGTCGTGTCGGTCACGGTCAGCTAAAAGGAAAACTGCGATGCAGGAAGAACGCCGGCCCACGGTCACCGACGAGGTGATCGCCATCAACCACGACCTCGACATCAACTACGGGGTATTCAAGAACGGGTTCACCTTCCGCCGGGCGGCCAACTCCTGGCGGCTCTGGCCGATGCTGGAGTTCATGGCCCCGAAGCTGAACCCCACCATCGCCGAGATGTACGATGCGGGCGTCGCCTGGACCCTGTGCGAGCATGTGTCCGTCGCCATCAACGGGTGGGCTGATTACGTGTTCGAAGGGCCCAAGGGGCCCATTACCCAGCGCTGGACGCCCGGATTGCACAATGTCGAAAACGGCGGCGGCTACCTGCCGGCCGGCGAATTCACGCGGCGTTTCCACGATGATTTCACGCTGTGCTGCGTGGTGCAGAAGTTCCGACGCATGCCGGGCGTGCAGTACCACTTCGAGGTGGTGACCGGACCGGCCGTGCTCGATCGCGAAGCGCTGTTTGTCCACTACGCGACTGGCGCCCGGCAGCGGCAGACGGACTTCAATCTGCCGGCCGGACATGCCCTCAATGCGGCCCCGGGCGACATCACCATCATCGGGAGGCTGCGCTGATGGCAGACAATCCTGATCGCGATCCCGCTGTCGAGATTGCCCTGATCCGGGCTGATCTCGAGGCCATGCAGGAGGACCTGAAAGCCGTCCGCAAGGAGCTGAAGGACCTGCTCGAGGCCTGGAACACGGCGACCGGCATGGTCCGGTTCGTCAAGTGGCTCTCGACCTTCGCGACCGCGCTCGCCGTGCTCTACGCCACCGTCAAAGGCCTTTCCGGCCGCTAACTTACTGGGAGACATCCATGAAACCGCTGCCACCGGCCTATGGCTGGATTGATGACCTGCGCCCGCTGCCCAGGATGCTGGAAGAGGCTCGCAGGCTCTACGGCACCTTCGAGGTTGCCGGACCTGACAACAACGCAGCCATCATGGGCTGGGCCAAGGAGACGGGTCTCACGAAGACTTTCACCGCCGACAGCATTCCATGGTGCGGCCTGTTCATGGCGGTCGTCGCGAAGCGTGCGGGCAGGCCGGTGGTGGAAGGCCCGCTCTGGGCGCGCAACTGGGCGAAGTTCGGGAAACCAGCCAACCGGGCCCAGCTGGGCGATATCCTGGTGTTCCGCCGCGCGCAGGGTTCCGGACATGTCGGGCTCTATGTCGGCGAAGACTACGGTGCCTATCATGTCCTGGGCGGCAACCAGTCCGATGGCGTGACCATTACCCGGATCGCCCGAGACCGCTGCATCGCCATTCGCCGACCGGCCTATCGCAAGGCGCCTGCAAGCGCGAAGCCGGTCCAGCTCGTGGCCAACGGCGTGCTGTCCGTCAACGAAGCCTGATCGGTCGGCGCCATCACCAACCTGTTTGCCCGCAATTCCTGCGGGCCTTTTTTGTGGAGAAACGACATGGAAGAACTGAAACCCTGGTGGGCCTCCAAGGCAATCTGGACCGGCGTGATCGGCAGCCTGTGGGGCGTGGCCGCAGCGCTTGGTTTCCTGCCCGAGGGACTTACGCAGGCCGACGTCCTGACCGTGGTGCTGGCGCTGACCGGCATCGGCAGCGTGGTGTTCCGGAAGACGGCGAAGGCGCGGATTGGGTAGGATTTCCCATAAGCCTTGCTATCGGTCAGTCGCCATTGGATTTGACGATTTGCTAAGGTTCACGGAGCCTTTGCACAAATACTAGGCGCCGCCCGCGTCAGCCAAAATCAAGACGGACACGTCATCTTAGCTGATCAACCAGGCAAGCGGACGACTTTATTAGCCCAATTTTTTGTCTGGGATTGAACCAATTTTCGAGGTCCTGCCGATCAACTGATAGATCCAGTCAGGGATTTTCAAGCAGCCATTGCCGCAAGGCAAGCTTCGAAAACCTCCCGCTGCTTCTTCACGGGGAAGGCCTGCATCGCTTCATCGCGGCTGAACCAGCGCGCTTCGGCAATCTCCTCGGCCTGCAATGCGATGGGAGCGTTGCTGGGCAAGTGGACCACGAACATCGCGGCGTCTTGGCCGTCATGATCCAACGCGCGTTTGGCCTTGTGCTCCGCGCTGTAGATGAAGCGATTTCCGACCGGAAGCTGCTCCAAGTCTTCCTCGAGAGCGACGCCAAGCTCTTCCGCAATCTCACGGCGCATCGCTTGATGAACGGTCTCGCCGTGCTCGACACCGCCGCCGGCGAGTGTCCATTCGCCGTCGCGATAACCGTGCGGACGGACCAGCAGGAACTGGCCGCTGTCGTTGACAACGACAGCGCGGACTTTCTGGCGGAGCCGCAGCCCGTCCTTGTTGAGGAATGCAGACATGGTATCGAGATAGCCGCAGCCGGTTAAGGCTTCGTAACCTCTCGCGATCTCGTTATGAAAGCTGCACTTCTCCGAGCAGCGGCGTCTCTTCGCCGATGGAGATCAGCGCAAGCCGGTGCATGGCGCGCGTGCAGGCGACATAGAGGAGGTTGCGGTCCATCTGTGTAGCATAATTGGCCTCGCTTGCATCGGCGATCACAACCCGGTCGAATTCCAAACCCTTTGCCAGATGCGGCGAGCACACCACGATGCCCGTTGTTGCGCCGCCAATTTCTGGCGCAAGAAGTGTAGCCTTTACGCTTGCATCAACCAGTTGCCGGTGTAGCTTTTTTGCTTGCGGCTGGGTCTTGGCCAGAATCGCAAGGCTGCGATGATTTGACGCCGAGAACGCTTCGATCTCTTGAAGGATGACGACAAGGGCCTGCTTGTCCGTGTCGCATCGGATCACCTGAGGTTCATCGCCCTGGCGGCGCATGGCGACCAAATCCGGATTGGGCGAAATACGCAGGGCGAACTGCATGATCTCGAATGTTGAACGGTAGCTCTTGTTAAGAGTCACCAGCGTGGCCCCTTTAAGAGTGCGCTGTATCGCTTGGGGTCCGGAGGACGTGTAAGGATTGACCGACTGGGTTGCGTCGCCAAGGATCGTCTTGCGGCAAGGAAACAGACGGGCAAGCACGGCATATTGCACGGGTGTGTAATCCTGCATCTCGTCCACCAGCAAATGCTGGACGTCGGCCCAGGGATTATCGACCCCTTCGGTCAGCATCTTCAGATAGATCAACGGAAAGACGTCGGCATATTCCAGTTTGCCCGCTACAGGCTGCAACAATTCGGGCTTGCCGATCCAGTCGAAAAAGCCCTTGTAGGCTTGGCGTAAGGTCGGACGCTGGATCATGCTGGCAAGCACTTTGCGCAACTCGCCGCGCTCTTCCTTGCGCAATTCTATCCGGTATTGGTCTTCGACCTGCTCGATCACGGATTTGGCAGTTTCTGAACGCCGTTCTCCCGGCGACAGATACTTAAGGCGTTTCCAGGTCGTCTCGAACACGAAGCCTGGCACTGGGCGTTTGCGCACAACCCAGTCAGTTGGCTGAAACGCCAATTGCTCCAGATGCTTGGAATAGGCTTCGATCTGGCCAAGCAGTTCGGGAGCGGCCTTGGCCTGAATGCGCGCTATCGTATCCGGATCATCGGTTTCTAACAGCAGCGCCGTTTGCTCGAAAAATGTCTGGAAGCGGATGGAATGGCCCAAAAGTTCAGCGGCCAGTTGCTCCATGCCGATTTCCGGTACTGTTTCCTCGCCCAGTTCCGGCAGAACATTGCCGATATAGTCGGCAAAAACCCGGTTGGGCGAGATGATCAGCATGTCATTTGACGAAAGCGTATCCTTGAAGCGGTAGAGCAGGAACGCGATCCGGTGCAGCGCGATCGAGGTCTTGCCCGACCCTGCCACACCCTGAATAATCAGCGTATGTGCATCGGCATCGCGGATGATCGCGTTCTGGTCGCGCTGAATGGTGGCGACGATCGTCTTCATGCCCTGATCGGAACTGCGGGCCAGCTCATCCTGCAGCACATCGTCCACGATGTTGAGCGATGATTCGATCAGCAGCTCCATCTTCCCGTTCTGGATGCGGAACTGGCGCTTGCCGGTAATTTCCCCCCGGATGATCCCGGCCGGCGCTTCGTAACGGGCTGGCCCCGTCTCATAGTCGTAAAAGAGCGAAGAGACCGGCGCACGCCAGTCAAACACCATCTGCTCGCCGCTGTCCTCGTCTCGGAAATCGTGAACGCCGACATAGTGGGCCTGCGCACTGACCTGCCCATCACGCCTGAAGTCAAAGCGCGCGAAATAGGGCGATTTCCGCAATTTCTGAAGCTTCATCTGTCGGTCGCGCAGCACGTCGGAGGCGCGCATCATCTGATCGATCGACTGGCGCAGGGCCGCCTTGTCGATGTGGTCCATGTCCCTGCGCGCGTCCCACATGTGATCGTGCGCTGCCTGAATTTCACGCTGGTGCTCGCCCAACCGCGCGTTAATCAGACTCAGGTTCGCACCGATCCGGCTCTCCCAATAATTAAGCCGGGCAGTTTCTTCCTGTTCTGCACTTGGCTGGCGGGGTGAGTTGCTGACGTCCATCTCATTCATGATGACCATGACCTCTGGCAGCGCCGACGCAGCAAGGCAACTTTGTCATTTGCTTCAGCCATTTTCCCTGTTGTCTTGACTTGACCGGACCTAAGGCGAAGCCATGCTTAAATTTGTCTGCGAAAACGGCCGATGGCTCGCCGCTGGCTTCCTCCTTTCGATGTTCTCATCCTTCGGACAGACCTTCTTTATCGGCTTGTCCGGACTGGAGTTCCAAGCGCGTTTCGATCTGACAGGCGGTGAATTTGGCCTGCTCTATATGGTGGCAACTCTGTCCAGCGCCGTAACCTTACCCTGGCTTGGTCGATCCCTTGATGTGATGCGCGGACGCAATGTCGTGGCACTGGTAATGCCAGGACTTGCTGCTGCATGCCTGCTGGCCGCCTGGTCACCCCATATCCTCGGGTTTGCCATGGCGCTCTATCTTCTTCGCCTGCTGGGACAGGGGATGATGACCCACATCGGGCAGACCGAGATTGCCCGGTCCTTTGAGGTCAACCGGGGGCGCGCCATTTCCCTTACCGTTCCCGGGCATCAGGCTGGTGAGGCGCTCCTGCCCGTCCTTTTTGTTGTGGTTTCCGGGGTCGTCGGCTGGCAAGGTGCCTGGACAGCCGCAGCTGCATTTATCCTGGTGCTCGGCATGCCTTTGATTTTGGCGCTTCTCGCACGCCCGCGCATTCCCCATCATTCGGAGAGTGCGAAAGCAAGAGAGCACGGCTCGCCCGACTGGACACGCAGCGAAGTGATCCGTGATCCGGCTTTCTACCTCATGCTGTTCGGCCTGCTCGCACCTTCTTTCATTGGCACAACCATCTTCTTCCATCAGGGGCATCTGATCGAGGTTCGCGGATATGACCGGCTTGCGTTTGCCGGTGCCTTTCCGGTGATGGCGGTTACGACGGTGGGGTTCGGCCTTGTCTGCGGCCATCTTGCCGATCGCTTCGGCGCGGTCCGGCTGCTGCCCTACTTTCTTGTGCCAATGTTCGTTGCCAGTCTTGCTGCCGCGTCCATTACGGCGCTTTCGGGGATCTACTTGTTCATGTTCCTGTTCGGCATCAGCTATGGCGTCACCTCCACCTTGTTCGGCGTCCTATGGCCGGAGGTTTACGGGACCACCCATCTCGGCTCGATCCGAGCCTTGATAGTGTCGGCCATGGTCGTGGCGACGGCGCTCGGACCGGGTCTGACCGGGGCGCTGATCGACCGAGGTATCACGCTGCCGGAGCAATTGTGGTGGATGGCGCTGTGGTGCGTTCTGGCAACGGGTGCTCTGGTTTTGGCATCCCGTATGATCAGGCGGCGCGACTATCCCGGAAAACGCCGACGATGTCGTTAATCCGCTTCAACAAGCCGTTCGCCGCATGACAGCGGCTGTCGATCATCCGACATTGCGGCTTGTACAATGGAGCATCGGAAACGGCTCTTTAGAAAACCTGGAGCCGGGGGAATAGAAGGCAACCGAAGCTAATCGTCGCAATTTGACATCGCCGCTTTGCCGGGCTGATTGCCCGATATTGAAAGAAAAGTACGTGAACTGAGCACCGCGCAATAACGCCTGCCCGCTGTGCGAAGGGATTTGATTTCTGCCGCATAATTATCGGCCTCGCGCGCCGCTGCGGTGCGGGCCGTGTGCGATTTGCTCTGAAACAAGGCGATCAGCGCGAGCTGATGCCGGCGGAAGAGTTCGTTAATGTCCATCGTTGTTCCTTTGGTTCGATCTCAATTAATGATCGCGCTCCTTACGTCTCTGGGCCTTGGCAATTCGCGCTATCAGTTCTTCGTCCGGTAAGTGGGCAAGCAAAGGTGCGAGCCTTCGCACATCATCAGGGGTGGCGTTCGGTCTGGCGACCAAGATGCGATCGAGCAGCTTTTCGGTGTTCACTTTCATGCCGGGGTCTCCCATGCCCGAATGCGTTCACGAACCGCTGAAAAGCTTACTTCGGGCCACTCCTTTTCGACCCGTTCGAGTTCCCAGCCGTTGCGTGCAAGGAAGACCAGGGCGTCATCGCCATCTTCCGCCAGATTCGCGCGCTGGGCGGCGATGAACCGTTTGCGTACCACCTCGTCGGCCGCTTCGATCCACCGTGCGGTTTCGTACATCGTCGGTTCGAACCCGATCGTCAGGCCGTATTCCGCCTCGGAACGGGTTGAGATGACCTCGAGTTGCAGTGCGCCGACAACGCCGACAACCCAGTTCGATCCTATTAGCGGACGAAAGACGCGGGCAATCCCCTCCTCGGCAAGATCCAGCAATGCCTTGCGCATCTGCTTGATCTTCATAGGGTCATCGAGTCTGACGCGGCGAAGGATCTCCGGTGCGAAGTCGGGAAGGCCGGTGAAAGCGAGACCGCGGCGTTCGCTCAGCGTATCGCCCACACGCAGGGTGCCGTGATTGGGAATGCCAACAATATCGCCAGGACGTGCTTCCTCGGTCAGCTCCCGATCCCTTGCGAGAAAGAAGATCGGGTTGTGTAGGCTGATGGTCTTGCCGGTTCGGCTGTTGCCAAGCTTCATGCCGCGTTTCAGCGTCCCTGAGCACACCCGCATGAACGCCACCCTGTCACGATGATTGGGGTCCATATTGGCCTGCATCTTGAAGACAAAACCAGCAACATCGGAGGCTTCCGGTTTGACGGGTTCGGGCAGGGCTGGCTGCGGTTGCGGCGGCGGAGCGTGCCGCGCCAGTGCGGACAGCAGCGATGCGATCCCATATTTGCGCAGGGCGCTGCCGAAATAAACCGGCGTCATGTCGCCCGACAGAAAGGCATTTGCGTCGAACGCCGGACACGCTTCGGCAGCAAGCGCCGCATCTTCGAGCAGGCTGTCGCGAGTATGCGACGAAATGGCTGCAAGCAGGCGTTCGTCGTCCAGACCTGTCACGTCGATCACCATTGGGCAAAGCGCGCCGCCCACCCTGTCGACCAGCCAGGCGCGCTTTTCCTCGAAGGAGTAAAGCCCCCGAAACATGCCGCCCATGCCGATTGGCCAGGACATGGGCACGGTGTCGAGCGCAAGCTTGGCGGCAATTTCGTCAAGCAACTCGAACGGCGAGCGGCCCTCCCGGTCGATCTTGTTGATGAAGGTGATGATCGGAATGTTGCGCAGCCGACAAACCTCGAACAGTTTGAGCGTCTGCGCCTCGATGCCCTTTGCCGCATCGATCACCATCACAGCGCAATCCACTGCAGTCAGGGTGCGATAGGTGTCCTCTGAAAAATCCTCGTGCCCCGGTGTGTCGAGCAGATTGAACCGGATGCCCTGGTGCTCGAAGGTCATAACCGAGCTCGTCACCGAGATGCCGCGCTGCTGTTCGATGGCCATCCAGTCCGAACGGGCGCGCCGCCTGTTGCCTTTTGAGAAGACCTCGCCTGCCTCCCTGATCGCGCCGCCTTCGTGCAGCAGCTTTTCGGTCAATGTGGTTTTGCCCGCATCCGGGTGCGAGATGATCGCGAACGTGCGCCGGGCGAGGACATCAATTCCGGTAACCGAGGATGAACTTTCGGTTGTGTCTAAGCCTTCTGATGGATCGATGAGCATTCATGTCTCCTGCTGCGGCCTGAAGCAGACATGCAGAAGAGAAGCCGGCCACGTGGCCGGATGACGCCGGTATCTCGCGAATGGGCCTAAGCCCGGAGATATCCTGCGTCGCCGGCTGCATGCCGTCGAGGCCAGAACCTCCAAATTTCGCGAGTAACCGTACAGATTGTCGGGAACCCGATCCTGCGGTCAACGACCACCGGATTGAACCACACCTATAGCTGAACGCGGAAGCGATGTCACCTCATCTTCAAGTGAGGGCTACACAAGTTTGCTCAGGGGGCGTATAGCCCCTTGTACCGGATGCCGTTTGGGCACGATGTGCAGACTGCACACCCTTCCAGCACAACATTCCGGTGAAAGTCGACGCAGTCGATCGAGAAGTAGCGCGGACAGATGTTCGTGCATGTTCCCGGGGACCATGCGTCTGCCCGCAGGGTACGCTTTTGCCGGGAATATCACGTACGAGCCATGTCTCCGGGCTCGCCGTTCTCGTTCGTCTGCCAACCGACGCTGACGAAGGAGAATGCTATTGCTTGGTACCAGTCCAGCCCGTTCCACCACCAGTCCCGAACCGGTGCGCCGAAGTATCGATGAAACCTATCGCCATTACCGCCTGATTGCCGGGCAACGGGGCGAGGGCTTTTCTGCGGTTGCCTATGCCGGAAAGGTCCGGGTATTCGCCGTAAGCGGAAGTGATCTCGACGCGGCGCTTGACGATCTGAAAATGCAGATTGATCGGGACTTCGAAGGTCGCGTGCGTGAGCGTGATGGCGATCAACCCTCATCGGGCGAGCTTTCGCTCGCTCTTGCATTGGCGTCACACAAGATCACCGGCCCGTTGCAGCACTTGCTGGAGAGTTTGCAGGAAGGACCCGAACTGTCTCTTGCCCAGGTGGAGCGACGCTCGGGCGCGGACCGAGACACCGTACTTCGGGACCTTGTGCGCCTCTCTCGCACATTGGCCGACATCCTTGGCGTGACACTGCCCAAGGGAAGTGGCAGTGCTTCTGCCGCGCTCGATCTCGTCACGGAATCCATGGACCCGGCGGTAGCCGAGGACAACACGTGGACATTCAGGACCGCCTTCGCTGAAGCTGCCCAGGATCATCTTGCAAGGTGAAGCTTGCCTCGACAACTTTTGCCGCGGCCGACAGCGATTGCCGCGCCTGTCGGATCGGGAAGCCCGATCCGTTTATGTGGGTGGACGGCACCGCCTATCTGCGCTGCCCGCGCTGCGAGGCTACGCTTATGGCTGCTGCGCATCTGCCCGACTGGCAAGCCGAAGCCGCGCAGTATCGGCTGCATCGCAACGATGTAAATGACCCAGGATATCGCCGTTTCCTCTCCCGACTCGTCGATCCACTGGCTGAATGCCTGCCCTCTGGTGCGCAAGGTCTCGATTATGGTTGCGGGCCAGGACCGGTCGGCGCCGCGATGCTGCGGGAGCGCGGCTTTGATGTCGTCGAATTCGATCCTGTCTTTGCACCGGACAAGGCTGTGCTGGGCCGAAAATATGACTTCATCCTCTGCAGCGAGGTGTTCGAACACTTCCATCACCCTGCTGATGAAATGGATCGTCGGGATGAACTGCTCGTCACCGGAGGCTGGCTCGGCGTGATGACCGGATTCGAACACCCGGAACAGGACTTCGCCACATGGCAGTACCGGCGCGATCCCACTCACGTGGTGTTCTACCGCCGGACAACTTTAGAACGACTTGCGGAGGAGCGAGGATGGGCCGCGCTCTTTCCTGCCACCAATATCGCTCTGCTGCGGAAGTCGGTAGTTACTTCGGTTAGGCATACCTCTTCACCCCCCTCGATTGCTTGAGGCAATCATTACAATTGGAGACTAAAATGGAGATGTATCTTGTTTTGGGCGGGCCGTTCGCAGCTGCCGATTCTGACCGGGTGTCGACCGATCAGGTGGAGCTTGTCGGTCTGTTTTCGAACTATGACGACGCGCTCGACGCGTGGCGAGGTGTGTCACAGCGCACGATTGACGATGCCCAAATGCGCTATGTCATCGTTCCCTTGCACACGCTGGTTGGTCCCATGGTCGGCATGGAACCGGTCACGGCTTGATGGCGAGGCTTGAATGGTATGCACTCACGTGACCACCTGTAGCTTCCTTAGGGATCGCCATGCTCCAGTTCGCTGATCTGACCGTGCGCCTCAGCGGGCACACGATCCTTGATCGTGTCAGTGCAGCGCTTCCTCCCAATAGCCGGGTAGGGCTGGTCGGCCGCAACGGCGCAGGCAAGTCTACCCTGATGCGCACACTGATGGGTGAGACAGAGCCTGATACCGGGTCGGTCCTCGTCCCTACCGGCACTTCGATCGGCTATCTCGAACAGGAGGCCCCCGCTGGCCAGGGCAGCGCGCTTGATACGGTTCTGGCCGCTGATCGCGAGCGCGCGCGGCTGATGCGCGATGCGGAAGCCGCTACCGATCCGCAACTTCTGGCCGAAATTCACGAGCGGCTTTTTGCGATAGACGGTCAAGCGGCCCCCGCGCGCGCCGCGCGCATTCTAGCGGGCCTCGGTTTCGACGAGGCGATGCAGCGCCAACCGATGGACAGCCTGTCGGGTGGATGGCGCATGCGAGTGGCGCTGGCCGGCCTGCTGTTCTCAGATCCCGACGTTCTGTTGCTGGACGAACCGTCCAACCACCTCGATCTGGAAGCTACCTTGTGGCTGGAGGATTTTCTCAAATCGTGCCGCGCGACCATGTTGATCGTCAGCCACGAACGTGACCTGCTTAACCACGTCGCCGACCACATCCTGCATCTCGATCATGGGACGGTAACGCTTTATCGCGGGGATTACGACAGCTTCGAACGCCAGCGGAGGGAGAGAAATGTCCATGCCGCGGCCTGGCGCGAGCGCCAGCTAGCCGAGCGGGAGCGACTCCAGTCGTTCGTCGATCGCTGGCGCGTCAAATCGCACACGGCCAGCCAGGCGCAGAGCCGGATGAAGGCACTTGCCCGGATGGAGCCGATTACCGCACGGCTGGAGGACCCGACGCTTACCTTCGACTTTCCCGATGCCGAGCACCTGAAATCGCCGCTCATCGCAGTCGATAACGCGGCGGTCGGCTATGCACCGGGCGCGCCGGTTCTGCGCCGTCTCAACCTGCGGATCGATCCGGAAGATCGCATTGCCCTGCTGGGGCGCAACGGCAACGGCAAGACGACCCTGGCTCGTCTGCTCGCCGGGCAACTGGCCCCGGAGGAAGGCACGATTACGGCTCCTGCCAAGATGCGCGTCGGCTATTTCACGCAATATCAGGTGGAAGAACTCGATCACGAGGCCACGCCGCTCGATCATATGGCGCGGCTGTTGCCCGATGCACCGCCAAAGGTCGTGCGCGCGCATCTGGGGCGGTTCGGCTTCTCGGGTGACAAGGCGACCATCAGGATCGGCCTGCTTTCTGGCGGTGAACGCGCCCGCCTTGCACTCGCGCTGATCACCCGCGATGCCCCGCACCTGCTGATCCTGGACGAGCCGACCAACCATCTGGACGTCGAGACGCGTGAAGCCCTGGTGCAAGCGCTCGCCGCCTTTACCGGCGCGGTCATCATTGTCAGCCATGATCGGCACATGCTGCAGGCAACGGCAGATCGGTTGGTGCTGGTCGAAGCGGGCACAGCAAAGCCCTTCGATGGAACGCTGGACGACTACACGGCGCATGTCCTTGGCCAAGGCAAAACCGCGGGGCCGCAGGTTGCAAAGTCTGATCATGACCGCAAAAGCCGTCGCCGTGCTGCAGCCGAGTTGCGCCAGAGCCAGAGCGAGTTGCGAAAGCGGTTGCAGCAGACCGAGAAGCTGATTGCCAGCCTTGAAACGCGCTGCCGCGAACTTGATAAGGCGATGTTCGAACCGGCCTCGGCAAGTCCGCCGTATGCAGGAAAGCCTATGGGCGAACTGCTGCAATTGCGCGCAAAACTTGCCGCGCAATTGCAAGATGCCGAAGCACAATGGGTGCTCGATTGCGAAGCCATCGAAGGCGGTGAAGTGGTCTGATTTAGCGCCTCCTCGCCGATCAAGGTAGCCGGGGTGATAACGACATGATCCAGTTAGAACCGGAAGTGTCGCCCGGCACAGGCGCTTCAGGATTGCGAAAAGGCACCCACCAACTAGCGAAAGGACAATGGGGTTAAGGAAATGACAGTCTCAGCGGATCTCGTTCGGTTGACGGAACACGTTAATGCAGCGACCGGAGCTGACAAGGAAATCGATCGGCAATTCGTCCATATTTTTCAGCTCGCTCCTGCCGATTTTTCGGCAGATGTGATGGCCGCCAGGCAACTGGTGAAACAGCTAATGCCCGAGGCGGAGCTCAAAGTGGGATACGACGTTTGCGGGATTTTTCCCTCGGCAACAGTGCGTTCTATGGCGGGCCGCTGGACAGTGGCGGCACCGACCGTACCCCTTGCAATACTTCGTGCGATGATGGGCGCCCTGAGCGCCCGCTCTTAAGGTCTGCGGCCAAGATAGATCAGGTTGAATGCAGCGCTGTCACGGTAGGGCGTGTAGAACTCTACCCGTTCCACCCGGACCTCCCGCAATGTTTTTTGCAGCGTCGAGACGAAGACCTGATCCTCGGCGTCGGTCGACCACAAGGCAAAAACTCCGCCCGGCTTCAACTTCGCAATGAGTGCGGCAATGGCTGACTCGCTATAGAAACCAGCGCTTGCCTCGTCGATGAAATGGGTGGTTGAGTGATCGATGTCGATCAGGATAGCATCGTGAAGTCTGTCCGGATCAAGGACGTCGAACCCGCCTTTCAATCCAGCAAGGGCGAAGAAATCGCCTTGCCGCAAAGCGCAGCGCGGATCGCCTGCAACCGCTTCACCCAGCGGTAGAAGGCGTTGGCAATGCCACGCAATGACTTCCGGAATAAGTTCGATCACGGTCAGCTTTCCCACCCGTGGATCGCGCAGCACCGCCTCGGCGGTGTATCCGAGCCCCAGGCCGCCAACGACGACGTCGAGACCCTCTCCCTCGGTCATGGCCAGAGCAAGATCAGCCAGGGCGATCTCCCCGTCCACGAACTGGCTCGACATCAGGTAGCCGTCGTTCAGCTTGATTTCCCAGATATCCTCGCCATCCGGACTGAGCCGCCGACGGCGCAGGATCAACTCTCCGATGGGCGTCTGCTCCCAGGCAATTTCTTCAAACATTCGGTTCATGGGATACGCTTTAACGTCTGAGATGCTTCTTGGCTCGGACGATTTTCATTTTTCACCCTTGCGCCAGAGGTAGCTTCACCATAAAGGGTCGCCGCATCCGCTGGACCCGGCATTGCTGGGTGGCTCGGCCCGGCGCCTATCCCCGGGGTAACCGCAAACCAGGCACAGTGTTTACGATCGGAACCTCGATCGCCGCTCCCTGCCTGTTCTCATCTTCGTCAAAGGGTTCACCGGCAGGCGCGCAACTGCGCGCCTGATCGTGACCCACATTGTCGAGCCAAATGGGGGTTATATTGATGGCGAGCATCTTCGCGCAGAAAACTCATGAAGTCTCAACCTTTGTTCATCCGCCACGTTTGCTTGCCGCTCTGATCGAGAAGACGATCAAGCGAGGCACACTGTCGTTCTTTGACAGCCGATCAGGCAAGACGATCAGCTTTGGTGACGGCAACGAGCCCGAGGTGCTGATCGGCGTGACTGCTGCCGGTGCAACGAGGATCGCGACAAACCCTGATCTGGCATTGGGCGAGGCCTATATGGACGGGTCGCTGACGGTTCTGTCAGGCGATGTGCGTGCGCTGTTTGACGTCATCTTCCTCAATCAAGAGGCCTTGACTGTCTCGCAGACATCGGCCGGCGCTCTCCGACTTCGTCTCATGCGAGCCATTCAGCAGGCCAACAATCGGGTCGCGTCCCGCCGTAACGTCGCTCATCATTACGACCTTTCCGCCGATCTGTACCGATTGTTTCTCGATGATGACCTCCAGTACAGCTGCGCCTATTTCGCTGAGCCGGGCTACTCGCTTGAGGAAGCCCAACTGGCCAAGAAGCAGCATCTGATCGGAAAGCTGCTGCTCAACGATGGTCACAAGGTATTGGATATCGGATGTGGCTGGGGCGGAATGGCTCTTGAGATTGCACGCTCCGCCGATGTCCACGTGGAGGGAATAACGCTTTCGGAAGAGCAATTGGTTATTGCCTCAGCTCGTGGGGCTGGAACTCGAGCCAGTTTTTCACTTACTGACTATCGCGACGCCACAGGTACTTTCAATCGGATCATTTCCGTTGGTATGTTCGAACATGTAGGTGCCCCCAATTATGATACTTTTTTCCGGAAGATTTCCAGCCTGCTGGCTGATGATGGCGTCGCCGTCATCCATTCGATCGGCAGAAAGGACGGACCAGATATCACCAATTCCTGGGTAGCGAAGTATATCTTTCCCGGCGGCTATATCCCCGCGCTGTCGGAAGTCCTGCCGGCAATTGAACGGGCTGGCCTCTGGATAACCGATATCGAAATCCTGCGATTGCATTATGCAGAAACGCTTCGTCACTGGTACGAACGTTTCATGCAGCATCGCAACGAAATCGCTGAACTGTACGATGAACGCTTCTGCCGCATGTGGGAGTTTTACCTTGCGACCAGCGAATCGGCCTTCCGTGCACAGGGTCACATGAACTTCCAGATTCAGCTGGCAAAGCGTGTGGATACTGTTCCGCTAACGCGCGATTATATCGTCGATCATGATCGGAAAGTCTCACAAATTCAGGCAGATAACTCTCTGACCGAGAGCCGCCATCTGTCGCTTGTTTAATTTTTGACAGGGAAACCAATGCCAAACCTCCAGACCATCAAGCGCGAATGGTTATCCAATCCGCGTGGCGATATCCTCGCCGGGATCGTCGTGGCCCTCGCGCTCATTCCCGAAGCCATTGGCTTCTCGATCATCGCCGGCGTCGATCCGCGCGTCGGCCTCTATGCCTCATTTTCCATCGCGGTGATCATCTCGCTTGTCGGTGGGCGTCAGGGCATGATCTCTGCGGCTACGGCTGCGATCGCGGTTCTGGTGTTGCCACTGATCCGCGATCATGGCGTCGATTACCTCTTTGCCGCGACAATCCTGATGGGCGTAATCCAGCTCATCGCAGGGTTCCTGCGGCTGAACGTGCTGATGCAGTATGTGTCGCGGTCCGTGATCACCGGCTTCGTCAATGCGCTGGCGATCCTGATTTTCATGGCGCAACTGCCCGAACTCACGGGCGTGCCGATCCTGACTTACGCTTTGGTGGCAGGCGGTTTGGCAATCATATACCTCTTCCCATACCTCACCAAAGCGGTGCCGTCGCCGCTGGTTGCTATCATCGTTCTGACTGCGCTGGTCTACTACACTGGCTTCGATGTTCGCACCGTGGGCGACATGGGCGAACTGCCTTCATCGCTGCCCGCATGGCTGATCCCCAACGTGCCGTTCACGCTGGAAACGCTGCAGATCATTCTGCCGTATTCGTTGACGATGGCTGCGGTTGGTCTGCTCGAGTCCATGATGACCGCGCAGATCGTTGATGACCTGACCGACACTGGATCGGACAAGCAGCGCGAAATGAAGGGGCAAGGCATCGCCAACTTCTTCACCGGCTTTCTGGGCGGCATGGGCGGCTGCGCCATGATCGGCCAGTCGGTCATCAACGTGAAGTCCGGCGGTGAAACACGGCTGTCCACTTTTGTATCCGGCGCTTTCCTGTTGTTCCTGATCGTTGTCCTGGGATCGCTGGTCGCCATTATTCCCATGGCGGCCCTGGTCGCGGTCATGATCATGGTCGCGATAGGAACCTTCTCGTGGCGCTCGATTCGCGACATCCGCCATCACCCATGGCAATCATCGTTCGTGATGGTTGTCACTGTCATCATAACGGTTTGGACGCATGACCTGGCGCAGGGCGTGCTGGCCGGCGTGATCCTTTCGGGGTTGTTCTTCGCCAGCAAGGTCAAGCGCATCTTCACGGTGGAATCCGAGCTTTCGGC
>VFQM010000114.1_pt1 | contig 101319 bp, 91 predicted proteins | sample 3512391 | NCBI WGS metagenome assembly VFQM01 (sample SAMN10412369, study PRJNA504923) | tailings metagenome | isolation source: Replicate 1 from Balatoc abandoned mine | place: Philippines | reverse complement strand
TGACGTCGATGATCTGCGCGCCGTTCTCCACCTGCTGGCGCGCCACCGCCAGCGCCTCCTCGAACTGGCCGGCGAGGATCAGGCGGGCAAAGGCCCTCGAGCCGGTGACGTTGGTGCGCTCGCCGATGTTGACGAACAGGTGGCCCTCGCCGATGGACACCGGCTCCAGGCCGGACAGGCGCATCGGGGGCAGGGCCGCGGCGGCGGTGGGGGAGGTCGGGTTCATGCTCGCACCGTGTTCACAGGGGCGAGCGTCGTTGGCGGGCACCGAACGCGCGGGCCGCGACCCCGAGCCTGGTGGCCTGGGCCGGCCATCGCAACGCTCCTCGGGATGCGGTGGCGATTCTATCGGGCGCCATCCGGTGACGGGCCGTGAAAAAGCCGGCCTGCGGGCCGGCTTGTCGTGAGCGGAGCGGGGCCTTCAGCCGCGGCGGCGGCGCACCACGCTGCCGACGGCGGCCAGGCCGGCGAGCATCAGCGCGTAGGTACCGGGCTCGGGCACCGGCATCATCGACTGGGCGTAGGCGACCGCACCGGCCGTGAACTGGCCGAAGACGGCGGCATCCGACAGGTTGGCGTAGCTCAGCCGCACATTGCCCTGCAGCGACTGCGTCATGCCGGTGTAGCCGTTGTCGTCCCACTGGTAGCTGGCCCACACCGAGCGCGACGCGCTGTGGGCCTCCCAGCCGTTGTCGACGAAGATGTCCAGGCGCAGGTTGCCGTCGGCCTGCGCATACTCTGCCGCATTGCCGACGATGCCCAGCGTGGTCGTGGCGGTGCCCACGAAGGCCGTGGTGATGACCACGCCCGTCCACGGCGCGACCTCGAACTGCGCCCCGAACAGGCCCGTGGCCTGCCCGTAGTTCGCGTCGCCGTTGCCCAGGTCGCCGAGCACCGAGGCATTGCCGAAGGCACCCCCCGGGCCGGTGCCCGCGCTGCCGCTGGCGGTGCCGTCGGTCAAGGAGGCACCGGTGGGCTGATAGAACAGGGCGGTGAACGCGCTGTCGGTGGCGTCGTTGGCCCAGGCATAGGACTGGCTGTACTCGCCGAAGAAGCTGATGGACGGTGCGATGTCGTCCAGCGGGTCGAGGTCGTAGAGCGTGATCGACACCGTGGAGATGAAGGCCTCGGCCGAGGCGGCGGCCTGTGCGGACGGGGCTGCCGCCAGCGCCGCCAGGGCGGCCGCCAGGGCCGGGGTTCGCATGCGGATCTTCATCGAGGGGCCTCCTGGGGGTGTGCGTATTCGGGCAACGATGATCGCGGGCTGAACATTCGCTGCCAAGCGGTCGGTCGGGGTGGGACCGCCGGCAGACGGCCGAGCCCCCCTAATTTGGAAGTCCGCGTGCGGCCGGCCGCCCGGCCGCCCGGCCGCTCAGCGGCTGTGCGAGGTCAGCCGCGACAGCGGCGCGGCGGTGCTCACCCCGGGCGCCTCGCGGCGCGCGGCGCGCGGTGCCGGGGGTGGGGGTTCGGGGCGGGCCTCGTCCAGCGCGCCCAGGGCCTCGGCCGGCAGCGCGGCCTGCTGGCCGCGGCGCATGGCCACGCCCACGGCCAGGATGTCCACCACCAGCAGGTGCAGGATGCGGCTGACCATCGGCACGTGGGTGGCGGTGTCCTCCACGTGGTCGACGATCAGCGCCACGTCGGCCTTCCTGGCCAGCGGCGAGTGGCCGGCGGTGATGGCCACCACCGCCGCGCCGCGCTCGCGCGCGATGTCGGCCACCGCGAGCAGGTCGTCGATCTTGCCGCTGCTGCTGATGATCACGGCCACGTCGGCCGGGCGCAGCACGCCGGCGGCCAGGCGCTGCATGCGCTGGTCGGTGATGGCGCTGCTGGCCACGCCGAAGCGCAGGAACTTGAACTGCGCATCGTCGGCCACCACGCCGTAGTGGCCCACCGCGTAGAACTCCACGCGCTCGGCGGCGGTGAGCAGGTCGATGGCGCGGTCGATGGTCTCGCGGTTGAGCTGGTCGCGCAGCTGCAGCACGGCCGCGGCGCTGTTGCTCAGCACCTTCACGCCCAGCTCCAGCATGGTGTCCTCGCCGGTGACCTGGGTGTGCGTCACCGGCACGGTGCCGGTGAGGCTGGCGGCCAGGCGCAGCTTGAAGTCCGACAGGCCCTCGCAGCCCAGGCTGCGGCAGAAGCGGATCACCGTCGGCTGGCTCACCGCCGCGGCGCGCGCAATCTTGGCGATCGGGTCGCCGAGCACCGAGCGCGGGTGCGCCAGCACGTGGTCGGCCACGCGCATCTCCGCCGGCGACAGGCTGCCGCGGGTGCGCTGGATCTGGCCGAGCACGGGGGAGCCGCTGTGTCCGGCGCGCCCGCGCAGCTGCTCCGACAGGATGGCCGAGGCGCCGACGAAGGTGGCGTTCTCGGCCGTGATCACGAAGGTGGGGATGCCGGCCAGGTAGCCGGAGAAGCGGCCCTTGTCCTCGAAGCGCGCGCGGAAGGGCGAGGCGTCGAACCATGCGCCCAGCCGCGGCACGATGCCGCCGCCGATGTAGATGCCCCCCATCGCGCCCAGCGTCACCGCCAGGTTGGAAGCCGCCGTGCCCAGCATCGCGCAGAAGGCCTCCAGCGTCTCGCGGCACACGGGGTCGCGCCCTTCCAGCCCGCGGCGCGTGATCTCCGGCGCGGCCAGCGCCTCCGGCGCCAGCCCGGCACGGTCGCGCAGCGCGCGGTGGATCAGCTCCAGGCCCGGGCCGGAGACCAGGCGCTCGAAGGACACGTGGTCGAACTCGCGCTCGGCGAAGCTCAGGATGGCGTGCTCGCGGGCGTCGCGCGGGCCGAAGCTGACGTGGCCACCCTCGGTGCCCAGCGCCACGTGGCCGTCGCCGGCCGGGATCAGCCCCGACACGCCCAGCCCGGTGCCGGCGCCCAGCAGCCCGACCACGCTGCGCGGCCGCGCCTCGCCGCCGCCCACCTGGCGCGCATCGTGCCGGCCCAGGCGCGGCAGCGCCATCGCCAGCGCGGTGAAGTCGTTGACGACCACCAGCGTGTCCAGCGCCAGCTGCTCGCGCATCTGCTCGATGGAGAACTGCCAGTGGTAGTTGGTCATGCGCACCTGGTCGCCCTCGACCGGGTTGGCGATGGCCACGGCCGCATGGTCCGGCCGGGGGGGCGGCACGCTGTCGAGGTAGGCGCTGACCGCGGCGTGGAAGTCGGCGTGGTCGGCGCAGCGCAGCGACGCCGCATGCTCGAACTGGCCGGCGGCGCTCTCCAGCGCGAAGCGGGCGTAGGTGCCGCCGATGTCGGCGATCAGTCGCGGGCGGTCGAAGGGCGTCATGCGTTCCGGGCCAGGGGGCCCGCGTCAGCACGGGCTGCCCGATTGTGGGGTGCCCGCAGCCCGGCGCCATCCGGAGCTTCCACGAGGTAGCTTTCCTACACGGGATGGCGCCTGACTGGAATCTTCCTGGGAGTTCCTGCGGAATCGGTGGGCAAATCCGGTTGCCCCGGAGGTGTAGTTTTGCTACCGTCTGGCGCTCGTGGGAGGAACAGGTTGAACGTGCGCAACAACGCGAGCCAGCGGCGTGCCGCTGCGCCCTGCCGGTGGCGATGGGCGCCCCGCTGAGCGGTGACCGGTCGGCGGCAGGGCCGGCGGCCGGCGCCGCGCTGCCCTGGCTGGTGGCCGACGTGGGCGGCACCAACGCGCGCTTCGGCTGGGTGGCGGCGGCCGAGCGTGGCGTGCAGCATGTGCGCCAGTTCCCGGTGTCGGGCAGCGGCACGCCGGCCGATGCCGTGCGCGCCTACCTGGCCACGCTGCCGGGCGGCGCGGCGGCGCAGCCGCGGCGGGCCGCGATTGCCGTGGCCACGGCGGTGCGGGGCGACCACGTCGCGCTCACCAACAGCCCCTGGTCCTTCTCGCGCGCCGCGCTGCAGGCCGAGCTGGGCCTGGAGTCGCTGCTGGTGCTCAACGACTTCGAGGCCCTGGCGCTGTCGCTGCCGCGGCTGACGCCGGCGCAGTGGCAGGCGCATGCCGCGCCGCCGGTGGCCTGCGGCACGCTGGCGGTCATCGGCCCCGGCACCGGCCTGGGCGTGGGCGGCGTGGTGCAGACGGCCGCCGGCTGGGTGGCGCTGCCGGGCGAGGGCGGCCACGCCACGCTGGCGCCGGCCGACGACTTCGAGGACGCGCTGCTGCGCCACGCCCGCAGCCGCCACGCGCACGTGTCGGCCGAGCGCCTGCTGTCGGGCATCGGGCTGCCGCTGCTGCACGAATGCGTGGCGCTGGCGCGCGGCGAGGCGCCCCAGGCGCTGGACGCGGCGGCCATCGTCGAGCAGGGCCTGGCCGGCGACGCCGCCTGCGGGCACACGCTGGACGCCTTCTGCGCCCTGCTCGGCGGCTTTGCCGGCAACGTGGCGCTGACCCTGGGCGCGCGTGCGGTGTTCGTCGGCGGCGGCATCGTGCCGCGGTTGGGCGGACGGTTCTTCGCCTCGCGCTTCCGCGAGCGCTTCGAGGCCAAGGGGCGCTTCCAGGCCTACCTGGCGGCGGTGCCCACGGCGCTGATCACCGACACCCTGGCCGCGCTGGCCGGGGCTGCCTTCGCCATCGAGCAGCAGCACCCGGCCTGAACGCCGGGCCCGCGCGCGGCGTCACGGCCAGGGCTTCATGGCCAGGGCGTCAGTGCCCGGCCGGACGGGTGTGCTGCAGCGCCCGCAGCCGGCGCCGGGACGCCCGTGCCGCCGGCACCCAGGCCAGCCGGCGCCAGCGCCACCACATCAGCAGCCCGCGCAGCCACTCGTCGGCGGCGTAGGCGATCCACACGCCGGCCAGCCCCCAGCCCAGGTGCACGCCCAGCCACCAGCTGCCGCCGCCGAGCACCAGGGCCATCGACACCGCGCCCACCGCCACCGGGAAGCGGGCGTCGCCGGCCGCCCGCAGGGCGTTGATCACCACCAGGTTGAAGGTGCGCCCCGGCTCCAGCAGCACCGACCAGGCCATCAGCACCGCGCCGGTGGCCAGGATGCCGGCATCGTCGGTGAACAGGCGCAGCAGCCACGGCGAGGCCAGGGCTGCGGCGCCGGCGACGGCCACGCTCAGCGCCAGGCCGCCGAGCAGCGCGCGCCGCACCAGCCGGTCGGCGGCCCGCAGCTGCCCGGCGCCCACCCGGTGGCCCACCACCACCTCGCCGGCCAGCCCGATGGCCAGCCCCGCCAGCAGCGTGAAGTGGTTGAACTGCAGCACGTAGGCCTGGGTGGCCAGGGCCTGCGCCCCCAGCGTGCCGACGGCGGCCACGCTGGCCACGAAGGCCAGCCGGTAGGCGATGTTCTCCGCCGCGCCGGGCAGGCCGATGCGCAGCACGGCCGCCAGCTCGGCCCGCGGCAGGCGCCAGAAGTCGGAGGGCCGGGGCATCAGCTCCAGCTGCCGCCGCCACAGCCAGCCGTGCAGGGCCAGACCGAGCGCGCGGCTGGCCAGCAATGCGGCGGCGAACCCGCCCAGGCCGTGGGCCGGCATCCAGGCCAGCGCCAGCGCCAGGTGCAGCGCGTGCATGGCCACCACCACGGCCAGCACCTCGCGGGCGCGCAGGTGGGCGCGCATCACGCTGGCCATGGCGGCGTTCCAGGCGTCCAGCAGCAGCGCCGGCGCCATCCACTGCAGCAGTGGCGCGGCCAGGCCCAGCACCTCGGGCGGGGCGTTCAGCGTGCGCATCAGCGCGTGCGCGCCGCCGGCGGCGGCCAGCGCGCAGGCCAGGCCCACCCAGCTGCTGGCGCCCAGCGCCGCCCGGGCCACGGCGTCGGCCTCGGCGCGGCGCCCGCCGCCCAGGGCCTGCGCCACCACCACCGAGATGCCGGCCCCCACGATGCGCAGCGCAATGAACAGCATGGCCGCCACCTGGTGCGACAGCGCGAAGGCGGCCGCGGCGTCGTCGGCCTGGCGGGCCGCCAGCATGGTGCCGGCCAGCCCCACCGCCATGCCCAGGCCCAGCTCCAGGAACAGCGGCACCGCCACCGGCGCCAGGCGCGGCCCGGGCGGGGTGACGGCCGGGCCGCGGCGCCGTGTCCGGGTCTTGTCGAACGGAAGCTTGGTCGTTTCGGGCATGTAGTTGCACTACATTCTGCCCACTTCGGAGCAGCCCTTCGAGCTGTGTCGCGACCCAAAACGGCGGATAAATGACCGCCTGGGGCCGGATTTCGGCAGGAATGCCACACCACCTAGGGTTTACCTAACTCCGTAGGCAGAGCTAGTTTTGATACAAACCCGACACGTTTCCATGCGCTGCCGCGGGTTTGTCGTGCGCCGGGCAGCGTGAATTCCAAGGTCGACCAGGAGACACTCGGTGAGTACCCATCCCCCCCGGCGCGTGCGCGCCCCCCGTTCCATGGTTGCCGCGCCGGCACTGACCGCCGTGGCCGGTGCCGTCGTGCTGCTGGCCGCCGGCAGCGTGCACGCGCAGCAGGCCGCCACGCAGACGGTCACCGTGACCGGCATCCGCGGTGCCATCGAGAGCGCGATCAGCGTCAAGAAGAACTCCGAGTCCATCGTCGAGGCGATCTCGGCCGAGGACATCGGCAAGCTGCCCGACGCCAGCGTCGCCGAATCCATCTCCCGCCTGCCGGGCGTGGCGGCCCAGCGCAGCGGCGGCAAAGCCCAGCAGATCAGCATCCGCGGCATGGGCCCGGACTTCGCCAACACGCTGCTCAACGGGCGCGAGCAGGTGACCACCGGCGACAACCGCGGCGTGGAGTTCGACCAGTACCCGTCGGAGCTGCTCAACGGCGTGGTCGTCTACAAGACGCCCGACGGTGCGCTGCTCGGCCAGGGCCTGTCGGGCACGGTGGACATGCAGACCATCCGCCCGCTGGACTACGGCAAGCGCGCGCTGGCGGTCAACTTCCGCAAGCAGCACACCGGCGTCGGCCTCGACCAGGAAGGCCGCGGCGACCGCTTCAGCCTGGCCTACGTGGACCAGTTCGCCGACCGCACGCTGGGCGTGGCGCTGGGCTTTGCCCGCTTCACCGAGGACGGCGCGGTGAGCAACCGCTTCGAGGCCTGGGGCGTGGCCGAGGGCGACTACCTCGGCCAGACGGTGCGCGGCCCCGGCGGCTTCAACGCCTGGGCCGACCAGACCACGCAGACGCGCGACGGCGCGATGGGCGTGCTGCAGTTCAAGCCGAACAAGAACTTCAACAGCACGCTGGACATCTTCCACGGCAAGTTCGACCGCAACAAGGCCACCAAGGGCTTCCAGGCCCCGATCGGCTTCTCCAGCGCGGGCGGCTACGACCCGGGTGCCACCGCCCTCACCGGCGTGACGCTCAACGGCAACGTGGCCACCGCCGGCACCCTCGACAACTTCAAGGGTGTGGTCCGCAACGACAGCGAGTACCTGGAGGACGAGCTCACCTCGGTGGGCTGGAACAACCAGTTCAAGTTCGACGCCTGGACCGCCACGGTGGACCTGAGCCAGTCCAAGGCCAAGCGCCGCGGCGGCATCATCGAGACCACCGCCGGCACGCCCGGCCCGGCCGACAACCCCGCCTCGGTGGGCACCATCAGCTGGACCGGCTTCGACGGCAACAACGTGGCCGGCGCCAACTACAGCACCAGCCTGAACTACGCCGACCGCAGCAGCGTGTCGCTGACCGACGTGATGGGCTGGGGTGGCGGCCCCACGCTGCCGCAGGCCGGCTACTCCAAGCTGCCCTTCGTGGACGACAAGCTCGACGCCATCCGCCTGGGTGCCAAGACGGCGCTGCCCGAGGGCTGGTTCTTCGCCGACGTGGACTTCGGCCTGAACTACACCGACCGCGAGAAGTCGCGCGAGTACATCGAGGGCCGCCTCGTGATCCCGGGCGGCAACCCCTACGGCACCGTGGCCGTGCCCGGCAGCGGCACCACGGTCGTGGCCGGCATCCCCATCGTCAGCTGGGACCCGGCCGGCTCGGTGGGCCCGGTGTACGACGTGGCGGCCAAGCTGGTGCGTGACATCGCCAACAAGGACTGGACCGTGACCGAGAAGGTCACCACCGCCTACGCCAAGTTCGGCCTCGACACCGAGCTGTTCGGCATGCCGGTGCGCGGCAACGCGGGCCTGCAGTTCGTGCGCACCGAGCAGGGCTCGCGCGCCTACAGCGTGGACAACGCGCCCTGCCCGGACGACGTCTGCCCGGTCACCGACGTGGTCGGCGGCAAGACCTACAACGACCTGCTGCCCAGCCTGAACCTGTCGATGGACCTGGGCCGCGACCAGACCCTGCGCATGGGCCTGTCGCGGGCGCTGGCACGGCCGCGCATCAACGACCTGCGCGCCAGCCTGGGCTTCGGCGTCAACGCCACGGCCGAGGGCGGCCCGCGCTTCGAGGGCGATGCCGGCAACCCCGAGCTGGAGCCTTGGCGCGCGCTGGCGGTGGACCTGTCCTACGAGAAGTACTTCGGCAACAAGGCCTATTTCGCGGTGGCCGGCTTCTACAAGGACCTGAAGACCTACATCGTCAACAGCGGCCGCACCTTCGACTTCGCGCCGCTGGTCACGGCCGAGGGCACGATCCCGGTGAACCCTGTCACGGGCCTGCCGGTGACCACCGGCGTCCTGACGCAGCCCACCAACGGCTCGGGCGGCAGCATCAGCGGCATCGAGGTGGCAGCGTCGCTGCCGCTGAACATGCTGGCCCCGGTGCTCGACGGCTTCGGCGTCACCGCCAGCTTCGCGGCCACCGACAGCTCGATCAAGCTGCCGCCGGGCAGCGTCGCGCAGGACGCCAACGACAGCGGCGGCAGCATCCCGCTGCCCGGCCTGTCGAAGAACGCGGCCAGCCTGACCTTCTATTACGAGAAGGCCGGCTTCTCCGCCCGCGTGGCCTCGCGCTACCGCTCCGACTTCATCGGCGAGGTCAGCAACTTCACCGGCGACCGCACCCTCACCTGGGTCAAGGGCGAGAACGTGGTCGACCTGCAGCTGGGCTACGAGTTCCAGAGCGGGCCGGTGAAGGGCCTGTCGCTGCTGTTCCAGGTGATCAACCTGAACAACGAGCGCTTCGTCCGCTACCGCAACACGCCGTCCAACGAGATCGAGAACACGGAGTACGGCAAGACCTACCTGTTCGGCCTGAACTACAAGCTCTGACGCCGCCGGGCGCGCGCCGCCCCGCGCGGCGCGCCTGGCCCATCTGCCCCTGCCGGCGCCAGCCCGCAGGGGCTTGCCTTTGGAGAGGAAGCCCATGTTGTCCCAGGACGCCCCCCAGGACGCGAGCGCGCTGGTGCGCCGCGTGGTCATCGTCGGTGGCGGCACCGCCGGCTGGATGACGGCCGCGGCGCTGTCGAAGGTGCTGCGCGGGCAGGTCGAGATCACGCTGGTGGAGTCCGACGAGATCGGCACCGTCGGCGTGGGCGAGGCCACGATCCCGATGATCCAGCGCTTCAACCAGGTGCTGGAGATCGACGAGGACGCGTTCGTCCGCGCCACCCAGGCCACCTTCAAGCTGGGCATCGAGTTCGTCGACTGGGGGCGCCTGGGCGAGCGCTACACGCACGGCTTCGGCCGCTTCGGCCAGGACCTGTGGACGGTGAACTTCGAGCAGTACTGGCTCAGCCGCTGGCTGCAGGGTGCCGCGCCCGACATCGCCGAGTTCTCGATCACGCGCATGGCGGCGCGCGCCGGCCGCTTCATGCGGCCGCGGCCCGACCTGCCGAACTCCCCGCTGGCCGACATCGCCTACGCCTTCCACTTCGACGCCGGCCTCTACGCGCGCTACCTGCGCGGCCTGGCCGAGGGCCGCGGCGTGAAGCGGCTGGAGGGCCGCATCGTCGACGTCACGCTCGACGGCTTCAGCGGCCACGTGCGGTCGCTGCGGCTGGACCACGGCGCCGAGGTGGGCGGCGAGCTCTTCATCGACTGCAGCGGCTTCCGCGGCCTGCTGATCGAGCAGGTGCTGCACACCGGCTACGACGACTGGAGCCACTGGCTGCCCTGCGACCGTGCGCTGGCCGTGCCCTGCGCCAGCGTGTCGCCGCTGACGCCCTACACGCGGGCCACCGCGCGCAGCGCCGGCTGGCAGTGGCGCATCCCGCTGCAGCACCGCATCGGCAACGGCCACGTGTACTGCAGCCGCTACATCAGCGACGACGAGGCCGCCGCCACCCTGCTGGCCCACCTGGACGGCGAGGCCCTGGCCGACCCGCGGCCGCTGCGCTTCACCACCGGCGTGCGGCGCCGCTTCTGGGACCGCAACGTGATCGCCGTCGGCCTCTCCAGCGGCTTCCTGGAGCCGCTGGAGTCCACCAGCATCCACCTGATCCAGAGCGCCATCGCGCGCATCGTGGCGTTCTTCCCCGACCGCAGTTTCCCACAGGCCGACATCGACGAGTTCAACCGCCAGTCGCGCTGGGAGATGGAGAAGATCCGCGACTTCATCATCCTCCACTACCACGCCACCGCGCGCGAGGACACGCCCTTCTGGCGCCACTGCCGCACGATGGAGATCCCGGCCTCGCTGCGCGACAAGCTGGCGCTGTTCCGCAGCCGCGGCCGCATCGTGCGCGACGGCCACGAACTGTTCGCCGAGGTGGGCTGGCTGCAGGTGATGCTGGGCCAGGGCATCCGCCCCGAGGGCCACCACGCGCTGACCGGGCTGCTGCCGGCCGCCGAGGTGGACGACTACCTGGCCAACGTGCGCGGCACCATCGCCAAGTGCGTGGAGCTGATGCCCACGCACGAGCAGTTCATTGCCGCGCACTGCGCAGCGCCGCCGGTGGCGCTGCCGGGCCGCGGCGGGCCGGCGGTCAACACCGCCCAGGCCGCTCAGCCCGCGCGCGCGTAGGGGTCGGGCACGCCCAGCGCGGCCAGCAGTGCCGTCTCGCGCGCCTCCATGCGCCGCGCGGGGGCGGCGCGCTGGTGGTCCCAGCCCTGGGCGTGCAGCGCGCCGTGCACCAGCAGGTGCGCGTAGTGGTGCTGCAGCGGCACCCCGGCGGCGGCGGCCTCGGCCTCCAGCACCGGCGCGCACAGCACCAGGTCGGCCACCACCACCGGCTCGTGCGCGTAGTCGAAGGTGAGCACGTTGGTGGCGTAGTCCTTGCGGCGGTACGCGCGGTTGAGCGCGCGCCCCTCGTCGGCGTCGACGATGCGCACCGACAGCTGCGCCGGGCGCTCCAGCGCCATGCGCAGGCAGCGCGCCACGAAGTGCCGCGGCAGCAGCGCGCGGTGGCGCGCGTCGGCGAACTGCAGCGACAGCGTCAGCTCAGGGCGCGCCATCGCCGCCCCCGTCCGCCGCGCGGCGGCGCTCGCGCTCGGCGGCCTTGTCGTAGGCGCGCACGATGCGCGCCACCAGCGGGTGGCGCACCACGTCGTCGGCCCCGAAGTGCGTGAAGCCCACGCCCTCCACCTTCTGCAGCACCTGCGCCGCGTCCACCAGGCCGCTGGGCTGGCCCTTGGGCAGGTCGATCTGGCTCACGTCGCCGGTGACCACGCACTTGCTGCCGAAGCCGATGCGCGTGAGGAACATCTTCATCTGCTCGCGCGTGGTGTTCTGCGCCTCGTCGAGGATCACGAAGGCGTGGTTCAGCGTGCGCCCGCGCATGAAGGCCAGCGGCGCGATCTCCAGCTGCCCCTTCTCGAAGGCACGGCCCACGCGCTCGAAACCCATCAGGTCGTAGAGCGCGTCGTAGAGCGGGCGCAGGTAGGGGTCCACCTTCTGCGCCAGGTCGCCGGGCAGGAAGCCCAGCTTCTCGCCGGCCTCCACCGCCGGCCGCGTGAGCACGATGCGCTGCACCGCGCCGCGCTCCAGCGCGTCCACCGCGCAGGCCACCGCCAGGAAGGTCTTGCCGGTGCCCGCCGGGCCGATGCCGAAGCAGATGTCGCGCGCCAGGATCTGCCGCAGGTAGGCCACCTGGTTGGGCGTGCGGCCGGCCAGGTCGGCGTGGCGCGTGTGCAGGCGGATCGGTGCGTCGGCCGGGTCGGCTGCCGCACCCGCCACCGCCGGCACGTCGGGCGCACCGGCCTCCAGCAGCGCCAGCCGCACGGCCTGGGCGTCCAGCGTGCGCAGCGGGCTGTCGTGCAGCGCCACCAGCACGTGGCGGGTGATGGTGGCCGCGGCGCGCTCGCCGTGGATGGCGAAGGCGGCATCCCGGCGCTCGATGCGCACCCCGAGCGCGGCCTCGATCTGCCGCAGGTGCGCGTCCAGCGGGCCGCACAGCCGGGCCAGGCGGCTGTTGTCGGGCGGATCGAAGCGGTGGCGAAGGATCAAGGCGGCAGGCCGGTCGCGTGTCAGGCTTGGCATTGTCCATCGCTTCGGCACGCTGGCGGCCATGCCGGCGGCCGGGGCGGCGTTTACGATGCCGCCCCGATGCACACCACGGACCCGCGACGGCCCTGGCGACGTGCCGCCACCCGGGCGGGCGGGCAGGCCCGCGCGTGGCCGCTGCCTGTGCTGCAGGGCCTGATGCGGCTGTGGCGGCTGCTGCTGCTGGCCGCCCTGGCGGGCGGCACGCCGGCACTGCAGGCCGCGGTGCAGTCGCTCGCCGAGGCCCGCGTCTCGGCCCTCGGCGCCGAGGACCCGGGCGTGCCGGTGGGCCTGCCCGACCTGTGGCGCGGCGGCGCGGCGGCGCAGACGCGCTGGTACCGCCTCACCCTGCCCCCGGCCGGCGACGGGCCGCTGGCGCTGCGGGTGACCCGGGCCTGCCGCGCGCTGCAGGTGGTGGTGGACGGGCAGGTGCTCTGGGACATCGGCGGCGCCAGCGCCGGCGCCTGCGCCAGCCCGCTGCTGCTGCCGCTGCCGGGCCGCGGCGGCCAGCCGCCGCGCGAGCTGCTGCTGCGTGTGCAGGGGCCGCCGCTGTCGCACGTGACGTCGCGCGCGCAGGCCGGCGGCCTGGGCGTGCTGGAAGTGGGGCCGCAGGCGGCGCTGGCCGCGCGCCACGCGCGTGCCATGCTGCTGCAGGTCCAGCTGCCGCTGGCGCTGGCGGCCTCGCTGCTGCTGACCGGCGGCTTCCTGTTCCTGCTCGGCTGGCGGCACCGGGAGCAGAGCCACCTGGCCTATTTCGGCGCCCTGTGCGTGGGCTGGGCGCTGGTGGACAGCCCGCGCTGGCTGCCGCTGCCGCTGGCCGGTGCGGCGACCGGGGAGTTCCTGCAGGGCGTGCTGCTGGCGCTGGTGACGCTGGCCGCAGTGCAGTTCCTGCTGCGCGAGGCGCGCTGGCGCAGCCGCGCCGTCAGCCGCGTCCTCGCGCTGCAGTGCCTGCTGATGCCGGTGACCATGGTGCTCGCCGGCCCGGCGCAGCTGCACCTGCTGACCGCGCTGTGGCTCACGCTCTTCGCGCTGCAGATCGCCGCGGCCTCGGTGTTCCACCTGCAGCTGCGCCGGCGGCTGCAGGGCCGCTGGCCGCTGCTGGCCACCGGCGCGCTGGCACTCGTGGGGCCGGCACTGGCGCTGCAGCTGCTGGGCCGCTACGCCCCGGTGTCGCCGGCCTGGCTGCACGGCGCGGCCCTGGTGGCGCCGCTGGCACTGCTGCTGGTGGGCCTGCGCCTGGTGCGCCAGCACGGCCGCGCGCTGCAGGCTGCCGAGGCCACGCGCGTGAACCTGGAGTCGCGCATCCGCGACGCCACGGCCGAGATCGAGCGCAACTTCCGCCAGCTCACCGAGCTGCGCGTGGAGCAGGTCACCGAGAAGGAGCGCAAGCGCATCGCCGCCGACCTGCACGACGACCTCGGGGCCAAGCTGCTGACCATCGTGCACACCAGCGAGGACCCGAAGATCTCCACGCTGGCGCGCGAGGCGCTGGAGGAGATGCGGCTGTCGGTGCGCGGGCTCACCGGCAAGCCGGTGCCGCTGGCCAATGCGCTGGGCGACTGGCGGGCCGAGCTGATGTCGCGCCTGTCGCAGGCCGGCATCGAGGCCGAGTGGGATTCGCCGGACGACCTGCCGCAGACGCTGTCGGCGCGCACCTATGTGCAGACCACGCGCATCCTGCGCGAGTCCACCAGCAACATCATCAAGCACAGCGGTGCCTCGCGCTGCGGGTTCAGCTGCAGCATCGCCGACGGCGACCTGCAGCTCGTGATCCAGGACAACGGCAACGGCATCCCGGTGGAGGTGGACGGCCGCCTCGACCGCGGCCACGGGATGATGACCATGAAGCAGCGGGCCAAGCAGATGCAGGGCCAGTGCCTGGTGGAGTCGGGCCCGGGGTATGGAACCGTGATACGCCTCACGCTGCCGCTGGACCGCGCGGTGCACGGTGCCCCCTGAGCGGCGGATGCGCTGCTAGCATGAATCTCTGCTTGATTCCATCGGGTCCATGACCAACATCCTGCTGCTCGAAGACCTGCCCGAGATCCGCGCCTGGCTGCGGAGCCTGGTGCAGCACGTGTTTCCGGGCGCGCAGATTGCCGAGGCCTCGCGCGTGCACGACGCGCTGGAGCTGGTGTCGGCGGTGAGGTTCGACCTCGCCCTGGTGGACCTGGGCCTGCCCGACGGCTCCGGCGTGGCCGTGGTCACGCGGCTGCGCGACCTGCAGCCCGAGGCGCAGTCCGTGGTGGTGACCATCCACGACGACGACGAGCACCTGTTTCCCGCGCTGCAGGCCGGCGCGTTCGGCTACATCCTCAAGGAGCAGGCGCGCGAGCTGATCACCGAGCAGCTGCAGCGCATCAGCCAGGGCGAGCCGCCGCTGTCGCCGAGCATCGCGCGCCGCGTGATGGCCTACTTCACCGAGAAGTCGCGGCCCACGCAGCCGCGCAACAACCTGCTGCCCAATGTCTCGCTCACCGAGCGCGAGAGCGAGGTGCTGCTGCGCGTGGCCAAGGGCTACACGCTGCCGGAGATCGGCGTGCAGCTGGGCCTGTCGCGCCACACCATTGCCGACTACGTCAAGCAGATCTACCGCAAGCTCAACGTGAGCTCGCGCGCCGAGGCGGCGCTGGAAGCGCAGCGCCTGGGCCTGTTCAGCCGCTGACCGGCGCGGCCGGGGTCCGGTGCCGGCGCAGCCGGCGCAACGCCGAGCCCATAATCCGCGCCCATCATGATCGGACGCATCGTCGGCACCCTCGCGGCCAAGTCGCCGCCGCAGATCCTCGTCGACGTGCACGGCGTGGGCTACGAGCTCGACGTCCCGATGAGCAGCTTCTACCACCTGCCCGCGCTGGGCGCGCCGGTGACGCTGCTGACGCATTTCGTGGTGCGCGAGGACGCGCAGCTGCTCTACGGCTTCCTGACCGAGGCCGAGCGCGCCAGCTTCCGCGAGCTGGTCAAGGTCAGCGGCGTCGGGCCGCGCACGGCGCTGTCGGTGCTGTCGGGCCTGTCGGCGGCCGAGCTGGCGCAGGCGGTCACGGCGCAGGACGCCGGCCGCCTCGTGAAGGTGCCGGGCATCGGCAAGAAGACCGCCGAGCGGCTGCTGCTGGAGCTGCGCGGCAAGCTCGGGCCCGACCTCGGCGGGCCGGCGGCCGAATCCGTCAGCGACAGCCAGGCCGACATCGTGCAGGCCCTGCTGGCGCTGGGCTACGGCGAGCGCGATGCCAAGGCCGCGCTCAAGGCGCTGCCGCCCGACGTGGGCGTGGCCGAGGGCATCAAGCTGGCGCTCAAGGCGCTCAGCCGCTGAGCCGGCCGCGCGCCCGGCCGCCAGGCTCAGTGGCGGTGGCCGCCGTGCCCGGCCGGGGCGCCGCCCGAGGTGCCGCCCGAGGTGCCCAGGGGCCGCACCGGCGCCTGCACCGCCACCGTCTGGCGCTGGCCGTCGGCGCCTTCGACCACCAGCGTCACCGGCACCGTGTCGCCGGCCTTGAGCTGCTGCTTCAGGTCCATCAGCATCACGTGGTAGCCGCCGGGCTTGAGCTCCACGGCCTGGCCCGCGGGCAGCGGCAGGCCGCCGGCGAGCTCGCGCATGCGCATCGTCGTGCCTTCCATGGCCATCTCGTGGATCTCCACCACGCCGGCCACGGGTGACGAGGCCGCCACCAGGCGGCCGCCCTGGACCGAGGTGATGACGGCGAACAGGCCGCTGGCCTTCTGCTGCGGGACGGTGCCGCGCACCCAGGCGTCGGCGACGGTGGTCTGGGCCGCGGCGGCCGTGCACAGGGCCATTGCGGCCACGGAAACGAGGAATTTCGGGGTCATGAGGAGTCCAGGCATGAGAACGTGAGACCGCGGCCATGGTGCGGCCCATGGCGCGGCCCGGTGACGCAGGGGTTCTCAGGCCTGAGGTGGCGGCGCCCGGGCGGCGCCCACCGTGCGCACCGGACCCACCGGCCGGCCTGCGCCATCGGCGTCGGCCTGCGGTGGCGCGCCGTGGGGCCGCAGGTGCAGCGTGGGGGCCGTCGGCGGCAGCAGCGGCGTGGCCGCCAGCATGCAGTGGCCGCAGGCCTGCAGCACGTGCAGCGCGTCCGGGCTGCCGGTGTTGCGGCAGAGCTCGGCCCACACCGGCGTGGCCGACAGCGGCTCCAGCGCCCGCGCCAGCGTGGGCAGCACCGCCAGCGCCAGCGCGGCCAGCAGGGCGAGGCTGGCGCGGCGCAGGCGGGCCGTTTTCAGGAGCATCGCGCCATTATCGATGCCGGACGCCGATAATGCCTGTATGGCCGTACAGACGGACGACTTCCAGAGCCCCCGGCGCGTGGTCAGCGCCGCCCCGGCCTCGCCGCACGAGGAGGCGCTGGAGCGCGCGCTGCGCCCGAAGTGGCTGCAGGAGTACGTGGGCCAGGCCAAGGCGCGCGAGCAGCTCGAGATCTTCATCGGCGCCGCGCGCCACCGCGCCGAGGCGCTGGACCACGTGCTGCTGTTCGGCCCGCCAGGGCTGGGCAAGACCACGCTGAGCCACATCATCGCCGCCGAGCTGGGCGTGAACCTGCGCCAGACCTCCGGCCCGGTGCTGGAGAAGCCCAAGGACCTGGCCGCCATCCTCACCAGCCTGGAAAAGCACGACGTGCTCTTCATCGACGAGATCCACCGCCTGAGCCCGGTGGTCGAGGAGATCCTGTACCCGGCGCTGGAGGACTACCAGATCGACATCATGATCGGCGACGGGCCGGCGGCACGCTCGATCAAGCTCGACCTGCAGCCCTTCACGCTGGTGGGCGCCACCACGCGCGCGGGCATGCTCACCAACCCGCTGCGCGACCGCTTCGGCATCGTCGCGCGGCTGGAGTTCTACACCGCCGAGGAGCTCACGCGCATCGTCACCCGCAGCGCCGCGCTGCTGGACGTGCCCATCGACGACGGCGGCGCCGGCGAGATCGCGCGCCGCAGCCGCGGCACGCCGCGCATCGCCAACCGGCTGCTGCGCCGCGTGCGCGACTACGCGCAGGTCAAGGGCTCGGGCCACATCGACGCGCCGGTGGCCGACAAGGCGCTGGCCCTGCTGGACGTCGACCCGCTGGGCTTCGATGTCATGGACCGCAAGCTGCTCGAGGCCGTGGTGCACCGCTTCGACGGCGGCCCGGTGGGGCTGGAGAACCTGGCCGCGGCCATCGGCGAGGAGTCCGGCACCATCGAGGACGTGATCGAGCCCTACCTGATCCAGCAGGGTTTCCTGCAGCGCACGCCGCGCGGCCGCACGGCCACGCTGGCCGCCTTCCGCCACCTGGGGGTGGCGCCGCCCCAGGCCGCCGGCGGCGGCCTGTTCTAGGGCCCGGCTCAGGCGGGCTGTTCCGACGCCGGCGCCGCCGCCGCGCGCGGCGTGCAGAGCGCGCCCACCGCCCACAGGCCGGCCAGGATGCCGGCCACCGCGGCCGCCTTCTGCGGCCAGTCCAGCAGGTGGGCGTGCCACAGGAAGGCGGCCGTGGCCGCCAGCAGCACGCCGAACAGCAGCGTCGCGGCCCAGGCGGCCGCCGGCGACAGCGGCGGTTCCCAGCGGCGCACCGCGGCCAGCTCGAAGGCCGGCTTCGGGAAGCGCGCCGCCACGTCCGCCGGCCGCCAGCCCGGGGGCTTGAGCCACACGCGCAGCTTGTCGACCCACGAGCGCGCATGCCAGCTGTCGTGCAGCAGGTCGGCGTACACCTGCAGGTTGGCCCACAGCGGGTTCCAGCTGCGCAGCGGGCTGCGCGTGCCGTAGACGCAGGGCTCGTCGGGGTGCTCGTCCTCGAAGCTGCCGAAGATCCGGTCCCAGACGATCAGGATGCCGCCGTAGTTGCGGTCCAGGTAGCGGTCGTTCACCGCGTGGTGCACGCGGTGGTTGCTGGGGCTGCAGAACCAGCGGTCGAACCAGCCCAGGCGGCCCACCTGCTGGGTGTGCACCCAGTACTGGTAGAGCAGGTCGATCAGTGCCACCACGCCGAAGACCAGCGGCGGAAAGCCCAGCAGCGCCATCGGCAGGTAGAACACCCAGCCGAACAGGAAGCCGCTGCTGGTCTGGCGCAGCGCGGTGCTGAGGTTGTAGTCCTCGCTCTGGTGGTGCACCGCGTGCGCCGCCCACAGCACGGCCACGCGGTGGCCGCCGCGGTGCAGCGCGTAGTAGCACAGGTCGTACAGCAGCAGGCCCGCCACCCACACCCAGGGTTCGCTGGCCGGCAGCTGCCAGGGTGCCAGGGCCTCGTAGGCGAGCACGTACATCGCCCCGGCCACCAGCTTGCCGAACACGCCGGTGAGCTGGCTCATGATGCCCAGGCCGATGCTCGACAGCGCGTCGGCCAGCCGGTAGGTGTCGCGGCCGCGCAGCCGGCCCACCGTGAATTCCAGCGCGATCAGCGCGAGGAACACCGGCGTGGCCAGCACGATGATCTGGGCATCGGTCATGCCGTGATGCTGCCCGCGGCGGCGTCGCGCGCCAAGCCGGGGCATCCCGGGGCGCGCCCCGTGCCTCGGTTGCCATCGGTTACGCCTGTGCGGGTTTGTGCAGGTCATCGCCCCTTAACCCCAGGATCAAGGCACCGATAACCCCGGCCATGAGCCGGCATGGCCTGCCCAGCGGGCGGGTCGCCGGCGCCATGCCTGTTGTCAGACCGGAGCCGATGCCCATGCGACCGACCCGCGCCGTCCGTGCCCCCCGGGGCTTCACGCTGATCGAGGTGATGATCACGGTGGCCATCGTCGCCATCCTGTCGGCCATCGCGCTGCCGGCGTACACCGCGTATGTCCAGCGCTCGCGCGTGCCGCCGGCGCTCGATGCGCTCAGCGCGCTGGCCACGCGAATGGAGCAGCGCTTCCAGGACACCGGCAGCTACACCTGCCCGGCCACGCTGGCCGATGCCGGCGACTTCGCCATCGCCTGCGAGGCCGACGAGGACGGCCAGGGCTTCACCGCCACCGCCACCGGCAGCGGGCCGGTGGACGGCTATGGCTTTTCCATCAACCACCAGGGCGTGCGCGCCACCACCGCGCACCCCAAGGGCGCTCCCGAGGCCAGCTGCTGGAGCATGAAGGGCGGCACATGCGACAGCTGAGGCAGGTGCCGGGCCGCTGCGTGGCGCGTGGCGTCACGCTGGTGGAGCTGATGGTCGGCCTGGCCATTGCGGCTGTGCTGGCCGTGGCCGCAGCGCCGTCGTTCGGCGAGTACCTCGCCAACTCGCGCCTGCGCGAGAACGGCAACGCCCTGTTCGCGATGACGCTGTATGCGCAGAGCGAGGCGATCAAGCGCAACACGGTGGTGCGCCTGACGGTGGCCGACGGCGCGATCGAGGTCAGCGACCAGGACGACCCGGACAACCCGGTGGTGCTGCGCACGGTGCCCTTCTCGCACGGCATCGCCGCGGCCGAGGCCGAGATCGACTTCGGCGGCGAAGGGCGGCCGTTGGACTTCGCCGCCGCGTCGGTCAACCTGTCGCACCCCAGCGAGTCCTGTTCGGCCGACATCCGCTGCCCCGGGCTGCGGGTGGACGGCGGCGGCAGCGTGCGCCTGTGCGGTGACCACACCGGGAGCTGCGAATGAACACCCGGACGAGGACCTCCCCACCTGCCGGCCCCGCCATGCGGCGCCGGCGTGTCCGCGGCCTGGGCCTGATCGACGCCCTGATCGCGCTGGCCATCCTGGCCTTCGGCCTGCTGGGCATGACGCGCATGCAGACCGGCCTCGTGCGCCAGACCACCGAGAGCCAGATGCGGCTGACCGCGGCGCAGCTCGGCGACGAGCTGCTCAGCACCGTGCTGGTCGACGTGGGCAATGCCGGCTGCTACACGCTGCCCGATGCCGAGGACTGCACCAGCCTGGCCGCGCGCGCGCGCGCCGAGGACTGGGAGGATCGCGTGGGCGCGGCGCTGCCGGGCGAGGTGGGCGTCACCGCCGCCGTGGACGACGGTCGGTTCACCGTGACCCTCACCTGGACCGCCCGCGACTCGGGCGAGACCCGCACGCTGGAGGCGAGCACCGATGTGCGCGAGTAGAGCCGGGCGCGCCGCGCAGCGCGGCCTGTCGATCGTCGAGCTGATGGTGGGCATGGTGGTGGCCATGCTCGTGGGTCTCGCGGCTGCCGGCAGCGCCATGATGTTCACCGCCTCGCAGCGCCAGGGCATCGGGGTCGGCGGCAGCGGCATTGGTGCGGCCACCGCACTGGCTGCGCTGAAGAACGACGCCGCGCTGGCCGGCCTGGGATTCTTCGGCGAGTCGAACTACCTGTGCCACCAGCTGTCGCTGAGCCTGGGCGCCACGCTGCACAGCGACGGCGAGGACTTCACGCCGGTGCGCATCACGGCCGATGCCGAGGACGGCGACATCGTCGACATCGTCTACGGCACCCGCATCGAGGCCGGCGCCAACGTGCTGCTGGCCTCGGCCTCCGATGGCAGCAGCGCCGAGCTGCAGTCGCTGCTGCCGGTGCAGGCTGGCCAGGCGGTGCTGCTGGCCCCGGCCACCCCCGGCGCGCCCTGCCTGGTGCGCAGCGTCACGGCCGTCACCGCCAGCACGGCCACCACCCCGCAGACGCTGACCTTCGGTGCCACCGGAGCGCACAACCAGGGCGCCTTCACCGCGGCGCCGTCCTTCGCCGAGCGCGACCGCGTGGCGCTGATCGGCGCGCTCACCTGGAACCGCTACCGCCAGGACGGCGACACGCTGGTGCTCGAGCGTCCGCTGACGGGCGAGACCGCGGTGCTGGCGCGCAACGTCGTGGCCTGGCGCGCGCAGTACGGCGTGTCGGCCGACGTGGCCGACAGCACCACGCTGGAGGAGTGGGTCAGTGCTGCAGGCGGCTTCGCCGCGCTGGACGACACCACCCTGCCGCGGGTGCGCGCCATCCGCATGGGCGTGGTCACCCGCAGCCCGCAGCGCGAGAAGCCCGCGGCCGACGGCAGCTGCGAGGCCAGCCTCGACAAGCCGCAGCTGTTCGGCACCGAGGTCGAGCCGCCCGAGGCCGACTGGACCTGCTGGCGCTACCGCGTCTCCACCGTGGTGGTGCCGATGCGAAACCTGGTGCTGGGGCTCAGGCCATGACACACAACTTCCGCCACCAGCGCGGCGTGACGATGCTCGTCGTGCTGGTGCTGCTGTCCGTGATGCTGCTGGGCGGCCTGGCGCTGGCGCGGCTGACCGAGGTCGGCACGCTGGCCAGCGGCAACACCGCGTTCCGCGAGGCCTCGGTGCAGGCGTCGGAAGTGGGGCTGAACACCGCCTTCGAGCGCATCCGCGAGGACCTGGCCGACGAGAACACGGCGCAGGCCGGCTGGTACTGGCCCACCGCGCAGGCCACCGACGCCAACGGCATCCCGCAGGTGGACTTCGATGCGGCGCCCACCATCGACGTGGGGGTCTACACCGTCGCCTACGTGGCCGAGCGGCTGTGCGAGGGCGCGCTGCCGCTGGCGGATCCGCTGCGCCAGTGCCTGGTGCGCCAGGTGCCGCAGGACGTGCGCAGCACCGTCGCCGACAAGGAAGAGCTCGACCCGCCCAACTCCCGTCAGTTCCGCGTGACCATCCGCGTCACCGGGCCCAAGGACACCCGCACCTGGGTGCAGTCGCTGATCACGAGAGGTCAAGGATGAAGACCGCCTTCCAGGCCGCGGCCTGCGTGCTGTCGCTGGCCGCCCTGCTCGCCGGGCCTGCGGCGCATGCCACCGACGTGGCCCAGTTGCCGCTGAAGGCCTCGGTGCTGGCCAAGCCCAACGTGATCTTCGGTCTCGACGACTCCGGCTCGATGGACAGCGAGGTCATGCTGCGCAACAACGACGGCGCCTTCTGGTGGGACTACAACGCCGCCAGCGGATGGAACGGCAGCGGCGTGACCCACTTCAACGCCGACGGCGCGGCCAGCTCGCAGTGGCGGAAGATGGTCTACCTGTTCCCCAACGGCACGGGCACCGGCAACCGGGTCTATGCCGATGCGGCCAACGACCACTTCGCCATCCTGCCCACGGCGCAGTTCGCCTTCCTGCGCTCGCCCGACTACAACCCGCTGTACTACAACCCGTCCGTGGTCTACAAGCCCTGGGCGCCGGCCTACGTGGGCTCTGCGGTCGTCAACTACCCCAATGCCACGCCCACGGCCGCGAAGTCGCACCCGGCCTACGGCAGCGGCACGATGGACCTGACCAAGGACACCACGCTGAGCACCAGCGACAACTGGGTCTTCACCGCCTTCCCGGGCATGACGCTGCCGGCCGGCGCCAGGAAGCGCGAGTGCAACGCCAGCAACGCCTCCTGCGGCTCCTGGACCGACATCGGCGGCTCGCCGCAGGCCGCGCCGGCGGGCAAGGTCACGCGCGTGGCCATGTCCTACTTCCCGGCCACGTACTACCGCAAGGAAACCTGTACCGTCAACGGCAGCAGCTGCGTGTCGGCGCCCGGCGGCGCCACGCTCAAGCGCTACGAGATCCGGTCGTCCAACTATGCCAGCACCGCGGAGTACAACGCGGCGATCCAGAACTTCGCCAACTGGTGGCAGTACTACCGCAAGCGCAAGATGATGCTCAACGCCGCGGTGGGCCAGGTGCTGGAGCCGCTGACGGGCATGCGCCTGGGCGCCATCCGCTTCAACAGCCGGCCGGCGGGCACGACGCGCATCACGATGTACGACACCGACGCCAGCAGCGCCGCGTCCAACGCGCGCCGGGTGGCGGGCTTCTTCTACGAGACCAACGGCAGCGGCGGCACGCCCACCCGCGAGACGCTGGACCGCATCGGCGAGGAGTACATGAACACCGCCGGCCCGGTGCAGTACGCCTGCCAGCGCAATGCTGCCTTCATCATGACCGACGGCTTCGCCAACGTGGCCGCGCCCGCGATCCCGTCGTACGACCAGTCCACCTGGGGATCCGGCGCGCCCTTCGAGACCACGCACGAGGACTCGCTGGCCGACATCGCGCTGGCGTACTTCACGGTCAACATCCGCAGCGACCTCGCCACCGGGAAGCTGCCCACGACGCCGGCCGACCCCAACACCAACCTGCACATGAACACCTACGGGCTGACGATGGGTGCCCGCGGCCTGCTGTTCACGTCGCAGGACGCCGTGCCGCCCACCACCGACGCCTGGACCGAGCCGACGCAGAACCGCCACCCCAGTTCGGTGGATGACCTCTGGCACGCCACGCTCAATGGCCGCGGCAAGATGTACCTGGCCGACTCGCCCGAGGAAACCGCGCTGCGCGTGCAGGCGGCGCTGACGGACATCGCCAGCCAGACCGGCGCGCAGGGCGGCGTGGCCGTCAGCACGGTGAACCTGTCGCGCGGCGACAGCCGGGCCTATTTCGGCACCTACAACCCGGCCGGCTGGCAGGGTGACGTCACGGCCCACCCGATCGACCCGGCCACGGGCGCCGTCGACGCCGACACCCGGCTGTGGTCGGCCAGCGCCGTGCTGGGCGCGCGCGACTGGACCACCCGCGTGATCGCCACGGCCACCGCCAGCGGCGGCGTGGCCTTCACGGCGGCCAACGTGGGCGGCACGGTCAACCCGTCGGGCGTCCATGGTGACGACACCCAGGTCTTCGCCTACCTGCGCGGCGATCGCACCCACGAGGGCAGCCTGTTCCGCACGCGGCAATCGCTGATCGGCGCGGTGATCAACTCCGAGCCCACGGTGCAGCGCACGGCCAACGTGGTCTACGTGCAGTCGGGCGAGGGCATGCTGCACGCCATCGACACCGCCACCGCCACCGCGGGCACCGAGCTGTGGGCCTTCGTGCCGCCGGCCGTGCTGCCCAGCATCGGCGAGACGGTGGAACGCAGCTATGTCTTCCGCACCCAGCTCGACGGGTCACCCACGCTGGGCACGTATGCCGGCGGCACCCTGCTGGTGGCCGGCATGGGCGCGGCCGGGCGCAGCTTCTACGCGCTGGACGTCAGCAACCCGCGTGGGCTGGACGAGGCCGCGCTGGCGTCCCGGTACAAGTGGCAGTTCCCGGCCGCCAGCGACGCCACCACGGCGGCCAAGGTGGGCCAGGCGCTGGGCCGGCCGCGCATCGTCAAGACCAGCGCAGACGGCTACGTCGTGCTCGTGACCTCGGGCTACAACAGCACCGCCGACGGCAAGGGCCGGATGTGGATGCTCGACGCCAGCACCGGCGCCATCCTGCACGAGTTCGACACCGGCGCCGGCACGCTCGCGGCCGAGGCCGGCCTGGCGCAGGTGGCGCCCTTCGGCGAGGCCGACGGCAGCGTGCGCTACGTCTATGGCGGCGACCTGCTGGGCAACCTCTGGCGCTTCGACCTGCAGGCCAAGGACGCGCCACTGCTGCTGGCCTCGCTGAAGGACGACGACGGCGCGGCACAGCCGGTGACGGCCGCGCCCGAGCTGACCCGGCTGGAGGGCAAGCGGGTGGTCATCGTCGGCACCGGCCGGCTGCTGGACATTGCCGACTTCGGCAGCACGCGCACGCAGTCGCTCTACGCGATCTCCGACGGCAGCACGCTGACGAACGCGCGCGCCAGCCTGGTCGAGCAGGTCTACAACCCCGATGCCACTTCGGTGGACGGCGCGATCACCAGCAACGAGGTGGACTGGTCGACAGACCGCGGCTGGTACGTGGACCTGCCCGCCGGCGAGCAGGTCAACACCACGCCCACGATCGCCTACGGCGCCGTGGCCGTGGTCACCAATGCCAACGGCGGCACCGACTGCTCGGCGAGTTCGCGCCTCTACGTGCTCGACGTGAAGAGCGGCAGCCGCTTCGCGGGCGCGGACTTCGTGTCCACCGAGATCTCCGACACGGCCAACTCCTCCGGCGTCACCGCGCTGTCCACCGGCAACGGCAAGATCGTCGGTTCGGGGCAGGATGCCGACGGCAAGCCCTGGGAACGCGAGATCGTCAGCACGACCGGCATCTCGCCAGCCAAGAACGCGTGGCGGGAGATCCGGCGCCAGTGAGGCTCAGACGCCCTGCAGGTGCGCGTCGTCGTCCCAGCCCACCAGCGTGAAGCCGCCGCCGCTGTGCAGCAGCCGGTTCAGGCTGGCGTTGGCCATGCGCCAGCTGCGCGGGGCGTCCAGCGCCACGTGGGTGGCAGCGCGGTACAGGCTGTCGAGCACGCCGCCGTGCGCCACCAGCGCGATGCTGCCGCCGGGGTGCCGCGCCGCGAGCCGCTGCGCCGCCTGCACGCAGCGGGCGTGGAAGTCCTGCAGCGCCTCGCCGCCATCCGGGCCGAAGGCCGGGTCGCGTGTGCGCCAGCGGCGCGCCGCCTCGGGCCAGCGCGCCTCGATCTCCGCCAGCGTCAGCCCCTCGAAGCAGCCGAATCGGCGTTCGCGCAGCGCCGGCTCGGGGTACAGCGGCGCGCCGGTGGCCTCGACCATGGCCTGCGCGGTGGCCCAGGCGCGCTGAAGGTCGCTGCTGTAGACGGCATCCAGCGCCTCGCCGGTCAGCGCCTGGCGCAGCCGCTGCGCCTGCGCCAGGCCGCGCGCGTTGAGCGGCGTGTCGGTGTGGCCCTGCAGCCGCAGGCCCACGTTCCAGTCGGTCTCGCCGTGGCGGACGAGCAGCAGCCGCGTGGCCTGCGCCTGCATCGTCACGCCGGGCGACCTGCCGTCACAGGCTGCCCAGGAGCCGGCGGTTGAGCGTGTAGGTGCCGGAGAAGGTGGCCGCACCGAGCACGCGCCCGGCCAGCGCGGCGCGCACGTCGTGCCCGGTGAACACGCCCTCCACCGGCAGCCTGGCCACCGACACCGCGTACAGCGTGAACACGTAGTGGTGCACCAGCGAATCGTTGAAGGGCGGGAAGGGGCCGTCGTAGCCGAAGTACTGCCCGGCCCGCTCCGGGTCGCCCGCGAACCAGCCGGTGTAGTCGTTCAGGCCCTGCCGCGCGCCGTTGATGGCCGACGGCCCGGGCTTGCCGCGCGGCACGAAGCCACGGCTGAATTCGCCCTCGGCAATGACCGTGGGCTGCGGCGGCAGGTCGATCAGCACCCAGTGGAAGAAGTCGGTGCGCGGCAGGTCGGCCGGCACCTCGCGGTCGGGCTGGTTCACGTCGTCGGCCCGGGTGGGCACGTCGAAGTCGTGGCAGATCAGCACCATCGACGCCGCGCCCTCGGGCAGGTCGCGCCAGGCCAGGTGCGGGTTGAGGTTGTCGGAGAAGCCCACGCCGCCGTCGGGCAGCAGGCGGCCGGCGGCAAACCGCTCGGGGATGCGGTCTCCGTTGGTCCAGCTCTCGCTCCACAGTTCCATCGTTGCTCCTCGTGGGTGGCCGCGCCGGCCTACATGTCCCGGACCCGCATGGCCCGGGCCTAGACGCCCCAGACCACCGGCGCCTCGGCGGCATGCGCGCGCCGCAGCATCTCCACCATCGGCCACACGCGCTGGCGCAGGCTGATGCGGCGGGCGCCGGCGGCGTCATCGGCGTCGGCCTGGCCATCGGCGCTGCCGTCGGCATCGGCGGCGACCTCGGCATCGGCCACCGCGGCCTGCAGCGCGGCGATGGCCGGCGGCATCGCCGCTGGCTCGATGATGCCGCGCGGGCCCGGCTCGCGGCCGAGGATGCGCAGCAATTCGTCCCCGCTGGGGCCCAGCATGACCAGGTCACCGGTGGCCGGGCTGCGGAAGCGGTAGATCATCGGCTCATGTAGTCGCGGTTGAACGGATAGCCCGATTGTGCGCCACGCATGGGCCCGTCGGCCGGGTTGCCGGTGGGGTGGGCCGCCAGCGTCTGGTGCAGTGCCATCCAGCCGCGCTCGAAGGCCGCGGCGCTGCCCGCCAGGTAGAGCCGGTAGGCCCGCACCGTGGCCTCCCCGGCCAGGCGCGTGGCCTCGGCCAGGTTCGCCTCCAGCGCGTCGGACCAGGCCCACAGGGTGCGCGCGTAATGCGGGCGCAGGTTCTCGGTGTCCAGGCCCTCCAGCCCGGCCTCGGCCATCACGCGCAGCACGTGCGAGACGTGCAGCAGCTCGCCGCCCGGAAAGATGTAGCGTTCGATGAAGCCGCCGATGCCGGCGCCGAGCTGGGCGTTGCGCGTGCCGCCGGCGGTGATGCCGTGGTTCAGCAGCAGCCCGCCGGGCTCGAGCAGGCGGCGGATCTTGGCGAAGTAGGTCGGCAGGTTGGCCCGCCCCACGTGCTCGAACATGCCCACCGAGGCGATCTTGTCGAAGCGCTCGTCCTCCGGCAGGTGGCGGTAGTCGAGCAGCCGGACGCTCACGCGCCCGCCCAGCCCCTTCTCCTGCACCAGGCGACTGACGTGCGCGTGCTGGTTGCGCGACAGCGTGATGCCGGTGGCGCGCACGCCGTGGTGCTCGGCCGCCCACAGCAGCAGGCCGCCCCAGCCGGCGCCGATGTCGAGAAAGCGCTCGCCCGGGGCCAGCCGCAGCTTGCGGCAGATGTGCTCGAGCTTGGCCTCCTGCGCGCCGGCCAGCGTCAGGCCGGGCTCGCGCCAGTAGGCGCAGGAATACAGGCGCCGCGGGTCCAGCCACAGCGCGTAGAACGCATCGGAGACGTCGTAGTGCGCCTGCACCTGGCGCGCATCGGCACTGACGCGGTGGCGGATCCGCGAGCGTCCGTCGCGCAGCATCTCGGTCCAGCGCGCCAGCGGGGCGCCCGCGGTGGGGTCCTCGCGCACGAGCGCGAAGGCCACCTCGATCACGTCGCGCATGCGGCCCTCGAGCTCGATCTCGCCGCGCACGCAGGCCTCCGCCACGCGCCCCACGTGCCCGGCCGCCAGCCAGGCCAGCGGCGCCAGCGCCTTCAGCGTGAGCCGCACCGCGGCGTCGGCCGGCCCCAGCCGGCGCCCGCCGGGCAGCACCACCGCCAGCGCGGGCACGCGCTGGGTGCCGAGTTCGTCCAGCCGGGTCTGGACACGGTCGAGCACGATCGATTCCAGCATGGCGCGCCCACTGTACGGACTCGCCCGCCGCGGGGTCAAGCGTGGCGGCGCTGCAGGCCTATGGTGCGCTGGCGGCCGGCACCGGGAAGCGGTGCGCGAAGCTCATCGCGTCCAGTGCGGGCGCGAACAGGAAGCCCTGGAACTCGTGGCAGCCGGCCTCCTGCAGGAAACGCCGCTGCGGCTCGGTCTCCACGCCCTCGGCCACCACGTTCAGCCCCAGCGCATGCGACATCTGCACGATGGCGCGCACGACGGCGGCGTCGCTGGCGTCGCCGGGCAGGCCGTGGATGAAGCTTCGGTCGATCTTCACCCGGTGGATGGGGCAGCGCTTGAGGTAGGCGAGGTTGGAGTAGCCGGTGCCGAAGTCGTCGATCGACAGCCGCACGCCCAGCGCCGCCAGCGCGTGCAGGCGCTGCAGCGCCTCGTCGGCGTCGCGCACGAGGATGGACTCGGTGAGTTCCAGCTCCAGGCGCTGCGGCGGCAGGGCATGCTGCGCCAGCACGCCGGCCACGCGGTCGACGAAGTCGGCCTGGCGGAACTGCAGTGCCGAGACGTTGATGGCCACCGCCAGCTGCCGCCCCTCGGCGGCCCAGGCGGCGGCCTGACGCGCGGCCTGCTCGAGCACCCAGTCGCCGATGGCGACGATGAAGCCGGTGTCCTCGGCCACGGCGATGAAACGGCCCGGCGGCACGTCGCCCAGCGCCGGGTCGCGCCAGCGGATCAGCGCCTCCACGCCCACCACCTCGCCGCTGGCCAGGTCCACCTGCGGCTGGTAGTGCAGCCGGAAACGCTGGCTGGCCAGCGCCTGGCGCATGGCGTGGTCCAGGCGCATCTGGCTGCGCAGGTCGCCCTCGGCGTGCTGCTGGTGGAAGCGCAGGCCGTTGCTGCCGGCGGCCTTGGCCTGGCGCATCGCGCCCTCGGCGTGACGCAGCAGTTCGTCGGCACGCCGGCCATGGCCCGGCGCCAGGGCGATGCCCACGCTGCAGGTGAGCGTGAAGGCCATGCCGTCGAACTGCCAGCCCTCGGCCATGGCGTCGAGCACGCGGTGCGCCGCGGCCTCCGCCGCCGGGGCGTCGGCATGCGGCAGCAGCACCGCGAACTGGTCGCCGCCGATGCGCGCGATCAGGTCGTCGCCGCGCATCACGCGGCGCAGCCGTGCCGCCACCTCGCACAGCGCGCGGTCGCCCACCTCGTGGCCCAGGCTGTCGTTGACGTGGCGGAAACGGTCGAGGTCGAACACCAGCAGCGCGAAGCCGTCGCCGTCGTGGCGGATCGCCAGCGCCGCGGCCTCCACGCGCTCGGAGAGCTGGCGGCGATTGGCCAGCCCGGTCAGCGCGTCGGTGCGCGCCAGCAGGTCCAGCCGCTCGTCGGCGGCGATGCGCTCGCTCAGGTCACGGAACGACCACACCCGGCCCAGCGGCCGGCCGCGGCTCCACAGCGGACGCACCACGCGCTCGAGCACCTGGCCCGACAGCAGGGTCAGCCGGTCGGTGGCCGACAGCAGCGTCGAGTCCTGCAGCGTGTGCAGCCGGCGTTCGTAGGCCTCGGGCCCCTCCACCACGCGGCGCATCCAGGCCTGCACCGCGTCGTCGCGCCGCGCCTCCAGCAGGCCTTCGGGGATGCCCCAGAGCTCGGCGAAGCGCCGGTTGAAGGCGCGGATGCCGCCGGCGAGGTCGGTGACGAGGATGCCGTCGGCGGTGGACTCCAGCGTGGCCTGCAGCTCCGCGGCCAGGTCCTCCTGCACCGCGAGCGTACGCCGCTCGTCGCTGACGTCGCGGGCACAGACCAGCCAGTGCGGTGTGGCGGCATCGGCCGGCCCCAGCGGCCGGATCGTGCGCCACAGGTGCAGCGTGCGCCCATCGGCGGTGTGCAGCAGCGTCTCCGATTCCAGCGGCGCGGTGTCCTGCGGCGCCAGCCGCGCCTCGTCCCACCAGGCCATGTCCTCGGGCGTGGCCAGCAGCTGGTCGGCGCGGGTGTCGGGCAGCCGCCCCTCGTCCAGGCCGAACAGGCGGCAGGCGGCGGGGTTGGCCGCCAGCACGCGCAGGGCCGGCCCGGCCACGACCCAGGCCGCGTCGGGCAGCGCCTGCAGCAGCGCGGGCCAGGACGCGTGCAGGCCGCCGGCTGGCGCTGCAGCCACCGGCAGCGCCTGCACGCGACCCAGGGTGCGGCCCATCAGGCGCCCTCCGCCTCGTGCCCCACGGGCTCGAAGAAGTAGCCCAGGTGCTGGCGCGGGGCGAGGTAGTCGCGCGCGTCGGCCGGCAGCCGGGCCGGTGCCAGGCTGCGGCGGATCCCCAGACCCGGGGTCTGCTCCAGGTCGAGCAGCAGTGCCTCCTCGGGGGGCACGCGGGGGTCGTGCACCAGCACGCGCGGCTTCAGCGGGCGCGACGAGTTCACCGCCATCACCATCGCGTAGCGCTCGTCGGTGAGCTGCACCACCGAGCCCGCCGGGTAGACGCCCATCATGCGGATGAAGCTGCCCAGCAGCGCATCGTCGAAGCGGCGGCGCAGCTGCGTGAACAGCATCGACACGGCCTCGTGCGGCGTCAGCGCGCGCGCGGCCACGCCGGGGTTGCACAGGTTGTCGTAGCGGTCGGCGATGGCCACGATGCGCGCCGCCCGCGTGATGCGCTCGGCGTTCAGGCGCAGCGGGAAGCCGCTGCCGTCGGCGGCCTCGTGGTGCTGGCCGATCACCGCCAGCGCGCCGGTGGCCAGGCCCATGCGGCGGCCGATGGCCACGCCGTGCGCCACGTGCTCGCGGTAGGCGTTGGTCTCGGCGGTGTTGAAGGCTTCGTCGTGGTGCCGCAGCCGGTCGGGCAGCTCCAGCTTGCCCACGTCATGCAGCAGCGCGCCCACGCCCAGCGCCATCATCTCGTCGTCAGGCAGCGCCAGCGAGCGCGCCAGCAGCAGCGCGATCACGGTCACGTTCAGGCCGTGGGCCGACGCGCGGTCGCCGGCCTGGCTGTTGACCAGGCGGATGCAGTGCTCGCCGTCGCCCGACAGCCGGTCCAGCAGCTTGCGCGACAGCGACTGCACGTCGTCGCGCGCGGCCTCGGGTTCAGAGCGCGCGCGGCGCGTGGCCTCGCGCAGCGCGCGGCCGGCCTCGCCGCACTCGCGCTCCAGCAGTGCGGTCTGCTGGCGGTGGCGCGCCAGCCGCTCGCGGCGGGCGCGCGCCTCCAGCGCCTGTGGCGTGTGGGCGGGCTCCATCGGCCCGTCGGGGGCCGCCGCGCCATGCGCGGCCGTGGCGGCGTCCGGGGCCGGCCCGCTGGCCGCGGGGTCCCAGCGCACGCGCTCCAGGCCCAGGCCGCGGATGGTCTCGATCTGCTCCGGCGACTGGATCCGGAACGACGAGAGGGCGAACGGATGCTGCATCCACCCCAGGTCGAGGTGGACAAACATGCCGACTTGCAGGTCGCGAACGGAGACGGTGGGGCTCATCGAGGCAGGAAAGCGGGCGCCCGCGGGAGGCACCGACGTCCTGTCTTCGGCGGTGCGCCGGTGAAACTTGAACGCGCCCACCGCGGGGTGTGCATTCGTCGGCGTAGAGTCGCGTGACCGAACGCAACAGGACCGGGCCGCGGCGCCCCGGGCGTGACGCACTGCACACCCGGCGGCGAGGGCCCGCTTGCACCGCACGATGCCGCATCCCTTCGACGAGGCCATGGCCCTGCACCCGCTGGGCGAGCACCGCTGGGCCGGTGCCACGCACCCCGCCTACGCCAACATGGTGGGCCCCTTCGGCGGCGTGACGGCGGCGGTGCTGCTGCAGGCGGCCCTGCGCCACCCGGCACGGCTGGGCGACCCGGTGGCGCTGACGGTGAACTTCGCCGGCCCGGTGTCCGACGGGCCCTTCGAGCTGGAGGCCCGACCGCTGCGCACCAACCGCTCCACCCAGCACTGGACCCTGCAGCTCAGCCAGGACGGCCAGCCCTGCGCCGGCGGCAGCGCGGTGTTCGCCCAGCGCCGCAGCACCTGGGGCGCGGGCGAGGCGGCGCCGCCCGAAGGCATGCCGCCGGCCGATGCGCTGCCGCGTGCGCCCACCACCGGCCTGCCGGCCTGGACGCAGGCCTACGACATGCGCCACGCGCCGGGCGAGACCGGCTTCGGGCTCGACGGCGTGGAGCAGGACCATTCGGAGAGCCGGCTGTGGGTGCGCGACCACCCGCCGCGGCCGCTGGACTTTCCGGCGCTGGCGGCGCTGGCCGACAGCTTCTTCCCGCGGGTGTTCGTGCGCCGCCGCCGCTTTGCCGCCATCGGCACGGTCTCGCTGAGCACCTACTTCCACGCCGACGCGGCGCAGCTGGCCGCGCTGGGCGAAGCCCACCTGCTGGCCCGAGCGCGCGCCTGGGCCTTTCACGACGGCTACCACGACCAGAGCGGCGGCCTCTGGACGGCCGACGGCCGCCTGCTCGCCAGCACCCACCAGATGGTGTACTACCGGGACTGAACGCGCGCCGGCTTGGCGCGCCGGCTCAGTGTGCCGGTGACCCGCCGAAGGCCGCCGCCGCGGCCACGGCCGGCTGCTCCGCGTGCAGCACCCGCGACACCTGCGCCGCCAGCCGCCGCGTGTCGGCGCGCAGCACGCGCTGCTTGATGGCCGCCACCCGTGACGGGTGCATCGAGAAGCTGCGCAGGCCCATGGCCAGCAGCAGGTCGGTGAAGGCGGTGTCGCCGGCCATCTCGCCGCACACGCTCACGTGCTTGCCCGCGGCGTGCGCGCGCTCGATGGTGCGCTGGATCAGCGCCAGCACCGCCGGGTGCCAGGGGTCGTAGAGGTGCGAGACCGACTCGTCGGCGCGGTCGATGGCCAGCGTGTACTGGATCAGGTCGTTGGTGCCGATGGAGACGAAGTCCAGGTGCGGCAGCAGCGCGTCGACCATCAGCGCGGCGGCCGGCACCTCGATCATGGCGCCGATCTCCACCGGCCCGTGGGCGCGGCCCGCCTCGTCGAGCTGCGCCCGCGCGCGCGCCAGCGCGTCCAGCGTGGCGCGCACTTCCGACAGGTGGGCCACCATCGGGAAGAGGATGCGCAGCTTGCCGTGTGCCGCGGCGCGCAGCAGCGCGCGCAGCTGCTGGCGGAACATGCTCGGTTCGGCCAGGCTCCAGCGGATGGCGCGCAGGCCCATCGCCGGGTTCAGCTGGTGTTCGTGGCGCAGTTCGCTCACGCTCATGCGGTCCAGCGGCTTGTCGGCACCGATGTCCACCGTGCGGATCGTCACCGGCAGCCCGTTCATCGCCTGCATGGCGCGGCGGTAGGCCTCGTACTGCTCGTCCTCGCCGGGCAGGCTGCCTTCGCGGTTCATGAACAGGAACTCGCTGCGGAACAGGCCCACGCCCACGGCGCCGGCGGCCACCGCGGCCGGGGCATCGTCGGGCAGCTCGATGTTGGCCAGCAGCTCCACGCGCTCGCCGTCCAGCGTCACCGCCGGCGTGTGGCGCAGGCGGTCCAGGCGCGCGCGCTCGAGCTCGCTCTGGCGCTGGCGGAAGCGGTACTCCTCCAGCACGATCGGCGAGGGGTTGACGATCACCACGCCGGCATCGCCGTCGATCACCACCCAGTCGTCCTGGCGGATCAGCCGGCTGGCCTCGCGCGCGCCCACCACCGCCGGGATGTCCAGGCTGCGGGCCACGATCGCGGTGTGCGAGGTGCGCCCGCCCACGTCGGTGACGAAGCCGGTGAACACGCTCTGCTTGAAGTGCAGCATGTCGGCCGGCGCCACGTCGTTGGCCACCAGCACCAGCGGGTCCTCGCCGGCGAAGTCGCGCGACCCCTGAACCGCGATGGGCGGCGGCGCGCCCACGCCGTCGTGCGCCAGGTGGCGCAGCAGGCGCTCGACCACCTGCTCCAGGTCGGCCTTGCGCTCGCGCAGGTACTCGTCGTCCATCTCGTCGAAGCGGCGGGCCAGCACCTCCAGCTGCGCCGACAGCGCCCACTCGGCGTTGTAGTGGCGCTCCACGATCCAGTGCTTGGTGGCGTCGGTCAGGGCCTCGTCGTGCAGCAGCATCAGGTGCACGTCCAGCAGCGCCGAGATCTCCGCCGGCGCCTCCGCCGGCAGCTCGCGCTGCAGCGTGCCGATCTCGGCCGAGACCGCGTCGCGGGCGGCGCGCAGGCGGCGGATCTCGTCGTCGACGCGGTCGGCGGCCACGTAGTAGTGCGCGACGTCCACGCGGCTGGAGGCCACGAGCACCGCACGCCCGATGGCCACCCCGCGCGACACCGGCATGCCGAAGACCTGGAGGCTCATGGGCGCAATGTAGCGCGCCCCCGCGGCCGCCGGCATGCGGTGCGACCCTTCATGCACCTGTCACCGGCCGTTCACCGGCGGGTCATGGCGCAGGCCCAGCATCTGACCATGCTGAATCTGCATGTCTCACCCCCGGCCGCCCGCGCGCCGGACCCGACGCCGGGCGCCGACGCGCCGCTGCAGGTGCGCTGGGCGCAGGACGAGGCCGACCTGCGCGCCGCGCAGCGCCTGCGCCACCGCGTGTTCGTCGAGGAGCTGGGCGCACGCCCGGCACCGCAGACCGTGCCGCGCGGCACGCCGCCGGGCCATGACGCCGACCTCTTCGACGCCTTCTGCGAGCACCTGCTGGTGTGTGCCGGCGGGCAGGTGGTGGGCACCTACCGCGTGCTGACGCCCGACGCGGCCCGCCGCGCCGGCGGCGGCTACACCGAGACCGAGTTCGACCTCACGCGGCTGCGCGGCCTGCGCAGCGGGGTGGTGGAGGCCGGGCGCGCCTGCGTGCACCCCGACTGGCGCCACGGCGGCACCATCCTGGCGCTGTGGGGCGCGCTGGCGGCCTTCATGCAGCGCAACGGGCTGCACACCATGATCGGCTGCGCCAGCGTCGGGATGCGCGACGGGGGCCACCTCGCGGCCGACCTGTGGACGCAGCTGTCGGCCACGCACCTGGCGCCCATCGAGTTCCACCTGCGGCCGCGGCTGCCGCTGCCGGTGCAGGCGCTGCGCACCGGCCGCGCGGTGGAGCCGCCGCCGCTGCTCAAGGGCTACCTGCGCTGCGGCGCGAAGCTGCTCGGCCCGCCGGCCTGGGATCCGGACTTCGGCACCGCCGACCTGCCGCTGATGCTGCGCCTGGCCGACCTGCCGCCGCGCTACCGGCGGCACTTCCTGGGCGCCTGACCCCGGGCGACCGATCGCGCCTGATCCCGCCGGGTCGCCGCGGGCCCGGGGCGGCCTACTCGCCCTCGCCGAACTTGTCGTCGATCAGCGCGCGGATGGCGTCCATCGCCGCCTGCTCGCCTTCGCCGTCGGTCTCGATCTCGATCTCGCTGCCCATGCCGGCGGCCAGCATCATCACGCCCATGATGCTCTTGGCATTGATGCGGCGGCCGCCGCGGCTGAGGTGCACGTCGCAGGGGAAGCTGCCGGCCAGCTTGGTGAGCTTGGCCGAGGCGCGCGCGTGCAGACCGAGCCTATTGCTGATGGTGATGGTCGTTCGGATCACGGGCGAATGCGGTGGCCTGGTTCTGGGGGCGGGCGGGTGACACCGGCATCACGCCCTGGGTGGCGCCGCCGACGGCGCGCGTCACCAGGGATTCCAGCGTCTCGTCGGCGTAACACAGGGTGCGCCAGAGCATGGGCACGTTGACGCCGCTGACCACGCGCACGTGCAGCGGGTCCGACAGCATCATGGCGGCGTTGCAGGGCGTGGCGCCGAACACGTCGGTCAGCACCAGCCAGTCGTCCTCGCGCCCCGGCTCGCCGCGGCGCATCAGCGTCCGGGCCTGGTCGCGCACCTGCTCCGGCGTGGCGCCGGGCGGCACGTCCAGCGCCTCCACCGCGTGGCCGCAGTCGGCGTAGACATGCGCCGCCACCGCCTTCAGCGCGGTGGCCAGCGGGGCATGGGCGACGATCAGCACGGCTGCCATGTTGCAGCGCATTATGCGCGGCGGTGGAGGAACCAGGCGTAGGCGGCCACACACAGCACGCCGTAGCCGGCAAAGGCCAGCCGGAAGGCCGCCGGCTCGGCCCAGCCCGCGGCGCGCAGCGCGTCGATGGCCAGCCCGATGCCCCACTGCACCAGGAACACCCCGCCGAAGATCAGCAGGTTGTAGGCCGACAGCGCGCGCCCGGCCTGCGCGGCCGGGAAGGCCTGGCCGAGGGCAGGCTGGCTCAGCGACATGCAGGTGCAGCTGACGCACCACGCGGCCCAGGCCAGCGGCCCGGCGTCGGCGCCGGCCCAGAGGTTGTGCGCCAGCAGCAGCAGCACCAGCGGCATGCCCCACTGCGCCACCTGCAGCGCGCCGATGCCGCGCGCCGCCAGCCGGGGCATCACCGTGCCCCAGGCCAGGAAGGCCAGCAGCATGGCCAGGTTGATCGTGAACAGGCCGGCGGCGGCCTCGGCCGGCGTGCGCCCGCCCACCTGCGTCAGCCACGGCCCGGCCCACAGGGCCTGCACCGCGATCAGGCCGCCGTACTGCACCACCGCCAGCGGCGCCAGGCGCAGGAACAGCGGGTGGCGCAGGATGGCGCCATAACCGCCACCGTCACCGCCCCGGTCCCGGGCACCTGCGGCCGGCGCCGCCGCCGGCGGCTCGTCGCGCGGCACCAGCGCCATCATCACCGCCATCGACACCGCCAGCGCCGCCGCCAGCACCCAGAACAGCCCGCGCCAGCCGAGGGCCGGCAGCAGCCACTGCACCGGCAGCGTCGAGGCCAGCATGCCCAGCGAGCCGGTCATCAGCATCCAGGAGTTGGCGCGCAGCTGCGCCACCGGCGTGAAGCGGTGCCGGTAGGCGGTCAGCGGCGACATCAGGCAGGCGGCCACGCCCATGCCGATCAGCACCCGGGCCGCCAGCAGCGCCGCCAGGCCCTGCGCCAGCGCGAACAGCGCGCAGCCGGCCACGGCCAGCAGCATCAGCACGAACTGCACCCGGCGCGGGCCGTGGCGGTCGATCGCGCTGCCCAGCGGCAGCTGCATCACGGCGAAGCCGAAGAAGTAGGCGCCGGCCAGCAGGCCCAGCTCGCCGGCCGCCAGGCCGAGGTCGGCGCTGAAGGCCGGCGCCAGCGTGGCCGTGATGGCGCGCAGCAGCGCCGACAGGAAGTAGGCGACCGCAAAACCCAGGAACAGCGCCACCGCGGCGCGGCCGACGGCTGGCGTCACGGTGTGCGCAGGGCGCCGAAGAAGGTGTCGGCCGCCTCGGCATCGAGCCGCCGACCGAGCACCGTGGCCTGGTAGACGCGCGTGCCCTTGGTGAACACCGCCACCTGCGCCTGCACCGGCTCGCCGTCGCTGCGCGTGCCGTCCAGGGCGATGCGCTGCGCGCCCGGGTTGGGCGTGGCGCCGCGCACCGCCAGCGGCAGCGTGCGCGTGGATGCCGCGCCGATGTTGCCCGCCGCGCTGTCGCGCAGCGCCTCCAGGGCCGGGCCCACGCGCGACGGGTCGCCCACGTCGGCCACCGCCAGCGCGTAGGTGGCGCCGTCGCCGGCGGTGCAGGCATGCAGCGTCAGGCGCACGCGGGCGTCGGCCAGGGTGAGGTCGCGGGCATGCGACACCGGCTTGCACGGGAACTGCAGCTGCGCGCCACTGTCCTCGGGCTGCAGCTCGCGCCAGTCCTGGGCCGGGCTGCAGGCGCCCAGCAGCAGCACCGGCAGGCCGGCCAGCGCCGCCCGATGAAACCGGCGGGTGAGGGGTGTTGCACGCATCCGGTGCATTATCCGGGGCATGACCGAACCGACTGTTCCCGCCGTGCCGCCGATGGCGCTGGCCGGCGTGCGCGTGCTGGACCTCTCCCGCGTGCTGGCCGGCCCCTGGTGCACGCAGACCCTGGCCGACCTCGGCGCCGACGTGATCAAGGTGGAGCGCCCGGGCAGCGGCGACGACACCCGCGGCTGGGGCCCGCCCTTCCTGAAGGACGCCGAGGGCCGCGACACCGCCGAGGCCGGCTACTACCTGGGCACCAACCGCAACAAGCGCTCCGTGACCATCGACCTCGCCCGCCCGGAAGGCCAGGACCTGGTGCGCCGGCTCGCGCTGCAGTCCGACGTGATGGTGGAGAACTTCAAGGTCGGCGACATGGCGCGCCATGGCCTGGACGCGGCCAGCATGCTGGCGCTGAACCCGCGCCTGGTCTACTGCTCGATCACCGGCTTCGGCCAGACCGGCCCCTACCGCGACCGCGCCGGCTACGACTACGCCATCCAGGGCATCGGCGGCCTGATGAGCGTGACCGGCGAGCGCGACGACCTGCCCGGCGGCGGGCCGCAGAAGGTGGGGGTGGCCGTGGCCGACCTGTTCACCGGCATGTACGCCACGGTGGCCATCCTGGCCGCGCTGCGCCACCGCGACGCCACCGGGCAGGGCCAGGCCATCGACATGGCGCTGCTGGACAGCCAGGTGGCGATGCTGGCCAACCTGGGCGCGAACTTCCTCGTCACCGGCCAGCCGCCGCGGCGCGCCGGCAACGCCCACCAGAACATCGTGCCCTACCAGGTGTTCGAGGTGGCCGACGGCCACCTGATCCTGGCGGTGGGCAACGACGGCCAGTTCGCGAAGTTCTGTGCCGTGGCCGGCCGGCCGGACTGGGCCGAGGACCCGCGCTTCGCGAGGAACGCCGAGCGCGTGCGTCACCGCGACACCCTGGTGCCGCAGGTGGCCGCGGTGATGCGCACCCGCACCCGGGCCGACTGGCTGGCGGCGCTGGAGGCGGCCAAGGTGCCCTGCGGCCCCATCAACCACCTGGGCGAGGTGTTCGACGACCCGCAGGTGCGCGCACGCGGCATGGTCAGCACGCTGCCGCACCCGCTGGCCGGGGCGGTGAACCTGGTCTCCAGCCCGATGAAGCTCTCGGCCACGCCGCCGCAGCCGCGCCGGGCCCCGCCGCTGCTGGGGCAGCACACCGACGAGGTGCTCGCGTCGCTGGGCCTGGACGCCGCGCAGCGCGACGCCTTGCGCGCGCAAGGCGTCGTCTGAGCCTGGCGCGGGCACCGGCCGCGCGCCCCCCGATCCCCGGGGGGTACCCGGCCCCAACCCCGGGAGCACGGGGGAGGCCGGGTCGCGGCGTGCGGCGACACTCCGCCCCCGGGCCCCGGCAGCGAACCGGGATGCGCCGGGCCATCCCTGGAGCACAGCAACCATGACCCCTTCCGACGGCCGCAGCGTGCGCCGCACGCGGCTGACGCCCGCGGCCCGGCCCGCGCCCGGCGCTGCCGGCCCGGGCCAGACCCCGCCGGCGGCCGGCGAGCCGCCCCGGCCGCTGGCCGGTCAGATCGGCGCCGAGGTGGCGCTCGCGCTGTCCTCGGCGCTGGACCGGCTGGAGACGCTGCTGCACGAGGGTCGGGTCGAGCGTCCCGACCTGCAGGCGCTGGCCTCCGAGATCCGGCGCGCGCGCCAGGTGGCCATGCTCGGTCAGCAGGTGGGCCGGCTGGCCGCCGGCCTGGTGCGGCAGTCGCCGGAGACGCTGGAGCTGCCGCAGGTGCTGCGCGAGGTCGTCGGTGCCCGCCGCGCCGCCGTGGCCGGGCGCGGGCTGACGCTGCGGCAGCTGCTGCAGCCGGCCACCGTGTCGGCCGACCCCGCGCTCCTGTTCACCCTGTTGTCCAGCCTGCTGGACTGGGCCTGCGAGCACGTGCGCGAGCCGACCCTGGTGCTGTCCACCGGCATGCAGGCGTGGCCGGTGCAGGCGGTGCTCGAGTGCCGCTTCGCCTGGCGCCCGGCGGACCGCGACGCGCTGCCCGAGGCCGGCGACGCCGCCGCCCTGCTGCCGCCGGCGGACGACCCCGCGCGTCTGGACTCCGTGGCCTGGCGCCTGGTGCAGCAGGCCGCCGGCGCCATGGGGGTGCAGGTGGAGCGCGCCGACACCGCCTGGCAGGTGAACCTGCGCCTGCTGTTCCCGGAGACGGTGCGGCGCTGGCCTCGCCTGGTGGACGCGCCCGAGGACGATGCCGCGGCGGCGCTGCGCCTGCGGCCGCTGGCCGGCGCGCGCCTGCTCGTGCACGCCGAACGCCACGACGTGCGCCTGCTCGTGCAGGAGGCGGTGGCACCGCTGGGCCTGCAGGTGGACCACGTGGCCACGCTGGGCGAGCTGCAGGCCTGCGCACGGGCGGTGCCACCGGACGTGCTGCTGGTCGACGCGCGCGGCCCGGAGGCCGACCGCGTGCTCGCCGCGCTGAAGGCCGGCGGCAGCGGCCCGGCGCTGGTGCACGTGGACGACGCCTTCCGCGGGCTGGAGATCATCAGCACCGGGCGCGTGGAGATCCTGCGCGTGGGCCGCGACAGCGCGCTGCGCGACCTGCCGGCGGCACTGGGCCATGCGCTGACGCGCTGAGCCGCACGCGGGCGCGGCGGCGCCCGCTCACCCCCGCGATCGGCTCAACCCCCGAACACCTGGCGCAGCAGCGCACTGCCGGTGCCGACCGGGTCGCGGCGGATCTTCTTCTCCTCCTGCCCGATCATCCAGTACAGGCCGTCCAGCGCCTTGCGCGTCACGTACTGCTGGATGTTGGCGTCCTCGTCCTTCACCAGGCCGATGCCCTGGGCGCGCGACGCCACCCGGTTGTACTTCTCGGCCAGCGACACCTTCTCGGTGGCCTGGGTGACGATGGGCAGGAACTGCGCGGTCAGCGGCGTGCGCGTCTTGCGCTGGAAGAAGTCGGTGACCGAGGTGTCGCCGCCGCGCACGATCTTCAGCGCGTCCTCCACCGAGATCGAGCGCACGGTGTCCACCAGCAGCGTGCGCGCCTGCGGCACCGCGGCCTCGGCGGCGCGGTTCATGGCCGTCACCAGCTCGTCCACGCGCCGGCCCTGGCCCAGGGTGCGCATCAGCTTGCCGGCGTCTTCCAGCCCGCCGGGCAGCGGGATGCGCACGGCCGGGTTGCCCAGGAAGCCGTCGTTGCGCCCGAGGCTGGCCACCGCCGCCTCGGCGCCGCGGCGCAGCGCCTCGCGCACGCCGCCGGCGGCATCGGATTCCGAGAGCGACAGGGCGTGTGCCGGTGCGGCCAGGGCCAGCGGGGGCAGGGCGAGGATGAAGCGGCGTCGGTGCATGCGGCCTCCCGGGACGGAGGCCCGATCATGCCGCAGGGGCGGGCACGATGCCCGCCAGGCTCAGACGGCGGCGGGCATCACGCCCGCCAGGCTCAGACGGCGGCGGGCATGACGCCCGCCGCGTGGGCCTGCTGGTCGGCGTGGTAGCTGCTGCGCACCATGGCGCCCACCGCGGCGTGGGTGAAGCCCATCGCGTAGGCCTCGCGCTCGAACATCGCGAAGGTGTCCGGGTGCACGTAGCGGCGCACCGGCAGGTGGTGGCCGCTGGGCGCCAGGTACTGGCCGATGGTGAGCATGTCGATGTCGTGCGCGCGCATGTCGCGCATCACCGCCAGGATCTCCTCGTCGGTCTCGCCCAGGCCCACCATCAGCCCGCTCTTGGTGGGCACGCCCGGCACCGCCTGCTTGAACTTCTTCAGCAGGTTCAGGCTGAAGGCGTAGTCCGACCCCGGCCGCGCCTCCTTGTACAGGCGCGGCACGGTCTCGAGGTTGTGGTTCATCACGTCCGGCGGCGCCGCCTTCAGGATGGACAGCGCGCGCTCGTCGCGGCCGCGGAAGTCGGGCACCAGGATCTCGATCTGCGTCTTCGGGCTCAGCGCGCGCGTGCGCTCGATGCAGGCCACGAAGTGGGCCGCGCCGCCGTCGCGCAGGTCGTCGCGGTCGACGCTGGTGATCACCACGTAGGCCAGCTTCAGCGCGGCGATGGTGCGTGCCAGGTTCTCCGGCTCGTCGGCGTCCAGCGGGTCGGGCCGGCCGTGGCCCACGTCGCAGAAGGGGCAGCGGCGGGTGCACTTGTCACCCATGATCATGAAGGTGGCCGTGCCCTTGCCGAAGCACTCGCCGATGTTCGGGCAGGAGGCTTCCTCGCACACCGTGTGCAGCTTGTGCTCGCGCAGGATCTTCTTGATCTCGTAGAAGCGCGAGTTGGGGCTGCCGGCGCGGACGCGGATCCACTCCGGCTTCTTCAGCACCTCCGCCGGCACCACCTTGATCGGGATGCGCGCGGTCTTGGCCTGCGCCTTCTGCTTCGCGGTGGGGTCGTAGGCGGGCGCGGGCACAGGGTTTTCCATCGCCCCGATTCTACGGACGGGGCTGCAGCAGGGCTGACAACCGCGCCGCCAGCCGGGTTGCCGCCTCGTCCCACCCGATCTCCACGCCGCAGTGCCTCAGGTCCACGGTGGCCAGCCCGGCGTAGCCGCAGGGGTCGATGCGGGCGAAGGGCTCGAGGTCCATGGCCACGTTCAGCGCCAGCCCGTGGTAGCTGCAGTGGCGGCTGACCTTGATGCCCAGCGCGGCGATCTTGCCCAGGCCGGCGAAGGGGTTGCCGCCCGGCCCGGGCGGGGCCAGGGGCGCGTGCGCGCCCGGGTCGTCCAGCCGCACGTAGATGCCCGGCGCCCCCACCACCCGGTGGCCGGTGACGCCCAGGCCGTCGAGCACCTGGATCACCGCCTGCTCCAGGCGGTAGACGTACTCCTTGACGTAGATGCCCAGGCGCTGCAGGTCCACCAGCGGGTAGGCCACCACCTGGCCGGGCCCGTGGTAGGTGACCTGTCCGCCGCGGTTCGTGGCCACCACCGGGATGGCGCCGGCACCGAGCACGTGCTCCGGCCGCCCGGCCAGCCCTTGGGTGAACACCGGGTCGTGTTCGACCAGCCAGAGCTCGTCCTCGGTGTCGGGCCCGCGGGCCGCGGTGAAGGCGCGCATCTGTGCCTCGATGCCGTCGTAGGGGCGGCGGCCCAGGGTCCTCACGTGCATGCCGGCAGTGTAGGGCGGGGCAGCACGGCGGCCGCCGCCGGCGTATCGTCGGGGCCATGCCATTCCTGCTTCGTGCCGGCCTGCGGGGCGCCGGGCTGCCGCCGTTCCTCGTCGCCCTGGCCCTGGCCACCGGAGGCGGTGGCGCCGCGGCGCGCAGCGCGCTGTCCCCGGTGGAACAGGCCATCGGCGCCTACGAGCGCGGCGACGTGGAGGGTGCGCGGGCGCAGCTGCAGGCGCTGGCCCGGCGCGGCCTGCCGGCGGCCGACCACAACCTGGGCATCCTGGCGCTGGAGGAAGGGCGGCTGGACGAGGCGCAGGCGCAGTTCCGGCGCGCCGCGGCGGCGGGCTTCGTGACCTCGATGCTGGTGCTGGGCCGCCTGCACGAGAGCGGCCGCCTGGGCCCGGCCGGCCGGCCCGACCTGCCCGCGGCCATGCACTGGTACCGGCTGGCGGCCGAGGGCGGCAGCGTGGAGGCGATGGTGGAGACCGGCACCGCCCACTACCTGGGCCGCGGCGCGCCGCTGGACAAGGCGCAGGCCGCCCACTGGTACCGCGAGGCCGCCAAGGGCGGCGACGTCGGCGCGCAGTACCTGATCGCGGCCATGTACGAGACCGGCGACGGCGTCGGGCCCGACCTGCGGCTGGCCGCCTACTGGTACGCGATGGCCGCGGCGCAGGGCGACGAGGCGGCGCCGGGCAAGCTGCGCGAGATCGAGCGCCGGATGCAGGACGCCGCTACAGCACCACCTTGACCATCGGGTGCGTGCTCAGCGTGCGGTAGAGCTCGTCGAGCTGCTCGCGGCTGGTGGCGGTGACGGTGATCGTCAGCCCGAGATAGTTGCCGGCCTTGCTGGGCCGGTGCTCCACGGTGGCCGGGTCGAAGCCCGGGTCGAAGCGCATCGCCACCGCCACCACCGCCTCGACGAAGCCCTCCACGTGCGCGCCCATCACCTTGATCGGGAAGGCGCTGGGGTACTGGATCAGGCTCTCTTCGGGCGGGATGGGCTTCATGGCGGTGCGGCGGGGGGCGAACCCGGCAGATGGGTGCGCCGCTGGCTTTCGCAAGGGCGCCCCACGGCCGGCCGGTCCGGGGTCAGAGGCTCTGCAGCTGCTTGGCGCGCTGGTAGGCCTCGTGCAGGCGGGCGTACACCGGCCCGGGCTTGCCGCGCAGCGCGCCGTGGCCCACCGGCTCGCCATCCAGGCGCGTGACCGGCAGCACCTCCTTGGTGGCCGAGCTCAGCAGCACCTCGTCGGCGGCGCGCACGTCGGCCTCGGCGATGGGGCGCAGGTTGTAGGCGATGCCGCAGTCCTCGCACAGCTCGCGCAGCAGCTCGTAGCGGATGCCCTCGAGCACGTGGCCGCTGCGCGGCGGGCCCAGCAGCGCGCCCTCGTGCACCACCCAGACGTTGCTCGCCGAGGCCTCGGTGAGCCAGCCGTCGCGGAACATGATGGTCTCGGCTGCGCCCTGGTCGGCCGAGATCTGGCGCGCCAGCACGTTGCCCAGCAGCGAGATGCTCTTGATGTCGCCGCGCTCCCAGCGGAAGTCGCGTGCCGTCACGCAGGCCACGCCGTGGTGGCGCATCTCCGCGGTGGGCGGCTTCATCGGGCTGGCCATCATGAACACGGTGGGCGTGATGTCCGGCGGCATGACGTGGTCGCGCAGCGCCACGCCGCGCGTCACCTGCACGTAGACCAGCTGGTCCTCGGCGCCGGTCTTCTCGTGCAGCGCCGCCACCAGCCGGCGGCACAGCGCCAGCCAGCCTTCGCGGTCGTGCGGGTTGGCGATGCGGATCTTCTGCAGCCCGCGCTCCAGCCGCGCCATGTGCTCGTCGAAGCGGAACATCCGCCGGCCATACACCGGCGCCACGTCGTAGACGCCATCGCCGAAGATGAAGCCGCGGTCGAGCACGCTGACCTTGGCTTCGTTCAACGGCAGGAACTCGCCGTTCAGGTGGCACAGCGTGTCGGGCAGGGCAATCATCGCGGCGTCCTCGGTGGGGTGCGGCCAGCTTACTACTGGATCCACAGGCGCAGGGCGTCCCAGGCGCGGCCCAGCACGCCGGCCAGCGGCACCGGCTCCAGCACCTGCAGCGGCACGCGGCGGATCTCGTCGCCGGCGGCGGTGACGACGCGGATCTGGCCCACGGCCTGGCCCTGCGTCAGCGGCGCCACCAGCGGGTCGGTGCGGTCGATCAGCGTCTTCAGCCCGGCGCCCTCGCCGCGCGGCACGGTCACCGTCAGCGGCCCGGGCGCGCCCAGGCCCACCGTGTCGGCCGCGCCCTTCCACACCGGCACCGTGGCCAGCGGCTGGCCGGCCGGGAACAGGCGCACCGCGTCCCAGGCGGCCCAGCCCCAGTTCAGCAGCTTCTGGCTCTCGCCGGCGCGCGCCTCGCGCGAGGCCGTGCCCAGCACCACCGACAGCAGGCGGCGCTCGCCGCCGGGCTGTTCGCGCCGCGCGCTGGCCACCAGGCAGTAGCCGGCGGCATCGGTGTAGCCGGTCTTCATGCCGTCCACCGCCGGGTCGCGGCCGAGCAGCATGTTGCGGTTGTCCTGGCGGATCTTGTTGAAGGTGTACTCGCGGATCGAGTAGTAGCGGTAGAAGTCGGGGAAGTCGGTCACGATGCGGCCGGCGATCACCGCGATGTCGCGCGCGCTGCTGTAGTGGCCGGCCTCGGTGAGGCCGGTGACGTTGCGGAACTGCGTGTTCTTCAGGCCCCAGGCCTGGGCCTGGCGGTTCATCATCTGCACGAAGCCTTCGACCGTGCCGCCCACGGCCTCGGCCAGCACCACCGAGGCGTCGTTGCCGCTCTGCACGATCATGCCGCGCAGCAGTTCGTCGACCTTGGGCGTCATGCGCGGCTCGACGAACATCATCGAGCCGCCGTTCTTGCGCTCGCTCCAGGCGCGTTCGGACACCGGCAGCGTCTGCTCCAGCGTCAGCCGCTTGTCGCGGATGGCCTGGAAGACGATGTAGGCCGTCATCAGCTTGGTCAGCGAGGCCGGCTCGGCCTGTGCGTCGGCGTCGCGCTCGGCCAGGGTCTGCCCGCTGCTGAGGTCGACCAGGATGTACTGGCGTGCCGCCACCTCCGGCGGCTGCGGCAGCGCCGCGGCGGCGGGCGAGGACAGGAACAGGGCGGACAGCGCGAGCAGGGCGGGAAGCAGGAATCTCATCGGGGGTCGGGAAGGGGCTTGCGGTGCCAGGCACCGGTGATCAGTTGCTTGAGCAGGCCGAGCTGGCCATGAAAGAAGTGGCCCACGCCCGGCACGACGGTGACCGGCAGGGTCTGCGGCCGCGCCCAGTCGAGCACGGCCTGCAACGGCACCACCTCATCGGCCTCGCCATGGATGACGAGCGTGTCCTGCGACACGGGCGGGGGTGGAAAGTTCAGTACCGCCGGGCCCACCAGCACCAGGCGCTCGGCCGCGGCGCCGGCCGGCAGCCGGGCCGCCGCGCGGCCGGCCATGCCGGCGCCGAAGGAGAAGCCGCCCAGGGCCAGCGGCAGGGCCGGGTCGCGCAGCGACTGCACCACGGCCAGCACGTCGTCGACCTCGCCGCGGCCTTCGTCCCAGGCGCCGGCGGAGGCGCCCACGCCGCGGAAGTTGAAGCGCACCGCGCGGTAGCCCAGGGCCAGGAAGGCGCGTGCCAGCGTCTGCACGACCTTGTTGTCCATCGTGCCGCCATGCAGCGGGTGCGGGTGGCAGAGCACGGCCACGCCCAGCGGCGGCGCGCCCGGCGCGTCCACCGCCACCTCCAGCGTGCCCGCCGGGCCGTCGATGCGCAGCCGCTCGGTCTGCGCGTTCACCGGCCCACGTCCGGCGGCAGCAGCAGCCGCTCGACGACCTTGCCGTCGCGCAGGTGCGACTCGACGATCTCGTCGAGGTCGCTGGTGTCCACGTAGGTGTACCAGGTGCCCTCGGGGTAGACCACGGCCACCGGGCCGCCGGCGCAGCGGTCCAGGCAGCCGGCCTTGTTCACGCGCACCTTGCCGGCACCGGACAGCCCCAGCGTCTTCACGCGCCGCTTGCAGTGGTCGAAGGCGGCGGTGGCGCCATGCTGCTCGCAGGCGGCCTCGCCGTTGTCGCGCTGGTTCAGGCAGAAGAAGATGTGGCGCTCGTAGTAGCTCAATGGACCCTCCATGCCCCGCGGGCAGCACCCCGGCAGGGGCACCGGCACGCCTGGCCGGCGCGTGCGGCGTTCAGCGCCGGATTGTAGGAGCCGCCCCCAGCCGCGACAGCAGCCACAGCCCGGCGGCAAAGGGCCAGCACCAGCCGATCCATTGCGCCAGGCCGTGGAAGCGGATGAAGCGTCCCTGCTCCCAGCGCTGCAGGTTGAGCGCGTAGTAGGGGTCGTCGGGCATCTGCGCCACCAGCATCACCCCGGCGGTCACCACCACCAGCCCCAGGCCCAGGGCCAGGCGCCGCGGCAGCGGCGCCAGCAGCAGCGCCGCCGCCAGCCCGCCGACCAGGCCCGGCAGCGCCGCAGGCGTCACCCAGGCCAGCGCGTGCTGCGGGCCGTAGTTGAGCGCGGTGGACAGCGCCAGCGCCGACACCGCCAGCGCCGCGGCGCCGATCGCGAAGGCGCCGCGGCGCCAGCCGGGCGGGACCACGGCATAGGCCAGCAGGCAGGGCGCGAGCAGGCCCAGTGCCGTGATCAGCGCCTGCGTGGGCAGGCCTGGCGCCGGCGCGGGCGCGGCCAGCGCGAGCAGCGCCGCATGCCAGTCGGCGGCCCAGGGCACGCCCTCCAGCGCCTCGGCCAGCAGCGGCCACAGCCGCGGGCCGACCTGGCCCAGGCCCAGCGGCACCGGGGCCGGGAACAGCAGCGCCAGCGGCCACAGCAGCAGCAGCAGCAGCGCGGCGGCCGAACGCGCGTCGAACCACGCCGCCACCGTGCCGACCAGGCGCTGCGGCAGCCCCCAGCGCGCCAGGGGCAGGGCCAGCAGTGCGCCGCTGGCGGCCCCGGCGCTGTTGAGCAGCCAGTCCAGCGCCGACGGGTGGCGATCCGGCAGGAACTGCTGCGTGAGCTCGAGCGCGAACGACAGCGCGGCCCCGCCGGCGGCCGCGCCCGCGGCGGCCAGGGCGCCCACGCGGCCCGGGGCGCCCCAGGCCAGCGTCAGCAGCAGGCCCAGCGGCACATAGCCCAGGTAGTTGGACCAGAGGTCGAAGGGGATGCGGGCGCGCGGCCAGGGCAGCGCCGCCAGCGACGCCAGCGTGCGCTCGCCCGGCCAGGCCCAGCCCTCGAAGGGGAACAGGCTGGCGTAGACGATGAGCGCCGTGGTCAGCGCGGCGGCCAGCGCCGCGGGCAGGCGCAGCGAAGCGCCCGCCGCCATCAGAACGGCTTGACCACGACCAGCACCACGATGGCGATGAAGAGCAGCACCGTGACCTCGTTGAACACGCGGTACCAGCGGTCGCTGCGCCGGTTCTCCAGGTGCTCGAACTGGCGCAGCAGGCGGCGGCACATGTGGTGGTAGCCGAGCACGCCGGCCACCAGCAGCAGCTTGGCGTGCATCCACCCGCCGCTGACGCCGAAGCCCAGCCACAGCCACAGCCCCAGGCCGATGGCCGGCACCATCAGCAGGCTGGAGAAGCGGTAGAGCTTGCGCCCCATCAGCAGCAGCCGCTCGCGCTCGGCGTGGCTGTCGGCCGGCACCATGGCCAGGTTGACGAAGATCCGCGGCAGGTAGAACAGGCCGGCAAACCAGCTGGCGACGAAGACGATGTGGAAGGCCTTGACCCAGAGGTAGAGCATCGGGTCATTATGGAGCGCACGAAAAAAAGCCCCGGCGTGAAGCCGGGGCCCGCAAGCCTTATCGCTGTCATGCGGTAAGGCACCTGCTCAGGGAGGAAAAGCAGGGGATGAGAACCTTGCGGCTATCATCCATTTCGCACTTTAACAGAGCACGCCTCGGCGCCGCCAGCGCATCCGCAGCCTGCATCCCCGATGCCGCCGCACGCGTCGCACCGGCCGCGGCGCGCGAGATCCCGCAGGAGCGCCCGTGAGCCTGACCCCCCCGCCTTTCCCTGCCGCGCGCCCGCGCCGGCTGCGCCGCGACGCCTACACCCGCGCCCTGGTGCGCGAGCACCGGCTGGCGCCGGAAGACCTGATCCTGCCGGTGTTCCTGCTCGAGGGCAGCGGGCGCGAGCAGGACGTGGCCAGCATGCCGGGCGTGAAGCGCCGCAGCGTGGACGGCCTGTTCGCCGTGGCCGAGCGCTGCGTGGCGCTGGGCGTGCCGGTGATGGCGCTGTTCCCGGTCATCGACCCGGCGCTGAAGACGCCCGACGGGCGCGAGGCCACCAACCCCGAGGGCCTGGTGCCCGCCGCGGTGCGGGCGTTGAAGGCGCGCTTCCCGCAGCTGGGCCTGCTGACCGACGTGGCGCTCGACCCCTTCACCAGCCATGGCCAGGACGGCCTGCTCGACGACACCGGCTACATCCTCAACGACGAGACGGTGGAGGTGCTGGTGCAGCAGGCGCTGGTGCAGGCCGAGGCCGGGGTGGACATCGTGGCCCCGAGCGACATGATGGACGGCAGGATCGGCGCGATCCGCGACGCGCTGGAGGGCGCGGGCCGCATCCACACCCGCATCATGGCCTACAGCGCCAAGTACGCCAGCGCCTTCTACGGCCCCTTCCGCGACGCCGTGGGCAGCGCCGGCAACCTGGGCAAGGCCGACAAGAAGGTCTACCAGATGGACCCCGGCAACAGCGACGAGGCGCTGCGCGAGGTGGCGATGGACATCGCCGAGGGCGCCGACATGGTGATGGTCAAGCCCGGCATGCCCTACCTCGACATCGTGCGCCGCGTGAAGGACGAGTTCCGCGTGCCCACCTTCGCCTACCAGGTCAGCGGCGAGTACGCGATGGTCAAGGCCGCCGCCGCCAACGGCTGGCTCGACCACGACGCGGTGATGATGGAGTCGCTGCTGGCCTTCCGCCGCGCCGGTGCCGACGGGGTGCTGAGCTACTTCGCGCTGGACGCGGCCGAGAAGCTGCGCCGCGGCTGAACGGCGGCGCCCGCACGGTCACCATGCGCGTCTTCCACGTCGCCGCCGACCGCTTCGTCGAGCTGCCGGCGATGCCCGAGGCGCTGCCGGCCACGGGCTTCATCTGGGTGGGCAGCGCGCGGCGCGAGTTCGAGGTCGGCAGCGGCGAGATCCAGGCCGCGCTCCAGCGCTGGACCGGCGGCCAGCTGCTCGACCTGCACCTGGCCGACCTCGTCAACCACCAGCTGCCGAGCCACTTCGACTACACGAGCTGGTACGACCTGCTGGTGTTCCGCCGGCTCGCGGCCGGCGGCGGCGCGCGTGCGCCCGAGGTCGAGGCCACCACGCTGTCGGCGGCGCGGCAGGCGCTGGCGGCGGCGGACACCAGCCCGGTGGGCTTCGCGGTCTTCGACCGCGTGCTCGTGACCGTGCACCCCACCGACTGCGCCGTGCGCGACCATTTCGCGCAGCGGCTGGCGGCGCTGGCCGCCGGCGAGGGCCGCGCCGGCTCGCGCCTGCCGGCCAGCCCGCCCGACCTGATGCTGCGCATGGTCAACCACATGGTCGACGGCTACCTCGACCTGCGGCGCCTGCTCACGCGCGCGCTCGGCACGCTGCAGCAGGAACTGCTCGACCCCAAGAGCCGCTTCCGCGACTGGAACGTGCTGCTGGAGTCGCGCAACGCGCTGGCGCTGCTGGAGGACACCTGCGAGGACCAGCGCAGCGCGATGCAGGAGTGGATCGACGCGCTGGACGAGTGGCCCGAGGAGACCGACCCTCAGGCCCGGCGCGAGCGGGAGATCCTGCGCGTGCGCTCGCGCGACGTGCTCGAGCACGTGGGCCGGGTGCTGGCGCACGTGCGGCGGCTGGGCGAGTCGGCCGAGTCCGCGGTGCAGATGCACTTCTCGGCGCTGGGCCACCGCACCAACGACATCATGCGCACGCTGACGGTGCTGACGGCGATCTTCCTGCCGCTGAACCTGATCACCGGCTTCTTCGGCATGAACTTCGACGACCTGCCGCTGATCCACTCGGCCGATGGCCTATGGGTCGCGCTGGTGGTCATGGTCGCGGTCGGCGCCGGGCTGGTCGCGTTCTTCTGGCGCAAGCGCTACCTCGCGTCGGACTGACCACGCGGCCCGCGCCTCGTCCCGGCGGCTGGCGTCCTCGGCGCGTTCCTGCGCCCACAGCTGCTCCAGCTGCTGCCGGCCTTCCTTGGCGATGGCGATCAGCCGCGCCTCGTCGCCGAAATGCGGCGCCATGCGCCGCAGCAGCGCCAGGTTGTGGTCGCGAAAGCGCATCGCGGAGCGGCGGGCCGCATGGCGTTCGTGCCCCATCGCCTCGAGCACGCCGCGCGCGCTGGCCAGCGCCGACTCGAAGGTCTCGCGCTCCACGCGCGTGATGCCCAGCGCATCCAGCCGCCGCCAGTGCGCCACGTTGCGCGCGCGGGCCACCACCTCCAGCTGCGGGAAGTGCTCGCGCACCAGGGTGGCCACGGCCACGCTCTGCTCCACGTCGTCGATGGCGAGCACGAACACGCGCGCCTGCCCGGCGCCGGCCATGCGCAGCAGGTCCAGCCGCGCCGCGTCGCCATAGAACGCCTGCCAGCCGAAGCGGCGCACCGTCTCCACCTGCTCCGGGTCGTGGTCCAGCACCGTGGCCGACAGGCCGTCGGCGGCGAGCAGCCGGCCGACGATCTGCCCGTAGCGGCCGAAGCCGGCGATGATCACCGGCGCCTGCTGCGGCGACTCCACCGTCGGCGGCAGGTCGCCGCGGGGCCGCGCGGCCGCGCGGGGCGCCCACCAGCGGTCGGCCGCCGCCAGCAGCAGCGGCGTGAGGAGCATCGACAGCGCGATCGCCGCCACCGCCAGCGCGGCCGGCGTGTCGCCGATCACGCCGCCCTGGGTGGCGGCCTGCAGCACCACGAAGCCGAACTCGCCGCCCTGCGCCAGCAGGATCGTGAACACCGGCCGCTCGCCCGGCGGCACCGGCATGTGGCGCGCCATGGCCAGCACCACCACCGCCTTCAGCGCCACGAAGCCGGCCACCAGCGCCGCCATCAACCCCGGGTTCGCGAGCACCACGCCGAAGTCGATGCCCATGCCCACGGCCATGAAGAACAGCCCCAGCAGCAGGCCCTTGAAGGGTTCGAGGTCGGTCTCCAGCGCACGCCGGTACTCGCTCTCGGCCAGCAGCACGCCGGCCAGGAAGGCGCCCAGCGCCATCGACAGGCCCACCGCCTGCATGCCCCAGGCCGTGCCCACCACCAGCAGCAGCGACGCCGCGGTGAAGATCTCCGGTGTGCGGCTGCGGGCGATCCAGCGCAGCGCCGGGCGCAGCAGCAGCCGGCCGCCGAGCACGATGGCCAGCACCACGCCCAGTGCGCGCGCCGCCTCGGGCCATCCCGTGGCGCCGTCGTCGCCAGTGCCGGTGGCCGCCCCCAGGGCCAGCAGCGGCAGCAGCGCCAGCACCGGGATGGACGCCACGTCCTGGAACAGCGACACCGACAGCACGCTGCGCCCGGCCACCGAGCTGCCCAGGTTGCGCTCGGCCAGCACGCCCAGGCCGATGGCGGTGGAGCTCATCGCCAGCGAGAAGGCGCCCACCACGGCCAGCCGCCAGTCCAGCCCGAAGGCCAGGCCCACCCCGGCCATCGCCGCGGTGGAGCCGATCAGCTGCACGCTGCCCCAGCCGAAGATGGGCCCGCGCAGCGACCACAGGCGACGGGGCTCCAGCTCCAGCCCGACCAGGAACAGCATCAGCACGACGCCGAACTCGGCAAAGCGCAGGATGGCCTCGGGGTCGGTCACCAGCGCCAGGCCCCAGGGGCCGATCGCGATGCCGGCGGCCAGGTAGCCGATGATCGAACCCAGCCCCAGCGCCTTGGCCAGCGGCACCGCCAGCACGGCGGCGCCGAGATAGATCAGGCTGGTCTGCAGCCAGGTGCCGGTGTCCATGCTCAGCCGCCGGCCGGCGCGGTGGCCAGCCCGGCCAGGCCGGCGGCGAAACGGTCCTCGAAGGCCTGCAGCGCAGCCTCCTCGACACGGTGTGCGCCGTGCAGCACCAGCGGCTCGCACCAGCGCAGCCCGACCAGGGCCGCGGTGCGCTCGCAGGGTGGCAGGAAGTCGGCGAACGGCCGGCCGTGCGTGCCGCCGGGCGCGTAGCTGTCCGCCGTGCCGCCGGTGGACGCCACCAGCCAGAAGGCCTTTCCGCGCAGCGCGTGGCCGCCCGGCCCGTAGGCCCAGCCGAAGGCGAAGACCTCGTCGAGCCACAGCTTCAGCAGCGGGGGCATGCCATACCAGTGCACCGGGTGCAGCCACACGATGGCCTGCGCGGCGGCCAGCGCGTGCTGTTCGGCGGCGCTGTCGATCCAGTAGTCCGGGTAGAGCGCGTACAGGTCGCGCACGTCGATGTCCTCGCCGGCGCGCGCGGCCCGCCGCATGAGGCGCGACGTCACCCGCGACTGGGCCATCTGCGGGTGGGCGGCGATGACGACGGTGCGGGCCATGGGGATGCCGCTACCATAACCGCAGAGTCGCCGGCGCCCGTCGCCGGCTCGGTCCCCCAGCCTCGGGAAGAGACATGCCCGTCATCGTGATCGCCAACCCCAAGGGCGGTGTCGGCAAGAGCACGCTGGCCACCAACGTGGCCGGCTGCCTGGCGCACCAGGGCCATGCCGTGATGCTGGGCGACGTGGACCGCCAGCAGTCGGCGCGCCGCTGGCTGGGGCTGCGTCCGGCGGCGTTGCCGGCCATCCGCGGCTGGGACGTGGCGCACGACGACGTCGTGCGCCCGCCCAAGGGCACCAGCCACGTGGTGCTGGACACCCCGGCCGGCCTGCACGGCAAGCGGCTGGAGGCGGTGCTGAGGATCGCCGACCGGGTGCTGATCCCGCTGCAGCCCAGCCTGTTCGACATCCAGGCCACGCACGACTTCGTGCAGCAGCTGCGCGCGCACCGGCGTGGCGCCGAGATCACGATGGGCCTGGTGGCCATGCGCGTGCGCGACCACACCCGCGCCTTCGAGCAGCTGCAGCAGTACCTCTCCACGCTGCCGCTGCCGGTGGTGGCGGCGCTGCGCGACACGCAGAACTACGTGCAGCTGGCCGCCCGCGGGCTCACGCTCTGGGACGTGGCCCCCAGCCGCGTCGAGCGCGACCTGGCGCAGTGGGCGCCGCTGCAGCAGTGGCTGGACTGAAGGGCGCGCTGGTGACCCGATACCCCCGCCTGGCCGACCTCCAGGCCCTCGTCGGCCAGGAGATCGGCTGCAGCGACTGGCTGCTCGTCGACCAGGCCCGCATCGACGCCTTCGCCGACGCCACCGGCGACCACCAGTTCATCCACGTCGACCCGGTGGCCGCGGCCGCCAGCCCCTTCGGCGGCACCGTGGCGCACGGCTTCCTCACGCTGTCGCTGCTGCCCTGGTTCGGCGAGCACGCCTTCGCCGTGGACGACGTTGTGATGGGCGTCAACTACGGCCTGGACCGCGTGCGCTTTCCGGCGCCGGTGCGCGCCGGCAGCCGGCTGCGCGGGCGTTTTGTGCTGCAGGGCTGGCAGCCGCTGGACGGCGGCGCGCAGCTGGCCATCGAGGTCACGGTCGAGATCGAGGGCCAGCCCAAGCCGGCCTGCGTCGCGCTGTCGCTCACACGCCGCTTCACGGCCACCGCCCCCCAAATGAGGTAGCGGCGCGGCGCCCGCGGCGGGTCTAGCATCTTCGCCTGTTCCCCGGGGAGGCTGCCCATGAAGGTACTGCTCGTCGATGACCACCCGCTCATCCTGGCGGCCCTGCAGCAGGTGATCCAGGGTTTCGGCGACGACGTCACCGTCATCGGCGTGGAGACGGCCGAGGGCGCGCGCCAGGTGCTGCGCGCCGAGCACGACGTCGACCTCGTGCTGCTCGACTTGGCGCTGGGCGAGGTCGACGGCTTCGAGGTGCTGGCCGAGCTGCGCAGCACCTGGCCGGCGGTGCCGGTGGTGGTGGTGTCGGCGTCGGAGCGCTCCAGCGACGTGATCCGCGCGCTGGACCTGGGGGCGATGGGCTTCGTGCCCAAGACCACCTCCAACGACACCCTGATCGCGGCGCTGCGCACCGTCATGAGCGGCGGGCTGTTCGTGCCGCCGCACATGCTGGGGCTGACCGGCGGGGCCGCGCAGCCGGCCCACGGTGCCGCCGGGGCGGCGCCGCCGCAGGACCCCGACACCGTGCCCCAGGTGATGCGCCTGCTGGCCGAGCATGCGCGCCCGGCGCCGCACCAGCGCCGGTCGGTCTCGCTGGACTCGATCGGCCTGACCCCGCGCCAGACCGAGGTGCTGGCCCTGCTGCTGCAGGGCCTGCCCAACAAGCTCATCGCGCGCCAGCTCAACGTGTCGGTGGAGACGGTCAAGGACCACGTGGCCGCGGTGCTGCGCGCGCTCAACGTGAGCACGCGCACGCAGGCCGTGCTGGCGGTCAGCCAGATGACGCAGGGCGCGGGCATCCCCGGCATGCGCCCGCTCGCCCGGTGAGCGCGCCGCCGGCCGCGGCGCCGGCTGCCCCGGACACGCCGGCCGCGCCCGAGGCCCCGGCCGGGCGCGACCGCGAGGAACACCACCGTCTCGACCACGTCCGCGCGCTGTTCACGCAGACGCCGGCGTCGCTGACCGGCAACGCGGTGGGCCTCGGCCTGGTGCTGCTGCTGTTCGCCGACAGCGCCCACCCGGCGCGGCTGGCGGTCTGGGCCACGCTGGTGGCGGTGCTGCTGGTGCTGCGCCTGCTGCACTACCTGCGCTACCGGCGCAACCCGCGCGCCGACGACGACACCCTGCGCCGCTGGCGCGTGAGCTGGAAGGCGCTGGTGCTGCTGCAGGGCGCGATGTGGGGCGTGGCGGCCTGGCTGTTCTGGGGCCTGGGCGCGCCCTACGACAGCCTGGCCCTGCTGCTCATCGTCTACAGCTACTGCCTGGGCTCGGTGCAGCTGCTGTCCACCCAGTGGCGCGTGTTCCTGGCCTTCATCTCGCTGGTGCTGGTGCCCACCATCCTGCGCGTGGCCAGCGACACCAGCCAGCCGGGCCACTGGCAGCTCGCCGGCATCCTGACGCTGCTGTTCGCCATCACCGTGCTGATGGCGCGCACCGCCGGCAGCGCGCTTGGCCAGGCCATCCGCCTGAAGTCGCGCACCGACGCGCTGGCGCTGCAGCTGCGCATCGAGAAGGCCGAGGCCGACGCCGCCCGCCGCGCCGCCGAGGCCGCCAGCCGGGCCAAGACGCAGTTCTTCGCCGCCGCCAGCCACGACCTGCGCCAGCCGCTGCACGCCATGGGCCTGTTCGCCGAGGCGCTGCGCCAGCGCATCCGCGACCCCGAGGTGGCCTCGCTGGTCAACAGCATCAACGAGAGCGTCGACGCGCTGGAGGGCCTGTTCGGCGAGCTGCTGGACATCACGCGCATCGACACCGGCGGCGTCGAGGTCCACCCGGCGCCGGTGCGCCTGAAGGAGCTGTTCGCCCGCCTGCGCCTGCACTTCGAGCCGGTGGCCTTCGAGAAGGGGCTGCAGCTCGGCTTCCGCGGCGAGCAGCACGTGGTGCAGGCCGACCCGGTGCTGCTGGAGCGCATCCTGCGCAACCTGGTCAGCAACGCCATCCGCTACACCGACGACGGCGGTGTGCTCGTGAGCTGCAGGCGCCGGCAGGGCATGCTGCGGCTGCAGGTCTGGGACAGCGGCATCGGCATCGCCGAGGCCCAGCTGCCGCGCATCTTCGACGAGTTCTTCCAGGTCCAGGGCAACCGTCCGCTGCAGGCCCACCAGCGCAAGGGCCTGGGCCTGGGGCTGGCCATCGTCAAGCGCCTGGGCGGGCTCATGGGCACCGAAGTGAGCGTGCGCTCCCGCGTTGGCCACGGCACCGTCTTCACCCTCGACCTCCCGGTGGGCAAGGCGCCGCGCCCGCTGGAGGCGCCGGCCGGCGGGGCGCGCATGCCCATCGGCCTGACGCTGGAGGGGCGCCACGTCGTGGTGGTGGAGGACGAGGCCGCGGTCCGCGAGGGCCTGGTGGTGCTGCTGCAGGCCTGGGGTGCGGGCGTGCAGGCCTTCGAGACGCTGGAGGCGGTGCGCGCCTGGCTGGCCGAGCCCGACGCTGCCGCGCCCGACCTGCTGCTGGTGGACTACCGGCTCCCGCAGGGCAGCACCGGGCTGGACGTGCTGGGCGCCGTGCGGGCGCGCTGGCCGGATCGCCAGTTGCCGGCCATCGTGATCACCGGCAGCAGCCTGGGTGGCCACGAGGACGAGGCCCTCGCGCACGATTTCCACCTGCTCGTCAAGCCGGTGCTGCCCAACAAGCTGCGCGCGATGATCGCGTTCAAGCTCGGCGTGCGGTGATGGCGCCAGGGTCCGGCCGCAGCGGCCGCCCCCGGCGGGCACATCGCCCTTCAGATTGGCGCCGGGCGGCCGATCAGACGTTCACCATGCATCATGTCCGGACCCGTGGCCTGCTGGCGCTGCTGCTCGCGGCGGTCGTGCTGCCCCTGGCGGGCGCCCGCGCCGCCGACGCCGGCAGCCCCCCGCGCGCGCCCTGGCCGCCGCTGCTCGCGGCATCGCTGGAGGTGGCGCTCGACGACCCGCAGGCCGCGCTCGAGCCCGCGCGCCAGCGCGCCGCGGCGGCACCGTCCGCCGAGCGCCTGTGGCGCTGGCTCGACGTCGCCCGGCTGGAGTTCTCGCTCGAGCTCGATGCCGCCGCCGCGCAGAGCCTGGAGCATGCACGCGCCGGGCTGGCCGACGCCGCCGACCGCGCCGAGGCCGAGCGCTGGCTGCGCGCCACCGAGCTGCGCCTGGCCTCCGTGGGCGCCGGCGCGCCGGAGCAGCTGGCCCCGGCGGTGGCGCTGCGCGACAGCCTGCCCGTGGGCCCGCAGGTGCTGCGCTGCGAACTGCTGGACATCGAGGCCTGGGTGCTCAACGAGATGAGCAGCCTCGACGAGGCCTGGCGTGCCGCCGAGGCGCTGGACGCCTGCGGCCGCGAGACCGGCTGGTCCTTCTACCGCGCGCAGGCGGCGCTCACGCAGGGCCAGATCGCCGCCAGCGACCGCGGCAACCCGGCGTCGCGTGCGCAGGCCGTGGCCCACTTCGCGCGCGCCGACGCCGAGGTCGGCCCCGGCCCCGGGCGGCACCTGCGCAGCCTCGTGGCCTTTGCCGCGGGCATCTCGCTGGCCGAGCTCGGCCAGCCTGCCGAGGCCCTGACCCACCTGCAGCGCGCGCTGGCCACCAGCCGCGACCTCGGCGACGTGGCCGGCATCGCCGCCGCGCTCACCGAGAGCGCTGCCATCGACCTCGACCTCGGCCGCGCCGCGGCCGCGCTGGCGCCGCTGGACGAGGCCGAGGCCCTGCTCGGCGACGGCAGCAGCGGCGACCCCGCGCGCCTGGTGCGGGTGCGCGCGCTGCGCCTGCAGGCCATGGCGCGCCTGAAGTCGCCCGGGCTGGCCGAGCGCGTGGCCCAGACGCTGGCCATGCCGCTGGCCGACCAGCTCCCGGCCACCCGCCATGACCTGACGCTGGCCGTGGCCGAGGCGCAGGCCGCGCTGGGCCGGCATGCCGAGGCCTACGCGTCGATGCAGCGCGCGCGCCGGCACCAGGCCGACGCCCGCCAGCTCGCCCGCGACACCCAGGTGCTGGCGCTGCAGATGCGCTACCAGACGGCGCAGCGCGACGCCGAGCTGGCCGCGCTGCGCCACCGCGAGGAGACGGCGCGCCTGACGCTGCAGGCCCAGGCCGCCACCCAGCGCGGCCTGTGGGCGGCGCTGGCGGCGCTGGCGGTGCTGCTGACCGCCGGTGCCTGGCTGGGCTGGCGCTCGTGGCACCGGCGCCGCGAGCTGGCCGACCTGGCGCTGCGCGACGATCTCACCGGCCTGCCCAACCGGCGGGCCATCGAGGCCTACGCCCGCGCCCAGCTCGAGCAGTCCCTTCGCCTCGGGCTGCCTTTCGTGCTGGCGCTGGTGGACCTGGACCACTTCAAGGCCGTGAACGACCGCCACGGCCACCCCGCCGGCGATGCCCTGCTGCAGGCGCTGGCGCGCGTGGTGCCGCAGGTGCTGCGCGCGCCCGACCGCCTGGGCCGCTGGGGCGGCGAGGAGTTCATGCTCGTGCTGCCCGGCACCCGCAGCGACGAGCTCGGCGGCGTGTTCGCGCGCCTGCTGTCGGCCTTCGCGGTGGCCGATGCGGCGGGCCTGCCGTCGCCGCACGGCGTGAGCTTCTCGCTCGGCGGCGTCGAGGCACAGGCCGGCGACGACTTCGAAGGCCTGCTCGCCGAGGCCGACCGCCGGCTCTACGCCGCCAAGGCCGCCGGCCGCGCCACCTGGCGCTGACGCGGCGTCGGGCCGCCCGGGCAGCCGTCAGACGAACGGCGGCGCCAGCCCCTCGGCCGCCAGCGTGGCCTGCACCGCCGGCCGCTCCAGCATGCGCGCCAGCCAGGGCCCCAGGTGGGGCAGCGTGCGCGCCGGGCGCTGCATGCCGCGCGTCCAGCGGCAGAGCATGAAGGCGTAGGGGTCGAGCGCGCCGAAGGCGTCGCCGGTCATCCAGGGCTGCGCCGCCAGGCGGGCGTCGAGCTGGTCGATCAGGGCCGCGATGCGCTGCTCGGCCATGGCCCGCACCTCGGCGGCGCCGGCCGCGTTGCCCGGCCGCACCATGCGCTCGGGGTAGAAGTAGTGCGGCATCATGGCCTGCAGGCTGCTGGACAGCCAGACCAGCCACTTGGTGAACTCCGCGCGCGCCGGCGTGCCCGGGGCCGGTGCCAGGCCCGCCTGCGGGTGCGTGTCCACCAGGTGCAGCACGATGGCGGCCGTCTCGTAGAGGACCAGGTCACCGTCCTCCAGCACCGGGATCAGCCCGTTCGGGTTGAGCCGGAGGTAGGCCGGTGATTTGTGCGCGCCGGCGGCGCGGTCCACCAGCGTCAGCGTGAAGGGCACGCCCAGCTCGCGCAGCAGCATGTGGGGCGTCATGCTGGCGTTGCCGGGGTAGTAATGCAGGATCAGCGGCACGGCAGGCTCCAGGAAGGGACGGCCGCCACGATACGCCAGGCACCGCCGCTGCCCTCACCGCTGCAACGAAAGTGACCGCATGGTGCAATTGCTGAACCATGCAGTCTGACCTGCGCTTCGAACCCACGCCCGAGGCCGGCCGCCAGCGGCTGGCCGCCGTGCGCCCGGCGGCCTACGCACGCACGCGCAACCACCTCGAGGGCGCGGTCACCGGCCTGTCGCCCTGGATCACGCACGGCATCCTGGGCCTGCGCGAGGTGCTGCAGGCCGTGCTGGCGGCCGGCGGTCCGCTGCCGGTGGGCCACAAGCTGGTGGCCGAGCTGGGCTGGCGCGAGTGGTTCCGCCACGCCTGGGCGCACCGCGGCGACGGCATCCTGCAGGCCTGGCACCCGGGCCCGCTGCCCGAGGCCGACTACGCGCGCGAGATGCCGGCCGACGTGGCGGCCGGCCGCACCGGCGTGCCCGTGATCGACCAGGCCGTGCGCTGCCTGCACGCCGACGCCTGGCTGCACAACCATGCGCGCATGTGGCTGGCCAGCTACCTGGTGCACGGCCGCAAGGTGCACTGGCGCACCGGCGCCGACTGGCTGCTGGCCCGCCTGCTCGACGGCGACCTCGCCAGCAACCACCTCAGCTGGCAGTGGGTGGCCGGCACCGCGAGCGCCAAGCCCTACCTGTTCAACGCCGAGAACGTGCAGCGCCACGCGCCGCCGGCCTGGCACAGCCCCGGCACGCCGCTGGACACCAGCTACAGCGCCCTCGACGCCCATGCCCGCCGGCCCGTCGCCTGGCCGGCCGGCGGGCGGGCGGCCGAGGCCGGCGGCCTGGCCTGGGCGCCGTCCGGCGAGCCGCCGGCCTGGCTGCAGGCCACCGTGCCCGAGGCCGCGGCCGTGGCCGGCCGCGAGGTGTGGCTGGTGCACCCCTTCCAGCTGGGCGACCTGCCGGCGCTGCCGCCGGGCACCGTGGTGCTCGGCGTGATGGTGGCCGACTGGCACCGCGCCTGGCCCTGGGTGCCGGCACGCTGGGACTTCGTCGGCCGCCGCCTGCAGGCGCTGGCGCCGCAGCGCTGGTTCGGGCCGGCCGACGCCATCGGCCGCGCCCTGGCCGGCGCGCGCCTGGTGCGCACCGTGGCCGACCCCCACCTCGACCCCTGGCTGCGCCGCTGGGCGCGGGTGGCGCCCGCGCCGATGCTGTTCCCGCCGGTGGTGCGGCCCTGCGGTTCCTTCTCCCAGTGGTGGACACGCGCCACCCGCGGGCTCACCCAGGCCGAGGAGCTGCTGGCATGACGGCGCACGAGCCGCCACCGCCCGCCTGCCCCGGGACGCTGACCGTGCTCTACGACGGCGCCTGCCCGCTGTGCCGGCGCGAGATCGCGCACTACCAGGCCCTGACCCAGGCCCTGGCCAGCCGGCCGGAAGGCGCGGCCCCTGCGCCGGCCGTGCACTTCAGCGACGTCAGCGACGCCGGCACGGCGCTGCCCGCCGGCCGCGACCGCGGCGCCCTGCTGCGCCGCTTCCACGTCCAGCGCGCCGACGGCACGCTGGTCGATGGCGCGGCCGCCTTCGTCGAGCTCTGGGCGCGGCTGCCCGGCTGGCGCTGGCTGGCCCGGCTGGCCCGCCTGCCGGGCGTGACGCCGCTGCTCGAACTCGCCTATCGTGCCTTCCTGCCGCTGCGCCCCGCGCTGCAGCGCCTGGCCCGCCGCCGCGGCGCCTGACCCCTCCAACGCTGTCCCCGCACCCATGAACCCCACCGTCCTCATCACCGGCGCCAGCGGCGGCATCGGCCGCGCGCTGGCCACCCTGCTGGCCGACCGCGGCTGGCAGGTCGCCGCCGCCGGCCGCGACGCCGCCCGGCTGGCCGACGTGCCGGCGGCGCTGCGCATCGCCGCCGACGTCACCACCCCCGAAGGCGCCGCGCAGGCGCTGGAGGCCGCGCGCGACGGTTTCGGCGAGGCCCCCTCGGCCCTGGCCCACTGCGTGGGCAGCACGCTGATCGCGCCGCTGGCGCGCACGCGCGCCGAGGCGTACCGCGAGCTCATGCGCGTCAACCTGGACAGCGCCTTCTTCACGCTGCAGGCCTGGGTGGCCGCGCGCGCCGGCCAGCCCGGGGCGGCGGTGTTCGCCAGCTCGGTGGTGGCGCGCATCGGCGTGGCCAACCACGAGGCCATCGCCGCCGCCAAGGGCGGCGTGGAGGCGCTGGTGCGCGCCGCGGCGGCCACGCACGCCGCGCAGGGCCTGCGCGTCAACGCCGTCGCCCCGGGCATGACCGACACGCCCATGACCGCGGGCATGCTCAAGCTGCCGGCCATGCGCGAGGCCGCCGCGCGCCAGTACCCGCTGGGCGGCGTGCAGGCCGCCGCCGACGTGGCCGCCGTCATGGCCTGGCTGCTCGGCCCCGAGGCCGCGCGCCTGACCGGGCAGGTGCTGGCGGTGGATGGCGGCTTCACCACCATCCGCCCGCTGGTGAAGTGAGGGTGTTGGCGCGGTGAAGGCCCTGGTCTGGCTCAAGCGCGACCTGCGCCTGCACGACCACGCGCCGCTGGCCGAGGCGGCGCTGGCCGACGGGGCCGCCGCGCTGTGGCTGCTCGAGCCGGCCTGGCAGGCCAGCCCGGAGTGCGACCCGCAGCACATCGCCTTCGCCCTGGCCTGCCTGGCGCCGCTGCGCGACACGCTGGCCGCACGCGGGCTGCCGCTGTGGGTGGAGGCCGGCGACGCCGTGCCCGTGCTGCAGGCGCTGCACGCCCGCCACCGCTTCACGCACCTCTTCAGCCACGAGGAAACCGGCCCCGGTTGGAGCTACGACCGCGACCGCGCGGTGGCCGCCTGGTGCCGCAGCGCCGGCGTGGTGTGGCGCCAGTGGCCGCAGACCGGCGTCGTGCGGCCGCTGAAGGACCGCCGCGGCTGGGCCGGCCGCTGGCAGGCGCGCATGGATGCACCGCCGGTGCCGGCCCCGGCCGCCTGGCGCGGCCTGGCCGCGCCGATGGCCAGCCCGCTGCCGCCCGCACCGGCCTGCCGCCCGCTGCCGCCCGCCGGCGAGGCCGCGGCGCAGGCGCTGCTGCGGGGCTTCACCGCCGGCCGCGCCCGCGGCTACCGGCGCGCGCTGTCCAGCCCGCTCACCGCCGCCGACGGCTGCAGCCGCCTCAGCCCGCACCTGGCCTTCGGCACGCTGTCCATGCGCCAGGTGCACCAGGCCACCGAGGCCGCCATCGGCGCCAGCGCCGACCGCGCGCTCGCCCACGGCCTGCGCGGCTTCGCCGGCCGCCTGCGCTGGCACTGCCACTTCATGCAGAAGCTCGAGGACGAGCCGGCGGTGGAGTTCCGCAACTTCTCCCGCGCCTGCGACGGCCTGCGCCCGGGCGACGAGGCCGGTGGCGGGCCGCCGCTGGACGGCGCCGCCCGCGAGCGTTTCGAGGCCTGGTGCGAGGGCCGCACCGGCTACCCGATGGTCGATGCCTGCATGCGCCAGCTGCGCGCCACCGGCTGGCTGAACTTCCGCATGCGGGCCATGCTCGTCAGCTTCGCCGCCTACCACCTGTGGCTGCACTGGCGCGAGCCGGGGCTGTTCCTGGCCCGCCAGTTCCTCGACTTCGAGCCCGGCATCCACTGGAGCCAGATGCAGATGCAGAGCGGCACCACCGGCATCAACACGCTACGCATCTACTCGCCGGCCAAGCAGGCCCGCGACCATGACCCCGACGGCGCCTACGTGCGCCGCTGGGTGCCGGAGGCCGGCACGCCGGCTTACCCCCGGCCCATCGTCGACGAGCGCGCCGCGCTGGCCGCGGCCAAGGAGCGGCTCTACGGCCTGCGCCGCACCGCCGGCGCGCGCGCCGAGGCCGACGCCATCCAGCAGCGCCATGGCTCGCGCAAGAGCGGCCTGCCGCGCTCGGGCATGGCGCGCCGCGGCGCGGCCGTGAAGGACGCCCGGCAGCAGGAGCTGTTCTGATGGCCACCCCGGCGGACAAGGGCTGGAAGGGCAACAAGGCCGCGCTGCCCAGCAAGCCCTGCCTGGCCTGCGGCCGGCCCATGAGCTGGCGCCGCGCCTGGGCGAAGAACTGGGCCGAGGTGAAGTACTGCTCCGACGCCTGCCGGCGCCAGAAGGGTTCGCGATGAGACACCTGGTGCTCGTGCTCGGCGACCAGCTCGACGCCGAATCCAGCGCCTTCGACGGCTTCGACCCGGCGCAGGACGCGCTGTGGATGGCCGAGGTGGCCGAGGAGTCCACCCACGTGCGCTCCAGCCAGGTGCGCACGGCGCTCTTCCTCGCGGCGATGCGCCACTTCGCCGCCGCGCGCCGGGCCGCGGGCTGGACCGTGCACCACACGCCGCTGGAGGCCGGCGTGGCCACCCTGGCCGACGCACTGGCCGCGGACATCGCGCGCCTGCGGCCGGCCGGCCTGGTGCTGGCCGCGCCGGGCGACTGGCGCGTGCTGCAGGCCCTGCGCGCCGTGGCCCAGGCCCACGGCCTGCCGCTGGACCTGCGCGACGACCGCCACTTCTACGCCACCGTGCGCGACTTCGCGGCCCATGCCAAGGGCCGCAAGCAGCTGCGCATGGAGTACTTCTACCGCGAGATGCGGCAGCGCCACCGCGTGCTGATGGACGGCGACCAGCCCTGCGGCGGCCAGTGGAACTTCGATGCCGACAACCGCGGGTCCTTCGGTGCCGAAGGCCCGCCGCCGGTGCCGCCGCGCGTGGGCTTCGCGCCCGACGCGGTCACGCGCGAGGTGCTGGCCCTGGTGGCCCGGCGATTCCCCGGCCACCCGGGCGACCTGTCGGCCTTCGACTGGCCGGTCACGCGGGCGCAGGCGCTGCAGGCGTTGCAGCGCTTCGTCGACGAGCGCCTGCCCGACTTCGGCCGCTGGCAGGACGCCATGTGGACCGGCCAGCCCTGGCTGTGGCACGCCCACCTGTCGGCGGCGCTGAACCTCAAGCTGCTCAACCCGCGCGAGGTGGTGGCCGCGGCCGAGGCGGCGTACCGCGCCGGCCGCGTGCCGCTGGCCTCGGCCGAGGGCTTCATCCGCCAGGTGCTGGGCTGGCGCGAGTACGTGCGCGGCATCTACTGGACGCAGATGCCGGGCTACCTGGAGCGCAACGCGCTCGGGGCCCATGCGCCGCTGCCGGACTTCTACTGGACCGGCCGCACCGACATGGCCTGCCTGCGCGAGGCCATCGGCCAGACCCTGCGCCTGGGTTATGCCCACCACATCCAGCGGCTGATGGTCACCGGCCTGTACCCGCTGCTGCTGGGCGTGGACCCGAAGGCGGTGCACGCCTGGTACCTGGCGGTGTACGTCGACGCCGTGGAGTGGGTGGAGCTGCCCAACACCCTGGGCATGAGCCAGTACGCCGACGGCGTGGACGCGCAGGGCCGGCCCACCGCCGCCGGCGCCATGGCCAGCAAGCCCTACGCGGCCACCGGCCAGTACATCGACCGCATGTCCAACCACTGCGGCGGCTGCCGCTACCGGCCCGATCGCCGCACCGGCGACGACGCCTGCCCCTTCACCACGCTGTACTGGGACTTCCTGGCCCGCCACGAGGCCCGCTTCGCGCGCCACCCGCGCATGGCGCTGCAGGTGAAGAACCTGGCCCGCGTGCCGGCGGCCGAGCGCGAGGCCATCGCCGCCCGGGCCGAGGCCCTGCGCCGCGGCTCGCCCGCCTGATCCGGCGATTCGTCCCCCGCGTGGGGGGTGTCGTCGCACGGCCCCTCGGTGGCGCCGGCCCCGGACCGACAATGCCGGCACCTGAACCACCCCACCAGGAACCGACCCGATGAGCCTGCGACCCGGACTCTCCCTCACCACCCTGGCCACCCTGGGCACCGCCGCGCTGATCGCCGGCTGCGCCAGCACCGGCAGCCCGACGATGAACGCCACCGCCGCCGAGCCCGTGCCACCGCAGATCCCGCTGCGCGACTTCTTCCGCAACATCGACCGCGGGTACTACCGCGTCTCCGGCGACGGCCGCATGCTCGGCTTCATGCAGCCGGCGCTGGGCAGCGACGGCAAGACGCGGCGCCTGAACATCTTCGTGCAGGCGCTGGACGGCAGCCGCCCGGTGGGCGAGCCCCGGCAGCTCACCTTCGAGACCGCGCGCGACATCGCCAACTACGTCTGGAAGGGCGGCGACACGCTGCTCTACACCAAGGACTTCGGCGGTGACGAGAACTTCCACGTGGTGGCGGTGGACGCTGCCTCCGGCAAGGTCACCGACCTGACGCCCTACGACGGCGTGCGCGCCGCCGTCATCGACGACCTGCCCGACGACCCGCAGCACGTGCTGGTGCAGCACAACCAGCGCGACAAGCGCGCCTTCGACGTCTACCGCATCAACGTCAAGACCGGTGCGCAGACCCTGGTGGCCTCCAACCCCGGCAACATCGTCGCCTGGCAGACCGACCACACCGGCGCCGTGCGCATGGGCGTGGCCAGCGACGGCGTCAACAACACGCTGCTCTACCGCGCCCGCGAGTCCGAACCCTTCCGGCCGCTGATCACCACCGACTTCCGCACCGCGGTCAACCCGCAGTTCTTCGACGCCGCCAACCAGCGCTTCTACGCCGTCAGCAACCGCGGCCGCGACAAGGCCGCGCTGGTGCTGATCGACCCCGCGAAGCCGGACGTGGAGGAACTCATCTACGCCCACCCGCAGGTGGACCTGGACGGCGCGGCCTGGTCGCGCGTGCGCAAGACCCTGGCGCTGGCCGCCTACAACGTCGACAAGCCCGGCCGCCACTACTTCGACGCCGAGACACGGCAGATGTTCGAGCGCCTGGAGCGCCACCTGCCGGGCTACACGCTGACGATGCAGAGTGCCACCCTGGCCGAGGACAAGGTCATCGTCGCCGCCACCAGCGACCGCACCCAGGGCGCGCGCTACCTCTACGACGTCAAGGCCGACAGCCTGAGCCTGCTGGGCGAGATCTCGCCCTGGCTGAAGGCCGGGCAGATGGCGGCCATGCAGCCCATCCGCTACACCGCGCGCGACGGCCTGGAGATCCCCGGCTACCTGACGCTGCCGGTGGGCCGCGAGGCGAGGAACCTGCCCTGCGTGATCAACCCGCACGGCGGCCCCTGGGCGCGCGACGGCTGGGGCTTCAACCCCGAGGTGCAGTTCCTCGCCAACCGTGGCTACTGCGTGCTGCAGATGAACTTCCGCGGCTCCACCGGCTTCGGCCGGGCGTTCTGGGAGGCCAGCTTCAAGCAGTGGGGCCTGGCCATGCAGGACGACGTGACCGACGGCGTGCAGTGGCTGATCCGGCAGGGCATCGCCGACCCGAAGCGCATCGCCATCTACGGCGCCAGCTACGGCGGCTACGCCACGCTCTCGGGCGTGACCAAGACGCCGGACCTGTACGCCGCGGCGGTGAACTACGTGGGCGTGAGCAACCTGTTCACCTTCATGAACACCATCCCGCCGTACTGGGAGCCGTTCCGCCAGCAGATGTACGCGATGGTGGGCAACCCCGAGGACCCGGCCGACAAGGCGCGCATGACCGCCACCTCGCCGGCGCTGAACGCCGACCGCATCCGCACCCCGCTGCTGGTGGCCCAGGGCGCGCGCGACCCGCGCGTCAACAAGGCCGAGAGCGACCAGATCGTGCAGGCCCTGCGCGCACGCGGCGTGGACGTGGAGTACATCGTCAAGGACAACGAGGGCCACGGCTTCGCCAACGAGGAGAACCGCTTCGAGTTCTACGAGGCCATGGAGCGCTTCCTCGCGAAGCACCTGAAGCCGTGATGCGCCGCCGCCATGCCCTGGCCGCCGCGGCGGCGGCAGCGGCGCTGCCGTGGGCGCCGTCGGTGCGCGCCGCCGGCGGCGTGGCGCTGCCGCCGCTGGCGCTGTCCGACCGGCGGCTGGCCAACGGGCTGCGCGTGGTGGGCCTGCCGATGGCCGGCGCCGGCACGGTGGCGGTGCAGGTCTGGTACCTCGTCGGCGGCAAGGACGACCCGCCGGGCCGCAGCGGCTTTGCCCACCTGTTCGAGCACCTCATGTTCAAGCGCACGGCGAAGCTGCCCGACGAGGCCTTCGACCGCCTGACCGAGGACGTGGGCGGCAACAACAACGCCTTCACCGCGGCCGACGTCACCGCCTACCTCAACGACGTGCCGGCCAACCACCTCGAGCGCCTGCTCTGGGCCGAGGCCGAGCGCATGCAGCACCTGCGCGTGGACGCCGCCAACTTCGCCAGCGAGCGCGACGTGGTGAAGGAGGAGCTGCGCGAGCGCGTGGAGGCCGACCCCTACGGCCGCCTGTTCGAGGCGCTGCCCGGCCTGGCCTACCAGCGCCACCCCTACCGCCGCCCCGTGATCGGCCGCATCGAGGACCTCGACGCCGCCACGCTGGACGACGTGCGCCGCTTCCATGCCACCTTCTACCGGCCGGACAACGCCGCACTCGTCGTCGCCGGCGGCTTCGACCCCGCGCAGCTGGACGCCCTGGTCGACCGCCACTTCGGCCCGCTGGCCGCCCCCGCGGCGCCCATCCCGCGTGTGAACGTGGCCGAGCCGCGGCGCCGCGCCGCGCGCCGCGTGACCCTGCACGCCCCGGTGGTGCCGCTGCCGGCGGTGGCCGTGCTCTGGCAGGGCCCGCGCGCCGGCGCCGCCGACGCCCCGGCGCTGCAGGTGGCCTCGGCGCTGCTGTCGCAGGGCGACTCGTCGCGCCTGGCCGAGACCCTGGTCTTCCGCGACCGGCTGGCGCAGAGCGCCGGCTTCTACGCCGACCTGAACGCCGACGCCGGCATGCTCGCGGCCTACGCCATCGCCGCCGGCGGCCGCAGCCCGGACGTGGTGGAGCAGGCGCTCTGGCGCGAGATCCGCCGCCTGGCCGCCGGGCCGGTGTCCGCGGCCGAGCTCGACAAGGTGCGCACCCAGCTGCTGACCGCGGTGGTGTCGGCGCGGCAGTCGCCGGCCGGCCTGGCGCAGGCCGCCGGCTGGGCCATCGTCAACCACGGCGACCCGCGCGAGGCCGAGGCCGAGGTGGCCCGCCTGCAGGCCGTCACGGCGGCCGACGTGCAGCGCGTGCTGCGCCGCCACGTGCTCGACGGGCATGCCGTCACCGTGCACTACCGCGCCGCGCCGGCCGCGCGTCGGCAGGGCAAGGCGGCGGGGGAGGGTGCACGATGAAGCCGGTCCGCATGTCCTGGGGCAGGCCGCTGCGCGGCCTGTTCGCCATGGCCCTGATGGCCGCGGCCGCGGCCACGGCCGCGGCGCCGGTGGAGATCCCCGACGCGCCGCCCCCGGGCCCGGCGCTGCCCGTCGTCGTGCCCGCCATCGCCAGCCAGACGCTGGACAACGGCCTGCGCGTGCTGGTGGCGCCGCGGCCGGGCCTGCCGCTGGTCACCGCCCAGGTCATGGTGCTGGCCGGCCGCGAGGCCGACCCCCCCGACCGTGCCGGCCTGGCCGGCATGACCACCACCCTGCTCACCCGCGGCGCGCTGCGCGACGGCCGGCCGGTGGATGCCGCCACCCTGGCGCGGCAGGCCGAGGCCCTGGGCGGCAGCCTGGAGTCGGCCACCGGCTGGCGCAGCAGCAGCCTGGGCATGACCGTGACCACGCCGCGGCTGCCGGCCGCGCTGGCGCTGCTGGCCGACCTGGTGCGCCGCCCGCTGCTGGCCGCCGACGAGCTCGACCGCGAGCGCGAACGGGCGCTGGACGCGCTGCGCGTGGCGCTGGACAACCCGGGCAGCGTGGCCGGCCTGGCCGGCGCGCGCGCCTGGTGGGGCGACAGCATCCACGGCGGCAGCGGCACCGCGGCCACGCTGGCGCGCCTGCGTGCCGACGACCTGCGCGCCTTCCACGCCACGCACTGGCGGCCCGACCGCGTGGTGCTGGTCCTGGCCGGCGACGTGGACGCCGCGGCGGCGCGTGCGCTGGCGCAGCAGGCCTTCGGCGACTGGGCGCGGCCCGACGCCGCCCCGCCGGCCGCACGCGGCGCCGCCGCCGCGCCGGCCGTGCCGCCCGTGGTGTGGGTGGACATGCGGGGCAGCGGCCAGAGCGCGGTCACCGTCAGCGCCCCGGCCGAGCCGCTGGGCCATGCCGACGAGGTGGTGGGCGACGTGGCGCAGACCCTGCTCGGCGGCGGCTACTCGGCGCGGCTGAACCAGGCCATCCGCATCGAGCGCGGCCTGAGCTACGGGGCCTTCGGCGGCAGCGAGGCCCACCCGGCCGGCGGCCGCTGGACCGGCCAGGCACAGACCCGCCACGCCAGTGCCGCCGAGGTGGCGGCGCTGATGCGCGAGGCGGTGGCGCGCCTGGTGCGCGAGCCGGCGCCGGCAGCCGAGCTGGCCGCGCGCCAGGCCAGCCTGGTGGGCGGCTTCGCGCGCCGGCTCGAGACCACCGCCGGCCTGGCCGCGCTGGTGGCCGGCGAGGTGGCCGCGGGGCGCGACCCGGCGGCGCTGGCCGCGCGCATCGATGCCGTGCGCGCCGTCACGCCGGCGCAGGTGCAGGCCTACGCGGCGCGCTGGTGGCCGCCCGAGACGCTGCGCGTGGTCATCGCCGGCGACTGGGCCGCCGCCGGCGACAGCGTCAAGGCGTTGGGCGCGGCCGATGCGGTGCTGCGTGTGCCGGCCGCGGCGCTGGACCTGGACCGGCCCGCCTTGCGCGCGGCGGGCGCACCGGGCGCACGCTGACCCGGCCCGGCGCCGGCGGCGGCCTCGGCGCGATTCAGCCCGCTGCGCGCCGCACCTGCGGCACCAGCGCCTGCACCGCCGCGGCGCACAGCGTGCAGCCCAGCATCAGCGCCAGCAGGCCGGCGGCGCCGTCGTGCGGCACCCAGCCGGCCAGGTAGCCGCCCACCGCGCCGGTGAGCTGCTGGGTCAGCCCGGCGCCGGCCGCCGCCGCGCCGGCCAGGGCCGGCAGCGTGCCCACGGTGCCGGCCAGCGTGGGCGGCATCAGCAGGCCGTGGCCCACGCCCAGGATCACCAGCGGCGCGGCCAGCGCCACCGGCCCGCCCACGCCGGCCAGCGCCAGCGCCAGGCCCAGGGCGATGCCGGCCAGCGACAGCGCCTGGCCCCAGCGCATCAGCCGCCGGTCGCCGGCGCCGCGGGCCCAGCGCGTGGCCATGGCGTTGCCCACGATGTAGGCCAGCGGGATGGCCATGATCACCCAGCCCATCTGTGCCGGCCCCACGCCCATGCGCGCCAGCACCTGCGGCGCGCCGCCCAGGAAGGCGTAGAAGGTGGCCGTGGTCAGGCCCAGGATGCCCACGAAGCGCAGGTAGGCCGGCTCGCGCAGCAGCCGCGCGTAGGCCGCGGCCAGGCCGGCGGCACCGCGACCCGGCCCGTTGGCTGCCGCCGCCGGCCGTCCGGGCGGCAGCAGCCGCCAGGTGGCCAGCGCCAGCACGCCGGCCAGCAGCGCCACGCCCCAGAAGTTGGCCGCCCAGCCCAGGCGCTCGTGCAGCTGCCCGCCCAGCAGCGTGGCCCCGGGCGGGCACAGGCCCATGACCATGCCGATGAAGCCCATCACGCGGGTGCGCTCCGCACCCTGGAACAGGTCCTGCACCAGCGCGCGGGCCACCACCATGCCGGCCGCCGCGCCGGCGCCCTGCAGCACGCGCGCGGCCACCAGCGCCGGCAGGCCGGGCGCCAGCGCCGCGGCCACCGAGCCCGCGGCGGCCAGCGCCAGACCGGCCAGCAGCACCGGCCGCCGGCCCAGGCGGTCCGACAGCGGGCCGTGCACCAGCTGCATGGCGCCGAAGGCCACCAGGTAGCCGCTGAAGCTCAGCTGCACCGCCGCCGGCGTGGCCCCGAAGAGCGTGCCCCAGTCGGGCATCGAGGGCAGGCAGATCATCATCGCCACCAGGCCGAAGCCGATCTGCGCGATCAGCGTGGCCACCAGCAGGCGCGACGGTGCGGCCGGTGCCGCCTTCGAGTCTGGCGCGGCCTGCGGTGCCGCCGGTGGGCCCGTCACGCGGCGGTCGCCTGGCGCACCGCGTGCGCCCAGCGGGCCATGCGTGCAGCGGCCTCGTCGCGCGACATGCGCGGCTCGAAGCGGCGCTCGGCGCGCCACAGCGCGGCCAGCTCGTCGCGCCCGGCGTACACGCCCACGGCCAGCCCGGCCAGGAAGGCCGCGCCCAGGGCCGTGGTCTCCACCACCTGCGGCCGCACCACGGGCACGCCCAGCAGGTCGGCCTGGAACTGCATCAGGTCGTCGTTGACGCTGGCGCCGCCGTCCACGCGCAGCTCGGTCAGCGCCGGTGCGCCCATGGCCCGCGCATCGGCCTGCATGGCGTCCAGCAGCGCCGCGCTCTGGTAGGCGATGCTCTCCACGGCGGCGCGCGCGATGTGCGCCACGGTGCTGCCGCGCGTCAGGCCGGTGATGGTGCCGCGGGCGTCGGCGTTCCAGTAGGGCGCGCCCAGACCGGTGAAGGCCGGCACCAGCATCACGCCGCCGCTGTCGGGCACGCTGGCGGCCAGGGCCTGCACCTCGGCGCTGCTGGAGATGGCCTTCAGGCCGTCGCGCAGCCACTGCACCACGGCGCCGGCCACGAACACGCTGCCTTCCAGCGCGAACTCCGGCGTGGCCGTGGTCTGCGCCGCGCTGGTGGTGACCAGGCCATGGGCCGAGGGCCGGAAGCGGCCACCCGCATGCATCAGCAGGAAGCAGCCGGTGCCGTAGGTGTTCTTCGCCAGCCCGGGCGTGAAGCAGCCCTGGCCGAAGAGCGCGCTCTGCTGGTCGCCGGCCACGCCGGCGATCGGGATCGGCGCGCCGAACAGCGCCGCGTCGGTCTCGCCGACCACGTGCGCCGAGGGGAACACCTGCGGCAGCACGCTGTCGGGGATGTGCAGCAGCTTCAGCAGCTCGTGGTCCCAGACGTTGTGGCGCACGTCGAACAGCATGGTGCGCGAGGCGTTGCTCACGTCGGTGGCGTGCACGCGGCCGCCGGTGAGCTTCCACAGCAGCCAGCTGTCGATGGTGCCGAAGGCCAGGTAGCCGCCGGCGGCCTCCAGGCGCGCGCCGGGCACGGCGTCGAGCAGCCAGCGCAGCTTGGTGCCGGAGAAGTAGGGGTCGATGACCAGGCCGGTGTCGGCGCGCACGAGGTCCTGCGCACCGTCCTGCGCACGCAGCCGGGCGCAGAAGGGCTCGGTGCGGCGGTCCTGCCAGACGATGGCGCGGTGCACCGGGCGGCCGCTCTGGCGGCCCCAGAGCACGGTGGTCTCGCGCTGGTTGGTGATGCCGATGGCGGCGATGTCCGCCGCCTGCAGGCCGCTGGCGGCCAGCGCCTCGCGCGCGACCGCCAGCTGCGTGTCCCAGATCTCCTCGGCGTCGTGCTCCACCCAGCCGGGCTGCGGGAAGTGCTGCGTGAACTCGCGCTGCGCGCGGGCCACGATGCGCCCGCTGCGGTGGAACACGATGGCGCGCGAGCTGGACGTGCCCTGGTCGAGGGCGAGCAGATGCTCCTTCGGCATGGCGGCGGGTCTCCGGTTCTTGTGCCGCCGACTCTAACGCCGGCCGCCCGCGGAGCCCGCGCCCGCCGGCCCGGGGCGCGCCGCCCCGGGCCGGCCGTGCCGCGTCAGAAGTTGTGGCGGATGCCGATGTCCCAGCCGGTCTTCTCGCGGCCGGCGGCCACCGGGTCCACGTTCACCAGGTCGGCATAGACCGTGGTGCGCTTGGACAGCGGGTGGTGGTAGCCGACACCGATCTGCCGGTAGGGGTCGGCCGCCCCCTCGTTGTCGCGCTCGCCGATGCTGGCCCGCAGCTCGCCGACGCCGATCTTGGCCGTCATCGCCAGCAGCCAGGCGTCCACGTCGCGGTCGTTGCGGTCGGTGCCGGTGCCGTAGAGGCCCGAGACGCCGATGCTGCCGAAGCGGTAGCGCGCCATCACGGTGGTGAAGCGGGCATCGCCCTGTCCCGGGTCGTCCAGGCCCAGCGCCACGTACAGCGGGCCGGCGCCGTAGCTCAGCGCGACGTTGGTGGGCCGGCTGTCCAGGCCGTCGCCCTCGGCGATCTGCGCACCAACGCCGAAGGCGCCGAACTGCGCGCGCCAGGTGGCAGTGTTGCTGTAGCGGCTGCTGCCGATGTTGCCGTCGTAGATGTTGCCGTTGCCGGCCACGGTGTCGCCGGCCCAGGGGTCGGCGGCCTCCTGCACCATCTTCACCGCGGGGTTGTCGTCGCGGCCGAAGGTCACGGTGCCGAAGCTGCCGGCCAGGCCCACCACCGAGCGGCCGCCCAGAAGGGGTTGCCGGCGGCGCCGGTGTCGGCGTCGAAGCGGTGCTCCAGGCCGAACACCGCGCGCAGGCCGCCGCCCAGGTCCTCGCTGCCGCGCACGCCGAAGCGGCTGCCCGAGCCGTTGCGCAGCTCGATGTTGTCGGCGGCATCGGCGCGCTGGGCGATGGACAGGTCGAGCCGGCCGTACAGCGTGACCTGCTGCGCCGCGGCGGGCGCCGTCAGCGTGGCGGACAGGCAGGCGGCCAGCGCCAGGGCGGCGCCGGACAGGGGGGTGCGGATGGGGGTCATGGGTGTCCTTTGAACGGGGATGACGGATGGGCGGAGCGGCGGGCATGCCCACCGCGGCTGTGCGCATGTTGCAAAGGCTTGCGGTCGTGGTGATGACGCCCCGAAAAGTCCTGCCGCGCCCGCCGGCCTGTCATCGCCCTGTCGCAATGCGGCTGTCCGCCCGGCCCGCCATCCCGCGTTCGGCGCGCGGCGTTCACCCGCCGCGCGGGTGCTTTCCGCTAGCCTGCGGGCATGGAGCTGAGCCTGATCGCCATCGGCCCGCTGTCGGGCCACGCCGTGCTGATGCTGGTGTTTGCGCTGGCGGTGTTCGCCACCTTCGCGCTCGACCGCTTCCAGATCGGCTCGGTGTGCCTGGCGGTGCTGATCCTGCTGCCCACGCTGTTCTTCCTGTTCCCGCACCCGGACGTGGAGCCCTACCGCTTCTTCGGCGGCTTCGGGCACCCGGCGCTGGTGGCCATCTGCGCGCTGATGATCCTGGGCCACGCGCTGGTGCTCACCGGTGCGCTGGAGCCGGCGGCGCGCCGGCTGTCGGTGCTGGTGGAGCGCGCGCCGCGGCTGGCCATGCTGGGCGTGCTGCTGCTGGCCGCGGGCATCAGCGGGGTGATGAACGACACCCCGGTGGTGGTGCTGCTGATGCCGCTGCTGATCGCGGCGCTCCGGCGCGCCGGGCGCGGGCCGGGCTTCATGCTGATGCCGATGAACTTCGCCGTGCTCATCGGCGGCATGGCCACCACCATCGGCACCTCCACCAACCTCATCGTGGTGGCGCTGGCGGCCTCGCTGGGCGCGCACGCCTTCGGCGTCTTCGAGTTCTTCCCGCTGGTGGCCACGGCGGCGCTGCCGGCGCTGCTGTACCTGTGGCTGGTGGCACCCTGGCTGCTGCGCGGCGTGGGCCAGGCGCCGGCGGCCGAGGCGCAGCCGGTGTTCGAGGCCGAGCTGCGCGTGACCGCCGGCAGCTGGCTGGACGGCGCCCAGGTGCGCGAGCTGCTGCGGCGCACGCGCAACCGGCTGCCGCTGCGGCGCATCCGCCGCGCCGGCGGGGTGCTGCTGACGCAGCTGCCCACCGCGGTGCTGCGCGCCGGCGACACCCTGGTGGTGCAGGACACCGCCGAGCGCCTGAAGGAGTACGAGGCACGCCTGGGGGCCCGCCTGCACGCGGTGGACCACGAGAAGCCCGCCGATGCCGAGCACGCCGTGGTGGCGGCGCAGCTGGTGGTGACGCCGGAGTCGCCGCTGGTCGGGCGCACCGCGCGCGGCCAGCGCCTGGCCGACAGCTACGGCCTGATCCTGATCGGCCTGCGCAAGGCCGGCGGCGAGCCCTCCACGCGCGAGGAGCTGCCCGACCAGCGCCTGGCCGCCGGCGACGTGCTGCTGCTGCAGGGGCCGGCCGAAGCCCTGCAGGCGCTGCAGCGCGACGGCCTGGGCCTGCTGCTCGACGAGCGGCTGGCGCTGCCGCGGCGGCGCAAGTCGCTGCTGGCGCTGGGCACGCTGGCCGGCGTGGTGGGCAGCGCCAGCCTGGGCGGCGTGCCGATCGCGCTGTCGGCCCTGGTGGGCGTGCTCGTGCTGCTGGGCACGCGCACCGTGGCCTGGAAGGAGGTGGGCAGCGCGCTGTCGGTGAACGTGGTGCTCATCGTCGCGGCCAGCCTGGCCCTGGGCGACGCGCTCACCGTCACCGGCGCCACCGCCTTCCTGGCCGGCGCCTTCGTGCAGGCGGTGCAGGGCTGGCCGGCGCTGGCGGTGCTGGCCGCGCTGATGGGCGCGGTGGGCGCGCTCACCAACTTCGTCAGCAACAACGCCGCGGCGGCCATCGGCACGCCGCTGGCGGTGGAGGTGGCGCGCCTGCTGGGCCTGCCGCCCGAGCCCTACGTGCTGGCCGTGCTGTTCGGCTGCAACCTCTGCTACGTCACGCCCATGGCCTACCAGACCAACCTGCTGGTGATGAACGCGGCGGGCTACAGCTTCCGCGACTTCGTGCGCGTGGGCGGCCCGCTGTTCCTCATCATGTGGGCCGGCCTGAGCTGGCTGCTGGCCGGCCGCTACGGCCTGCTGTGACGCCGCCGGCCGCGGCGGCGGCGCCCGGTCAGAACCGGTGGCGAATGCCCACCGCGACGGTGTTGCCGGCGCTCAGGCCCTCGAGCTTGTCGTTCATGTAGACGGCGTAGACGTCGGTGCGCCGGGACAGGAAGTAGTCGTAGCCGAGCGTGAAAGTGGTGCGCGCGGCGCCCGCGTCGGGGCTCAGGCGGCCCCATTGCGCCAGCAGGCTGCCGAGGCCGAACTTCACGCTGGTGCCCAGGCCGGTGATGTCCCAGCCGTTGCCGGTGGCCGCGTTGTCGCCGCTGCCGAACTGGGCGAACAGCTTCACGTCGCCCAGCGTGTAGGCACCGCCCAGCTGCCAGGCCTTGGTGTTGTCGGTGGTGCTGCCCTTGGCCACCGACTGCCAGGCCAGGCCCATGGACAGCGGGCCGCCGAAGTACAGCGCGCTGAAGCCCAGGTTCTTGCCCCCATTGGCCTCGCCGAGGGCGCCGTGCGCGGTGGCGCTGAAGCCGCCGAAGCCGGGGCTGGTGTACTTGATGGAGTCGTTCCAGCCGGTGTCGCCGGTGACCGTGCCACTGGTGAAGGTGTGGCGGATGGACGGCGAGAAACCGAAGCTGTCGCCGAAGGCGTTGAACAGCAGCGTGTTCACGAACAGCGAGGTGGTGTTGCGGCCGAGGTTCAGCGAACCCAGGCCCTTGCTGGACAGGCCCACCCAGCTGCTGCGCGACCAGAAGGTGTCGCCGTTGAAGCGGCCGGAGGCGCCGGTGTCGTTGCGCATGAAGCCTTCCATCGCGAACGAGGCCACCAGGCCGCCGCCCAGGTCCTCGCTGCCCTTCAGGCCGAAGTAGCTGGTGGACATGTTGCCGCTGACCACGCCGCCGGTGGCGTCGGCGCCGGGGTTCTGGAAGCGGCCGGCGGACAGGTCGATCAGGCCGTAGAGCGACAGGCTGGTCTGTGCCGAGGCGGACGCGGCCGCGGCCAGGCACGCACCGGCAACGAGCGCCATGCGGGCGGCGTGTGCGGTACCGGGCAGGGAATGCACTTTCATGGGGACTCCGGGGGTTGCGGCCGGTGGATTCCGGCTTCTCCCCCGGGGGCTCAGCAACCCCCGTGCCCAAGGGGTCTTTCGCCCGCGCTCAGGGCGCCGGGGCGTCGCTGTGCAGCTTGACCACCAGCACCGGACGGTCGGCGATCTTGGTCAGGTGCGCCATCACGCTGCCCAGCACCAGGCGCGCCAGCGGCCCGCGCCCGTGCGAGCCGACGACGATCATCGCGCAGTCGTGCTCGTGCGAGGCCTGGTTGGCGGCCTCGGCCGGGTCGGCACCCACCGTCACCAGGGTGCGCGAGGGCACGCCCGCGGCCTGTGCCAGCCCCTGCGCGGTGGCAAAGGCGCGGCCGGCCTGCTCGCGGCCCAGGCGCTCGTGGTCGGCGGTGGGGTCGAACATGGCCACGTCCACCTCCGCCATCATCGGCGGCGCCGGCGGAATGGCGGCCAGGAACAGAACCTCGCTGCCCAGGGCCCGGGCCAGCCGCACCGCCTCGGCGGCGGTGGCCTGGCCCAGCGGGGAGTCGTCCACCAGGGCGAGCAGGCGGGGGTAGGCGGGCATCGCGGTTCCGGGCATGGCACTTCCTCGGTGACGTTGAATGCCGCCAAATGTACCCAGCCCCGGGGGCACGGGGATCCTCCCGGACCCGGGGGCGAGTGCCCGCCTTACGATGGTCCGATGGCGGCACACGGGGCGGACGACGAGGTGCGGATGGCGGCGCTGCTGGCCGGCGAGCCCGGCCTGCGCGACGCCCTGCTGGCCGCGCTGCAGCAGGACACCGAGCCCGCGGCGCGCGCCGTGACCGCCACCCTGCTGGTGCTGCACACGCTGGTGGACTTTGCCGATTTCCGCGGCCTGGATGCGGCCTGGGCCGCCTTCGACGCATCGCCGCCCGCCGGCACGCGCGCCGACGCCGCCCGCCTGGGCCGGCCCATGCTGGACCACCGCCAGCGGCTGGACGACCCGGCCCTGGGCCCGGTGCGCGACCGCCTGCTGCAGGCCGTGGCCCAGGGCCATGCGCTGCCGCCAGACGAACGCATGCTGCTGGCCAAGGTGCTGGTGGACTTCCACGAGATCGCCGGCAACGACCCGGCGCCGGTGGAGCAGCTGCTGGCGCGCATGCAGGACGTGCTGCCGCACGCCCACTGGCGCTGGCAGGCGGCGTGGTGGCGCATCCGTGCCGAGTTCGCCGCCTTCCGCGGCCGCCCCGACGCCGCCGACGAGGCCCAGCGCGCGCTGCAGCGCTTGGCCGCGGCCCATGGCGATGCCGAGCTGACGATGGCGCAGGCGGCCGAGGCCATGCGCCTGGCCCTGCACCAGGACGACCTGGCGCGCGCCGAGCGTTCGTCGCGCACCATCGAGCAGTGCCGCCCCCACGTGCGCCCCGCCCTGCTGCCGCACGGCCTGCGCCTGCAGGCGGCGCTGATGCTGCGGCGTGGCGAGTTCCAGGCGGCGCTGGCCCACACCCGGCTGATCCTGGATCTGTGCGAGGCCCACGCCGTGCCCGAGCGCGACCGTGCCGGCTACGTCGAGCAGCGGGCCCACGCGCTGACCGGCCTGCGCCGGCACGGCGAGGCGGTGGCGCTGCTGGCGTCGCTGCGGGCCACGCAGTCCGGCGGCCAGGCGGCGGTGCTGGAGGCCATCGTCGCCATGGCGCAGGCGGTGCAGGCGCTGGACACCGGCGAGGCCGACGCCGAGGCCCGCGCGCTGCAGGCGGTGCGTGCCGCCGCCGCCGCCGGCCTGCACCGTTTCCTGCTGAGCTTCCCGGCCTGGGCGGCGCGCGTGGCCGCCATCGCGCTGGACGCCGGCGTGGAGACGGAGTTCCTCACCCGCGCCATCCGCGAGCGCCGCCTGCCGCCCCCGGAGCCGATGCGCGTGCACTGGCCCTGGCCGCTGCAGGTGCGTGTGCTGGGCACCCTGGCCGTGCAGCGCGACGGCCTGCCGCTGGGCGGCGCCGGCGGCAAGGCGCAGAAGAAGCCGCTGGAACTGCTGGCGCTGCTGGCCGCGCACCCGGGCGGGCTGGATGCCGACACCCTGATCGATGCGCTCTGGCCCTCGCTGGAGGCCGAGGCGCCGCGCGCGTCGCTGGAGATGGCCATCTCGCGCCTGCGCCGGTGGCTGGGCTGGCCGGACGCGGTGCGCGTGGCCGATGGCCGCGTGGCGCTGGATGCGCAGCGCGTGTGGACCGACGTGGCCGCCTTCGAGGCCGCCGCTGCGGCCGGCGACGCCGAGGCCGCGCTGGCGCTGTGCCGCGGGCCGCTGCTGCAGGGCGAGCGCCTGTCCGGCGTGGCCGCGGCCGCACGGGAGCGGCTGGCGGCGCAGCTGGCGGCGGTGGCGCTGCAGCAGGTGGCGGCCTGGCGCGCTGCCGGGCGCCACGCCGAGGCGCTGGCGCTGCTGGGCCGCGCCATGGCGGCCGCCCCCGGGCACCCGCTGCTGCAGGCGGCGGTGCCGGCGTGATGCCCCTTACGCGCTGCCGCCCCGGCGGCGGCGTGTCACCCAGCCGATGGCGCCCAGGCCGGCCAGCATCAGCGCGTAGGCGCCGGGCTCCGGCACCGGCGCCGTGTAGTGGTAGGTCATGCTCACGGTGGCATCGGCATCCCAGTACAGCGCCGTGATGCCGGCACCGCCGCCGAAGCCGAAGCCGCCGCCGTCCAGGCTCTGGAAATACAGCGTGTAGTAGGTCAGCGCCGGGTCCTTGCCGGCACCGTCGAAGTGCACCGACAGCATCGTCGGGTCGGTGATGTCCACGCTGGTGGCGCCCTGGCCGTAGGACACGGCCGACAGCGTCTGACCGGCCTCGGGCGCCAGGCCGGTGAAGGTGCCGGCGTCCATGCGGATCGTGGCCAGCACCGGGAACTGGTAGGGGTTGTAGCTGTCGGCGCGCAGCACGAACTGCCCGTCGGCGCGTGCGTTGCAGCCGCCCGGCGCCGCCGAGGGCGCGCGCGTGCAGTCGAAGGCGATGCTGCGCCAGCCCGACAGCGCGATGCTCACCGACTCCAGCGTGCCCAGGCTGCTGTCGAACAGCGGGATGAAGCCGCCGTACAGCGCCGTGTTGGTGAAGGTGTCGCCGTTGCCGTAGCCGGCATCGCCGCCCGCCCCCTTGAAGGTGGCGGTGTGGGTGACCGAGGCGGCGCCGGCGGCGGCGCTGGCCAGCCCGGCCAGGGCCGCCAGGACGACGGCGCGCGGGACGTTGCGGGGCATCGGGTGTCTCCGGGGGTTGCTGCACACGCCCCCACTCTGGCGGTGCACCCGCCCCCGCCGACCAACCGATGACCCACGGCCCGCCCCTCGAACTTGGGGGTCGGGCCTGTCGGGTCAGCCCGCCAGCGCCTCGTCCAGCACCTCCACCCAGTGCCGCACCGGCGTACGGCTGGCATCGCCCAGGTGCTGGATGCAGCCCACGTTGGCCGAGACGATGGTCTCGCCCGGCTCGGCCGCCAGCGCGGCGAGCTTGCGGTCGCGCAGCTGCTTCGACAGCTCCGGCTGCAGCACGCTGTAGGTGCCGGCGCTGCCGCAGCACAGGTGGCTGTCGGTGGCCGCCAGGCGCACCGTGAAGCCCAGCTCGCGCAGGCCGGCCTCCACGCCGCCGCGCAGCTGCTGGCCGTGCTGCAGCGTGCACGGCGGGTGGAACACCAGCGAGGTCGACGGCTGGAAACCCTGGCCCAGGCGCGACTTCAGCGGCGGCAGCAGGCCGGGCAGCAGCTCCGACAGGTCCTTCGTCAGCGCCGAGATGCGCGCGGCCTTGTCGGCATAGGCCGGGTCGCCTGCCAGCGCGTGGCCGTAGTCCTTGACCGTGGCGCCGCAGCCGCTGGCGTTCATCACGATGGCCTCCACCTGGCCGTCGCTGGTGAGCCCGTCCACCAGCGGCCACCAGGCGTCGATGTTGCGCCGCATGTCGGCCAGGCCGCCGGCGTGGTCGCCCAGGTGCTCGCGGATGGCGCCGCAGCAGCCGGCACCGTCGGCCACCAGGGTCTGGATGCCGGCGGCGTCGAGCACGCGCGCGGTGGCGCTGTTGATGTTGGGCATCATCGCCGGCTGCACGCAGCCCAACAGCATCAGCACCTTGCGCGGGTGCGTGCGCTGCGGCCACAGCGCCGCGCGCGCGCCGGGCGCCGCCGGCACCTTCTTCTGCAGCGCGGCCGGCAGCAGCGGGCGTGCCAGCCGGCCGAGCGCCATCGCCGGGCCGAACAGCGGCGAGGTCAGGCCCTCCTTGAGCAGCCAGCGCACGGCGCGCTCGCCGCGCGGGCGCTCGACGCGGTCTTCCACGATCTGCCGACCGATGTCGACCAGATGCCCGTACTGCACGCCGCTCGGGCAGGTGGTCTCGCAGTTGCGGCAGGTCAGGCAGCGGTCCAGGTGCTGCTGCGTGCTGCGCGTGACGGGGGCGCCTTCGAGCACCTGCTTCATCAGGTAGATGCGGCCGCGCGGGCCGTCGAGCTCGTCGCCCAGCAGCTGGTAGGTGGGGCAGGTGGCGGTGCAGAAGCCGCAGTGCACGCACTTGCGCAGGATGGCCTCGGCGGCCTCGCCGTCGGGCGTGCCCTTGAACTCGGGCGCGAGCGATGTCTGCATGGGGCCTTGAAGTCAGAGGTCGGGGTACAGCCGCCCGGGGTTGAGGATGCCGGCCGGGTCGAAGGCGGCCTTGAGCTCGCGGTGGATGCGGTCCAGCGGCGGCTTCAGCGGCGCGAAGACGCCGGCGCCCTTGTCCAGGCTGCGGAACAGCGTCGCGTGGCCTCCTGCCGCCGCAGCCGCGTCGCGCACGGTGGCCGCGGGCGCCGACGTGCACAGCCAGCGCTGGCCGCCGCCCCATTCCACCAGCTGCTCGCCCGACAGCTTCAGCGGCGGCGCGGTCTGCGGCACCGACAGCCGCCACAGGCTGGCGCCGCCGTCCACCGCCTTGCGCGCGCCGACGAAGAACTCGTCGCTCTGGTCGCGCAGGCCGTCCCAGAAGGCCGAGGCCATCGGCACCTCGACGACCTCGCCGCCGAGCGTGGCCTGCGCCGCCTGCACGGCTGCCGCCGCACCGGCCAGGCGCAGCACCAGCGTGCCTTCCCACCAGGCGCTGGCGTGCAGCGGCAGCGGCTGGCCGCCCCAGGTGTTGAGCTGGTGCAGCGCGGTCGCTTCGTCCATCTCGAAGCGCAGCGTGGCCGTGGCGGGTGCCACCGGCAGCACCTTCAGCGAGACCTCGCACAGCACGCCCAGCAGGCCCATCGAGCCCGCGAGCAGCCGCGACACGTCGTAGCCGGCCACGTTCTTCATCACCTGGCCGCCGAAGCTCAGCAGCTCGGCGCGGCCGTTCAGCAGCGTGGCGCCGAGCACGTAGTCGCGCACGCCACCCACCGCCGCGCGCGCCGGGCCGGCCAGGCCCGCCACCACCATGCCGCCGACGGTGGACGCGGCGCCGAAGCGCGGTGGCTCGAAGGGCAGGCACTGGCCCCGCTCGGCCAGCGTGGCTTCCAGCGTGGCCAGCGGCGTGCCGGCGCGCACGGTCACCACCAGTTCGGTCGGCTCGTAGCTGCTGATGCCGGCCAGCGCCGACGTGTGCAGCGGCGTGCCGACGGGCGCCTCGCCGTACCAGGCCTTGGTGTTGCCGCCGCGGATGTCCAGCGGCGTCTTGTCGGCGCGGGCGGCGCGGATGCGCTCGGTGAGTTCGGCGAGTGCGCTGTCCAGGGTCGTGGCGGTCATGCTCAGAAACGCTCCAGCTCCGGGAAGGGCAGCAGCCCCTTCTTCACGTGCATCTTTCCGTACTCGGCGCAGCGCTGCAGCGTCGGGATCACCTTGCCCGGGTTCAGCGTGCCGGCGGCGTCGAAGGCGCGCTTCACCGCGAACATCTGCTCGCGCTCTTCGGGGCTGAACTGCACGCACATGCTGCTGAGCTTCTCGACGCCGACGCCGTGCTCGCCGGTGACGGTGCCGCCCATCGCGACGCTGGTCTCCAGGATGTCGGCGCCGAAGAGCTCGCAGCGGTGCATCTGGTCGGGGTCGTTGGCGTCGAACAGGATCAGCGGGTGCAGGTTGCCGTCGCCGGCGTGGAACACGTTGGCGCAGCGCAGGCCGTAGGTCTTCTCCATGGCCTGGATGGCGAGCAGGATGTCGGCCAGGCGCTTGCGCGGGATGGTCGAGTCCATGCACATGTAGTCGGGGCTGATGCGGCCGCTGGCGGGGAAGGCGTTCTTGCGCCCGCTCCAGAACTTCAGCCGCTGCGCCTCGTCCTTGCTGACCTCCAGCCGCGTTGCGCCGCAGCCGGTGAGCACGTCCAGCATGCGCTGGATCTCCTCGGCCACCTCCTCGGACGTGCCGTCGCTCTCGCACAGCAGGATGGCCTCGGCCGTGAGGTCGTAGCCGGCGTGCACGAAGTCCTCCACCGCCGCCGTCATGGGCTTGTCCATCATCTCCAGCCCGGCCGGGATGATGCCCGCGGCGATGATGGCCGCCACCGCGTCGCCGGCGCGGCCGATGTCGTCGAAGCTGGCCATGATGCAGCGCGCCATCTTCGGCCTGGGCACCAGCCTGACCGTGACCTCGGTGGTCACGGCGAGCATGCCCTCGCTGCCCACCACCACGCTCAGCAGGTCCAGGCCCGGGGCGTCCAGCGCCGCGCCGCCGAACTCCACCGGCTCGCCCTCCACCGTGAAGCCGCGCACGCGCAGCACGTTGTGCAGCGTCAGCCCGTACTTCAGGCAGTGCACGCCGCCGGAGTTCTCGGCCACGTTGCCGCCGATGGTGCAGGCGATCTGGCTGGAGGGGTCGGGCGCGTAGTACAGCCCGTGCGGCGCGGCCGCCTCGCTGATGGCCAGGTTGCGCACCCCGCACTGCACGGTGGCGGTGCGGGCCAGCGGGTCCACCTGCACGATCTTGTTGAACTTGGCCAGGCTGAGCGTGACGCCCAGCGCGTGCGGCAGCGCCCCGCCCGACAGCCCGGTGCCCGCGCCGCGGGCCACCACCGGCAGGCCCAGCGCGTGGCAGGCCTTCAGCACCGCGGCCACCTGGGCCTCGGTCTCGGGCAGCGCCACCACCAGCGGCCGCTCGCGGTAGGCCGTCAGGCCGTCGCACTCGTAGGGCGTGGTGTCCTCGGGCTGCCAGAGCAGCGCGTGCGGCGGCAGCACCGCCGAAAGCGCCGCCACCGCCTGGCGCTGGCGCTGGGCACGGTCGGCAGGGTCGGCGCCGACGCGGCCGACGGGGTCGGGGGCGTTCATGGGCGGGAACTGTAGCGGGTTGCCGGTGGGGGTTTGGCGCCAGGGGTGGCGGTGAGCTTGAACCGCGAAAGGGGGAATCCCGGCTGCAGGGGGCGGGGCCGCCCGTGAAATCCGATCCGCTCCAGGCGGCGGCCTGGGCTGCCGCCGTGGCCGCTGCCCTTGCCTGCGTCGGCGGCCGCGCCGATATTTCCACCAGGTGGCGGCACGGTGCGCGCGGGCCGCCGCCCTGCCATGGCGCACCCTTCGCGTGCCCCTGCCTCCCGCTCCCGTGCCCGCCACCTCCGCCACCCCGCCGCCGAACGGCCCGCCCCCCGCCGGCGACAGCCCGGTGGCACAGCGCCTGCGTGCGCTGATGGCGGCGGCCGACGCCGCCGAGGATGCCGGGCAGCTGGCGGAGATGGAGACCCTGGCCCGCGAGGGCCTGGCCCAGGCCATGGCCGCGGAGGCGGCCGACGCGGTCGTGGACTTCCACGCCATGCTGGCGCGCCGGCGGGCCTATGCCGACGACTGGACCGGCCTGATCCGCGAGACCGAACCCGCGCTGCCCTGGCTGGCGCGCGCGCAGGACCCGGCGGCCTGCGTGCGCCTGGCGGGCATGCTGGCGATCGCCTATGCGTCGTTGCGCCAGATCGACCGCGCCCTCGGCCTGCTCGGGCGCGTGCGCGCGCTGCACGACAAGGGCTGCGGCGAGGCCAGTTTCCTGCTGCAGAACAAGTTCGGCGAACTGCACCTGAACCTGGGCCGTGCCGCGGAGGCCGCCGCCTTCCTGCGCGAGGCGCTGCGCATGCTGCACACCTGCAGCGCCGAACAGCGCACGCCGCACCGGCTCACGATCACCCGCCTGCTGCTGGCCTCGGCGCTGCTGCTCACCGCGGCGCAGGCGCGGGAGGCCGGCGCGCCCGACTGGGACGCGCCGCTCGACGAGGTCATGCAGCACCTGGGCGATGCCGAGGCCACGGTGTCACACGCGCCCATCCTCGCCGTGTCGCTCGACGTGGCCCGCGGCTACGCCCTGGCGCTGCGCGGGCAGCATGACGCCGCGCTGGGTGCACGGCTGGTGGGCCTGTCGGAGGACGAGCTGGGTGCCTTCCTGCCGCCCAGCCTGCCGTGCCTGTTCGACTGGGTGAGCACCCGCGCCGCGGCCGGCGACGTGGCCTTCGGCCGCGGCGTGCTGGCGCGCACCGACCCGCAGCGGGTGCAGCTGCCGTGGCCGCAGCTGCGGCCGCTGTGGTACCGCGCGCTGGGCGACGTGCTGGCCGCCGAGGGCGACCTGCCCGGTGCGGTGCAGGCGATGCGGCAGAGCATCGTGGAGGACCGGCGCAACCGCGACCGCGAGATCGCGATGGTGGTGGACATGGCCGAGCGCGCGGCCCTGGCCGACGAGATCGCGGCCCGCGAACGCGCGGCCCACGAGCGCGCCGAGCGCCTGGCCGACCGCAACGCGACGCTGGCCGCGGAGACGCGGCGCTGGAGCGAAAGCGCGCTGACCGACGCCCTGACCGGGCTGCGCAACCGGCGTTACCTGGAGCAGGCCGTCGCCACGGCGCAGCAGGCCGGTCAGGCCGGCGTCTGGACCGTGGTGATGATCGACATCGACCACTTCAAGTCGGTGAACGACCAGCACTCGCATGCCGTGGGCGACCAGGTGCTGGCCGCGGTGGGCCGGCTGCTGGGCGCGGCGGTGCGCGAAGAGGACATCGCCGCCCGCTGGGGCGGCGAGGAGTTCGTGCTGCTGCTGCGCCACGAGGTGGGGCTGGCGCGCCTGGACGCCATCCGGCAGTCGGTGGAGGCCTTCGACTGGCCCCGCCTGCTGCCCGGCCGCGGGGTGACCATCAGCCTGGGCGCGGCACCGTGGCACAGCGACCAGGACTTCCCCGCCGCGCTGGCCCTGGCCGACCAGCGGCTGTACGCCGCCAAGCAGGGCGGGCGGAACCGGGTGGTGGGGTGAGCTGGGCGTCCGGCCGGCTTGCAGGCCTGTCGTGGTTCGAATGAGGCCCGGCGCTACCGCGGATGGGCGATCGGACCGCGCCGTCTGCAGCGATCAGACAGGGGCCAGGAACACCGTCAGCACCCCCGTGTACCCATACACATGGTGCCGCGCGACCTCCCCGGCGGCGAAGAACCCGGCCAGGGGCACGTCGCCCAGCGCGTGGCGCACGATCTGCAGCTCGGCAGAGGGGCCGCCGAAGTGGGGGCCGCCGCGGCCGGAGCAGCTGACGTACACCGCGCCCAGCATGCGCTGCACCGGGTCGGCCGGTGCGCCGCCGGGCAGGGTCTCGGCCGGCATCGACTCGGCCACCTCGTCGCGGATCTCGCTGCAGATGCGCACCAGGTCGCGCCGCGCGGCGGCCACGTCGCGCTGGCAGAAGGCCAGCCGCATGCCGGGCTCCACGAGGTCGGCCACCGCAAAGGCGCGCCGCCCCGGGTCCAGCCCGATGAGGTGGCGCACGCGGGTGTCGGTGCCGAACTGGCCGCCGCGGCCGATCAGGGTCTGGTCGGCGTCCGACAGGCCCACCAGCGTGGCCCGCAGGCGCGGCAGCGCGGCGCGCGGGTTGTCGAGGTCGGCAATGCCCAGGTCGGCCAGCAGCAGCGGCAGCGCGGGCTGGCCGTCGAGCTCCAGCACCACCTGACGCTCGGCGGCGGTGACGCTGCGCACCGGCCCCACCGGCTGGCTGCCCTGGGTGACGCGCGACAGCAGCGGCACCTCGGCGCCGAAGGCCACGCCCGACAGCCCGCCCTGCCACACGCCATTGGCCAGCGTGAGCGTGCGCCCGCGCGAGGCGGCCAGGCCGCCGAAGAGGTAGCCGCTGTCGGTGCGCTCGCTGAGCTCCTGCAGCAGCTCCGGCAGGTCGGCCGTGGCCGGGTCGGCGTGCACCAGCGCCGCGAACGCCGACCCGGTGGGCACCAGCGGCCGCGCGCCGGAGAACACCTGGTAGGTCTCCCGCGGCAGGCTGGAGAGCATGAGCACCAGCGCCGGCTCGTCGAAGTACTCCACCCCGCAGGCGGCCACGCCCACGCCCACGCAACCCACCCAGTCCACGCCCGGCCAGCGCGCCTGCAGCGCGGCGAGCAGCGCCTCGGCGTGCGCGGCATGGGCGTCGGTGAGGTAGCACCAGCCCAGCGTGGGGGCGGCGTCGGCGGGCTGGGCGTCGATCTGCGCCGCGGCCATGGCCAGCGCCATGCGCCAGTCGGGGTGGGCGGCGTGGCCGCTGCGGAAAGGGGTCATGCGCAGGTCGCGGGCGGTTCGGCGGCGGTTCAGCGCCGGGGGCCCGCCTTGGCCGCCGGCTTGCGGGCCGCGGCCTTGCGGGCGGGTGCCTTCTTCGCCGCGGCCCGGCGCGGCGCGGCAGCGCCCTCGCCCGTGGCCGGGCGGGCGGTGGCTGCCGCGGCGGCCGGCAGGTCCTTCATCGCGTTGGCGGCCAGCTCGCCGAACTGCTGCGTCAGGGCGCCCCACCAGGCCATGGGGTCCACGCCCGGGGCCTTGGGCGTGGGGTCCGACGGCGACTCCGGGGCCGCCGCCGCAGGGGCTGGTGCCGGCGCGGGTTCGGGTGCCGGGGCAGGGGCGGTGGCCGCGGCGGGCTTCATGGTCATGGCCTCGCGCAGGGTGTCCAGCGGCACGTTCATGCCCTGCAGCGTGTGCAGCGTCATGCGCTGCACCTCCAGGGCCTGGATGGTGGCGCCGATCATCTTGGCGTTCTGTTCCAGCCAGAACTGCACGGTGCGCAGGTCGCGGATGCGCTTGTCGATCTCCTCCGGGTCGAGCGACGGCGCGATCCACTGGCCCATGCCTGGCAGCTTGTCGCCGGCGCCCTTGATCAGGCCCTGCAGGAAATCGAAGCCCGGCACGAGGCGGGCGAAGCTGGCGGGGTCGGCCATCGGAGGGCTCCTCGGGGGTCGTGAAGCGGTGGGCGTGTGCGGGCCATTGTGCGTCGGGCCGGTGCCGTTCAGCGCGAGGGCCCCTCGAAGGTGAGCCGCCCGTCCTGCTGCGTGAAGCGCAGGCGGCTCAGCACGTCCATGCCCAGCAGCGGGGCGGTGAGCTCGGGCAGCACGGTCACGCGCAGTCGCTGCACGGAGATGCCGCCCTCGAGCACCAGGTCCACGCGCGCCTCGTAGCCCACGGCGATGCCGCCGGCGGTGGCCGAGCGCACCTCGCGCTCGGGCTCCAGGCCCATCTGCGCGGCCAGGGGCCCGGGCAGCGCGGTGCGCGTGGCGCCGGTGTCCACCAGGAATTCCAGCGTGCGCCCGTTGACGCGGCCAGGCCAGTGGAAATGTCCGTCGGGCTGGCGCTGCAGCACCAGCCCGCGGCCCTCGACGAGCCAGCTGGTCTGCCGGCTGGCCGACAGGAAGGCCTGTACCGCCAGGAACAGCAGCGTGCCCAGCACCAGCCACACGGTGGCGATCTTCAGCCCGCGGGGCAGCTCCTTCATGCGCGCTCCAGGCCGGCCACGGTCTGCGCGATGGCGCCGAACACGCTCTGCCCGTCGCTGCCCTGGACCTCGATGTGTACCGTGTCGCCGAAGGCCATGTAGGGCGTGCTGGCCTGGCCGTGCTCGATGGTCTCGAGCGCACGCTTCTCGGCGATGCAGGCGTAGCCGGCGGCGGCGTCGGCGTTGCTGACCGTGCCGCCGCCGACGATGCTGCCCGCGCGCACGTTGCGCGTGCGCGCCAGGTGGGCCAGCAGCTGGCCGAAGTGGAAGTGCATCTCGGCGGCGTTCAGCCGCCCCACGGGCCGGCCGTTCCAGGCCACGCTCACCGGCAGGTGCAGGCGGCCGCCGGCCCAGGCCTCGCCCAGCTCGTCGGGCGTGACGGCCACCGGCGCCCAGGCGGTGGCGGGCTTGCTCTGCACCAGGCCCAGCAGCTTGTCCAGCTCGGCGGGCACGAGGTGGCGCAGGGTCCAGTCGTTGGCCAGCATGAGCAGGCGCACGCCTTCCAGCGCGGCGTCGGGCGCCACGCCCATGGGCAGGTCGCCGGTGACCACGGCGATCTCGGCCTCGAAGTCGATGCCCGCCTCGGCGCTGGGGAACACGGCGTCCTCGCAGGGGCCGAGGAAGTCGTCGCTGCCGCCCTGGTACATCAGCGGGTCGCTGCGCAGGTTCTGCGGGATCTCGGCACCGCGTGCGTGCCACACGCGCTCGGCGTGCGACAGGTAGGCCGACCCGTCGGCCCACTGGTGGGCGCGTGGCAGCGGGGCCATGCACAGCCGCGGGTCGAAGGCGAAGGCGTGGCGGGCCTTGCCGTGGTTGAGCGTGGCCGACAGGTCCTGCAGCTGGGGGCTGATGAAGTTCCAGTCGTCCAGCAGCTGCTGCATGCGCGTGGCGATGCCGGTGGCGAAGTGCGCCTGCGTCAGGTCGCGCGAGACGACGACGAGCTGGCCGTCGCGCGACCCGTCGCGGTAGGTGGCGAGTTTCATGGTGGCACTATTGTGCGGTGCACGCCCCCACGGACCGCGATACCCCGACCCTGCCCGGGTCCCGGGCGGGCCGTGGCCGCCGCGGGGCGCTGGCGGCGGCGCTGGGGCTGGCGGTGCTGGCGCTGCACGCCCTGGTGCTGCAGGGCCTGGCCGGCCTGGGCGGCGGCCTCGATGACGCCGTCCGCCCCGTGACGGCCGCGCTGCAGGTGCGCAGCGTGGCGCCGCCGGGCGTGCCGGTCGAGCCCGCCGAACGGCCCGGGCCGGCCGCGCCCGAAGCGACGGCGCCTGTGCCGGCGGTGGCGGCGCCGGTCGGCAGGCCCGCCGCCGCCACGGCCACCGTGGCCGACCTGGCGGCCGACGTGGCGGCGGTGCCGCCCGTGCCGCCGCCGGCGGTGGCGCCGCCGCCCGAGCCGGCAGCGTCGGTCGCCACCGGGCCGGTGGCGGCGGCGGTGCCGGTGGCCGACACCGCGGCCTCGGCGGCCGCCAGCCCCGCCAGCGCCCCCGACACCGCCGGTGCCGCGCCGCCCGATGCCGGTGGCGAGGTGCTGCCGCTGTACGCCGCGCAGCTGCCGCCGGCGGCCACGCTGGACTACGTGCTGCGGCGCGGCCTGTTGTCGGGCAGCGGGCGCCTGAGCTGGAGCCCGGCGGCCGACGGCGGCTACGAGGCGCGCCTGGAGGGCGGGGCCTTCGGGCAGACGCTGCTGGCGCAGGTGAGCCGCGGGCAGGTGGGCCCGCACGGGCTGGCGCCGGAGCGTTTCACCGACCGGCGCCGCGGCCGCGGCGAACAGGCGGCCAACTTCCAGCGCGAGGCCGGGCGCATCAGCTTCTCCGGCCCGGGCGTGACCTACCCGCTGCACCCCGGCGCGCAGGACCGCGTGAGCTGGCTGGTGCAGCTGGGGGCCGTGCTGGCCGCCGACCCGGCGCTGCAGCGACCCGGCGCGGCGGTGAAGCTGTTCGTCGCCGGCGCCCGCGGCGACGCCGACGTCTGGACCTTCGTGGTGCAGGGGCGGCAGGCGCTGGCGCTGCCCGGGCGACCGCCCACGGAGGCGCTGCACGTGCTGCGCGCGCCGCGCCGCGCCTTCGACACCCTGGCCGAGGCCTGGCTGGACCCGGCCCGCGGCTTCCTGCCGGTGCGCGTGCGCCTGGCCACGCCCGACAGCGGCGACGAGACCGAGCTGCTGCTGGCCCCGGATTGAACCCCGCGCTTGAAACCGGTGCCCCGGGCCTCAACTGCAGGCCCAAGGAGGTTCCACCCATGCAGATGCTCTACCAGTCCGACAGCTTCGTCGTCGTGCGCATCGACGTGCCGGGCGAAGCGGCCGCCGACACGGCCACCGGCGACACCGTGGCCGTGCGCGGCGGCTACGAGATCGTGGACCGCCACGCGCGGCGCGGCATCTTCATCGAAGGCCCGCTGGCCGAGCGCTTCCGCCAGGGCGTGCAGGCGCTGGTGGACAGCGACCCCACCGAAGAGGCGCTGGACGACTTCATGGGCCGCTGGACGGCGCTCGCGCAGCAGCCGGTGACGATGCATTGACCCCCCGGGGCGCAAGTCCGGGGTCCACACCCGCGGCGCCGGGCCGGCCCCCACCCCAACCCACCCGGCGCGGTTCGCGACGGATCGCACGGTCTGCACGCCCGGCGTGCCGCCGCCGGCTCAAGTCGCCCTGCGCGCGGTCGATCCCCCGCCGATGGAGTGGGGTGGAAGCGTCCTCGGCGCCCTGGGCCCGTTCGGTGGCCCCGCCGGCGCCGTGGCCCTGGCCATGGCGCTGCTGGCCGTGCTCGCCAGCGGCACGGCCTGGGTGCTCTGGCGCCGCCTGCAGCGCGTGTCCGCCCACGCGGCCGACACCGTGCCTGCTGCCGTGCCGGCCGTACCGCCCGCGCCCGCCGCGCCGGCCGCGCCCCGCATGCTGCACGCCGGGCTGGTCCCGCGCGAGCAGCTCGACGAGGCGCTGGCCGCCGCCGAACGCCGCGCGCCGCCGGGGCCGGGCAGCCTGTGCGTGCTGGTGGTGGACATCGACGGCTTCGCCCGCGTGAACGAGGCGCTGGGCCACGACCGCGCCGACCGGGTGCTGCGCACGCTGGCGCAGCGGCTCGACGCGCTCACGCCCGGCAAGCTGGCGTTCAGCCGGCTGGGCGGCGACGAGTTCGTGCTCGCGCTGGAGACGCCGCTGGCCCAGGCCGAGGCGCTGGCGGCGCGCCTGCTGGCCACCATCGGGCGCCCGCTGGACGAGGCCGCCGGCTTCGGCCTGTCGGCCTCGGTGGGCATTGCCGCGTGGCCGCAGCATGGTGCGCGCGAGCGCCTGCTGGCGCAGGCACAGCTGGCCATGCGCAGCGTCAAGCAGACCGGCGGCAATGCCTGGGCGCGGTTCGACCCGCGCATGGCCGATGACCAGCGGGCGCAGGCGGCGCTCGTGCGCGTGCTGCGCGATGCGGTGGCGCGGCGCCAGTTCGAGCTCGTCTACCAGCCCAAGATCGACGCCCGCACGCTGCGCGTGACGGCCGCCGAGGCACTGCTGCGCTGGCACCACCCGCAGCACGGGGTGGTGAGCCCGGCGGTGTTCGTGCCGCTGGCCGAGCGCCACGGGCTGATCGGCGAGATCGGCAACTGGGTCATCGGCGAGGCCTGCCGCCAGGCCGGCGTGTGGCGGCGACAGGGCCTGCGCATGCGGGTGGCCATCAACCTGTCGGCCTACCAGATGCGGCAGGACGACCTGGCCGACCGGCTGGTGGCGGCGCTGGCGGCCAACGGCCTGCAGCCCGGCCGCTTCACGGTGGAGATCACGGAGACGCTGGCGCTGGAGAGCACGCGTGCCACGCAGGTGGCGTTCGAGCGCCTGCGCGAGGCGGGGCTGCACGTGGCCATCGACGACTTCGGCGCCGGCCAGACCTGCCTGGCCTACCTGCGCGACCTGCCGGCGTCGGAGCTGAAGATGGACATCGGCCTGGTGCGCGACATCGCCGTCAGCGAGGACGCGCGCAAGATCGCCGACGCCGTGATCCGGCTGGCGCACGCGCTGGACAAGCGTGTGGTGGCCGAGGGGGTGGAGACCGCCGAGCAGCGCGACCTGCTGGTGGCCATGGGCTGCGACGAGCTGCAGGGCTACCTGTTCGCGCGCCCGATGTCGGCCAACGCGCTCGGCCTGTGGGCCACGGACGGCGGCACCGACGACGCGCGGCATCGCGACTTCGCGCACTCGCTGTTCCAGGACACGCAGACGCCGGCCTGAGGACCGCCGGCGCCGCACCGGGTCCTCCCTACAATCGGGCATGCCTGAAATCGCCCCCTACACGCGCGGCTCGGCCCTGCCGGCGCTGCTGGCCCGGCGCATCGTCATCATCGACGGCGCCATGGGCACGATGATCCAGCGCCATGCGCTGACGGAGGCCGATTTCCGTGGCGAGCGCTTCGCCGGCCATCCGAAGGACCTGAAGGGCAACAACGACCTGCTGGTAATGACGCGGCCCGACGTGATCCGCGGCATCCACGACGCCTACCTGGCCGCCGGCGCCGACATCATCGAGACCAACACCTTCGGCGCCACCTCCATCGCGCAGGAGGACTACGGCCTGGGCCACGTGGCCCGCGAGATGAACCTGGCCGCCGCGCGCCTGGCGCGCGAGGCGGTGGATGCGATGTCCACCCCGGAGGCGCCGCGCTTCGTGGCCGGCGCGCTGGGCCCCACGCCGCGCACCGCCAGCATCAGCCCCGACGTGAACGACCCCGGCGCGCGCAACGTCAGCTTCGACCAGCTGCGCGACACCTACCGCGAGCAGGCACAGGCGCTGCTCGACGGCGGCGTGGACCTGTTCCTGGTGGAGACCATCTTCGACACGCTCAACGCCAAGGCCGCCATCTTCGCGCTCGACGCGCTGATGGCCGACACCGGCGAGCGCCTGCCCGTGATCCTCAGCGGCACCGTCACCGACGCCTCGGGCCGCATCCTCAGCGGGCAGACGGTGGCGGCGTTCTGGCACTCCGTGCGCCACGCGCGCCCGCTGGCCGTGGGCCTGAACTGCGCGCTCGGCGCGGCGCTGATGCGCCCCTACATCGAGGAGCTGGGCAAGGTCGCGGCCGACACCTACATCAGCTGCTACCCCAACGCCGGCCTGCCCAACCCGATGAGCGAGACCGGCTTCGACGAGACGCCGCCGGTCACCGCCGGCCTGATGGCGGAATTCGCCCGCAGCGGCTTCCTCAACATCGCCGGCGGCTGCTGCGGCACCACGCCGGAGCACATCGCCGCCATCCGCGAGCAGGTGTCGGCCTACCGGCCGCGCAGCCGGCGCGACCCGCTGTTCAGCGGCCTGCTGTCGGCCGCCTGAGGCGCCAGGCCGCCTGACGGCCTGGCGCCCCCCTGTTTGCGGGGAGGGGCCACGTTCGTTGCTTGCGGGGCGCGCAGGCGTGCGCACACAGTGGCGCCGGTCCCACCCCGAGGAACGTCCATGCCCTTGTCCATGCCCACGCCCCAGGCCCGCCGCGTGCTCGCGGCCCTTCCCGTGGCGGCCGCGCTGATGGCGGCCCCGTCGGCCGCGCCGGCCGCCGACGTGCTGTACGCCTGCATCGGCAAGACCGCCGGACTGATGCGCCTGGTCGAGGCCGGGGCCAGCTGCCGCAGCGGCGAGACGCTGGTCAGCTGGAACGTGCAGGGCGTGCCGGGGCCCCAGGGCGCCCAGGGGCCGCAGGGGGTGCAGGGCCCGGCCGGCCTGAACGGCGCCCCCGGCCTGGACGGCGCGCCCGGCCCGGCGGGCCCGGCCGGCCCGCGCGGGCCGGCGGGTCCGCAGACGGTCGCCAGCGCCTTGGTCGCCGCCGATGGCGTGACCGTCACCGCGGCCACGCCGCCCGGCGCCACCTTCACGAGCAGCCGCACCGGCCCCGGCGCCTACCGCATCACCGTCACCGGTCTGGGCACGTCCTGCCCGCTGGCGACGGCCAACGCCTTCGGCGGCTACATGACGTTCACCGGGGGCTCCTGCAGTAGCGGCTTCCTCGACCTGAGCCTGTCCGCCAGCAGCGGCCAGGACACTGGCTTCATGGTGAACATCGTGGCCACGGGTTCGGCCACCGCGGCGGCGGCATCGCGGCGCGCTCCGGCCGGCCGGATCGACTTCGACGATCTGGCGGGCCGCTGACGGGCCGTCGCCGTCAGTACTGCGGCGGCTCTGCGGGCGGCGGCGCGCTGCCGATGGGCGCGAACGGCCCGCGGCCGCTGGCGGCCGTGAGCAGGCCCAGCACGCGGCCGGGCTCGGGGCCCACCTGGTCCCAGTCGAAGCGCCAGGTCCAGTTCGGGCCGCCCAGCGTGCCCGGGGTGTTCATGCGCTGGTCGCTGCCCAGGCCCAGCACGTCCTGCAGCGGGAAGATGGCGAGGTTGGCCACCGAGTTCAGCGCGCTGCGGATCATCGCCCAGTGCACGTCGTGCGCGCCGCAGGCCAGGTAGGTGCCGGCGAAGCGCCGCTCCTGCTCCTTGGCGCCGTGCCACCAGCCGCGCGCGGTGTCGTTGTCGTGGGTGCCGGTGTAGACCACGGTGGCGCGCTCGTACATGTGCGGCAGGAACTCGTGGTCGCCGCCGCCGCCGAAGGCGAACTGCAGGATCTTCATGCCCGGGAAACCGCAGGCCTGGCGCAGCGCATGCACGTCGGGGGTGATGAAGCCCAGGTCCTCGGCCACGATGGGCAGCGTGCCCAGCTCGGCGGCAATGGCGTCGAACAGCGCCTGCCCCGGGCCCTTGAGCCAGCGGCCGGTCTTGGCGTCGGGGCTGTCGGCCGGGATCTCCCAGTAGCCGGCAAAGCCGCGGAAGTGGTCGATGCGGAACACGTCGGCCTGGTGCAGCATGCGGCGCACGCGCGCCGTCCACCAGGCGTAGCCCTCCTTCTTCATGCGGTCCCAGCGGTACAGCGGGTTGCCCCAGCGCTGGCCCATCGGGCCCAGGTCGTCGGGCGGCACGCCGGCCACCACCGTGGGCTGGAAGGCCTTGTCCAGCAGGTACAGGTCGGGCCGGCTCCAGCAGTCGGCGCTGTGGTGGGCAATGAAGATGGGCAGGTCGCCCATCAGGTGGATGCCGCGCGCATTGCAGAAGGCCTTGAGCATGGAGGCCTGGGTGTCGAAGCACCACTGCACCCACTGCCAGAACGCCACCTCGGCCGCGTGCGCCGCGCGCGCCTGCTTCATGGCCGCGGCCTTGCGCGCGGCCAGCGGCGCCGGCCACTGCCACCAGGGCTGGCCGGCGTGGGCGGTTTCCAGGGCCATGAACAGCGCGTAGTCGTCCAGCCACGAGGCCTGCTCGTCGGCGTAGTTGGCCAGCGCGGCGCGGTCGGCCTCGCCGGCACGGGCCTGGAAGCCGGCCCAGGCGGCCCGCAGCTGCGCCATGCGCCAGGGCACCACGCGGCCGAAGTCCACGCGCCGGGCGTCGAAGCCGCCCTCGGGCAGCTCCGGCGCGGCCAGCCAGCCCTTCTCCACCAGCGGCTCCAGCGCCACCATCAGCGGGCTGCCGGCGAAGGCCGAGACGCTCTGGTAGGGCGAGTCGCCGGGACCGATGGGCGTGGTGGGCAGCCACTGCCACAGCCGCTGCCCGGCGCCCGCCAGCCAGTCGGCAAAGTGGTAGGCGCCGGGGCCGAAGTCGCCGATGCCGTGCGGCCCGGGCAGGGAGGTGACGTGCAGCAGCACGCCGCTGGCGCGTTGGTTCAGGTCCATCGTGGCAGGTGCGTTCAGGTGGGTTCGTGCAGCAGCACCACCGTCCAGGGTGGCACCACCAGCGGGGTGTGGGCCGGCGGCTCGCCGGCCGGGAGCTCGCCGCTGCTGTCCAGCGCCAGCGTCCAGCGGTGGGCCGGCAGCGTGAACGGCGTGGCATGGTCCTCGGGGTTGAACAGCAGCAGCACGCGCGCGCCACGGCCGGGGCTGACCTGGCAGGCGAAGGCGTGCGCGTGCGGGTCGTGCCAGTCGCCGTCGAACATCGGCCGCCCGCCGGGCTGGAGCCAGACCACGGCGCAGTCCTCGCCGCCGCAGGGGCCGGGGGCGTGCCAGCGGTCGTGGCGCAGCGCGGGCAGCGCACGGCGCAGCGCGATGCAGCGCGCCGTGAAGGCGCGCAGGTCGGCGTCGGCATGCGCCCAGTCCAGCCAGCCGGTGGGGTTGTCCTGGTTGTAGGCGTTGTTGTTGCCGCCCTGGCTGTTGGCGATGTCGTCGCCGGCGCAGAACATGGGCGTGCCCTGGGCGAAGGCCAGCGTGGCCAGCATGGCGCGGCGCACGCGGTCGCGCCGCAGGCGGATGCCGGGGTCGTGGCTCGGGCCCTCGACGCCGAAGTTGGCCGCGGGCTCGCCGTCGCGCCCGTCGCGGTTGTCCTCGCCGTTGGCCTCGTTGTGCTTGTGGGCGTGGCTGGTCAGGTCGGCCAGCGTGAAGCCGTCGTGCACGGCGATGAAGTTGACCGAGGCGCTGGGCCGCCGCTGGCCGTGGTGGAACAGGTCGCTGCTGGCGGTGAAGCGGCGCGCGAACTCGCCGCGCCGCACGCCGCGGTGCAGCCAGTAGCGGCGCACGCTGTCGCGGAACTTGTCGTTCCACTCCAGGAAGCGGCCGGGGAAGCGGCCCACCTGGTAGCCGTCGTAGGCGGCGTCCCAGGGCTCGGCGATCAGGTGCACGCGGGCGAGCTGCGGATCCTGGCGCAGGGCGGTGAAGAACGCGGCCTGCGGGTCGAAGCCGTGCGCGGTGCGGCCGAGCACCGGCGCGAGGTCGAAGCGGAAGCCGTCCACGCCGTAGGCCTCGACCCAGTGGCGCAGGGAGTCGAGCACGAACTGCGTCACCCGCGGGTGGGCCACGTTGAGCGTGTTGCCGCAGCCGGTGAGGTTCTCGCAGCGGCTGCGGTTGTCGGGCGCCAGGCGGTACCAGCTGGCGTGGTCCAGGCCGCGCCAGCTGAGCGTGGCGCCATGCTCGTCGCCCTCGGGCGTGTGGTTGTAGACCACGTCGAGCACCACCTCCAGGCCATGGGCGTGCAGGGTGTCCACCATCTGGCGGAACTCGGCCGCCACCGCGGCCGGGTCGCCGTCGCCGGCACGGGCACAGGCGGCGTAGCGCGGGCTGGGGCAGAAGAAGCCCAGCGTGTTGTAGCCCCAGTAGTTGACCGCGCCGCGCGCGGCCAGCGCCGGCTCGTCCAGCGCGTGGAACACCGGCAGCAGCGACAGCGTGGTCACGCCCAGCGACTGGAAGTGCGCAATCGCCGCCGGGTGGGCCAGGCCGGCATAGGTGCCGCGCAGCGCCTGCGGGATCTCCGGGTGCTGCATCGTGAAGCCCTTGACGTGCAGCTCCAGCAGCACCAGGCGGCTGGCCGGGTGGCGCGGCGGCGCGCTCGCCGGCGGCGGCATCGGCGCGGCCACGCGCGCCTTCAGCGCCCAGGCGGCGTTGTCGCGGCTGTCGAAGCTGCTCGAGTTGTCGGGGTGGCCGGGCTCGTAGCCGTGGTGCTCGGGCCGCCACACGTGGGTGCCGACGATCTCGCGCGCCCACGGGTCGAGCAGCAGCTTGTGCGGGTTGAAGCGGTGGCCCCGCTCCGGCGCGTAGGGGCCGTGCGCGCGCAGGCCGTAGACCAGGCCGGGGCCGGCGCCGGGCAGGAAACCGTGGAACACGCCGTCGTGCGGGCCGTGCAGCGGCAGCCGCTTGAGCTCGCGGCGGCCGTCGGCGTCGAACAGGCAGAGCTCGATGCCGGTGGCGTGGTCGGAGAAGACGGCGAAGTTCACGCCGCCGTCGCGCGCCCGGGCGCCGAAGGGTTCGTGGCGGCCTTCGTCCAGGGCGTCGGGCCACTCGGGGGGGAGAGCGTGGGCCAGGGTCATCACTCGGGCGCCAGGAAGAGGGTGGCCAGCGGCGGCAGCACCAGCGCCACCGACTGCGCGCGACCGTGGGCCGGCACGGGCTCCACCGCCACCGCGCCGCCGTTGCCGAGGTTGCTGCCGCCGTAGTAGGCGGAGTCGGTGTTCAGCAGCTCCTGCCAGCGGGCCGCGCCCTCGGGCACGCCCAGGCGGAAGCCGTGGCGCGGCACCGGGGTGAGGTTGCACACGACGATGACGGGGCGGCCGCCGTCGTCCAGCCGCAGCCAGGCGTAGACCGAGAGCGCGCGCTCGTCGGCCGCCAGCCACTCGAAGCCGCGGCCCTCGCAGTCCAGCCGGTGCAGCGCGGGCCGCTCGCGGTAGAGGCGGTTCAGGTCGCGCACCAGGCGCTGCAGGCCGGCGTGCAGCGGCTGCTGAAGCTCGGCCCAGGGCAGCTCGGCGTCATGGTTCCACTCGCTGCGCTGGCCCCATTCCTGGCCCATGAACAGCAGCTTCTTGCCCGGGTGGCCCCACATGAAGCCGTAGTAGGCACGCAGGTTGGCGAAGCGCTGCCAGTCGTCGCCCGGCATCTTGCCCAGCAGCGAGCCCTTGCTATGCACCACCTCGTCGTGCGAGAGCGGCAGCACGAAGTTCTCGCTGAAGGCGTAGACGAGGCCGAAGGTCATGCGGTCGTGGTGCCAGGGGCGGTGCACCGGGTCCTCGGCCATGTACTTCAGCGTGTCGTGCATCCAGCCCATGTTCCACTTGTAGTGGAAGCCCAGGCCGCCCACCCAGGTGGGCGCGGACACGCCGGGGAAGGCGGTGCTTTCCTCGGCCATCGTGACCGCGCCGGGGCACTCGCTGCCGAGCACCTCGTTGACCCGCCGCAGCAGCGCGATGGCCTCGAGGTTCTCGCGCCCGCCGTGCACGTTGGGGATCCACTCGCCGGGCTTTCGCGAGTAGTCGCGGTAGAGCATGGAGGCCACCGCGTCCACGCGCAGGCCGTCGGCGCCCATGCGCTCGCACCAGTACAGCGCGCTGCCGGCCAGGAAGTTGCGCACCTCGTGGCGGCCGAAGTTGTAGATCAGCGTGTTCCAGTCGCGGTGGAAGCCTTCGCGCGGGTCGGCGTATTCGTACAGTGGCGTGCCGTCGAACTGCGCCAGGCCGTGCGCGTCGCTCGGGAAGTGCGCCGGCACCCAGTCGAGGATCAGCCCGATGCCGGCGTCGCGGCAGGCCTGCACGAAGCGCGCGAAGCCGTCGGCGCCACCGAAGCGCGAGGTGGGGGCGTACAGGCCCAGGGTCTGGTAGCCCCACGATCCGTCGAAGGGGTGCTCGGTGACGGGCAGCAGTTCCAGGTGCGTGAAGCCCATGTCGGCGGCATAGGCCGGCAGGGCCGCGGCCAGCTCGTCCCAGCTGTGGAAGCGGCCGTCGGGGTGGCGCCGCCAGGAGCCCAGGTGCACCTCGTAGATGCTGACCGGCGCGCTGCGGGCGTTGGCGTCGGCGCGGCCCGGGGGCAGCGGCTGGCGCGGCGGCAGCGGCGCGGCCACGACGCTGGCGGTCTCGGGCCGGTTCTGGGCGGCGCGGGCGAAGGGGTCGCCCTTGAGCGGCAGCACGCTGCCGGCGGGGGTGCGGATCTCGAACTTGTAGCGGTCGCCGGTGGCGGCATGGGGTACGAAGAGTTCCCACATGCCGCTGGCGCCGCGGCTGCGCATGGGGTGGCGGCGGCCGTCCCAGCCGTTGAAGTCGCCCACCACGCTGACCCGCGCGGCATTCGGCGCCCACACCGCGAAGCGCACGCCCTCGGTGGTGTAGACACCTTCGCCCAGGGTCAGCGGGTGGGCGCCCAGCACCTCGAAGGGGCGCAGGTGGGTGCCTTCGCCGAGGTAGTGCAGGTCGGCGTCGCCGATCAGCGGCCCGATGCGGTAGGGGTCGGCCAGGCGCTGCGTGTGGCCGGCGGCCCAGGTGACGTCCAGCCGGTAGTCGAAGGGGGTGCGGCGGCGCGGCACCGTGCCCTCGAAGAAGCCGTCGTCGTGGCGTCTTGGCAGCGGGGCCTGCGTGCGCCCGGTCTTCGTCTCCACCACCGACACCGCCACGGCCCCGGGCAGCCAGGCGCGCACCCACAGCTGCCGCGCCGCGTCGGCATGCATGCCGAGCACGGCGAACGGGTCGGGGTGGCGCGCTTCGCGCAGGGCGTCGATGTCGCTGTCGGTGATCATGGGTTCAGGGATGCGGACCGTGAGTGTCCGCGATCGGCCCTGGGCAGTCATTCGTTGTTCGCGCATGCGAGCAGCGTGGCGAGCTCGCGCGGGCAGGGCAGGGGGTGCCGCTCATGTCCTCCGCCGCCGGCCTGCGGCCGACGGCTCCCCCTTTACTTCCCGTCACCCCCTGCCCTGCCCACGCGAGCCGGCGCCTGCAGTGGTCCGCCCCCGCAGACCTCGCTGTGACCGCAAGGCGGCGTGCTGAGGAACACCACCGCCGGTGCCAGCTCGCGTGGGTACCGGAGGGGGCGACGGGAAGTAAAGGAGGAGCCGGCGGCCAGCGGCCGACGGCGGGGGACATGAGCGGCGCCCCCTCCGGTGCCCGCGCGAGCTCGCCGCG
>VFQM010000113.1_pt1 | contig 101466 bp, 99 predicted proteins | sample 3512391 | NCBI WGS metagenome assembly VFQM01 (sample SAMN10412369, study PRJNA504923) | tailings metagenome | isolation source: Replicate 1 from Balatoc abandoned mine | place: Philippines | reverse complement strand
TCGAAGCGCGCTTCTACGCCCATCTCAACGACATGCTGATCGCCGGCGCGCGCGCGGCTCTCGAAGCGGAAGGCCACAAGGTCGAAGTCCTGACCGTGCCCGGAGCACTCGAAATCCCCGGTGCCATCGCGCTTGCCGCCGAGGCCGATCGTTACGATGCCTTCGTTGCCATCGGCGTGGTGATCCGCGGCGAGACTTATCATTTCGAGATCGTCGCGGGCGAAAGCGCCCGGGCGATCATGGCCCTGACGATGGACGGCATCGCCATCGGAAACGGCATCCTCACGGTCGAGAACGAGGCTCAGGCGCTGGTCCGCGCCGACCCTGCACAGAAGGACAAGGGCGGCGAAGCGGCCAAGGCGGCGCTCGCGCTGCTGGCGCTTCAGCGCCGCTTCGGTTGACACTTGCCCCGGCGGTCGTGCCGTTCTGGGGCGACCGCCGCGCTACGTAATTTCCCTGTGTAGATTTCCGTAAGCCATTAACGCGATATCCGACCAGCTTGGTCTGTCCCCACCGGGTCCTGCGGGATAGACACGGCACATCGGCATTGCGTGGGATCTGACCTTGGAAAATCTCTCATTCACGGCGTCGTCCGCACCGGACGCGCAGGACATCCTTGCGGCCCTTGAGGCGCAGCTTGTCGCCCTCGACCGGATCGGCGCACATATTGCCGCGGCCCATTGCGATGCGGCGATCCAGCAGTTGCGCCTCGCTATGGTACGGAAACAGCAATAGGCGGCATCCCGCGCATCTGTTTCACCAGGAAATAGAACGACCTGCGTATTCTCCCGTAAGGCGCGAGTGCGTCGCTTCCTCTATTCAAGCTTCAGGACAAGCACGGCAACGCAGTGCCGGAACATCCTGAGGGCGGCTCGATGATCGACATTGCAATGCAATCCGGTGATCACGAGACCGGCGGCGATCCCATCGACCATGCCTCGATCCTGCACCCGCTGGTCGACGACCTCCTCGCCATCGCCGCGCGGCTGAAGGGGGCGGCCGACAGCGCGCCCCCTGCCGAAGCCGCTCCACCCCCGCCCGTCCTTCCTCGCAGCCACCTCGCCCTTGCCCGCAAGGCCTATGCCCTGCGGCGCAAACGGGCGAGCATCTTCGGCAATCCCGACCTGTTCGGAGAGCCGGCGTGGGACATCCTGCTCGATCTGTACATCGCGCAGGGCGAAGGCAAGCCCGTCTCCGTGTCGAGCGCCTGCATCGGATCGGCCGCCCCGCCCACCACCGGACTGCGCTGGCTCGGCGTGCTGGCGGACGAGGGGCTGGTGGTGCGTGAGAACGATCCCGCCGATCACCGCCGCGTGCTGGTCAGGCTGACCGCGGCGGGGCAAGCGGCGATGGACCGCTTCTTCGAGGCGGTCGGCTGACCCTGCCTCAGGCCCGCGCGCCGAAGCAGGCGCGGCCCGCATAGGCGGCGCTGTCGCCCAGTTCTTCCTCGATGCGGATCAGCTGGTTGTACTTGGCGAGCCGGTCCGATCGCGCGAGGCTGCCGGTCTTGATCTGGCCGCAGTTGGTGGCAACCGCGAGGTCGGCGATGGTCGCATCCTCGGTCTCGCCCGAACGGTGGCTCATCACGCAGGTGTAGCGCGCGCGGTGCGCCATATCGACGGCTGCCAGCGTCTCGGTCAGCGTGCCGATCTGGTTGACCTTGACCAGCAGCGAATTGGCAAGGCCGCGGGCGATCCCGTCCTTGAGGCGCGCGGGGTTGGTGACGAACAGGTCATCGCCGACCAGTTGCACCTTGTCGCCGAGCAGGCCGGTCAGCGCCGCCCAGCCCTCGAAATCGTCCTCGCTCATCCCGTCCTCGATCGAACGGATCGGGTAATCGGCGCAGAGCTTGCCGAGATAATCGGCCATCTCGTGCGGGGAGAGGCTGAGCCCCTCGCCCGAAATCTCGTACTTGCCGCCCTTGAAGAACTCGGTCGCCGCGCAATCGAGCGCGAGCACGATGTCCTCGCCGGGGGTGAAGCCCGCCTTGGTAATGCTCTCCATGATGAAATCGAGCGCCGCGCGGGTGCTGGCGAGATCAGGCGCGAAGCCGCCTTCATCGCCCACGGAGGTCGCCAGGCCCTTCTGGTGCAGGCCCTTCTTCAAGGTGTGGAACACCTCCGCACCCCAGCGCACGGCTTCCGCGATGCTGTCGGCGCCGACCGGCATGATCATGAATTCCTGAATGTCGATCGGGTTGTCGGCATGCTCGCCGCCGTTGATGATGTTCATCATCGGAACGGGGAGCATGTGGGCCGATACCCCGCCGAGGTAGGAATAGAGCGGCAGCCCCCGCGCATTGGCTGCCGCCTTGGCCACCGCCAGCGAGGTGCCGAGGATCGCGTTCGCGCCCAGACGCGCCTTGTTCGGCGTATCGTCGAGCGCGATCAGCGCAAGGTCGATATCGCGCTGGTCCTCGGCATCGAAATTGTCGATCAGCAGCTCGCGGATCTCGGTGTTGACCCCTTCGACCGCCTTGAGCACGCCCTTGCCGAGATAGCGTGCCCCGTCGCCATCGCGCAGCTCCACCGCCTCGTGCGCGCCGGTCGATGCGCCCGAGGGCACTGCCGCGCGGCCGAAGCTGCCATCCTCCAGCAGCACGTCCACCTCGACGGTCGGATTGCCGCGGCTGTCGAGGATCTCGCGGCCGTGGATGTCGATGATGGCGGTCATGTTTGGCTCCGGCTGTAAAGTGGTTTAGGTTGTTAGGACACTTGAAAGCTATGCTAGTGGGAACGGCATGATTCTGGCTTGACGATTCCGGCCCCGGCCGCTCGCGTGATGTCCCTATGCGCGGGAACTCCCTGGCGCAAGCGGATGCGGGAGCGCTCTCCGGATGACCCGAGACAGGACGCCGAGACAGGACCAAGGAGCACCGCGATGCCAGAGACGACCGAGCCCGCCAAGACCCCGGCGAAGAAGACCACGGCCCAGAAGGCGCAAGGCGGACCCGCCAAGGGCGGCGCTGCCGCGAACGGTGAAGGTCCGGCCAAGGCGGCTCCGCGCAAGACCGCCGCCACCGCCCGCGCGCCCGACGCCGAGCCTGCCGCCGCCACCGCCGCTGCGCCCGCTTCGGCGCAGGTCGTCGAGGCAAAGAGCCGGTTCAATGCCGCGCTTGAGGAAGCCAAGGCCGGGGCTGCGGCCCTGCGCTCCGAGGCCGAAAACCGCCTCACCGCCGTCGGCGGACAGGCCAGGGGCAAGAGCAATGATTTCGTGAGCGAGGCCAAGTCTTACGGCGAACAGGCGCTCGGCAAGGCGGGCGAGCTTGCGGTCGAAGGCAAGCAGGTCGCCTCGGACGCCATCGCCTCGCTCGGCAAGGTGGTGGGCGACACCGCCATCCAGATCGAAGAGAAGCTGGGTCCGCAATATGGCGATTACGCCCGCAAGGCCTCTCGCACGCTGCAGGAAACCTCGGCCAAGCTCGAAGCCAAGAGCGTCGAGGAACTCGGCGAGGATGCCCGCACGATGGTCCGCAAGAGCCCGGGCGTTGCTGTAGGGGTGGCCGCGGTGTTCGGCTTTTTCCTCGCGCGGCTGCTCGGCGGCAAGCGGCGCTGATACCGCCGGGGAGGCGCGGGCATGGCTGACATCGATCCGGGCCTCGTGCGGCCGCCGGAGGGCCCTCCCGCCGATCCGGCACCTGCTGCCGAGGCCGTGGACACCAGCTTTGCGGGCCTGCGCGACGAGGTGAGCGCGCTGGTCGAGGACGCGCGCACCTATGCCGAGGCCGAACTCGCCTTCCAGAAGACCCGCGCCGGGATCGCCGGCAAGCGCGCGGCGCGTGCGCTGGTGCTGCTGGTGCTTGCGCTGGTGCTGCTCAACCTTGCGCTGATTGCACTGGCGGTGGGCGCGGTGATCGCGCTGGCGCCCTATGTCACGATCTGGGGCGCGATCGCGATCGTCGTCGGCGTGCTGCTGGTGGGCGTCGGCCTGCTGGTGGCCAGCGCGGCGCGCGATGGCAAGGTGGTCGCGGCGCTCTTCGGACCGGGGGTGGAGCCATGACCCGCCTGCCCGACCGCTTCATCGAGGACCGCGCCCTGCGCGACGCTGCGCGCGCGGTGCTGACCGAGGATATCCAACGGCTGCGTGCCAGCCTTGCCGAGGAAGGCATCGGATCGCGCGTGTCCTCCGGCGTCACTTCGACCATCTCGACCCGCGTCCGCAGCGGCGCGCGCGATGTGCTGGAACAGGCCAAGGCGCAGGCAGGCGACCACAAGGGCGTGCTGGCGATGCTCGTCGGCGCGATTGTCCTGTGGCTGGCGCGCGAGCCGATCTTCGCATGGCTGGCCGATTTCGCCGAGGCGCTCGGCGATCCCGGCGACGATATCGACGAGGCCGCCGCCCAGGAGGCCGCGCCTGCAGGAGACACTCCGGAATGACCGATCAGCTTCCTCTCGACAACACCGCCCAGCGCGATGCGCTGCGTGCCCGGATCGAGGCCGCAGAGCGCCGCAATGCCGAGCGCAGCCTTGCCGATCAGGCGCGTGACGCGGCCAACTCGGCCGCCGAATACACCCGCGCCCACCCGCTGACGGTGATCGGCGGGGCGGTTGCACTCGGCCTCGTGATCGGTCTTCTCACCCGCCCCGGCAGGCGCGTGGCAGGGCGCGCGCTGCATGGCGCGGGCGAGACGATTTCGGGTGCCGCATCAAGCGCCTCGGCCGGCGTCAAGGGCGTTGCCGCGCGCGGCGGTTCGCGGCTCGCCGCGATGCTGGGTGAGGCGGCGGTCGCCTATGTCATGACGCTGATCGACGAGGTGGTCGAGGCCGCCCGCGCCGGTCAGGAGCGGGCCGAGGACCTCGGCGGAGCGGCCGGGGCAAAGGCGCGCAAGCTGTCCGAGGATGCGGGCGAGGCGGCCGGTTCCGCTGCAGACAGCACCCGCGCCCTTGCCCGCAAGACCCGCGAGGCGGCGCTCGGCGTGGTGCGCGATATCCGGGACAAGGCGCGCAGCTGACCTGCAGGGCCGGGCGAGGCTTGCCCTTGGCGCTGGGAGCGCTAAGGGGCGCGCATCGTTCCTCCCCAAGGGCTTACAGACATGGCAGAAACCACCCCCACCCAGCGGCTCCACCTCGTGATGGGCGGCCGCGTGAAGGATCCGCAAGGAATCGAGTTCCAGGATCCCGAGAGCATCCATGTGGTTGGCGTGTTCAGTTCCTACGACGCGGCGGTCGACGCATGGCGGGCGCAGGCGCAGCGCACGGTGGACGATGCGGAGATGAAATACGTCGTCGTCCATATCCACAAGCTGCTCACGCCCGAGGATTGAACCGCCGTGGCGGTGATCCGCCCCTACCGCGACAGCGATGCCGAGGCGCTTGCCGGGCTGACCCTCGCCGCGATCCGCGAGACGGCGCTGCGCGCCTATTCCCCTGCCCAAACCGCGGCATGGGCGGCACGCTTGTCGGTCCAGCGCTTGTTGGACGGGGCCACCAAGGGTGACGACATTCTCGTCGCAGTGGACGTCCGCGACCATCCGCTTGCCTACACCGTGCTCGGACAGGGCGGTCATCTGGACATGCTCTATTGCCACCCCGCGCACACCGGGAAGGGCCTTGGGCTCGCCCTGCTGGAGGCGGCCGAGGCCGCGGCGCGGCAGCAAGGGGTCACCCGCCTGTTCACCGAAGCGAGCGAACTCGCCCGCCCGGTGTTCGCGCGCGCGGGCTATGCCCTGCTCCACCGGCGCGATTTTCTCATCGCTTCCCAAGCGGGCGAAGTGGCGATCCACAATTACGCGATGGAGAAGTGGCTCGGCTGACCCGAACGGCAATGTTCCACGTGAAACACGTTCCGGAAGGGGGGTCTGCGAGGGGTCTGGAGGGGGTCTGACCGGGGTCTGGAGTGGGTCTGAGCCGGTCTGGACCACCCCCAGCGAGAATCTGGCGATGGGCCGCTTCTCGCGCTGATCACGTCGCCGAAGAAGGACAGTCCGTGGGCAGGCTCACGACAGAGCGGGATCGGGGAAAAATCTATCGCAGGGCCGCCACGGCCGCCACGACGCCCACGGCCAGCAGCGCGAAGACGGCTCTGGTCCGCCGGTCCGAACGCCGGTCACCCCAACGCTCCTCGTCGAGCCACCACTTGCCCTGCCCGTCGGTTCTGAGCACATCGGCGCCCTTCAGCCGCTCGAAGGCGCGCTGGCGGCTCGGGGTGGTGGGCGCAAACGGCACCGCGTCAGCCATGCTGACCGCGCCCGCCTCAAGGAAATGGGCCGCCACCCGCCGTTCGGCCAGCGGCCTGACGGGCGGGAGCGCTCCCATAACCCCTTGGCCGCTCAGATGAACTCGATCTTGTCGACGAGGTAGAACTTCTCGCCCGAGGGCACCGTCACCTCGATCTCGTCACCGACCTGCTTGCCGATCAGCGCGCGCGCCAGCGGCGAGTTGTAGCTGATGCGGCCCTTGTTGGCGTCGGCCTCGGTCTGGCCGCAGATCTGGTAGCGCACCGGCTTGTCGTTCTCGTCGAGCAGCGTCACGGTCGCGCCGAAGATGATCTTGTCGCCCGACAGCGTGGTCGGATCGATGATCTGGGCGCGGGTGACCTTGTCCTCGATCTCGGCGATCTGCGCCTCGACCTGGCCCTGACGTTCCTTGGCGGCGTGGTACTCGGCGTTTTCCGAAAGGTCGCCGTGGGCGCGCGCTTCCTCGATCGCCTCGACGATCTTGGGGCGTTCCTCGCGCAGCACCTTGAGGTCGGCGGTGAGCCGCTCGTAACCCTCGGCCAGCATCGGGACCTTTTCCATCGTCGCCATCGTTTTCGTCTTTCTGTTCCGTTTCCCGGCACTTGCCCCGATCGCGGAAAGGAAATCCTTGCCGCCGTGCTTCGGGTACGGCGCCAGGTACTTTCGATTTCAGGGGAAGCGTCAGTTAGCTGCCATAATAGTCCTGCAGGCTGCGGACTTCAAGCTGGTCCGGCCGAATCGCCGAAATCGCCGCCGCAGCCGCCACCGACGCTGCCGCGGTGGTGTAGTAAGGCACCTTCCCGGCCAGCGCCGCCTGACGGATCGATTTGGAGTCAAGCAGCGATTGCCAGCCTTCGGTGGTGTTGAAGATCAGCGCGATATCGCCGTCGATGATCCGGTCGACGATATGCGGTTGGCCTTCCGCCACCTTGTTGACCCGCTCGACCGCGAGGCCCTGTTCGGCAAGATAGGACTGCGTACCCCCCGTGGCGATCACGCGGAAGCCGTGTTCGATGAGCCGCCGCACCCCCGGGACGATCACCGCCTTGTCAGTGTTCTTGACGCTGACGAACACGGTGCCCGATTGCGGCGGGACCATTCCTGCGCCGAGCTGCGACTTGAGGAAGGCGGCCTCGAAATTCGTGTCGATCCCCATCACCTCGCCGGTCGATTTCATTTCCGGGCTGAGCACCGGGTCGGCCCCGGGGAAGCGCGCGAAGGGGAACACCGCTTCCTTGACCGCCATGTAGGGCAGGTCGCGCTTGAACGGCTCGAAGTTGCTGAGCGGCTCGCCCGCCATGACGCGCGCGGCGATCTTGGCCACCGGCTGCCCGATCGCCTTGGCGACGAAAGGCACGGTGCGGCTCGCGCGCGGGTTGACCTCGATGAGGTAGACCGTGTCGTCCTTCACCGCGAACTGGATGTTCATCAGTCCCTTGACGCCCAGCGCGAAGGCCAGCGCCTCGGCCTGGCGCTCCATCTCGGCGATGATCTCTGGCGACAGGCTGTAGGGCGGCAGGGTGCAGGCAGAATCGCCCGAATGGACGCCCGCTTCCTCGATATGCTGCATCACGCCCGCGATGCGCACCTCGTTGCCGTCGCAAAGGGCATCGACATCGCACTCGATCGCGTCGCGCAGGTATTGGTCGATCAGCACCGGCGAATCCCCGCTGACGTTCACCGCCGTGGCGATGTAGCTGTCGAGCTGCGCTTCGCTGTCGACGATCTCCATCGCGCGGCCCCCCAGCACATAGGAGGGGCGCAGCAGCACCGGATAGCCGATGCGGGCGGCGACCGCGGCTGCCTCGTCGCGGCTGCGGGCGATGCCGTTTTCGGGTTGCTTGAGCTTCAGCTTGCTGACCAGCTTGGCGAAGCGTTCGCGGTCTTCGGCAAGGTCGATGGCGTCGGGCGAGGTGCCGAGGATCGGGATCCCCGCATCCTCCAGCGCCTGCGCCAGTTTCAGCGGGGTCTGCCCGCCGAACTGGACGATGACGCCCAGCAGCTCGCCCTTGGACTGTTCGACGCGCAGGATCTCCAGCACGTCCTCATCGGTCAGCGGCTCGAAATAGAGGCGGTCGGAGGTGTCGTAATCGGTCGAGACGGTCTCGGGGTTGCAGTTGACCATGATCGTCTCGAAGCCCTGCTCGGCCAGAGCGAAACAGGCGTGGACGCAGCAATAGTCGAACTCGATGCCCTGCCCGATCCGGTTCGGCCCGCCGCCGAGGATGACGATCTTCTTCCGGTCGCTGGGGTCCGCCTCGCATTCGGGCGCGCCGAAGCTGGGGGCCTCATAGGTCGAATACATGTAGGGCGTGATCGCCTCGAACTCGGCGGCGCAGGAATCGATGCGCTTGAACACCGGATAGACGCCGAGCTTGTGGCGCAGTTGCCGGACTTCGTCGGCACTGGTCGCACCTGCCATCGCCACGAGCGCATCGTGGAGCAACCCGGAACGCTTGGCCTGCGTTTCGGCCAGCCCCCCCGCCACACCGACCGAGCGCACCGCGAGGGTGGCGAGGCGCTGGTCGGAAAAGCCCATCGCCTTCAGCCGCCGCAGCGCCGCCGCATCGCGGGGGAGGCCATCCTTCTGGACCTCGCGCTCGGCGGCGATGATCTGCTCGATCTGGCGCAGGAACCACGGGTCGTAATGGGTGACGGCGGCGATATCCTCGACGCTCAGCCCCTCGCGGAAGGCCTGCCCGACCTTGAGCAGCCGGTCCGGGGTGCGGCGCGACAGGGCGGCGGTGATGACGTCCTTCGCCGCGCCTTCCAGCTCGGGCACGCGGTTGAAGCCATCGAGACCTGTTTCGAGGCCCCGCAGCGCCTTCTGCACGCTCTCCTGGAAATTGCGGCCGATGGCCATCACCTCGCCGACCGATTTCATCGCGGTCGAAAGGTCATTGGCCGCGCCCTTGAACTTTTCGAAGGCGAAGCGCGGGATCTTGGTGACGACGTAATCGATGGTGGGTTCAAAGCTGGCAGGGGTTGCGCCGGTGATCTCGTTGGTGAGCTCGTCCAGCGTGTAGCCGACCGCCAGTTTGGCCGCGATGCGGGCAATGGGAAAGCCCGTCGCCTTGGATGCCAGCGCCGAGGAGCGCGACACGCGCGGGTTCATCTCGATCACGATCAGGCGGCCATCCTTGGGATTGACCGCGAACTGGACGTTCGATCCGCCCGTCTCCACGCCGATCTCGCGCAGGCACGCGATGCTCGCGCCCCGCATGATCTGGTATTCCTTGTCGGTCAGCGTCAGCGCCGGGGCGACCGTGATGGAGTCGCCGGTGTGGACGCCCATCGGATCGACGTTCTCGATGGCGCACACGATGATCGCGTTGTCCTTGCGGTCGCGCACCACCTCCATCTCGAACTCCTTCCACCCGAGGAGCGATTCCTCGATCAGGACTTCGGTGGTGGGGGAGGCATCGAGGCCTTCCTTCACGATCTGGTCGAACTCGGCCTTGTTGTAGGCGATTCCGCCCCCGGTCCCGCCAAGGGTGAAGCTGGGGCGGATGATCGACGGGAGCCCGGTGCGCTCAAGGATCACCCGCGCTTCTTCCAGCGTGTTCGCCACCCCCGAACGTGCGGATTCCAGCCCGATCTTGGTCATCGCATCGCGAAACCGCTGGCGGTTTTCCGCCTTGTCGATGGCGTCGGCCTTGGCGCCGATCATCTCGACACCGTATTCGGCAAGCACGCCCATTTCGTCGAGCTTCAATGCGCAGTTCAACGCCGTCTGCCCGCCCATCGTCGGGAGCAGCGCATCGGGGCGCTCCTTGGCGATGATCTTGGCGACGATGTCCGGCGTGATCGGCTCGATATAGGTCGCGTCGGCGAACTCGGGATCGGTCATGATCGTCGCCGGGTTCGAGTTGACGAGGATGACCCGGTAGCCCTCCTCCTTCAGCGCCTTGATCGCCTGGGTGCCGGAGTAATCGAACTCGCACGCCTGCCCGATGATGATCGGGCCGGCGCCGATGACGAGGATCGAGGAAATGTCGGTTCTTTTGGGCATCAGGATTCCTGCTCGGCAAAGGCGAAGGAGAGTTTCGTGTAGCGGTTCACGTAAGGCAGCACGTCGGGCTTGGAAGCCGCCGCGCCGAAGACGAAGGTGCAGTTGCGGCGGATGTCGACGAGGCGGTCCCCGTCGCGGGCCATGATGTAGCTGAGGACGTAGTAGGAACGCGGGGCATTGCGGCGGCCGATGACGTCGAGTTTCTTGACGGTATCGGTGCCACTGGCGAGGCGCTCGCCATCGATATAGCCCTGCGCGCGGCGCTCGTCGGCGACGGCCTTGTGGCGCGCGGCCGGATCGAAGGCGGCAGCGTCGAACGGGCCTTCGGTGGCCGCGATCCGGCAATCCATCCGCCCCGCGACGGGGTAACGGGTGGCTTCGTCATGGAGCACCGGGCGCCAGAAGGTGAGGACGGGCAGGCCAGTCTCGGGCGAGGCTTCGAGGGTGACCGAGCCATCGCCCTGAAACGCGACGCCATTGGCGATCTCGGCGCCGGGCCATTCGGCAACGGGCGCGGGGTTCTGTGCAAGGGAAGCGGTTGAAAAGGTTGCTAGGCTAGCGGCGAGCGCGATAAGCCCCTTCCCCACGGGGAAGGGGTTGGGGATGGGGGCTCGGCGCTGATGGCGCAGAAAAGACTGACCCACCTTGCCCGCACTCTGCGCAACAACGCGACCGATGCCGAACAACGCCTCTGGCTCCACCTGCGCACCGCGCGCTTCGAGGGGGCGAAGTTCACCCGACAATTCCCCATCGGCGATTTCATCGCGGACTTCGCCTGCCGCTCGCTTCGCCTCGCCATCGAACTCGACGGCAGCCAACACGCAGGCAGCCCCACCGACGCGGGCCGCACCCGGATCATCGAAGCCCACGGCTACCGCGTGATCCGCTTCTGGAACAACGAGGTGCTGGGGAACATCGACGACGTGCTGACGATGATCGCGCAAGAGATATCCATCGCGCGGAATGGGCGCACCTAAGCCCCCCTTCCCTTGAGGGGAAGCGAAGCTGGCGCGCAGCGCCAACGGGCTGGGGGATGGGTGTACGACGCCCGAGATGACGTCCTGCCCCCTCACCGCCGAACCCCCATCCCCAACCCTTCCCCAAGGGGAAGGGAGACCTGAAGAAGCGAAAGTCGCGGCATGACGAACGTCACCCCAGCCCCCCCACGAACTTCTCGAACAGGTAAAAGCTGTCCTGCGGCCCTGGGCTCGCCTCGGGGTGATACTGCACCGCGAAAGCCCGCTTGCCCTTGATCGCGATCCCGCAATTCGTCCCGTCGAACAGGCTCACATGGGTCTGCTCGACATTCTCCGGCAGCGTGCTCGCGTCCACCGCAAAGCCGTGGTTCATCGAGGTGATCTCGACGAGGCCGGTGGTCTCGCCCCACCCTTCCCCGACGCGCTGAACGGGGTGGTTGGCGCCGCGGTGGCCCTGGTGCATCTTGATCGTCTTCGCGCCGGCCGCGAGCGCGAGCAGCTGGTGGCCGAGGCAGATGCCGAAGATCGGCATGTCGGCGTCCAGAAGCCCGGCGATCACCGGCACGGCATATTCGCCGGTCGCCGCCGGATCGCCCGGGCCATTCGACAGGAACACGCCGTCGGGCGCGAGCGCCATCACCTCCTCGAAGCTCGTCTTCGCCGGCACCACCGTCACCCGCGCGCCCGCCTTCACCAGATTGCGGAAGATGTTGTCCTTCGCACCGTAATCGATCGCGACCACATGCGGCTTCGCGTCCCGCGCGGCGCGTCCATAGCCCTTGCCGAGCGTCCAGAAGCCGCCCTCCCAGCCCTCGTGCTTGTCGCGGGTTACGCGGATGGCGAGGTCCATGCCCTCCAGCCCCGGCCAGCCCTGCGCACGTTCAAGCAGAGCAGGCAGGTCAAACTTCCCGTCGGGCGCATGGGCGATTACCGCGTTGGGCGCGCCGGACTGGCGGATACGGCGGGTGAGCGCGCGGGTGTCGATACCGGATAGGCCGATCTTGCCGTTTCTCGCCATCCAGTCGGCAAAGCGTTCGATCGAGCGGAAGTTCGATGGCTCGGTCACATCCTCGCGCACCACGCAGCCGACCGCGCCTTCCACCTTGCTCTCAACGTCTTCGCCGTTCGCGCCGACATTGCCGATGTGGGGGAAGGTGAAGGTGACGATCTGTGCGGCGTAGGAGGGATCGGTCATCACCTCCTGATAACCGGTCATGGCGGTGTTGAAGCACACCTCGCCAACGCTCGCGCCGACATGCCCGAAGCCGCGGCCCCAGACCACTGTGCCATCGGCCAGAACGAGGACTCCCGTCGCCCCTGAAGGTTGCGCGCGAGTGGGTGCGGGGTCGGCCATGGGGCGCTCCGTTGAATGGTTTTCCGGCGATGGTGCTAAGTTTTGCCCGCTAGGCCCGTGCGCCCCCGGCGTCAACCTAGGCGTGGCGCACTATTTGCGTTAGGGGCCCGGGCGCCAAACCCATCCACAGGAATATCGAGATGATCCGAGACGATATCAAGGCCGCCACCATCGCGGCGATGAAGGCGGGCGAGAAGGACCGCACCGCCGCGCTCCGCCAGATCAGCGCCAAGATCAAGGACCGCGACATCGAGGAACGCACCGCCGCGCAGCCGGTGGCCGATGATGATGTGCTCGTGACGAGCGTGCTCCAGAAGATGGCCAAGCAGCGCCGCGAATCGATCGAGATGTACGACGCGGGCGGCCGTGCCGAGTTGGCGGCGGTCGAGCGCGCGGAGCTGGCCGTGATCGAGGAATTCCTGCCGCAGATGATGGACGAGGCGGCCACGAAAGCCGCGATCGAGGCGATCAAGGCGGAAACCGGCGCGTCGAGCATGAAGGACATGGGCGCGGTTATGGCCGAACTGAAGGCCCGCCACGGCGCAGTGCTCGATGGGAAGCTTGCAAGCGGGCTGGTGAAGGCGGCGTTGAGCTAAGCCACTCCCTCCCCCGTTCGTGTCGAGCGAAGTCGAGACACCCCCACCCGTTCTGTCGTGGCCTCTCGACTTCGCTCGAGGCGAACGGGTATTGGTCTGCAATGGCCTTCTGGTGCTACATACTGCGTTGTGCCGACGGGCTTTATTACACCGGGCATACCGACGATCTTGAACGGCGGATCGCGGAACATCAGCACGGCGGCTATTGCGAATTCACCTCGAAGCGCATGCCTGTGACACTGCTGTGGGCGCAGGATTTCCCGAGCCGCTACGAAGCCCTCGCCGCTGAGCTTCGCGTCAAGAAGTGGTCGCGGGCGAAGAAGGAGGCGCTCGCCCGTTCCGATTGGCAGGCCCTCTCACACTTCGCGAAGCCGCCCGGCGAACGATCCACAAGCGATCCACCGATTGGTGTCTCGACTTCGCTCGACACGAACGGGGCGGTAGAGCAGTAGGCAAATATGGCCATCACCCCGCAATGGAAGGACGAGCTGCGTGCGCGGATCACGCTGTCCTCGCTGGTCCAGCGCAGCGTCAAGCTGACGCGCGCGGGGCGGGAGTGGAAGGGGTGCTGCCCGTTCCATGAGGAGAAGACCCCGAGCTTCTACGTCAACGATCAGAAGCAGTTCTATCACTGCTTCGGCTGCGGGGCGCATGGCGATGCGATCAGCTGGATGGTGGACAGCCAAGGTCTGCAATTCATGGACGCGGTCAAGGAGCTGGCGGGCATGGCCGGGATGGAGGTGCCTGCCCCCGATCCGGTCATGGCCAAGCGCGCCGAACAGCGCGCCAGCCTGATCGACGTGACCGAGGCCGCGCAGAAGTTCTTTGTCGAGAGCCTCTCGGGCCCGGGCGGCGGTGCGGCACGGGAATATCTGGCGCGGCGCGGCTTCTCCCCCGATGTCATGCGCGAATTTGGCTTTGGCTGGGCTCCGGATGACAGGCAGGCCCTCCCCCGCGCCCTGTCCTCCTTCGGGGAGGACATGCTCGAAGGCGCAGGGATGCGCGCGGCGAGCGAACAGGGCGAGCGTTACGATCGTTTCCGGGGCCGCGTCATGCTGCCCATTCAGGATGCGCGCGGGCGGGTGATCGCTTTCGGCGGCCGCATTCTCGACAAGCGGGATGGCGTCGCGAAGTACCTCAACTCCCCCGACACCGATCTCTTCGACAAGGGCCGCACGCTCTACAACCTCCACCGCGCCGCGCCGGCCGCGCGCCAGAGCGGGCGGGTGGTGGTAGTCGAGGGCTACATGGACGTGATCGCGCTCGCCAATGCGGGCATCGCCGATGCGGTCGCCCCGCTGGGGACGGCGCTCACCGAGATGCAGCTCGAAATGCTGTGGCGCATGGTCGAGGTGCCGGTGCTGTGTTTCGACGGCGATGCGGCGGGGCAGAGGGCGGCGATGCGGGCGATTGCGCGGGCGCTGCCGATGCTGGCGCCGATGCGCTCGCTCGGGATCGTGCGGCTGCCCGCGGGACTCGATCCCGATGACCTCATCAAGCAACAGGGCAAGGCGGCGATGGAGCGGCTGCTCGCCGAGCCCGCCAGCCTCATCGACACCCTGTGGGAGTTTGAACGCGACGCCCAGCCCCTCGCCACACCCGAGGCCAAGGCGGGGCTGAAGGCGCGGCTGATGGCCCATGTCGACACCATCGCCGATCCCGAGATCAAGAGCCTCTACCGCCGCGAGCTGGGTGACCGATTCTCGGCCTTCGCCTATCCGCCGCGGCCGCCCAGGACCTTCGGGCGCCCCGCCGCCCCGCAGATGCGCCAGCAGCAAGGCCAGCGCGGGGCCTGGAAGGGCGCACACCTTCCGCCTCCCGGGCTCTCGGACGAAGCGCGCTCGCGGCTTTCGGCGATCATGGCAGGCGGCCAGCGGCAGGGCCTTCTCACTGCGGTGATGACGGGGCTTGCCCGCTATCCCCACCAGATCGCGCGGCACACGGAATCGCTTTCCGCCCTCGCCCGGCTGACCCCCGCTGTGGCCGAAGATATCGAATCGCTCCTCGAACTTGCGGAAACGCTTGATTCGCGCGCCGCTGTCGCCATATGGCTACCCACGCAAGGCCAACCCGCCCCGTCGGCAGATATCCGTTACGCCTTCCTTGATGATGGCACCGATCCCGACGCTGCGTGCGAGGAACTGGCTGAAGCTGTGTCGCTGCTGGTCGAAAGGCCGGCACTTGAGGCTGCGCTTGCGGCCACGATTGAGCGTTTCGACAGCGATCCGGAGGGATCGTTCGCGGAGCAGACCCGTTTGCGCACACAGCTCATGGCAGTAGAGGAACGTCTCAAGGCCTTCGGGCGCCGCAAGGCGGCACCGCTCGGCAGCATGGACGGTACCGCCTGACGGGCGGGTACGGGATCAACAGGCGGCCTCTCGCAAGGGGGCCGCCCGGCAATGGATAGATGCGAGAAATATGGCCGAGAAGGAAGATGCCCCGCTGATCGATCTCAACGAGGCTTCGATCAAGAAGCTGATCAGCAAGGCGAAAAAGCGCGGCTATGTCACCTATGACGAGCTCAACGAGGCCTTGCCCTCGGGCGAGATGAGCCCCGACCAGATCGAGGACATCCAGACCGCGCTCTCCGAAATGGGCGTCCAGATCGTCGAGACCGACGAGGACGCCGAGGCCGAGGCCGAAGATCGCGAGGATGGCGAATCCGACGACGTGACCGTCGATGACGACGATGACGACGATGACGAGGGCAAGAAGGCCCCCAAGGACGCCCGCGCCGGCAACAAGAAGCTCGTCACCGGCGAGCGCACCGACGATCCGGTGCGCATGTACCTGCGCGAAATGGGCGCGGTCGAACTCCTCAGCCGCGAGGGCGAAATCGCCATCGCCAAGCGCATCGAGGCCGGGCGCGACATGATGATCATGGGGCTGTGCGAAAGCCCGATCACCTTCCACGCGATCATCCAGTGGTCCGAAGCGCTCAACAACGGCGACATGCAGCTGCGCGAGATCCTCGATCTCGACGCTATGCTCTCCAAGGAACCCCCGGCCGAAAAGATGGCCGAGGGCGCCGAGGATGACGATGACGACGAAATCTCCGAAGCCACCGCCGGGCCGACCATCCGCGAGGATGACGAGCCCGAGGAAGAGGTGAACGAGGACGACGAGGACGAGGACGGCGAGCCCCGCCAGAAGCGCGAAGAGGAAGAGGAGGAGGACAACACCCTCTCCCTTGCCCAGATGGAAGCCGCGCTGAAGCCCGAGGCGCTCGAGCGTTTCGCCCGCATCACCACGCTGTTCAACGCCTTCGAGAAGCTTCAGGCCGAACGCGTCGACACGCTGGCGGCCGGCAATGCCTTCGCCCCCGCCAAGGAAGCCAAGTACGAAAGCTTGCGCGAAGAGCTCACCGCCGAGGTCGAGAGCGTGCAGTTCCACGCGACCAAGATCGAATTCCTGGTCGACAACCTCTACGCCTTCAACCGCCGCCTGACCACGCTGGGCGGCCAGATGCTCCGCCTTGCGGAACGCCACAAGGTCAAGCGCGTCGACTTCCTCACCGCCTATGTCGGCAACGAGATGGACGATGCGTGGATCAAGGAGCGTGCGAAGAAGGACAAGAAGTGGGCCGCCTTCGCCGAGCGCGAGGAAGCCCCGATCGAGCGCATCCGTGCCGAAATCGCCGACATCGCCGCGCAGACCGGCATGAGCCTCCCCGAGTTCCGCCGCATCGTCAACATGGTCCAGAAAGGCGAGCGCGAGGCGCGCATCGCCAAGAAGGAAATGGTTGAGGCAAACCTGCGTCTGGTGATCTCGATTGCCAAGAAATACACCAATCGCGGCCTGCAATTCCTTGATCTTATTCAGGAAGGCAACATCGGCCTGATGAAGGCGGTCGACAAGTTCGAATACCGCCGGGGTTACAAGTTCAGCACCTATGCGACGTGGTGGATCCGGCAGGCGATCACGCGGAGCATCGCCGATCAGGCGCGCACCATCCGTATTCCGGTGCACATGATCGAGACGATCAACAAGCTGGTCCGCACGAGCCGCCAGTTCCTCCACGAGGAAGGCCGCGAGCCGACCCCTGAGGAAATGGCGCAGCGCCTCTCGATGCCGCTCGAGAAGGTGCGCAAGGTGATGAAGATCGCCAAGGAGCCGATTTCTCTCGAAACCCCCATCGGGGACGAGGAAGACAGCCACCTCGGCGATTTCATCGAGGACAAGAACGCGATCATCCCGGTGGATGCCGCGATCCAGGCGAACCTCAAGGAAACCGTCACCCGTGTGCTGGCATCGCTGACTCCCCGCGAGGAGCGCGTGTTGCGCATGCGCTTCGGCATCGGGATGAACACCGATCACACGCTGGAAGAAGTCGGCCAGCAGTTCTCGGTGACCCGCGAACGTATCCGCCAGATCGAAGCGAAGGCGCTGCGGAAGCTCAAGCATCCGTCGCGCTCGCGGAAGATGCGGTCGTTTTTGGATCAGTAAGACGCAGGTCGTATGACTGTAGATGCGGTGGATTATCCGGGTCCGGAGCGGGTGTTCAGGGTAGGCTATCGCGCCCTGATGCCCGCTGTGGCGATCATTGCTTTGCTTGCAGTTCTTCCTGTCATAAGCTTGCACGAACTGCTTACGACGGGGACCATCGACCTCGACGCTGTTGGGCGAGGGTCAAGAAAGACACCAACGTGGATTAACTATCTGGTAGGATGGGGCTGTTTCCTGGTAGGGTTCGTCATGAATCCCTTCCGGAAGTACTTCAGACACCCGGAAATGTTTAGACTAGGGCCTCAGGGCATTACCTTGAGCGAAGTAACTCTTGCACCGGATGAGGTACGGGGCTTTGCGGTTTCGCCTCTCCGCGGTTTTGTACTGCAATCTTCCCGTGGCGATTTTCCGATCCACCCTTGGTTGATCAAAGGGGCAACCGAAGCACTTGCAGAGGCATTTCCGAATGTCGTTTGGCATAGGCGTAAGGAAGAGTGGCCGGCTTGGCTGTTGGGTAAGTGAGAAATCATTCACTGCAGGACGAACGAGCACACCCACTGCAGGATCCGAAGCCCATTAAGCCGCCCGTCGAAAAGCTTTGCCTGAAGGGTGGAGAATCTCTCCCCCAGCGCCTATAGCCCCCCCCATGCGCATCGCCATCGCCTCCGATCACGCGGCCGTCGAGCTGAAGGCCGACCTTGCCGAATGGCTCATCGAAGAAGGTCACGAGGTCGCCGACCTCGGGCCGGAACCGGGCACGAGCGTCGATTATCCCGATTACGGCTACCGTCTGGCCGAGATCATCGCCGAGGGGACGGCCGAATTCGGTGTGGCCTTGTGCGGGTCGGGAATCGGCATCTCGATCAGCGTCAATCGCCACCCCGAAGTGCGCTGCGCACTGGTCAGCGAACCCCTGTCGGCCGCCCTCGCGCGCGAACATAATGATGCCAATTGCATCGCTTTGGGTGCGCGTCTCGTAGGGATCGAAATGGCGAAGTCCTGCGTTGCCACATTTCTTGACACGGAATTCGCCGATGCCGGCGATCCGGCCGGGCGCCACCAGCGCCGGGTCGGCAAGCTCGGCAAGCCGCCCTTCTTCCCCGACCATATCGAGACCCACCAATGAGCACCGCGCCCGTAGATTTCGCCGCCCGCATCCAGAACACTGGCGCCGCTGCCGATCCTATGCACGGCTTCTGGCACGATGACCTCAGCGCTGCAGACCCCGAGATCGCGGCGGCCGTGGCCAAGGAACTCGCCCGCCAGCGCGACAAGATCGAACTGATCGCGTCCGAGAACATCGCGTCGCGCGCAGTGCTCGAAGCGGCCGGTTCGGTGTTCACCAACAAGTATGCGGAAGGCTATCCGGGCAAGCGCTACTACGGCGGCTGCGACTATGCCGACGTGGTCGAGACGCTGGCGATCGAGCGCGCCAAGCAGCTGTTCGGCTGCAACTTCGCCAACGTCCAGCCCAACTCGGGCTCGCAGATGAACCAGGCGGTGTTCCTCGCCCTGCTTCAGCCCGGCGACACCTTCATGGGGCTCGACCTCAATTCTGGCGGCCACCTCACCCACGGCTCGCCCGTCAACATGAGCGGCAAGTGGTTCAACGTCGTGTCCTACGGCGTTTCGCGCGAGACCGAGACGATCGACATGGACGAGGTTGCCGCCAAGGCACGTGAAAACAAGCCGAAGATCATCATCTGCGGCGGCACCGCCTATTCGCGCACCTGGGACTTCCCCGCCTTCCGCGCCATCGCCGATGAAGTGGGCGCGGTGCTGCTGTGCGACATGAGCCACATCTCCGGGCTGGTGGCTGGCGGCGCGCACCCCTCGCCCTTCCCGCATTGCGACATCGTCACCTCCACCACCCACAAGTCGCTGCGCGGTCCGCGTTCGGGCATCATCCTGTGGAATGACGAGAAGTACACCAAGCCGCTCAACATGGCGGTCTTCCCCGGCCTTCAGGGCGGCCCGCTGATGCACATCGTCGCGGCCAAGGCGGTGGCGTTCAAGGAAGCGCTCGCGCCCGAATTCAGCACCTATGCCCACCGCATCGTCGAGAACGCCCGCGCGCTGGCGGCAAGCCTCGAGGAGAACGGGCTGCGCATCGTCAGCGGCGGGACCGACAACCACTCGATGCTGGTCGACCTTACCGCCAAGGATGTAACCGGCAAGGATGCCGAGAAGGGCCTCGACCGCGCCTTCCTCACCTGCAACAAGAACGGCATCCCCTACGACACCCGCTCGCCCTTCGTCACCAGCGGCATACGCCTCGGCACGCCCGCCGGCACGACCCGGGGCTTCGGCCCGGATGAGTTCAGGACGGTCGGCAAGCTCATCGCTGAAGTTGTTGAAGGCCTTTCGAAAAATGGCCCTGAAGGCGACGCGCAGATCGAAGAGAGCGTGCGCCAGCGGGTGAGCGCGCTGTGCGCGGCCTTCCCCGTCTATCCGGGCATGTGATGGCGTAACGGAGCAAGAGACGATGAGGGAGCCAGAGAACGGCGGTTCGGACTGGACTGCGGAGTTCAAGGAAGAGATTTCGGGGATGGCAAAGGAAGGCATGAACCATCCCTCGACCAAACCGGTGCTGACCGGCGCCGCGATTGGCGCGGCCGCCGGTCTGCTTCTGCCGGTGGTGTCTTGGCCGCTGGGACTGATCGCGGGTGCCAGCTTTGCGCTCTATCAGAGAATCAAGAAATAAGCCTCTGAATGCGTTGCCCCTTCTGCGCCCATGACGATACCCAGGTAAAGGACAGCCGCCCGACCGAGGACAACGCCTCGATCCGGCGCCGTCGCCAGTGTTCGTCCTGCGGGGCGCGGTTCACCACCTTCGAGCGCGTGCAGCTGCGCGAGGTCGTGGTGGTGAAAAGCGGGGCCAATGGAGAACAGGGGCGGCGCGAACCGTTCGAGCGGTCCAAGCTCGAACACTCTGTCGCGCTCGCCTGCCGCAAGCGCGGGATCGATCAGGAGCGGCTCGATCAGCTGATCAGCGGCATCCAGCGCCAGGTCGAAACCTCGGGCGAGGCGGAGGTGCCGTCGGCCCATATCGGCGAGCTGGTGATGGAGGGACTGCGGCAGATCGACTCTGTCGCCTATATCCGCTTCGCCAGCGTCTACCGCGATTTCTCCGAAGCGCGCGATTTCGAAGAATTTGCCAGCACCGTCCAGCAAGCCGCGAAAGAATAAACGGAAACATGGCCGATCTCAACAAGCCGGTGATCGTGCTGGTGCGCCCGCAGCTGGGCGAGAACATCGGCAAGGCGGCACGCGCGATGCTCAATTTCGGGCTGATCGAGATGCGTCTTGTGAGCCCGCGCGATGGCTGGCCCAACCCTTCGGCCGGCCCGGCGGCGGCGGGCGCCGACATCGTGCTTGAACAGGCCAAGGTCTACGCCACCACCGCCGAGGCGGTTGCCGATTGCGCGCATGTCCATGCGACCACGGTCAGAAAGCGCGGCGTCACCAAGCCGGTAATCGGCGCGGACGAGGCGGGGCGGCAGGTTCATACCCTGCCCGGGCGGCACGCGATCATCTTCGGACCCGAGCGTTCGGGACTGGAGACCGAGGACGTGGCGCTCGCCCGGAATATCCTCACCATTCCGATCAACCCCGAGTTCGGCTCGCTGAATCTGGCGCAGGCGGTGATCCTTGTCGCCTACGAATGGTCGCGGATCGGGCGCGAGGTCGCCAATGCCGGTGCGGTTCTCGTGCAGCCGACCGCCGAGGATGCTCTGCCCCCCGCTCCGCAGGACGAGCTCGACGGGCTGATCGCCCATTTCGAGAAGCTGCTGGAACCCAAAGGCTATTTCCGTCCCGAAGCCCGCGCGGAATCGACCCGCCGCACATTGCGCGGCCTGCTGACCAAGCCGGGCTGGAACCATCTCGAGGTGCGCACCTTGCGCGGCATCCTCAGCTACATGGAGCGCGAGGAGCGCCGCGACTGACTTTGCGCCGCGCGGCCGGCTTGACCTTTGCCCCGGTCCTGCTATGCGCGCGCCTTCGCAATTGGCCCTGCACCCCGGTGAAGCAGTGGCCGCATCCCGCGCCTTCGCGGGTTGGTGCGGTTCCGGGTTCAAGGTTGCTCATGTCGGGCGGCCCAGCAAATTTGAAGGAAGACAAATGTCGAAGCGCAAGAGCGCCAAGCACAAGCTTGACCGCCGGATGGGCGAGAACATCTGGGGCCGTCCGAATTCCCCGGTGAACAAGCGTTCCTACGGCCCCGGTCAGCATGGCCAGCGCCGCAAGGGCAAGATGAGCGACTACGGCCTGCAGCTGCGCGCCAAGCAGAAGCTCAAGGGCTATTACGGCGACGTCACCGAGAAGCAGTTCAAGCGCAACTACCTCGAAGCTTCGCGCATGAAGGGCGACACCAGCCAGAACCTGATCGGCCTGCTCGAACAGCGTCTGGACATGGTTGTCTACCGCGCCAAGTTCGCGCCGACGATCTTCGCCGCGCGCCAGCTGGTCAGCCACGGCCACATCCGCGTCAACGGCCAGAAGTGCAACATCGCCTCGCGCCGCGTGGATGTGGGCGATGTGGTCAGCCTCGGTAGCAAGGCCAAGGAAATGGCGCTGGTGATCGAAGCCCAGGGCCTCGCCGAGCGTGATATTCCCGATTACGTCATGCCCGACGGCACTGACAAGGTGACCTTCACCCGCGTGCCGAAGCTTGACGAAGTGCCCTACCCGGTGACGATGGAACCGAACCTGGTGGTGGAATTCTACTCGCGCTGATCCGGCCTCAACGCCGACGGCACAGCAAGAGGGCGACCCTGCGGGGTCGCCCTTTTCTTTTGCGCCGCGCGCTGCGATGCTTGGCGAAGGAGGGAACCCCCGATGAAGGTGCTGCTGATCGATGGCCATCCGGATGTGGGGCGGCTGACGACCCATCTGCTGGACATCTATGCCGCCGCCCTCCCCGCCGAGGCGCAAGTCATGCGCATCGCGGTGCGCGATCTCGCCTTTTCGCCGGTGCTGCGCCACGGCTACAAGCGGCGCACCGAATGGGAGCCTGATGTCCTACGGGTCGCCGAGGCGATCGACGCCTGCGATCATCTGGTCGTCGCCTTCCCGATGTGGTGGGGCGCGGAACCGGCGGAACTCAAGGGCCTGATCGACCGCGTGCTGCTGCCCAAGTTCGCCTTCGCCTATCATGTCGGCGATCCGTGGTGGGACAAGCTGATGCAGGGCCGTTCAGCCGATTGCATCGCGACGATGGACACCCCGCCCTTCGTCCTGCGCTGGTATTACGGCAACCCGCTGATCCGGCGCTGGAAGGGCCAGGTGCTGGGCTTTTGCGGCTTTGCCCCGGTCAGGATGCTGGCGCTCGGCCCGGTGGGGGAGAACACGCCGCCGCGCAACATCGCCAAATGGGAGATGCAGGTGGCGAAGCTGGCGCGCTCGGTGCGGCAGAAGGCACCGGAGAAGAAGCAGGCGCGCCTTACCGCGTTTCTGGCGCGGGAGCCTGGTTCCTGATCCGGTCCCACTCGCCGAATTCAAAGGCGATCGAGCCTTCGACGAGCCGTTCCCACATGTCCGCAACGACATCGCCCGGAACGCCCAAGGCCTCGGCCTCGGCAACCGCGGCGGCGATCACGCTCGCCTTCCTCGGCTCGTCGCGCACCGCATCGCGGGTCGTCTTGATCCGGGCGGCGGCGCGCATGTAGCCGAAGCGCTTCGCCAGCAGCGCCACCAGCTCCCGGTCGAGCGCATCGACACCCTCGCGCACATCGGCCATGGTCTGACAGAGTTCTGGATCTTTGGCGGCACTTTCGGGCATCAAGCGGAACTTCCAAGGTAATCGCGCCGGAACGTGGCGGCAAAATCGGCGAAACGCCCCCCCGCAATGGCACCCCGCATGCCTCCCATCAAGGCCTGATAGAAGCTGAGATTGTGCTCCGTGACCAGCATCGCGCCGAGCATCTCGCCGGACTTGACGAGGTGGTGGATATAGGCGCGGCTGTAGGTCGTGCAGACCGGACAGGCACAGCGTTCGTCCAGCGGTCCGGTGTCCTCGGCAAAACGGGCATTCCTGAGGTTGAGCGGGCCGCTCCACGTGAAGGCCTGCCCGTTGCGGCCCGATCTTGTGGGCAGCACGCAATCGAACATGTCGATCCCCCGCTCGACTGCGCCCACCAGATCGTCGGGCTTGCCCACCCCCATCAGATAGCGCGGACGATCCACCGGGAGCATGCCGGGCGCATAGTCGAGCACGCCGAACATCGCCTCCTGCCCCTCGCCCACGGCAAGTCCGCCCACGGCATAGCCGTCGAAGCCGATGTCGGTGAGCTTGTCGGCGCTGATCCGGCGCAAATCCTCATGCAGCGCGCCCTGCTGGATGCCGAACAGCGCGGCGCGGGATGCGTGATCCTCGCCCGCATCGAAACCTTCGCGGCTGCGCCTCGCCCAGCGCATCGAGAGCTCCATGCTCCCCGCAATCTCGTCACGCGGACGGTCGGCACGGGGACATTCGTCGAAGGCCATTACGATGTCGGACCCGAGCAGGCGCTGGATCTCCATGCTGCGTTCGGGGGTGAGCATGTGCTTGCTGCCGTCGAGGTGGCTGCGGAATTCCACCCCCTGTTCGGTCAGCTTGCGCAGTTCGGAAAGGCTCATCACTTGATAGCCGCCGCTGTCGGTAAGGATCGGGCGCTGCCAGTTCATGAAGCGGTGCAGGCCGCCGAGGCGCGCAACGCGCTCGGCACCGGGACGCAGCATCAGGTGGTAGGTGTTGCCGAGGATGATGTCGGCGCCGGTCTGGCGGACGGCCTCGGGCTTCATCGCCTTGACCGTCGCGGCCGTGCCGACCGGCATGAAGGCCGGGGTACGGATCTCGCCGCGCTGCATGGCGATGGTGCCGGTGCGCGCCTTGCCGTCGGTCGCGTGGAGAGTGAAGGCAAAACGGGGGGCGGTCATGGCGCCAGCGGGCTAGCGAGGCGGGGCGCTGCTGTCACCCCCAAAGCGCAAACGGGCCGCCTGCCGTGATGGCAGGCGGCCCGTCGATGGTTCAGGCTCAATCAGTCGATCAGAACTTGAAGCCGACGCCGACCGTGCCGCGCAGCGTGTCGAACGCGATGGTATCAACGTTGGCGCGCAGGACCACGCGGCTGACCGGCACTTCCACGCCGACACCGACGAGGTAGTCGCCCGCGGTGGTGTCGAGATCGAAGTCGTCCTCGTCGAAATCGGGCAGACCGATCACGTTGCCGGCATCGAGATCGACCCACTGGTAGCCGCCGCGGGCATAGATCTTGGCGCCGCCATCAGTGCGGAAGCCGAGACGACCCGAAACGCCGTATTCAGCGTCGATCGGGCCGCTGCCGAAGTGCGCGTTGCCTTCGACACCGGCGAACAGATTCTTGCCGAGCGGGAAGTCGACGGCCGCAAAGCCGCCGTAGATTTCACCGCTGTCGTCGATGTCGAGATCGTCGAAATCGCCATCGTCGGCGTCGAGGTCGCCGAGGTCGATGCCGAGATCATGCAGACCGACCGAGGCACCGACGGTGATGTCGGGGCGGGTTTCGCTCTGTGCCTGAGCGGCGGTCGGGAGCGCGAGGGCGCCAACGGCTGCGAGGGTGCCGAATGCGAATTTTTTCATTGGTTTTTCCTTTTCTTGCCCGGCCGCAAGGGGGGAGCGGCGCGTGGGCACGAACTAGGAATCAGGCACTTTCTGCGCAATGAACGAACATATTGCTTTCCGTTAATGTCCGCCGGACGGTGCTTGGGGTCCGACCAAAGGCCGACCAGTATCGGCGAGCGTCGTCACTCGCGAAGGCGCCATCCGGTGCGGAAGATCACCGTGATGATGATGGTGCACGCCGCCAGAAAGCCGAGCGTCAATCCCAGCGAGACGGCAATCGGCACATCGGAGGTGCCGTAGAACGAATAGCGCAGTCCGCTCACCAGAAAGGCGATTGGGTTGGCGAGCGCCACCGCGTCCCAGGGCGCGGGCAGATCGCGGATCGAATAGAAGGTGCCGCCGAGGAAAGTCAGCGGGGTGAGGATCAGCACCGGGATGATCCCCAGCTTCTCGAACGAATCGGCCCAGATGCCGAGGATGAACCCGAACAGCGCGAAACTCGCCGCCACCAGCATGATGTAGAACGCGGCCAATAGCGGGTAGCGGATCTCGTAATCGACGAAAAACGTCGCCGTGCTGAGGATGATTGCGGCAAGGATCAGGCCCTTCGTTGCCGCCGCGCCGACGAAGCCCGCCAGCGTTTCAGCGACTCCCACGGGGGCGGAGAGCAGTTCGTAGATCGTACCGGTGAAGCGCGGCATGTAGATGCCGAAGCTGGCGTTGCTGGTGGTTTCGCCCAGCAAGGTCAGCATCAACAGGCCGGGGATGATGAAGGCGCCGTAGGGCACGCCGCCCACCGGTTCCATCCGCGCGCCGATCACGCTGCCGAACACCACGAAATAGAGCGAGGTCGTCAGCACCGGGGAAAGGATCGACTGGAAGGCGGTGCGAAAGGCGCGGGACATCTCGCGCTGGTAGATGGCAAGGGCGCTGCGGAGAGAAAAATGCATCACGCGGCCTCCTGCTTCTTGCCGAGCAGGCCGACGAATATGTCCTCGAGCGAGGAATCGTGGATGTCGAGACTGACGAAACCCACCCCGGCGCGGGTCAGCGCCTGCACCAGCGCGGCGACTTCCTCGCGGCCCTTGCCCTGTCCGTTCCCCCCGCGATAGGTCAGCCGGGTCCCGTCAAGGGAAAGCTCCAGCCCGAACCCCGCGAGCGCTTCCGGCACGGCGGCGAGCGGCTCGGCTAGGTCGATCACCGCCTCGGTGGTGCCCAATCGCTCCATCATGGCGCGCTTTTCATCGACCATCAGGATACGCCCGCCCTGAATGATGCCGACGCGGTCGGCCATTTCCTCAGCCTCCTCGATGTAGTGCGTGGTGAGGATGATGGTGACCCCGCGCTCCTTCAGCGCCGCGATCTGCTCCCACATGTCCTTGCGCAGCTCCACATCGACCCCGGCGGTGGGTTCATCGAGGAACAGCAGTTCAGGCTCGTGCGCCAGCGCCTTGGCGATCAGGACGCGGCGCTTCATGCCGCCGCTGAGGGCCCGGATCTGCGCGTCCTTCTTGTCCCACAGCGAGAGGCTCTTGAGGATTTCCTCGATGCGCGCCGGGTTGCGCGGGTGGCCGAACAGGCCTTGCGAATAGGAAACCGCCCGCCACACGGTTTCGAACATGTCGGTGGCGAGTTCCTGCGGGACGAGACCGATTCGCGCGCGGGCCCTGCGCCAGTCGCGCGACAGGTCCTGACCGAAGGCGGTGATCGTGCCCCCGGTCGGCCGCACCAGCCCGCACACCGCGCCGATCAGCGTGGTCTTGCCCGCCCCGTTGGGCCCGAGCAGCGCGAAGATCTCCCCGGCGCGAATGTCGAGATCGACCGAATCGAGCGCGCGGGTGGCGCTCCCCCTCCCCTTGCCAGCATAGGTCTTGGTCAGGCCGCGGATCGAGAGGATCGGTTCGCTCATGCGCCCCGGTTAGGGGAGCAGCAGCGAGGAGTCACCATAGGAATAGAAACGGTAATCGGACGCTATCGCATGTTCGTAGGCCGCCATCATTCGCTCGCGGCCCATCAGCGCGCTGACCAGCATCATCAGGGTGGACTTGGGGAGGTGGAAGTTGGTCATCAACCCGTCGACCGCCTTCAGCCGGTATCCCGGGGTGATGAAGATGGAGGTGTCGCCCGCGAAGGGCTTGATCACGCCGTCCGCGTCCACCGCGCTCTCCAGCAATCGCAGCGAGGTGGTGCCGACCGCGATGATCCGCCCGCCTGCGGCGCGCGCGGCGTTGAGCTGATCGGCAGTTGTTTGCGAGATGCGCCCGAACTCGGCATGCATCTGGTGGTCGTCGGTGTCCTCGGCCTTTACCGGCAGGAAGGTGCCCGCCCCCACATGCAGCGTCAGCATCGCCCGACCAATCCCCGCGGCATCGATCGCGTCCACAAGCCTCTGGGTGAAGTGCAGCGAGGCGGTGGGCGCGGCGACCGCGCCTTCCTCGCGCGCGAACATGGTCTGGTAGTCTTCCAGGTCGTGGCGGTCGATCCCGCGCTTGCTGGCGATATAGGGCGGCAGCGGCATGGTGCCCGCCCGGTCGAGCAGGACTTCGACAGGCTCCTCGCCCTCGAACAACAGGATCAGCGAGCCGTCGGCGAAGCGCTCCTCGGCAATCGCGGTGACGCCGCCGCCGAAGATCAGCTGGTCGCCCTCCTTCACCCGCTTGGCGTTGCGCACGAAGGCTTGCCAGCGGCGCAAGTCGATCCGCTTGTGCAGCGTCGCGCCGATCTTCGCTTCTCCGTCGGCGCGGCGGCCTTCAAGCTGGGCGGGGATGACGCGGGTATCGTTGAAGACCAGCATATCGCCGGGGCTGAGGAGCTGCGGCAGATCGCGCACGCCGCGGTCCTCGAAGGGCGCGTCCTGCCCTTGCACCACCAGCATCCGCGCCGCATCGCGCGGGCGGACCGGACGCAGGGCAATGCGTTCGGGCGGCAAATGGAAATCGAACAGATCAACCTTCATGGCGCGCGCCCCTAACGGGTTGGCCGCGCGCGCGAAAGCCCCCTTAGCGCAGCGGCGCGTTGAGCATGTCGGCCGTCACCGGCGCGTTCGCAGCAGCGGCCGGCGGCGGCGGCGGGGCCTTGTTGTCGGCGGCGATCGAGGCCTGGACGATATAGGTCGGGTTCTGGGGCGGTTCGCCCCGCTGGATCGCGTCTACGGCTTCCATGTTCTCGATCACCCGGCCGAAGTTGGTGTACTTCTTGTCGAGGCTGAAGCGCGGGTAGAAGACGATGAAGAACTGGCTGTTGGCGCTGTCCTCCTCCGAGGCGCGCGCCATCGACAGGCTGCCGCGCACGTGCGGCATGGGGTTGAACTCGGCCTTGAGGTCGGGAAGCTCGCTGCCGCCCTGCCCGGTGCCGGTCGGGTCCCCGCCCTGCGCCATGAAGCCATCGATCACGCGGTGGAACACCACCCCGTCATAAAAGCCTGCGCGGGTCAGGGTCTTGACCCGTTCGACATGGGCAGGCGCCCAGTCGGCCTGAAGCCGGATCTTGACGCGTTCGCCGTTCGACAGGTCGAGCACCCAGACGTTGTCGGGATCGACCGCCGGATCGTACTCGATCGGCGCATAGACGCGCATCGCCTTGGGCGCTTCGTCCTCATCGGGCTTTTCGGCACCATCGCCGAAGGCCACCGGCGGCGTATCGTCACGCTGCTGCTGCGCGAGCGCCATGTGCGGCGCAGCGAGGATCAGGAGGCCGGCGAGGGCGGAAGCGATTTTGGCTTTGGTCATGGTTCCATCCGGATTTCCGGCGGCGTGTAGCCGCGCGGGTCTGACACTGCAATGAATGAAGGATGCCGCACCGTCCGGGCAAGGTTCACGAACCGCCCCTGAGCCCCTGTTCGCGCACTCGCGCGCCGACATCCCTGCATACCTCGGGGCTCACGAACTTGGCGATATCGCCGCCATAGAGCGCGATTTCCTTCACCAGGCGGCTCGCGATGGGCTGCAGACTGACATCGGCCATCAGGAAGATCGTCTCGACCCGGTCGTTGAGCTGCCGGTTCATGCCGGTCAGCTGATATTCGTATTCGAAGTCGGTCACCCCGCGGATACCGCGGATCACCACAGAGGCGCTCTGGGCATCGGCAAAGTCGACGAGCAACGCGTTGAAGCCGACCACCTCGACATTGCCGAGCCCGAGCCTTTTCACCTCACGCTCGACCATCGCCATGCGTTCCGCGTCGGAGAACATCGGGCTCTTGGCGATGTTGGTGGTGACGCCGATGATCAGGTGATCGACCAGCTTCGATCCGCGCCGGATGATGTCGGCATGGCCCAGGGTGATGGGATCGAAGGTCCCCGGATAGATCCCGACGCGGCGGCTCATGGCGTGTTTCCTCTCTGACCCCGCGGGCTCTCAGTGGTCGCGTTCGACGATGTACCGGGCGAGCGCACGCAGCACATCGGCCTCGCTGCCGTGGGAGGCGAGGCGCTGGATCGCCTGATCGACCAGCATGCGCGCCTGATCCCGCGCCCGTTCGACGCCAAGCAGCGTGACGAAGGTCTGCTTGCCCTGGCTCTCGTCCTTGCGAAGCGCCTTGCCCGCCTTGCTCGTGTCGCCTTCGACATCAAGCAGGTCGTCGGCGATCTGGAAGGCGAGGCCGATGTCGCGGGCATAGGCGCGCAGGTGTGCCCGGCCCTGCGGCGGCACCTTGCCGAGGATCGCCCCCATCTCGACCGCGGCGGCGAGCAGGGCGCCGGTTTTCAGCTGCTGGAGCCGGGTGATGGCCTGAAGATCGTAGACGACCCCCTCCTCGTCCGCGACCATGTCCATCATCTGACCGCCCGCCATGCCGCTCATGCCGCTCGCCTGCCCCAAGGTCAGGATCAGCTCGCTGCGGGTGAAGGGGTCTTCGCTGGTGGCATCATCGGCGAGGATTTCAAACGCCAGCGCATGAAGCGCATCGCCCGCCAGCACCGCGGTCGCCTCGTCATAGACCTTGTGCAAGGTTGGCTTGCCGTGGCGCAGGTCGTCGTTGTCCATGCAGGGCAGATCGTCATGGATCAGCGAATAGACATGGATCGCCTCGATCGCCGCGCCCGCGCGCAGGGCCGCATCGCGCGAGACGCCGAACAGCGCCGCGGTGCTGCACACCAGCAGCGGGCGCACCCGCTTGCCCCCGCCGATCGTGGCATAGCGCATCGCCTCCACCAGACGCGCGCTGGTGTCGTCGGGAACGGGCAGCAGCGCATCGAAGACCGAATCGATCTCGGCCTGAATGTTCCTGATCGCCTCGCCGAGCGTCGTGCCGTGAGTTTCCGCCAGCATCGCTGCTCAGCCCTCCGCATCGAAGGGGCGGGTGCCGGTCGCCCGACCATCGGCGGCGGTGACGATCCGCTCGATCCGCGCCTGCGCCGCATCGAGCCGCTGCTGGCACGCCGCGCGCAGGGCCTCGCCGCGTTCGTAGAGGCTGATCGACTGATCCAGCGGCACGTCCCCGCGCTCCAGCGCCTGCACGATCTGCTCCAGCGCGGCGAGCGCCTGCTCGAAGCTCATGGCGGAAATGTCCGGCGCTGCCGCTGCCGGTGATGAAGTGCCCTCGTCCATGGCGCGGAGCATTGACGGCGCGCAGCGGTGCGGTCAAGGCTGGCGGTGAAGGGCGGGATCAACCAACACAGGATAATCGAACCGATGCTCAAGTGGATCATCGCCTATGGCGTGGCCGCAGTGACCTTTCTGGCCTTTGACGCGGTCTGGCTGCGCTGGGCGTCGGTCAATCTGTACAAGCCGGTGATCGGCGAGATCATGGCGAAGGACTTCAACCTGCCCGCGGCGGTGGCCTTCTATCTGATCTATATCGCCGGGATCTGCTGGTTCGCGATCAAGCCCGGTCTTGAAGGCGGCGGCGTGCAGGCGGCGATGCTCAACGGCATCCTGCTGGGGGCGCTGTGCTACGCGACCTTCGACCTTACCTCGCAGGCGGTGATGAAGGTGTGGGCGACGCATGTCAGCGTGCTCGACATCCTGTGGGGCGCCTTCGTTACCGGCGCGGCGAGCGCGGCTGCGACATGGGCGGTGCTGCGCTTCGCACCTGCCAGCACCTAGGATGTTCATCGGCCACTTCGCCCCGGCCTTCGTGGCCGCCGCCGCGAGCCCCGATCGGCCGCGGCTCGGGACGATGTTCGTGGCCGCACAACTGGTCGACTGGGGGTTCTTCACCTTCGCCATGTTCGGCATCGAGGCGATGCGCATCGACCCGCAGGCGAGCGCGATGGTGCCTTTCGATCTCTACCACATGCCCTACACTCACAGCTTGATCGGGACGGCCATCTGGGCCGCCGCGTTCTTTGCCATCGTGGCGGTGTGGCAGCGCAGCCTGAGGCTCGGCGTGCTCGCGGGGCTGGTGGCATTTTCCCATTGGCTGCTCGACTGGCTGGTGCACGTGCCCGATCTCACCATCGATGGCACGCCGCCCGCACTGGGCCTCGGGCTCTGGAACTATCCGTGGATCGCGATTCCGCTCGAACTCGGCCTGATCGCGGCAGCTTTCGCCTTCTACCTGCGGCGCACGCGCGGGCCTGCCGGGCCGCCACTGGTGCTGACCGGGGTCATGCTGCTGTTGCAAATGGTCAACTGGTTCGCCCCCCATCCCGACAGCGCCGGCGCGTTCCTCTATCTGCAGGCGCTGTTTGCCTTCGCAGTGCTGACCGCACTTGCGACGTGGGTCGGGGAGAATCGCTGGTTCCGCCGACGCGGCGGCTTGGCCTTGTCGGCGCGGTGATCTAGGGGCCTCGCGCGAAGGAGTCCCCGAAATGACCACCATCACCCCCGAAATCGTCGAACAGCACGGTCTTTCCCCCGAGGAATACGAGCGCGTCCTTTCCGCGCTGGGCCGCGAGCCCAACCTTGTGGAGCTCGGCATCTTCTCGGTGATGTGGTCGGAGCATTGCAGCTACAAGTCCTCGCGCATCCACCTCAAGAAGCTGCCGACCGAGGCGCCGTGGGTGATCTGCGGCCCGGGCGAGAACGCGGGCGTGATCGATATCGGCGATGGTCAGGCGGCGATCTTCAAGATGGAGAGCCACAACCACCCCTCCTACATCGAGCCCTATCAGGGCGCGGCGACGGGCGTGGGCGGCATCCTGCGCGACGTGTTCACCATGGGCGCGCGGCCGATGGCAAATGCCAATGCGCTGCGCTTCGGGCGGCCCGAACACCCCAAGATGAAGCATCTGGTGCAGGGCGTGGTCGCCGGGATCGGCGGCTACGGCAATTGCGTAGGTGTGCCCACCGTCGCGGGCGAGACAAACTTCCACCCGGCTTACGATGGCAACATCCTCGTCAACGCCATGACCGTGGGCGTCGCAGATCAGGACAAGATCTTCTATTCCGCCGCCACCGGCCTCGGCAATCCGATCGTCTATGTCGGCTCCAAAACCGGTCGCGACGGCATTCACGGCGCGACGATGGCGAGCGCGGACTTCGGCGAGGACGCCGAGGCCAAGCGTCCGACGGTGCAGGTCGGCGATCCTTTCACCGAAAAGCTGCTGATTGAGGCGTGCCTCGAACTGATGGCGACCGACGCGATCGTCGCGATCCAGGACATGGGCGCGGCAGGGCTCACCTCCTCCAGCGTCGAGATGGCGAGCAAGGGCGGCGCGGGCATCCGGCTCGACATGAACAAGGTGCCCTGCCGCGAAACCGGCATGACGCCCTACGAGATGATGCTCTCGGAAAGCCAGGAGCGGATGCTGATGGTCCTCCAGCCCGGCAAGGAGGCGATGGCCGAAGCGATCTTCAAGAAGTGGGAGCTCGATTTCGCGGTGATCGGCGAGGTCACCGATACCGGCCACATGGTGCTTGAATTCAACAGCGAGGTGGTGTGCGACATACCCCTCGCCCCGCTGGCCGATGAAGCCCCGCTCTACGACCGGCCTTACCTTACCAAGGAGGAATACCGCGTCTGGGCGAAGATCGAGCCGCTCGCCGAAGTGCCCGCGACCGATGATGTGGCGGCAGACCTGCTCACCCTGATGGCCTCGCCCGACTTGGCCTCGCGCCGTTGGATTGCCGAGCAGTACGATTCGCAGGTCGGTGCCGATACGCTGCAGACTGGCGGCGATGCGGGCGTTGTTCGGGTGCATGGCACGGGCAAGGCGCTCGCCATCACCACCGATTGCACCCCGCGCTATGTCTTCGCCGACCCCTATGAAGGCGGCAAGCAGGCGATTGCAGAGGCCTATCGCAACCTGTGCGCGGTGGGCGCGCGGCCGCTGGCGGTGACTAACTGCCTCAACTTCGCCAACCCGCAGCGTCCCGAAATCATGGCGCAGATCGTCCATGCATTGGACGGCATGGGCGATGCCTGCCGCGCGCTTGATTTCCCCATCGTGAGCGGCAACGTCAGCCTCTACAACGAGAGCAAGGCAACCGGCGGCGGCTCGGCGATCCTCCCCACCCCGGCGATCGGCGGTGTCGGCATCATCACCGACCTGTCGAAGATGATGACCATGCACTTCAAGAACGAAGGCGATGCCATCTACCTCGTCGGCCCGGAATTCTGGGCCAAGCCCGATCCCACCCGCTCGCACCTCGGCCGTTCGCTGTGGCTACGCGTGGTCAAGGGGATGGAAGCCGGACGCACCCCGCCCACCGACCTCACCATCGAGCGCAACGCGGGCGAGATCATCCACGAGCTGATCGCGGGCGGCCTTGTCAACGCGGTCCACGATCTGTCGGACGGCGGCCTCGCGGTCGCGCTTGCGGAGATGGCGCTGGCGGGCGGCGTGGGTGCCGAGGTCGATCCGGCGGGCAATCCCGATTACACCCCTGCCCAATGGTGGTTCGGCGAGGATCAGGGCCGTTACCTCGTCACCGTGCCCGATGTCGCGGCGCTCAACGCGCAGATGGCCAAGGGCACCCGCAATGACGAGACCGCGCAGATCGGCTTCCAGCGCATCGGCACGGTCGGCGGCGATTCTGTGCTGGGCGTGCCGCTCGATAAGCTGCGTGCGGCCAACCAGCGGTTCTTTGCGGAGTGGATGGAGGGGTAAAGCCCCCTCACCTCTCGCCCTACGCCGCCTGTGCGCCGGCGCCGCCAAGGGTCAGCTGTTCGCGGGCAATGCCCTCGCTTTCGAGGATCGCAAGGCACTGGCGGTAGACCTCGGGCCTGCCGATACCGAGCCGCGCGCGGGCAGCGCCGATATCCTCGCGCATCAGCGCGGCGATATCCTGATGGGCGATCTTGGCGGCGGCACGGCCCAGCCTGCGGCCCTCCTTGATCGCGGCGAACAGCGGCGCGCTTGTCCGGCTCACCTTCTTGATCTGCCGCGCGCCGGCATAGGCGATGAACAGAATGCCGCCATTGTGGTTCTGCTCGTAGCTGAAGGCCAGCAGGCTCGCCTCGCCCAGCGCATCGCGGCCATAGCCGGTGAGCACGTGGAACAGGTCATGCGTGTCGCGCAGACGGTCGAAATACCACTGGGTCTGGTCCCTGGGCAGGCTTTCGGGCGGGGCCCACTTGTGGCTTTCCGCCACCAGCCCGGCCGCCGAAAGCCCCTCGCGCTTCATGAAGGCGATGTAGTGCGCGGCGACGCTCTCCGGCCCGCAGTCCGCCCAGCGCGCGTGATCGTCGAGCATGGCGGGGATGTCCACGCCTTCCGCCATGAACCGCTTCCCCTCGGGCGAAAGGATGAAGCCGTGTGCCTGGGCATGGCTCCGGCGCCCCTTGGTCGCTTCGATGATGTGGAACACCTGCTCGGTGTCCTCCTTGTCTTCGACGAGCTTGCCGAAGTGATGGAGCACCTTGAACGGCCTGAAGCCCGACACCCGGCGGTCATGGGCCATCAGCGGAAGATCGAGCGGGTTCATCGGCGTCATGTCCTTTCGCGCGATTCGCGCGGTTCCAGTTCGATTGCTTACTTACATCAATGTCAGTTAATTGGTCAACACCAACCGCTGCCGCCGCAGGAAAACCGTGGCGAACTTGCTGCCGCTCCGGTAAATTGCCGCGCGGCGAAGTGCTGCAAGGGGGGAACTGGAATGATCGTTAAACGACTGCTCACCGCGGGCCTGACAGGTGCCGCACTGCTCTGTCTCACCGCGTCACCTGCTCTTGCGCAGATGTACGAAAAGATCACCATCCAGAACTCGACCGGCTACACCATCGCTCAGGTCTTCGTATCGCCCACCAGCGCCAGCGACTGGGAAGAAGACGTCCTCGATGTCGATGTGCTGCCCGATGGCCAAGACGTCGAAGTCGATTTCCGCAGGGCCGCAAACACCTGCGACTGGGATCTGAAGGTCGTCTATGACGACGGCGAGGAAGCGATCTGGGACGGCCTCAACCTGTGCGCGGACTGGCATTTCGAGCTGTTCTACAACGCCCGCACCGGAGACACCCGGCTGGTCGCTACGCACTAGGCGGCGAGCAGCTCCGGCTCGGCCGGCTTGGTGGTGGCGAGGAGATCGTAGGGGTCTATTCCCTCGGCCTTCCAGATGCGGTGGCATTCGCGGTACTGGCGGGGCTCGGGAATCCTGAGTTCGCGCCGCACGTCATCGAGCGGGCGTTCGAGCAGCTGGCGGATCGGCTGCGCCATCAGTTGCGGCGCGCCCTTGCCGGTGCGGTGCGCCTCGCGAACCGCGCCGAAGACGGGTGCCTTGCTGCCCTTGACCATCTTGGCGATGTTCGCCGCCCCGGCATAGCCGATCAAAAGGTGCCCTTGGCTCGGCGCCTGACCGTGAGTGAACAGCAGCACGCATTGTTCACCCAGCGCATCGCGGCCGTAGCCGGTCAGCACGTGGAACAGATCATGCGTGTCGCGCGAGCGGTTGATGAACCATTCGACGAGGTCGGCATAGGCGGGGCGCCCCGCGCGATCATATTCGGCAACGAGGCCCGCCGCAGTCAGGCCCTCGCTCTCCATGAAATCGCAATACGCATGGGCAAGGCTGCCCGCAGGCGTACGGCGCAGGGCTGTGTGATCGTCGAGGATTTCTGGGAGGCGCGGTTCCGTGCTCCGCAGGAACTCGCCCCGCTCCGACAGCGAAAGGTCGGCAACGCGGGGGAGGAAATCCTTTGAGGGAAGGGATTCGAAGATCTTGAAGACGAGGCTGGTGTCTTCCTTGTCCTTGATCAGCTTCTGGAAGTTGCGCACCGCGCGAAAGGGACGATATTTCGCCTGTGGCCGCTCCGGGTGGAGCAGCACGGTGCCGTCGCCGGCGAACATCCTCGTATAGGTATCACGATCCTTGCTGCTCATGCGCGCGGTGTCCTTGTCGATCGGGCGCAACTTAGCCCCGCCTGCTTACATGAGTGTTAATAGCCGATTCGATTGGCTTTCCGAAACCATTTTTTCGACAAACTGCCCGGCGGGCGCGATCAGGATGTCCGCCATTCCTCACGCGGCACGCCCAGCAGGCGCAGCACCGCGGTCAGATCGCCGCGATCTATGCGGCCATTGGCCGCCGCGCGTGCCTTGGGCTTGGCGTGATAGGCAAAGCCATAGGTCGCCGCCTCGATCATCGGGATGTCGTTCGCGCCGTCACCCGTGGCAAGGCTGTGTGCCCCCTCCCCCAGCGCGGCAAGCTCCTCGCGCAGCACCGCTGCCTTGACGGCGCTGTCGGTGATCGGGCCGAGGAGCCCGCCGGTGAGCCTGCCTCCATCCACGCCGAGCCGGTTGCCGACGACCCGGTGAAAGCCGAGCATCTCGGCGACCGGATCGGCGAAGTGGTGGAACCCGCCCGTGACAAGCACCGTCCGCGTGCCCATCGCTGCGAGCGTCGCCACGAGTGTCGCAGCGCCGGGCGTGGCCGTGATGCGTTCGGCAAGGCAGGCTTGAATGGCGCTCTCGTCAAGCCCCGCCAGCAGTGCCACGCGTTCGCGCAGGGCGGCTTCGAAATCGAGTTCGCCCTGCATCGCGCGTTCGGTGATGGCGGCGATCTGCGGCTTGAGGTTCGCATAGTCGGCCAGCTCGTCGATGCATTCCTGGCCGATCATCGTCGAATCCATGTCCGAGACGAACAGCCGCGGCACTTCAATCGCCCCGCGCGCGACCAGCATGTCGGCGGGCGTGAAGACCGCGTCGATTGCCGCGAGCACCGCCTCCGGATCGCCCTCGCAGGCAAGCTCCAGCATGTCGCCATCCGTATTCGACCCAGTCAACCGCGCGCCGACCCCCAACAGCGCATCGGCCAACATCGCGAGACGCGTTTCACATTCGTCCGTCTCTGCTATCAGCCGCGCAATGAGCATACCTGTCACTCCAGAAAATCCGCTCGCGCTCATTGCAGGGCCGACCGCCAGCGGCAAGAGCGCGGTTGCGGTGGCGCTTGCGCACAGGCTGGCCGAGGACGAGCGGCGCGGCGTGGTGATCAATGCCGATTCCGCGCAGGTCTACGCCGATCTTGCGATCCTCTCCGCGCGCCCCACCGAGGAGGAGATGCAGGGGATCGAGCACCGCCTGTTCGGCGCCTGGGACGGCAGCGAGGCGTGCTCGGCTGCCGCCTGGGCTGCGCGCGCGAAAGACGAAATCGCGGCCTGCCATGCGACTGGGGCGGTGCCGATCCTCGTCGGCGGCACCGGACTCTACATGAAGATGCTGCTCGAAGGGATCGCCCCGATCCCGGAGATTGACCCCGCGGTGCGCGCTGCGGTGCGAGCGCTGGACGAGGGCGATGCCTACCGGCTCCTCCAGATCGAGGACCCCGAACGCGCCCTGATGCTCGACCCCGGCGATCGCCAGCGGATCGCCCGCGCGCTTGAGGTCAAGCGGTCCACCGGGGTGACGCTGGGTGATTGGCAGCTGGCGAAATCGGGGGGGATTGCCGAGGAAGTGACGCTCGCGCCCCTGATCGTCGAGCCCGAGCGCCAGTGGGTCTACGACCGCTGCGACGCGCGTTTCGAGGCGATGCTGGATTCCGGCGCCGTCGCCGAGGTCGAGGCGTTGCTGGCGCGAGGGCTCGACAGCGATCTGCCGGTGATGCGCGCGATCGGCGTGCCTGAAATCGCAGCCTGGCTGGCAGGCGAAATCGAAGCGGATGAGGTCGTCGCCGCCGGTCAGCAGGCGACCCGCAACTATGCCAAGCGCCAGTTCACCTGGTTTCGGCGTCAGCCTCCGCCGGAATGGCCCCGCGTCCACCCCGATTGGGAGTCGGAAAATATCGACATTGAAGCGCAATTCGCATCATTATTGCGCAATTAAGGCTTGACTTGTCAGATTGTAACCGATAGCGGCGCCTGTCGAACGGTCCGATGCGGTTCCGCCTGCATCGGGCCGGTTTTCTTTGCAGCAAACCGCTGGCGCACGGCCCTTCCGGGCCTCGCCCCGCCAGCAACGAGATGGAGTGCCCCGTGCCCGGTCAGCCGGATCCTGCCCCGATGCAGCCCCCGACGCAGAACGCCACCGCGATGAGCGGTGCGGCGATCCTCGTGCAGAGCCTGATCGAGCAGGGCGTGGAATTCGTCTTCGGCTATCCGGGCGGCGCGGTGCTTCCCATCTATGACGAACTGTTCGGCGATGAACGCATCCGCCACATCCTCGTCCGCCACGAAGCGGGCGCGGCGCACGCCGCCGAAGGCTATGCCCGCGCCACCGGCAAGCCGGGCGTCGTGCTGGTCACCAGCGGTCCGGGGGCGACCAATGCCATCACCGGCATTGCCGATGCGTGGATGGATTCGATCCCGATGGTGGTCATCACCGGCCAGGTGCCGACCAGCCTGATCGGCACCGACGCCTTTCAGGAAGCCGACACCATCGGCATCACCCGGCACTGCACCAAGCACAATTATCTGGTGAAGGACCCGGCCGATCTCGCGGCGACGATCAAGGAAGCCTTCCTGATCGCCACCACCGGCCGCCCCGGCCCGGTCGTGATCGACATCCCCAAGAACGTGCAGATCGCCGTGCCGTCCGAACGCCGTGCTTTCGTGCGCCCGGGCTCGCATCGCTATTCGCCGCAGACCGTCGCTCCGCCAGAGCTGATCATCGAAGCGGTCGAGATGATCGCCAATGCCGAGCGTCCGATCTTCTACACCGGCGGCGGGGTGATCAATTCGGGTCCCGAGGCAAGCGCGCTGCTGCGCCGGCTGCAGGACCTGACCGGCACACCCGTCACCTCGACGCTGATGGGCCTCGGCGCCTTCCCCTCGACCCATCCCGACTGGCTGGGGATGCTGGGGATGCACGGCACCTACGAAGCCAATATGGCGATGAACAAGTGCGACGTCATGGTCTGCATCGGCGCGCGCTTCGATGACCGGGTGACGGGCCGCCTCGACGCTTTTTCGCCGGATTCGAAGAAGATCCACATCGATATCGACCGCAGCTCGATCAACAAGACCGTGACAGTCGATCTCGGCATCGTCGGCGATTGCGGGACGGTGCTTTCGCAGATGATCGAGGCATGGGGCAGCCGTCAGGCGAAGAATCTGGGCGAGTGGAAGGCGCGGATCGCCGGCTGGCGCGCCCGCGAGTGCCTCGCCTACCCCGAACGCTCGGCCAAGAACCCGGGCATGATCATGCCGCAGAAGGCGGTCGAGCGGCTCCATGCCCTGACGCACAAGCGCAAACCGATCATCACCACCGAAGTCGGTCAGCACCAGATGTGGGCGGCGCAGTATTTCGGCTTTGAAGACCCGAACAAGTGGCTCACCAGCGGCGGGCTCGGCACGATGGGCTATGGCCTGCCGGCCGCCATCGGCGCGCAGCTCGGCCATCCGGACGCTCTGGTAATTGACATCGCGGGCGAAGCCTCGATCCAGATGAACATCCAGGAACTCGGCACCGCGAGCCAGTATCGCCTGCCGGTCAAGATCTTCATCCTCAACAACGAATACATGGGCATGGTCCGCCAGTGGCAGGAACTGACCTATGAGAGCCGCTATTCGAACTCCTATTCGGACAGCCTCCCCGATTTCGTGAAGCTTGCCGAGGCCTATGGCTGGAAGGGCATCCGCATCACCGATGAGCGCGATCTGGACGATGGCATCATGCGCATGCTCGATCACAACGGCCCGGTGATCGTCGATTGCCTTGTCGCGCAGGACGCCAACTGCCTGCCGATGATCCCGAGCGGAGCCGCGCACACCGACATGCTGCTCTACGGCGACAAGGTCGACGGCACCATGGACGACGAAGCCAAGGCGCTGGTCTAGGACACGCAGGATTGCCATGAAAATTGCTGAAGCAGCGTCCGAGCGCCACGTGCTCGCCATCACCGTCGACAATGAACCCGGAATCCTCGCCAAGATCACCGGCCTGTTCACTGCGCGCGGTTACAACATCGACAGTCTGACCGTGGCCGACATCACCGAGGACCATGCGGTGAGCCGCATCACCATCGTCACCAACGGACCCCCGCAGGTGATCGACCAGATCGAGGCGCAGCTCGAACGGCTGGTGCCGGTGCACAAGGTCACCGACCTCACCACCGCCGGCCCGCACGTGGAGCGCGAGCTGGCGCTGATCAAGGTCACCGGCACGGGCGACAAGCGGGTCGAGGCGCTGCGCCTCGCCGATATCTTCCGCGCGCGGCCGGTCGATACCACCATCGACAGCTTCATCTTCGAAATCACCGGCCCGCCCGACAAGGTCGATACCTTCATCGCCCTGATGCGCGAGCTGGGGCTGGTCGAGGTCGGACGCACGGGGATCGTGGGCATGATGCGCGGGGCGCATGGGGCCTAGAGTTACAGGATTTTTCACTCCGCCATGCCGGGCTTGACCCGGGACCCCGGATCAAGCCCGGGGCGGTGACAACAGCAAGACAGGAACACGAAATGAAGGTTTACTACGACGCCGACGCTGATCTCAATCTGATCAAGCCCAAGAAGATCGCGATCGTCGGCTATGGCAGCCAAGGCCACGCCCACGCCCAGAACCTGCGCGATTCCGGCGTTGCCGAAGTCGCCATTGCCCTTCGCGAAGGCTCGGCGACCGCCAAGAAGGCCGAAGGCGCGGGCTTCAAGGTGCTCTCCAACACCGCAGCCGCACAGTGGGCCGACATCATCATGATCCTCGCGCCCGACGAGCATCAGGCCGCGATCTGGGAAAATGATCTGAAGGGCCACATGAAGCCCGGCAGCGCGCTTGCCTTCGCGCACGGGCTCAACATCCACTTCGGCCTGATCGAAGCGCCCGCCGATATCGACGTCATCATGATCGCGCCCAAGGGCCCGGGCCACACGGTCCGCAGCGAATATGTGAAGGGCGGCGGGGTGCCCTGCCTCATCGCCATCCACCAGGACGCAAGCGGCGCGGCGCATGACGTCGCCCTCGCCTATGCCTCGGCCGTCGGCGGCGGCCGTTCGGGGATCATCGAGACCAACTTCCGCGAGGAGTGCGAAACCGACCTGTTCGGCGAGCAGGCGGTGCTGTGCGGCGGGATCACCCACCTCATCCAGGCCGGGTTCGAAACGCTGGTCGAGGCCGGCTACGCCCCCGAAATGGCCTATTTCGAGTGCCTCCACGAAACCAAGCTGATCGTCGACCTGCTCTATGAAGGCGGCATCGCCAACATGCGCTACTCGATCTCGAACACGGCGGAATATGGCGACATCACCACCGGCCCGCGCATCATCACCGCCGAGACCAAGGCTGAGATGAAGCGCGTGCTCGCCGACATCCAATCGGGCCGCTTCGTGAAGAACTTCGTGCTCGACAACCGCGCCGGGCAGCCCGAACTGAAGGCCGCGCGCAAGATGGCCGCTGCCCATCCGATCGAACAGACCGGCGAGAAGCTGCGCGCCATGATGCCCTGGATCGCCGCCAACAAGCTGGTCGACAAGGCGAAGAACTGATCTCCATCGACCTCGGGATCATATCCCCGCACGATCAATAGTGGAACTTTGACAAGCCATGGGGGATTGGGCTTCTGAACCAACAGGAGACCCAACCCCCATGAACCGTCATGCCCTTGCCGCCGCAGCCATCGTCCTTGCCGCAACCGGCGGGATCGCCGCCGCGCCCGCCCTCTTCGCACAGGGCACCCCGCAAGCGCCCGGCGCGCAGGATCCTTCGCGGGTGTCGGCGGGCACCTACGCCGCCGATCCGGCGCACTCGCTGATCGCCTTCGAGGTGAACCACTTCGGCTTCAACGATTACTACGGCATCTTCGGCGATGTCGCAGGCTCGCTGGTGCTGGACCCCGCGAACCCCGATGCCGCCAAGGTTGACGTGACGATCCCCGTCGCCAGCGTCACCACCGCCAGCAAGGCTCTGACCGATCACCTGCTGCGCCCCGGCAAGGACGGCGCGGCGCCGGATTTCTTCGGTGCGGCGCCTGCCCCCGCCCGTTTCGTTTCCACATCGGTGAAGGCAGACGGGATGAAGGCGACGATCGCCGGCAATCTGACGCTCAACGGCGTGACGAAGCCCGTCACCTTCGAAGCCGAATTCACCGGTGCCGGGGTCAACCCCTTCAACAAGAAGGAAACCGTCGGCTTCGAGGCGGAGACGAGCATCAAGCGGTCGGACTTCGGGGTGAACTACGGCATCCCCTTCGTCAGCGACGAGGTCGAACTCGATATCTCCGTGGCCTTCGAGAAGCAGTAAAACCGCCCTCGACAGATTCGGAACGATCGGGCAGGCGCACACCATGCGCCTGTCCGACTGCCACAATATCGACGATTTCCGCGCGCTCGCCAAAGCGCGGCTGCCCTTCCCGGTGTTCGACTACATTGACGGCGCGGCAGATGACGAGCTGACCAAGGCAAGGAACACCGCCGCCTTCGCGGGGGTCGATCTGGTCCCTGACGTGCTGGCGGGGGTGGCCGAGATCGACACCTCCTGCACCATCCTCGGACGCAGGTCTGCCCTCCCCCTGATGCTCTCGCCCACCGCGGTGCAGCGCGCCTTCCACTGGCAAGGCGAGACGGCGGTAGCAAAGGCGGCGGAGAAATACGGGCTGTGGTTCGGCATCTCCAGCCTCGCCACGCGCAGCATCGAGGAGATCGCCGCGCTGACCACCGGCCCCAAGTTGTTCCAGCTTTATGTCCACAAGGACAAGGGTCTCAACGCCAGCATGATCGAGCGGTGCCAGGCAGCGAAGTTCGATGCGCTGGCGCTTACGGTCGACACCATCGTGTCGGGCAAGCGCGAGCGGTGCCTGCGCTCCGGCTTCACCACTCCGCCCCGCTTCACCCCGGCCAGCATCTGGAGCTACGCCACGCGCCCGAAGTGGACGCTCGACTACGTGCTGCGCGAGAAGTTCCGTCTCCCCAACCTCGATACCCATGTCAGCGAGGGCACCGGCAAGGCGGTGAGCATTGCCGAGTATTTCAACACCATGCTCGACACCGCGATGGACTGGGACACCGCCGCGCGGATCCGGCAGGACTGGGGCGGCACCTTCGTCCTCAAAGGGGTGATGAGCGCCGCCGACGCGCGCCGGGCGGTGGAAATCGGGGCCGATGCGATCATGATCTCCAACCACGGCGGGCGGCAACTGGATGGCAGCCGTGCGCCCTTCGACCAGCTGCCCGAGATCGTGGATGCGGTCGGCGGGCGGATCGAGATCATCTGCGACGGCGGGGTGCGGCGTGGCACCCATGTGCTCAAGGCCCTGTGCTCGGGTGCCACTGCGGCTTCGGGCGGGCGGCTCTACCTCTATGCGCTGGCGGCCGCCGGGCAGGAGGGCGTGGAGCGGGCACTGGGCATCCTCAAGGACGAGATCGAGCGGGGCATGCGGCTGATGGGCGTCACCCGGGTCGATCAGCTGACGCCCGATCGGTTGCGAGCACGCCATATCTGAAGGGGGGACAGGGCCATGGTGGGGATCAGCCGCAGACGTGTTCTGAGCGGCGCACCCGCACTGCTTGTCGGCGCGCGGGCGCTGGGGCAGACCGGTTCTGACGATCCGGCGCTGATCGAGGCGCTGCGGCGCCAGCTGGATTCGGCTACCGGGTTCCGCACCAAGTTCCGCACCGGGTATTGGAGCATAGCCCGCCCCGCAACGCTTGCCGAGGCGCGCCGGGCACTGGCCGATATCCCGGTGCGACTCGGAGCGCTGAGCGGTGAGGAGGAGACGCTGCTGCTGCTCCACGATATCGATCAGGCGGGCCGCTTGCAGGCCTGGCTGATCGGCGCGGGCGGCGTGATCGCGGCAGGCACCAGTGCCGAAAGCTATGCGGGGCTCGACCGGCTGCGCCGTGCGCTCGAGGTGGATTCGCGCACCGCAACCCGCGCCCCCGTGCCGCGCCGCGCGCCGCCCGCGCCACCGGCCCCGGCCGCGCCGCCGCAGCCGCCCATCGCCCCCGTCGACGCGCTGGGAGAGGCGGCGGGGCAACTTCTGCCGGGCGAGGTCCGTCAGGCTCTGGCAAGCGCGGGCGGCGGGCGGTTGCTGCTGCTGAGCGCGCGGGACACCGGAACCGCACCGATCGCCGCCCTGCCGCTCGATCCCGCCACCCGTCTGGTCGATCGCTGGGCGCTGCTGGTGTTGCCCGATCTGCCCGCGCTGCTCGATATCAGCCGCAACTTCACCATGCGCGATATCAATCTGTCGCGCGCGCTGGTGGTGGGCGATCCCGACCTTTCCGGCGATCCCGAGTACGTCTGGAAACCCCTGCCCGCAGCCCGGCTCGAAGCGAGCGAGGTGGCCGGGCTGCTCGGGATCAGCCCATCCCGCGTCCTGACCGGCAGCCTCGCCCAGCGCAGCAGCGTGCTGGCGGGGCTGTCGCGTTATGGCGAGAGCGATCTCATCTACATGGCGACCCATGGCCTTGCCAATTCCGTCAACCCGATGGACGGCAGCTTTCTCGCGCTCGGCGGCGGGCATCTGTACGGACGCGATCTGCGCTCGGTGCGGTTCGAGCACATGGGCGCACGCCATCCGCTGGTGGTGATGAGCGCCTGCCAGAGCGCGCTCGGCCGGACCTTTCAGGGCGGCGCCTATGGCATGGCGCGGGCGTGGATCCTGGCGGGCGCCGCGCAGGTCGCGGCCAGCCTGTGGAATGTCGATGATCAGGCCACCCGCCTGCTGATGACGGGCTTTGCCGAATATCTGACGTTCGGCCACACCCCTGAACAGGCGATGCGCCGGGCGCAGATTGCGGCGGCAAGGGAGTATGCCGACGATGCCGGCGCATGGGCCAGCTTCACGATCATGGGCATGCCTGCACACCGCGCCTGACAGTGCTGTCATAATGGCGTAACGCGAATGGCGCTTGGGACGAGCGCATCTGCTGTGACCGGATCATGACCATGAACAACCCTGCCCGCTTCCCCGCTACGCTCCTGCTCGCTTTCGCCGCTCTGGGCCTTGCTGCCTGCGGTAGCGCACCGGAGCAGCCCGGCAACGACGCCGAGAGCTTTGCCGCGCGCATCGGCGCTGGGGAGGCGACGCCCGGCGCCACGACGGCGGCCGCGCCGGGAACCCCGGTTGCCCCGCAGATCGCCAAGCCCCTGCCCGGTGCCGCCCCCGGCCCCTTCGCCCGGGGGACGCTGACCGATCCTGCGGCAAGAACCTGCGGCGCACCGCTGATGGCACCCTTCATCGGGAAGGCCGCCGATCAGACGACCCGCGCGGACATCGCCAAGGCACTCGGCCGCACCGACAACCTGCGCTTCGTCGCCTTTGGCAGCATCGGCACCGTCAACCCCGATCCGACCAACCCGCGCCTGTCGATCATGCTCGATGCGCAGAACATCATCCGTGACGCGCGCTGCGGATAAAAGGGCGGATGACGGGGCGGAAATGATCGGGACGATTCCCGGCTTGCGCTGCGCAGAATAATCGGCAATGACGCGCGCCATGACGCGGAACGGACTTGCGCTGCTTCGACTTATGCGCCCTTGGGCGTAGGGAGCCGCGCGTACAGGACAGCGCGGCACCGCTCCCAAGGGTGACCTGCCGCAGCTTCCCATCCCTTCTTCGCGACGAGCTTTCCCCATGCCCATGCTCAAAGAGCCTTCCGCCAAGTACCGCCCCTTCGGCCAGATCAACCTGCCCGATCGCCAGTGGCCCTCCAAGCTGATCGAGAGGGCGCCGCGCTGGCTTTCCACCGACCTGCGCGACGGGAACCAGTCGATCATCGACCCGATGGACGCGGTGAAGAAGCGCCGCTTTTTCGATCTGCTGGTCGAAGTCGGCCTCAAGGAAATCGAAGTCGGCTTTCCCAGCGCGGGCGCGACCGAGTTCGACTTCATCTCCGGCCTCGTGAAGTCCGATGCGATCCCTGACGATGTGATCGTGCAGGTGCTCACGCAGAGCCGCGAGGACCTGATCCGAACCAGCTTCGCCAGCCTCGAAGGCGCGCGGGCGGCGATCGTCCACCTCTACAATGCGGTCAGCCCCGCATGGCGCGACATCGTGTTCCGCATGAGCAAGGACGAGGTGAAGGCCATCGCCGTCGCGGGCGCCAAGGTGATGCGCGATTGTGCCGCGCAGTATCCCGGCACCGACTGGCATTTCCAGTATTCGCCCGAGACCTTCTCGACCGCCGAACTGGACTTCAGCATCGAGGTCTGCGCGGCGGTTATGGAGGTTCTCCAGCCCACGCCGGAACACCCGATCATCCTCAATCTGCCCGCAACAGTCGAGGCGGCGACGCCCAATATCTACGCCGACCAGATCGAATACTTCGGCCGCCACCTGCCGAACCGCGAAAGCGCGGTCCTGTCCCTCCACACCCACAACGACCGCGGCACCGGGGTCGCGGCGGCGGAACTGGGCCTGATGGCAGGCGCCGACCGGGTTGAGGGCTGTCTGTTCGGCAATGGCGAGCGTACCGGCAATTGCTGCCTCGTGACGATGGCGCTCAACCTCTATACGCAGGGCGTCGATCCTGAGCTCGATTTCTCGGACATCGACCGGGTGATCGAGACGGTCACCTATTGCAACGATCTGCCCGTCCACCAGCGCCATCCCTATGGCGGCGAACTGGTCTACACCGCCTTTTCCGGCAGCCATCAGGACGCGATCAAGAAGGGCTTCGAGGCGCGCGAGACGCAGAACGACGAACAATGGCGCGTACCCTATCTGCCCATTGATCCGGCCGATCTGGGGCGCAGCTATGAAGCGGTGATCCGGGTCAATTCGCAGTCCGGCAAGGGCGGTTTCGCCTGGGTGCTGGAGAAGGATCAGGGCCTCAAGCTTCCCAAGAAGATGCAGGCCGATTTCTCTCGCCACGTGCAAGCCATGGCCGACGAGCTGGGCCGTGAGCTCAATGCCGCCGACATCTGGGACGCCTTCCGCCGCGCCTATCACGTCAAGACCCACCCCAAGCACTTCCAGCTCGTGCGTTACGAGGAAAGCCGCGCCGCGGACGGCACTCGCATCTTCGCGGGCACCATTGCGGTCGAGGGGCAGGAGCAATCCGTCTCGGGCCGCGGCAACGGGCTAATCTCCAGCGTGATGACGACCTTGCGCGAAGCCTTCGGCGTCGAACTGGAGGTGGTCGACTACACCGAGCACGCCCTTGGCGCGGGCACGGACGCGCGCGCGGCTGCCTATCTCGAATGCCGCGCACCCGATGGCCGCATCATCTGGGGCTGCGGGATCGACGAGGACATCGCCACCGCCAGTGTACGGGCTGTGCTCTCGGCGGCGAACTCGGCTGTGGCTTCTCCCGCCGCCTGAACCGCACCTCCCCTTGCGCGGCGTGCAATTTGCGCGCAGGTTCCCGGCCGAGAGAGGAAACCTGTGCGCATGGAAACCCGTTCGACCAGTCTCGCCGTGCCGCCGCAGGTGCCGCCCACGCCGCAGGTGGCGGGCGATCTGGCATGGGCCGACCTTGCCGCCGCGCTCGGCGCAGGGTGGCGCGATTTCCTTGCCATGCCGCGCTTCGGGCTGTTCTTCGGCGGGGTCTATGTGCTCGCCGGGCTGGCCATCGGCTGGGCGACGCTCACCGGAGGGAGCCTCACCTGGCTCATCCCCGCCATCGCCGGCTTCCCGCTGGTAGCGCCCTTCATCGCGGTCGGCCTTTACGAGGCGAGCCGGCGCCGCGCGCGCGCCGAGCCGCTGACGTGGCGCGCGGTGCTCGGCGCATTGAAGGGCCACGGCGATGACCAGATTCTCTCGATGGGGGTGATCGTGTTCGTCGCCTTCTCGTTCTGGATGATCGTTGCCCATGCGATCTTCGCGGTGTTCGTGGGCGAAAGCGGGATGGGCCGCGATCCGATCGGCGCGCTGCTCACGCCTGCCGGCCTTGCGATGCTCGGCGTCGGCAGCGCGGTGGGCGCGATCATGGCCTTCGTCTTTTACGCCATGACCGTCATCAGCCTGCCGCTACTGGTGGAGCGCAAGGTCGACTTCCTCACCGCGATCATCGCCAGTCTCACGGTCGTGAAGCGCAATTTCGCCGTGATGCTGGGCTGGGCGGCGCTGATCGCGGTGCTGCTGTTCGCGGCGATGCTGCCCGGTTTCCTCGGCCTGCTGGTGGCGCTGCCGGTGCTCGGCCATGCGACCTGGCACCTCTACGAGCGCGCGGTGGCGGACTGACGCTTTTGCGCTTGGCCGCGGCGCCTTCGCCTGACTAGACAGCAGCGAGGGAGAGACACATGACCGAAGCCATCATCGAGCCCGATCTGCCGATCATCGATCCGCATCACCACCTGTGGGACCTGCGGCCGATGATCGCCATGTTCCCCGAACCGCGCCACCCCTTCATCGCCGGGCTGGTCGACAATGCGCACTACAGCTTCGATCAGCTCCACGCGCATCTTTCGGGCAGCGGGCACAACATCGTCGGCACGGTCTTCATGGAGTGCGGCGCCTTCTACAACGGCGCCTATGGCGATGCGCTGAAGGTGGTGGGCGAGGTCGAATATGTAAACGGCGTCGCGGCGCAATCGGCGAGCGGGCTCTACGGCCATTCGCGTTACTGCGCAGGGATCGTCGGCCATGCCAACCTGATGCTGGGGAACGGCGCGGGCGCGGTGCTCGATGCGCTTGCCGCTGCCGCACCGGGGCGGTTCAGGGGGATCCGCCACCAAGGTGCGTGGGATGCCGACCCTGCGGTGCTCGGCCCACCCTTCCATGCGCCCGAGGGGCTCTACCACGATGCCACCTTCCGCGCGGGCCTTGCCGAGCTTGGCAAGCGGGGCCTGACCTTCGATGCCTGGGTGCTCGAACCGCAACTACCCGACGTGATCGACCTCGCCCGCGCCTTCCCCGATCAGCCGATCTGCCTCGACCATTGCGGTACCCCGGTGGGCGTCGCGAGTTACAAGGGCCGGCTGCACGAGCGTTTCGACGAATGGCGCCGCAACATCCGCGAACTGGCGGCTTGCGAGAACGTGGTCGTGAAGCTCGGCGGGCTTGCCATGGCATTCTGCGCCCTGCCGGAAGAGGGCCCTGCGGCAGGCCACGGATCGGAGCATCTCGCCGCGCTGTGGCGGCCCTATATCGAGACCTGCATCGAGGCCTTCGGGCCTTCGCGGGCGATGTTCGAGAGCAACTACCCGGTCGATTACTGGGGCGCGGACTACGGCGTGCTGTGGAACGCCTTCAAACGCCTTGCCCGCAGCGCCAGCGCCGAGGAGAAGGCAGCGCTGTTCGCGGGCACGGCGGCGCGGTTCTACGGGATCGAGGAGCTCTTGGGTTGAGGCTGCGTCACCATCAAAATCACGCTTGGCACGCCCGGAACCCGCGTTAGAGACGCGGGTTAAGAACATAGTTTTCAGGAGAAACCGATGCCCCTTCCCGCCCCGTTCGATCGCCTGCGCCTGCCGCTGATCGGATCGCCGCTGTTCATCGTCTCCGGCCCCGAACTGGTGATCGCGCAGTGCAAGGCGGGGATCATCGGCAGCTTTCCGGCGCTGAACGCGAGGCCGCAGTCGCAGCTTGACGAATGGCTGCACCAGATCACCGAGGAACTCAGCCGGCACAATCGCGCGAACCCGGATCGCCCGGCCGCGCCTTTCGCGGTCAACCAGATCGTCCACAAGACCAACGACCGCGTCGATGCCGACATGGCAACATGCGAGAAGTGGCAGGTGCCCATGGTGATCACCTCGTTGGGCGCGCGCGAGGATATCTACACCGCCGTGCGCAACTGGGGCGGCGTCACCATGCACGACGTCATCAACAACCGCTTCGCGATGAAGGCGATCGAGAAGGGCGCGACCGGTCTCATCCCCGTCGCCGCGGGCGCGGGCGGCCACGCGGGCGCATTGTCGCCGTTTGCGCTGATGCAGGAAATCCGCGAGTGGTTCGACGGGCTTGTCGCGCTGTCGGGATCGGTCGCGCACGGGGCGACGATCCTTGCCGCACAGGCCCTGCGCGCCGATTTCGCCTATGCCGGAAGCGCCTTCATCGCCACGAAGGAGGCAAACGCCACAGAGGGCTACAAGAACGGCATCGTCGAGGGCTCCTCGGAAGGGATCGTCTACACCAACCTCTTCACCGGGGTGCATGGCAACTACCTGCGCTCCTCGATCGAACAGGCCGGGCTCGATCCCGACAACCTGCCCGTCAGCGACCCCAGCAAGATGAACTTCGGCAGCGGCGGCAACACCAAGGCGAAGGCCTGGAAGGACATCTGGGGATCGGGTCAGGGGATCGGCACGATCAAGGAAGTCGGCACGGTCGAAGATCTCGTCGCCCGGATGGAGCGGGAATATCACGCGGCGCGCGCACAGCTTGTCGCCAATTCGGGCTACACCGCATGGGGCGCGATGGCGGAGGCTGCCGAGTAGTCAGTCAGCCGCCCACAGCGCCTCGGCCATGGCATCGAGCTCGGTAAAATCGAAGCCCGTGCCGAGCGGGTCCTTGCGGTTCAACACCACACGCCGCCGCTGTGCCAGCAGCTGGCGGCGCAGCGCGCTCTGGAGCAGGTGCAGGCGCATCAGCGCCTCGATAAGCGCCGCCTCGCTGTCGGCGCAGCGCGCTGCCGACCAGCGCGCCTCGATCTGGCCGACGCGGGCGATCACCACCTCGTTGTAGCGCCGGTGCGGCCCGCGGTGGAGCGGCATGCCGGTGCGGATGCTCGTCGTTTCGGTGGCGGGCAACAGCAGGCCGTTGCGGCGGAAATCGTCGAACCCCACGCGCGCGCGGCCCACCTCTGCGAACATCGCGCCGAAGCATCGCTGCGAGAGCAGTTGGCAGGGCAGCAGGTGGTGTCGCTGCAAGCCGGGGTCATAGCCTTCCGCGCCCCGCGCGTTCACCGAGCGGAAGGCAATGACCGTCAGACTGCTTGATCGACCCCAATCGCGCATCGCTACTCGCGCCAGACGCCGATCACCGCGCGGCTGCGCGAGGGCCGCAGCACCAGACGGGTGCCGTCAGGGGCGACGATCCGGTCGTCCTCCTCGAGGCCGCCGATGATCACGAGATGATTGACAAGCCGGATGCCGAGCCGGGTGGCGGCGATCCGGTCGGCGCTGAGCGGCGGTTCGATGCGCAGCTCCTTGCCGATCCAGAAGGCAAGGCCGGTAGTCTCGATCGCCCCGTCCGGGGTTTCGACAAAGGCGGTCAGCCCGAGCGCCGGGAAAGGCCCCCCATCGAGCCAGGCGCTGGCCACGGATTCGAAGAACCGGCGACCGATCGCAGTGCCCGCCGGGCTCCAGCCCACCGCGACCAGATCATCGAACTGGCGCACGAGATCGCAGCCCAGCGCAAGCAGTTCGCGCATCAGCGGCAGGCTGCTGCCGCCGGCTGACACATGCGGGCCCGGGCGCAGCACCACCGCCTCCAGCTCCGCAGGCTGCGGGATGGCGGCGAGGTCGAACCGGTGGGCAAGCTGCGGAAAGGGCGCGGCGAGGCCGGGCGCTAGGCCGCTGCAATCGAAGCTCAGCCCGCTGCGCAGCAGTTCGATCCAGTAAAGCTGGCCGGGCCACAGTGCCTCGGCATGGGGCGCATCGTCGGGAAGCGGATCATGACCGATGCTCACCGCCGGCTGGCGTCCGGCGAAAGCCCGGAGGGCGAGCCGGTCCGGCCGCTTGCCTTTGGCAAACAGCAGGTGCAGCTCAGCATCATGAGCGGGCTGCGACTGTGAAATGGTCCCGGTACCCCCGTAAGTGTCGCGATTGTATTCTAAATCCCGGTGTCACATTTGGCGCTTTTGCCAGACCTCGTCGAGTCCCCAAAGGCCGGGTCTGTCCCATATCGGATCAATCTTCAGAACAGCCCGAGCCGCATCCCCTCGGCAATCGCCGCGCCGGTCTCGTATGCCTGTTCGCGTGCGCCAGCGGGCACACGCTTGGGCGCGGCGATCGCTTCCGGGGTCTGGGCTGCAAACCCCACGATCAGCGGCTCGGCGACGCGCCGCAGCCGCCATCCGGTTGCGATCCGGTCGATCTGGCGCTGCGCCCCCGCCCCGTCGGAACCGGCGGCGATGATGGTGGCATAGGGCCGCCCCTCGATCCGCCCGAGCACAGGGTAATAGGCGCGGTCGAACATCTCCTTCATCATGCCGCTCATGGTGGCGAGGTTCTCGGGGCAGCAGAACAGATAGCCGTCCGCTGCCAGCAGCATGTCGGGCTGCGCTTCGTCGGCCCGCACCAGCCACGCCGCCGCGCCCGCGCCTTCGGCCGCCGCCCGGGCGAGTGCTTCGCTCGCTCCGGTGCGGCTGTGCCAGACGATCAGCAGGCGGGGTTCGGCGCTCATGGCGCACAAGGCTTCCCTGCGCACCTGTCGATTGTCAACCGGGCGCATCTGTCCGGCGCGCAGAGGTTAGGCTATCACCCCGAGGATGGCGACGCGTCCCCTCTCTTCCTCCCCCTCTCCAGCCTTGGCCCCGGTGTTCGGCGTCGCCGCTTCGCTGTCGGGCAAGGCGTGGCGCTGGCGCGGGGGGAACATGGAGCTGGCGGGCGGTGCGCCCGATGGCGCGGGGACTCTCGACCATTCGATCCTCGATCAACTGCTGCTGACCCGCGGCGTGGCCGAGCACGACCTCGCCCGCCACGCAGCCCCCACCCTGCGCGCCTTCCTGCCCGATCCGTCGACCTTCCGCGACATGGACACGGCCGCCACGCGCCTTGCCGATGCCGTCACCGCGCAAGAGCGGGTGACGATCTACGGTGACTATGATGTCGACGGGGCAACCAGTGCGGCGCTGCTGGTGGAACTGCTGCGCCAGCTGGGGCTGGAGGCGGGCTACTACATTCCGGACCGTCTGCTCGAAGGCTATGGCCCCTCCGGCGAGGCGCTGGTGCGACTGGCGGAGAGCGGCTCGCAGCTGATCGTCACCGTCGATTGCGGGGCGATGGCGCACGAGGCGCTGGGCATGGCGCGCGACGTCGGCGTCGACGTGATCGTGGTCGATCACCACAAATGCGCCGCCGACCTTCCCCCGGCGCACGCGCTGGTCAACCCCAACCGCCTCGACGAGAGCGATCTTGGCGCGGCCCATGGCCACCTTGCCGCCGTCGGCGTCGCCTTCCTGCTGGGCGTCGCGCTGGTGCGCACTTTGCGCGAACGCGGATGGTTTACCGCAGATCGCCGGGAGCCCGACCTCATCGGCCTCCTCGATCTCGTCGCGCTCGGCACGGTCGCCGATGTCGCTGCGCTCCACGGGTTGAACCGCGCCTTCGTGGCACAGGGGCTCAAGGTCCTCGCAAGGCGCGGACGGATCGGGATGGCAGCGCTGATGGATGCAAGCCGCCTCGCCCGCGCACCGCAATGCAGCGATCTCGGGTTTGCGCTCGGCCCGCGGATCAATGCCGGAGGGCGGATCGGCGAATCGACCCTGGGCGTGCGCCTGCTCACCACCACCGACCCGGAGGAAGCCCGCGCCATCGCCGCCCAGCTCTCGCAGCTGAACGAGGAGCGCCGCGCGATCGAGGCACAGGTGCAGGAAGCCGCCGAAGCGCAGCTCGCAGGCCAGCACAACATGGCGGTGCAGGTGATCGCGGGCCATGGCTGGCATCCCGGGGTGATCGGGATCGTGGCGGGACGCATCAAGGAGAAGACCGGCAAGCCCGCGGTGGTGATCGCGCTCGACGAGGGGCAAGGGAAAGGCTCCGGCCGTTCGATCAGCGGTGTGGACCTCGGCGCCGCGATCATCGGTGCGCGCGAAGCGGGCCTGCTGGTCGCGGGCGGCGGGCATGCGATGGCGGCGGGTCTCACCATCGATCCCGCCCGCCTCGCCGACTTTGCGGAATTCCTCGACACCCGCCTTGCGCGCGATGTGGAGCGCGCACGTGCCGGAGCGGCGATGCTGCTCGACCTCGCGCTTGCGCCCGGCGGTCTCACCCCGCAGCTGGTCGAGACGCTGGAAGCCGCAGGCCCCTATGGTGTCGGCTGGCCCGCCCCGCGCATCGCGGTGGGGCCGGTGCGCATCGTCAAGGCCGAGATCGTGGGCAAGGATCATGTGCGCGTCATCGCCAGCGGCAATGACGGCCGGAGCTTCAAGGCGATCGCCTTTCGCGCGGCGGAGACCGAACTGGGACAGACCCTCCTCCACCGCAGCCAGGGGCGCCGCTTCCACCTCGCCGGCCGCGCCAAGATCGACGACTGGGGCAGCCGCCCGGCGGCCGAACTCCAGCTCGAAGATGCCGCCTTCGCCGATTGACCGGCAGGCTTTGCGGAGAGCGCCAATTTTTGCGCAACACGGGGCTTGACCGTCCCCCTGCACCCCCCTAAAGGCGCGCTCTCGCAATCGCGACGGCCCCTTCGTCTAGCGGTTAGGACGCGGCCCTTTCACGGCTGAAACACGGGTTCGATTCCCGTAGGGGTCACCACCTCTTCACAGAGGATGGCAGACAGGGCGGCAGGCTTCGGCCTCGCCGCCCTTTTCCGTGGCCGCATCACGCGCCCGGACCGGGAAATTGTGACAAGCGGGCCGGACGCCTTCCCTCGCCCCGAGCTTGTCGATAAAGGCCGTGGGCATGGGCAGCGGCCAGAACTTACCCCTAGCAGGCATCAGCCTTGCGGCGGTGACCTTCGTGGCGCTGCTCCTGCTGGGGACCGACATCGTCATCGCGCTTGCGGTGCTGACGGTGTGGGTCGGCTCGCTGCTGGTCGCAGCCGGACGCCCGCCCGAGCCGCCGAAGGCCAAGACCCGGCCGCGCCTCACACTCGAATCGATCAACGACCTGATCGAGCACTTTTCGATTCCCCTCCTCATCACCGATCGCAACACCATCGCGCTTGCCAACCGCGCGGCGCGCAAGATGCTGGGGCCGCACGTCATCGGCCAGGACGCGCGCGTCGCACTGCGCCAGCCCGAGGCGATCGGGCTGCTCGGCGGGGGCCGCCAGAGCGAAGCGTTGGTGCGCGGGCTCGTGCGGCGCGGGGACATCTGGCAGATCAGCCGCCAGACCATCGACGACCGGCTGGCGATGCTCGAATTCATCAACCAGACCGCCGAGGCCGACATCAGCCGGGCGCACACCGATTTCGTCGCCAACGCCAGCCACGAACTGCGCACGCCGCTTGCCGCGATTCTCGGCTATGTCGAGACGCTGCAGGAGGACGACGGAGAGATCGACACGCCGGTGGCGAAAAAATTTCTCGGCATCATCGAGCGCGAGGCCAAGCGGATGCAGGCGCTGGTCGGCGATCTGATGAGCCTCAGCCGGGTCGAGGCGGAAAAGCATGATCTGCCCACCACCCGCATCGACCTCGCCCCGCTGGTCGAGCGCGCCGCGCGCGATGCGGCCGGGCCGCAGCGGATCGAGCGGCTGCGCATTGATCTGACGGCTGAACCGGTGGTGCTCGGCGATCTCCAGCAGCTCGAACAGGTGGTGCGCAACCTTGTCGACAACGCTCTGAAATACGGCGCTTTCGACCGACCGGTGCAGGTCGTGCTGGACCTTGCGCAGGGCGATCTTGCGCGCATCGCGGTGACCGACGAGGGCGAGGGCATCGCGCCCGAACAGATCCCGCACCTCACCCGCCGCTTCTACCGCACCGATCCGGGCCGCAGCCGCGCATCGGGAGGGACGGGGCTCGGCCTTGCGATCGTCAAGCATATCGTGGAACGCCACCGCGGGCGGCTCGACATCACCAGCGAACTCGGCAAGGGCACCCGCGTGGTGGTGCGCCTGCCCCTTGCCGAGGCCGAACGGGACCTGCCGGAAAGCGGGCCTGCGGACGAAGAAATCGGTACGGACGCCGGTGCTGCCCAACAAGCGTCATAAACGAGTCTTATTTCTTCAACATGGCACCGCCATTGCCTATGGGCCCGCAACTCATGCCGCGCACAACACGCTTCGCCTGATTCCCTTACGCCCATCCCAAGCAGGAAGACACAGGTTCCCTTCATGTCGCCGATCACGCTGATCCTGATTGCTCTGGGCCTCGGCATCGTCGGCTGGCTGGCCGGCCGCGCCAAGGCGTGGAGCTTCCAGTCGGGCGATCCGGCGCTGCGCCCGGCCTCGCGGCCGGTCTATCACGCCTGGTATGTCGCGCTGTGGGTCGTGATTCCGGTGCTCGCCTTCGTCATCGCCTGGGGCGTGATCGCCCCGCAGCTGGTCATGCAAGCGGTGCTCGCCACCCCGGCCGCGCAGGAACTTCCCGCCTTTGGCTTCGAGCGCGACGCCTTCCTCGGCGAGGCGCGTGCCGTGGCACTGGGGCAGGCACCGGGCGTCTTCAACGACGAGGCCGAGCCCCTGATCGCCCCGTTCCGCGATGCCTTCGCGCGCTTCAACACCATCGGCATCATCGTCACCGTGCTGATCGCCATCGCCGCCGGCGCGCTCGCGTTCCTGCGGCTGCGTCCCGCATTCGGCGCGCGCACCAAGGTCGAGCGCACGGTGATGACGATCCTCCTGCTCGCCTCGCTGGTGGCGATCCTCACAACTTTCGGAATCTTCATCAGCCTCGTGTTCGAGACGGTGCGCTTCTTCGGCGTGGTCTCGCCGGTCGATTTCCTGTTCGGCACCAAATGGGGTCCGGACACGATGGGCTCGCCCGAGGCGGTCGACCCTTCCCGCTACGGCGCGGTGCCGCTGTTCTGGGGGACGATCTTCATCGGCGCGATCATCGCCATGATCGTGGCGATCCCGCTGGGCCTGATGAGCGCCATCTACCTCACGCAATACGCCGATCCGCGGGTGCGCACCTGGATCAAGCCGCTGCTCGAACTGCTCGCGGGGGTGCCGACGGTGGTCTACGGCTATTTCGCCGCGCTGACGCTGGCCCCGATGATCCGCGATGCGGCGGTCGCGGTCGGCATCACCAGCGCCTCGACCGAGAGTGCGCTGGCCGCGGGCATCGTCATGGGGGTGATGATCATCCCCTTCGTCTCCTCGATGGCGGACGATTCGATGGCTGCCGTGCCATCCGCGATGCGTGACGGGAGCCTCGCGATGGGCGCGACGAAGTCGGAGACGATCCGCCGCGTGCTGTTCCCCGCCGCCCTGCCGGGCATCGTCGCCGGGATCATGCTGGCGGTCAGCCGCGCGATCGGGGAAACGATGATCGTCGTCATGGCCGCATCGCCCGCCGCCAATCTCACCGCCAATCCTCTGGAGCCGATGTCGACCGTGACCGTGCAGATCGTCAAGCTGCTGACCGGCGAACAAAGCACCGATCACCCGGCCACGCTCAGCGCCTATGCGCTGGGCTTCGTGCTGTTCATGGTGACGCTGGCCCTCAACTTCATCGCCCTGCGCGTGGTCAAACGCTTCCGGGAGGCCTACGAATGAGCAGCATCCCCCTCCCCGGCTCCGGCGAGACCGCCGCGCCCGCCGCTGCGCAGCCCCTCCGCCCGACCCGCACTCCCGCCTTCGAAGCGCGCCTCGCAAGGCGTTACCGCGCCGAGCGCAATTTCCGCATCATCGGCCTGTCCGCCGTGGTCTTCTCGGTCGCGGTGCTGGTGTTCCTGCTCGGCACCATGCTGATGAACGGCGTCGCCGGTTTCCAGCGTGCGGAACTGGCCGTCACCATCGACTTTCCCGCCAGCGGCGTCACCGGCGACCCCGTCTCGCTCAGCGCGCCGTCGGCCAGCCAGACGCTCGAGATGCAGGGCCTGCCCGATATCGTCACCTTCTTTGCCGAGGAGCAGATCGGCAAGGATGCCGCCGCGCAGATCTCCCCCGAAGCCTGGCGCGATGTCGCCGCAGCGCTGGCAGAAGATCCCGCCCTCATCGGCGAGAGCGTGACCTTCGACCTGCCCGTCACCTCGGCGCTCGCCGCCGGCATTCAGGGCGAAGGCCCGGCCGAAATGCAGGCGCTCGCAAGCAGGCTTTCCAACGAAGGCAAGCTTGCACGCAACTGGGACTGGGGCTTCCTGTCCCGCTCCGACGCCACCAGCCCGCAAGCGGTCGGCATCTGGGGCGCGCTCAAGGGTTCGATGCTGACCATGCTGGTGACGCTGGTGCTGGCCTTCCCGATCGGCGTGCTCTCGGCGCTCTACCTTGAGGAATATGCGCCCAAGAACCGCTGGACCGACATCATCGAGGTGTCGATCAGCAACCTTGCCGCGGTGCCTTCGATCATCTTCGGCCTGCTCGGACTTGCGGTGTTCCTTGCGCTGTTCCCGGGCCTCAGGTCGGCGCCGATCATCGGCGGGATGACGCTGGCGCTGATGACCATGCCGGTGATCGTCATTTCCGGGCGCAACGCGATCAAGGCGGTGCCGCCTTCGATCCGCGACGGCGCGCTCGCCATCGGCGCATCGCCGGTGCAGGTGGTGTTTCACCACGTCCTGCCGCTGGCGCTGCCCGGGATGCTGACCGGCACCATCATCGGCATGGCCCGTGCGCTGGGCGAAACCGCCCCCCTGCTGCTGATCGGGATGCGCATCTTCGTTGCCACCCCGCCCGAAGGCTTCGCTTCGCCCGCCACGGTGCTGCCGATGCAGATTTTCCTGTGGTCCGACGAAATCGACCGCGGCTTTGTCGAGCGCACCAGTGCGGCCATCATCGTGCTGCTGGTGTTCCTGCTGACCATGAACGGCCTTGCCATCTACCTCCGCAACAAATTCGAGAAACGCTGGTGACAGTCATCCATCCCAACATGACCGACGAAAACGCGAAGATTCGTGCGCGCGACGTCTGTGTCTTCTACGGCGACAAGAAGGCGATTGACGAAGTGTCGATCGACATCTCGCCCAACTACGTGACCGCCTTCATCGGCCCTTCGGGTTGCGGCAAGTCGACTTTCCTGCGGTGCTTCAACCGTATGAACGACACCATTGGAACCGCCAAGGTGACGGGCCTGATCGAGCTTGACGGCGAGGATATCCACGGCTCGGCGATGGACGTGGTGCAGCTGCGCGCGCGGGTCGGCATGGTGTTCCAGAAGCCGAACCCCTTCCCCAAGTCGATCTACGAGAACATCGCCTACGGGCCGCGCATCCACGGCCTGGCTGAAAAGAAGGCCGATCTCGACGTGGTCGTCGAACGCTCGCTCACCCGCGCGGGGCTGTGGGACGAGGTCAAGGATCGGCTGGAAGATTCGGGGACGGCGCTCTCGGGCGGGCAGCAGCAGCGGCTGTGCATTGCGCGCGCGATTGCGGTTGACCCGGAGGTGATCCTGATGGACGAACCAGCCTCGGCGCTCGACCCCATCGCGACCGCCAAGATCGAGGAGCTGATCGATGACCTGTCCGGGCGCTACGCGATCGTGATCGTCACCCACTCGATGCAGCAGGCCGCACGCGTCAGTCAGCGCACCGCATTCTTCCACCTCGGCAAGATGGTCGAGTATGGTCCCACCTCGGAAATCTTTACCAATCCTATCGAGGAGCGGACGAAGGATTATATTACAGGACGTTACGGCTGATGGCTGAACATACCGTCAAGGCATTCGACGAGGACATCACCCGGCTGCGCGGGCTGATCGCGGAGATGGGCGGGCTGGCCGAAGTCGCCATCGCCGAATCCCTCGACGCGCTGGTGCGCGGCGACGAGGTGCTGGCCGACCAGGTGGTGGCCCGCGACAAGCGCATCGATGCGCTGGAAACCGAAGTCGACAAGCTTGCCGTGCGGATCATCGCCCTGCGCGCGCCGATGGCCGACGACCTGCGCGAGGTGATCGCCGCACTCAAGATCGGCGGGGTGCTCGAACGGATCGGCGACTATTCCAAGAACATCGCCAAGCGCACCGGCATGATCGAGGGTCGTGCCCGGTTCGAGCCGCTGACCCTGCTTCCGGTGATGGGCGAGCTGGCCGGCGAGATGGTCCACGATGTGCTGACCGCCTACGCCGCGCGCGACCCGGACCTGGCGCGCGAGGTGATCGCCACCGATGTGAAGGTCGACGGCTTCTACAACTCGATCTTCCGCAATCTGGTGAGCTACATGGTCGAGAACCCCTCGACCATCTCGAGCGCGGCGCAGCTGCTGTTCGTCGCCCGCAACATCGAACGCATCGGCGATCACGCGACCAACGTAGCCGAGATGGTCCACTTCGCCGCGACCGGAGTCTACCCGCCGGAGGGCGATCGCTGAGGCTGGCGGGGCTTGCTTGCCGCTCGGTCTACACAGACCCCTGTCAGGCCCCTGCTTGACCCCTGCTTGACCCCCGCTTGATCCCCTCCAGAGGGGGGTTTTCGCGATGTTTCCCGTGAAACATCGGCACGCACGCGCCTCGCTGTTGAATTCCTGTCGTGTTTCATCAAAATGTAGCGGAAATGAAACATGGGGACGATGAAGCGTCCTCGGTGGCGAGGCGCAAGGAGGCATCACCCGCATGTCCGCTGCCAAACTTCTGCTGGTCGAAGATGACCCGGCCCTGTCCGAACTGCTGGAATATCGCTTTCAGAACGAAGGATATTCCGTGCGTTGCACGGGCGACGGGGATGAAGCATTGATGCTTGCCGCCGAAGAAACGCCCGATCTGATCATCCTCGACTGGATGATCGAGGGCACCAGCGGCATCGAGGTTTGCCGCCGCCTGCGCCGCGACAAGGAGACGGCGCATGTTCCGATCATCATGCTCACCGCCCGCGAGGCGGAAGACGACCGGGTCCGGGGGCTGGAGACAGGGGCTGACGACTATCTCACAAAACCCTTTTCGCCCCGTGAGTTACTGGCCCGCGTGGCAGCGGTGATGCGCCGGATTCGCCCGGCGCTGGCGGGCGAGACGATCGAGGTGGGTGACCTGAAGCTCGATCCCGTGGCCCACAAGGTGCAACGCCGAGGGAGGCCTCTGCAATTGGGACCGACCGAGTACAGGCTGCTGAAATTCTTCATGGAAAGTCCCGGCCGCGTGTTCAGCCGCGGGCAGCTGCTCGACGGGGTGTGGGGCACGGGCTCGGACATCGAACTGCGCACCGTCGACGTCCACATCCGCCGCCTGAGGAAGGCGATCACGGTCGAAGGCACGAAAGACCCGATCCGCACCGTCCGCTCGGCAGGCTACGCGCTCGAAGCGGTCTGAGGCTCAGCGGCACACCCCGGTCCAGCGGCTGTCCTGATCGAAATGGAAGTGATCGGCATGGGCGGCATTGTAGTCGGGCGAGAGAACGGTGGCGAAGTTCGCGCAGGCCCCGTCGCGCACCTTGCGCAGGAATTCTGCCTCCGGACCGCTGCCGCTCCAGCCTGACAAGACCCTGATTTTACGGCCATCCTCCAGCACGAAGGCGGCAATGTCGATGGCGTTGCCAGTGGCGTGCTCGCTCCAGCGGCCCTCGGCGGCGCCGTACATGCGCCGGCAGGAATAGGCGCCGAGGTGCTCGATGCGCGCCAGTTCGCTGCCGAGAATGTCACGCGCGGCCGGAGCGACGCTGTCGCGGCGCCAGATCTCGAGCGCGATGGCGACGGGGCAGGTGACCGGCGGCGTATCGGGCGCCAGCGGATAGTCACCGAGCCGTGTGCGGTCGAGCCTTGCGCACTCCCCCTCCCCCGCCGGATCGAGCACGTTGAAAGCGATTTCGCTGCGCGCGAGCACCGCACGGCATTCCCCGAGATCGCCGCGCAGCCGCTGCAGCTTCATGCGGGTCGCCATGCCCGGCGGGTCGTTGAGGTTCAGCGGTGCCAAGGGATTGTGCTGGGGATTGTCGAGGAGCCACTGCCAGCCAAGGATCCCCGCAACCAGCAACGCCAGTGCGAACAGCGGGCCGCGGACGGCGGCGAGGCGCCGTTGAGGTGACGGAGAGCTCATCGGGGTCAGTGAAAGTCGCGCGATTTGGGGAGGATGCGATGATCTCGCGGGTGGCCGGTGACATTGTGGGGCGGCACCAGTTCGTCAATCAGATCGCGGGGCGCAATCGCCTCGCGCTCCTGCGGAGGCTTGCGCCCGGAAAGCGGCGCGTTGACATGGTCGGCGCGGGCGAGCGGCGCGGCAAGGAGATCGTCGGAGAGCATGTGCAGCCGGTGTGTGGCGTCGGTCATGTGGTGGGCAATCACATGGATCACCTCGTCATCATATTCGACGCGGCCTCGCACCTCCATCAGCCGCGCCCCCATCACCACCTTGCGCTGCTTCTCCTTGAGATCGGGCCAGATCACGAGGTTGATGACCCCGGTTTCGTCCTCGAGCGTGATGAAGCACACCCCCTTGGCGCTGCCGGGCCGCTGGCGGATCAGCACCACGCCTGCGACCTGCACCATGCTCCTGAATTTCCTCGCCCTCAAATCGCAGGCGCGCACGAAACCGCGCGCGGCGAGATCGGGGCGCAGGAAGGCCACCGGATGCGCCTTCAGGCTAAGGCGGGTGGTCTGGTAGTCGGCCACCACTTCTTCGGACAGCGGCATGGTGGGCAGGCGGATGACGGTGCGCTCCGCCCCCTCCTCGCGCACCCCGGCGGCGCGAAACAGCGGGAGATCGGGCGCAGGGATGAGGCTCCTTGCATTCCACAGAGCCTGACGGCGCGACAGGCCGAGCGAGGTGAAAGCATCGGCGCTGGCGAGGCGCTCGATATGGGCCGGGGAGAGCCCCGTCCGCTCGCGCAGATCGGCGATATCGCGGAACGCACCCCCGGCTTCCCGCGCGCTCACCAGCGCAGCGGCGATGTGTTCGGGAAGGCCGTCGATCTGCCTGAGGCCGAGGCTCAAGGCGAAGGGTTCGTCCTCGCCCTCCAGCGTGCAGTCCCACGCTGAGCGGTTCACATCGACCGGCAGCACCGCCACACCGTGCTCCCGCGCATCGCGCACGATCTGCGCCGGCGCGTAGAAGCCCATCGGCTGGGAGTTGAGCAGCGCGCAGGCAAAGGCCGCCGGGTAGTGGCACTTGAGCCAGCTCGACACATAGACCAGCTGCGCGAAACTCGCTGCGTGGCTTTCGGGGAAGCCATATTCGCCAAAGCCCCGGATCTGGTTGAAACAGCGCTGCGCGAAGTCGCGATCATAGCCGCGCGCGACCATGCGTTCGACCATCATGTCCTGAAGCTCGTCGACCATTCCGCGGCTGCGGAAGGTCGCCATCGCCTTGCGCAAGCGGTTGGCTTCGAGGCTGGAGAACTTTGCCGCATCCAGCGCGATCTTCATCGCCTGCTCCTGAAAAATCGGCACACCGAGGGTGCGGCCGAGGATGCTGGTGAGTTCGTCGGGCGGGCCATGTTCGGGTGAAGGCGCGGGGATCTGGACCGGCTCGGCCCCGCGACGGCGCTTGAGGTAAGGGTGCACCATGTCGCCCTGAATCGGCCCGGGCCGCACGATCGCGACCTGGATGACGAGATCGTAGAACTCCCTCGGGCGCAGGCGCGGGAGCATGTTCATCTGCGCCCGGCTCTCGACCTGGAACACCCCGAGCGAATCGCCCTTGCGCAGCATCGCATAGGTCTCGGGGTCCTCGCGCGGGACAGTGGCGAGGGTCAGAGGGCGGTCATGGTGCGCGCTCAGCAAGTCCAGACACTTGCGGATGCAGGTCAGCATCCCCAGCGCCAGCACATCGACCTTGAGGATGCCCAATGCGTCGATATCGTCCTTGTCCCACTCGATGAAGGAGCGTTCGGGCATGGCCCCGTTGCCGATCGGCACGGTCTCGGTGAGCGCGCTTTCGGTGAGGATGAAGCCGCCGACATGCTGGCCCAAGTGCCGCGGCATGCCGATCATCTGCTCGGTAAGTTTCAGCACCCGCCGCAGGTGCGGGTCGGTGACGTCCATGCCGGTCTCGGCGGCATGCTTCTCGGTGATCTCGCGCCCCCACCCGCCCCATACGGTGCGCGCCAAGGCGCTGGTGACGTCCTCCGACAGCCCCATCGCCTTGCCCACCTCGCGGATCGCCATGCGCGGGCGGTAGTGGATGACGGTCGCGCACAGCCCGGCGCGGTGACGGCCGTATTTGCGGTAGATATACTGGATCACCTCCTCGCGCCCCTCGTGCTCGAAATCGACGTCGATATCCGGGGGCTCCTTGCGCTCTTCCGAGATGAAGCGGTCGAACAGGAGCTGGTGCTTGGCCGGATCGACGCTGGTAATGCCGAGAACGTAGCAGACGGCGGAGTTTGCGGCGCTTCCCCGCCCCTGGCACAGAATCGGCGGATCGCACCGCCTTGCGAAGTCGACGATGTCCTTGATGGTGAGGAAGTAGCGGGCAAGGTCGAGCTTGGCGATCAATTCGAGTTCGCGCTGCAAGGTGGCGCGCACGGTTTCGGGGAGGCCCTCAGGATAGCGCCGCACCGCCCCCGCCCAGACTTCGCATTCAAGATAGTCCTGGGGGCTCTGGCCATCCGGATAGATCTCCTCGGGATATTCATAGCGCAGCTGGTCCAAGCTGAAACGGCAACGGTCAGCCACTTCGCGCGCGGCGGCGATGGCATGGGGCCAGCGCGCAAAGAGGCGCTGCATTTCGGCCGGGGACTTCAGGTGCCGCTCGGCATTGGGGTGGAGCAGGTGTCCGGCTTTCGCCACGGTGGTCTTGTGGCGGATCGCGGTCATCACGTCCTGCAGCGCGCGGCGCTCGGGCGCGTGGTAGTGGACGTCATTGGTGGCAAGAAGCGCAAGGTCGTTTGCGCGGGCGAGGCTGTCGAGCCGCTCGATCCGGGCGATGTCGTCGCCGCGGTAGAGATAGCTGGCCGCGATGTGACGGAGGGTGGGGAGCTGCTCTGCGATGTGGGGGAGGAGTTCGGAGAAGCTGGCGGTGCGTTCCATACTCTCCCCGCCCAGGACTTGATCCGGGGCCCCGTTCTCTTGCGAGGCAGCAGCGGGAGACAGCAGGGTCCCGGCTCGGAGGCCGGGACGGGGAAAAGGGATGACGTTGCTCGGCACCAGAATCGTGAACCGCGCGTCCAGATCATCTGGTGGCAGGAGGATCAGCTGCACGCCCTCGCTGTGCGCGGCCAGCATGGCAAGGTCGATCTCGCACACGCCCTTTTCCTGCCAGTCGCCGGTGAGCGTCTGCATCCGGCCCGCGCTGATCAACCGGCACAGGCGGCCATAGGCGGCGCGGTCCTCGGGGTAGGCGAGGAAGGCGAGACCGCAGGTTGTCTCGATCCGGCAGCCGATCACGGGGCGCATCTTCAGCGTCCTGGCCTCGGTGTGGATGCGCACCACGCCGGCCATCGAATTGACGTCAGCGATCCCGAGCGCGTCGTAGCCATGGGCATGGGCGGCGAGCACCAGGTCGACCGCGTCCGATGCCCCGCGCAGGAAGCTGAAGCAACTGACGAGGCCCAGTTCGACGAAGGGCGCGCGTTCGGGCGGCGCCACCTCGGCCGGGTCGATATCGAGCGTGCGCTTGTCGGGGGTGAGCGGAGCGTCGGGCATGGTGCGGCCTACCCCTTGTTCGCCATTGCGAGCGCAGCGAAGCAATCCATCGACCGGCACCATGGATCGCCATGTCGCTGCGCTCCTCGCGGTGACGAAGAGGAGCTAACCATCTCAGCCCGCCAGCTCCGCGAGCCGCTCCCGCACCGCCGCGAGGTCGGCCGTAAACAGACGCGCCTGTTCCTCACGCGCAGTGCCTTCGAGGCGCAGGAGGTAGGAGGGGTGCGCCGTCACCCACAGCTCGGTGCCGCCATCGAGCTGCATCGGGCTGCCACGCGCCCTGGAGATGCTCACCGTCTTGCCGAGGAGGCCGCGCGCCGCGCTCGCCCCCAGCGCCAGCACGAGGCGGGGTTTCACGATGGCGCGCTCGGCCTCGAGCCACCAGCGGCAGGTGTCGATCTCCTTGGCGGTTGGCGACTGGTGGAGGCGGTGCTTGCCCTTCCAGACGAACTTGAAGTGCTTGACCGCGTTGGTGACATAGGCGCTGGTCCGGTCGATCCCCGCACGTTCGAGATAGTCATCAAGCAGCTGCCCCGCTGGCCCCACGAAAGGACGCCCCACCTGATCCTCCTGATCCCCCGGCTGCTCGCCGACGATCATGAGGGGGGCGTCCAAAGGACCCTCGCCCATTACCGCGCGGGTTTCGAGCTCACCGATGGGGCACATCCGGCAGGCGTGGATCGCTCTGTCGATGCCTTCGAGGCTCGAAGGCCGCTCCCCACGCTCAAGGCTGCCCGATGCCACCATCCGTGCCTCGCGCGCCTGTGCCCCGGCAATGAGCTGCGGGATCAGCTCGGCTTCGGGCAGGTTCTTCCAGTATTTCTTCGGCATCTCCGACATCATCGCCCCCACCTTCAGCCGCGCGGGATTGAATATCGAGGCGTAGTACGACCGCCACAGGTCTTCGACCGGGTCACCCGAAGGCGCGTCGCAGCGGCGCGCCGGGGGCCCTTCGCGCATGGTCTCGCCGTCCCAGTGGATGCTGCCGCGCGGGGTGAGGATCGACCAGCGCATATTGGCGAAGCGGCGCATGAAGAACCCCGCCTCGGCGCGGACGATGTGGTGATCGGGCTCGAACCAGGCGACGAAATGCGGGGTGCCGTCTTCCTCCTCGACCTCTCGGAAGCGGACGAAGGCGTGCATCTTATGCGCGTCACGGCGCACCGATTTGGCGAGTTCCTCGAGGCGGCGGACCTCGACGTCGGCCTTGTCCTCCATCAGCCGCGGATTGCGCTGCAGCCGCCACAGCACCCGATAGAGAAGGGCGAAGCGCGCCGGATCGGAATGGAGCGCGGCGCTGCGCGCGATGGTCAGGAAGCGCTGGCTGGCGCGCACCGGCGGGGCATCGGCAGGCGGCACGGGCAGGCGCTTCTCCCCGCGTGAGGGACCCTCGGAGGCGAACAGATCGCCCGTCCCGCCCGGCTCGATCCACGAGACGCGGTCGGGCGGCACATCGCACTGCACCAGCCCCCGCGCCCTTTCGCGCCAGTGGGCGAAATCGTCGGGCGCTGGCAGGTGGACGGCATAATGCGCACCAAGCGAGACGTGCTGCATCGCTGTCATACCCTGCCCCGTTCGCCTCGAGCGGTTGCGCAGCACTGCCGAAGGCAGAACTCGAGAGGCTCTAGCGCAAGGTATCTCGCCTTCGCTCGACACGAACGCAGCAGAAGCATCAGAACAGCTCCAGCTGCTCGGACTTGCGCACCAGCAGACCGCGCAGGTCGGCCCGGTCGGTGAGCAAGGTCGGGCGCCAGTCGATGGTGCAGATGAAGGGCCGCACCTTGGCGAGCGACGCCGTCAGCCGCGCCACGTCATCCAACCTCAGCGTGCGGTGCCTGCGCGAGACGAGAATGCGCCCCACCGCCTTGGTGCCCAGCCCCGGCACGCGCAGCAGCAGCTCCCGGGGAGCGCGGTTGACATCGACGGGGAAGCTTTCACGAAACTTCAGCGCCCATGCCAGTTTCGGGTCGATATCAAGCGGCAGGTTGCCATCCGCCTCCGCCGCATCTGCCACCTCCTGCGGGGCAAAGCCGTAGAAACGCATCAGCCAGTCGGACTGGTAGAGCCGGTGCTCACGCAGGAGCGGGGGGCGCTTCAGCGGCAGCACGGCGGAGGCATCGGGGATCGGCGAGAAGGCGCTGTAATAGACGCGCCTCAGGCCGAAATCGTCATAAAGCCGGCTCGCCTTGCCGATGATTGCGCTGTCCGAAGCATCGTCGGCACCGACGATCATCTGGGTCGACTGACCCGCCGGCGCGAAGCGCGGCGCGTGGCGGAATCGCTTGCGCTCGTCCTTGGCGGTAAGAATGCGCTCCTTGGTGCGTCCCATCGCGCCTTCTATCTGGCCCGCGTTCTTGTCAGGGGCGAGCCGCGTCAGTCCGGCACTGGTCGGCAGTTCGACATTGATCGAGACGCGGTCGGCATAAAGCCCCGCCTGATGGATGATCTCCGCATCGGCCTCGGGAATGGTCTTCAGGTGGATGTAGCCGCGAAAGTCATGCTCCTCGCGCAATATCCGCGCGACTTCGACCAGCTGCTCCATCGTGTGGTTGGCGCTCTTCACGATCCCCGAGGAGAGGAACAGGCCCTCGATGTAATTGCGGCGGTAGAAGTTCAATGTGAGGTCGACCACCTCCTGCGGCGTGAACCGCGCACGGGCGACGTTCGAGCTCTTGCGGTTGATGCAGTAGTGGCAATCGAAGATGCAGTGGTTGGTCAGCAGGATCTTCAGAAGCGAGATGCAGCGCCCGTCCGGCGCATAGGCGTGGCAGATGCCCATCCCCTCGGTCGAGCCGACGCCTTTCCCGCCCAGCGAGTTCTTCTTCGCCGTGCCGGACGAGGCGCATGAGGCATCGTATTTTGCCGCATCGGCGAGGATTTCGAGCTTCTGGCGGAGAGATTGCTGGGGCATGGGAACTTCGGAACACCTTTCACGATGTTCCTTATATGTTCCTGCAATGCGTCTGCCAAATGCAAAGCTTGCAAGCGGTCGGTGGGTGCGATCAGTAGAGGCGGCGCAGGCGCGGGGCATCGTCGCGCACTGCGCCGCCCTCGCACAGATAGTCGATCACCGCCGGATGCATCGCGCCTTCGAAGGCAACCCCGGCAAGCCCGCCTTCGACCCAGGCGATCGATCCGAGCGGGGCATTGATCCCGTTGACCTTCATCGTCACCCGGTCGCCGACTTCGGCAAAGCCCGGTTTTGCGCGAATCTTGCAGCCGCCTTCCGACAGATCGATGAGGTCGACGAACACCACGCGCGACCGTACCCGGCTTTTCACCGTCAGGTGCATCGGCCGGCGTTCCGAGGCCCGGGGGATCGAGTCGAGATTCATGACGAGAGCATGGCACAAGTCGGTAAAGGAATGTTGAGCGATCAGGCGCACAAACCCTGAAGAAACCAGTCAGGCAACCCGCCCCGGCCATCACCGGTGATGCCCTGGCGGTAGATCCAGTAGCGCCGTCCGGTAGCGTCCTCGATGCGGTAATAGTCACGCAGCCGCACCGTGGAGCGTTCGCGCCACCACTCGGGCGCGATCCGCTCCGGCCCCTCGACCCGTGCAACCTCGCGTACCTCGCCCCGCCAGCGGAAGCGCTGGGGGATGCCATCGGGCGAGGCATAGAGCACCGCGATCGGCTCAGGACGGTCGAGCAGCTTCAAGGGGCGGGTGTGGAAGGCAAGCACCTGCTGGGTCGCGGGAACGGGCGCAAGCGGGAGCTGCCAGCTCTGCGCACGTTCAGGGATGTGGCTGGCGCGTGCGACGGGCCGGGTCACGGCTTTCGGCCCGAGGCGCACCCTCAGCCGGTCGATGCAGGCGGCAAGCGCGGTGCCGTGATCCTCGGCCGCCGCATCGAGATCGGCCTGGGCGAGATGCAGCGGCTCGCTCCAGCTGGCGCGCAGTTGCACCATCTCGATCCCGAACCCGGCGTCGACATCGTCAAGCCGCGCGGCGAACAGGCGCATGATGTGCGCGGCCTCGCGGGTGGCGGCGGCAAGTTCGATACGGCGCGTGAGGACCTCGCCATCGACGCGCCACAACGCAAGTTCCAGACGCCGCGCGCCCTCTCCCCGCGCCTCGAGCGCGCGGACCATGTCAGCGGAGATATCTTCCATCACCCGATCGAGCGGGGTGCGGTGGCGCAGCGGCTCCATCAGGCGGCGCTGGACGAGCGGCATCGGCCGATCGATCACCGGCAGCAGCGGCTCGGGCACTTTCCCAAGCAGCTGATCGAGGCGCAGCAGCGGATTGGCGGCGGGCGAATGGCGATTGCGGAAGCGACGGCGCAGCGCGTCACGCGCGGCCGCCTCGGCGGCGGGATCATCCCCCGCCCCGCCCACCCCGGCAAGCTCGCCGATGCGCTTGATCCCGAGGCGGCGCAGTGCGGTGAGCACTTCGCCATCGAGCCGGAGCGCGGCAACCGGAAGATCGGCGAGGAGACGCAGTGGATCGTCCTCCGGCGCCAGGATCGCACCACCCCGCCCGTAATGCGCAAGCGCCCAGGCCGCCCCCGCCGTCGGAGCGAGCGCAGGCCGGGCGTGGAGACCGCGCGCGGCAAAGACGGCGGTGACATCGGCAAGCAGCCGACCCTCGCCCCCGAACAGGTGCGCCGCGCCCGTAACGTCGACCAGCACCCCATCGGGCGGATCGAGCACGCTCCACGGCCCCCAGCGCTGTGCCCACAGCGCAAGCTTCTCCAGCGCCGCGAGATCGCCCGCCGGGTCAGCGGGGACGGCAACGAGCTGCGGGCACAGCGCGCGCGCATCGGCGAGCAGCATGCCTGCGCGTGCGCCCGCCGCAGCGCCTGCATCATTGACAGCGGTGATGCGCGGGCCGTGCGCGGTCTCGAGGATCAGCGCGGTGGGGGCAGCATCCGCCTCAGGCGTGGACGCGCGCCGCCAGCGATCGACCGACAGTCGGGCGAGCCAGATGGACAATATCCGGCGTGGCGGCTTCGGTGTCGGGCTCGCTGGCGAGGCGCAGGGTTCCGGCGTCATCGCTGAGGCTCCATTGGCCCGGCGCGTGTGCGCGCGCGCGGAACAGTTCGGCATGCCAGGTGGCGGTGCCGGGCGCGGCGGGATTCCAGCGCGGCGGCGGCGAGGGCGCGGCACGCGCCTGCCAGCGCATCCGCGCCGAGGAGAGATCGGGCGCAGCGTCGAGGCGCACCAGCCACAGCCGCACGCCATGCTTCTCAGCCGTAAGGCTGAGACGGCGCGAGGCGGTAAAGGAAAGCGCGCGCGGGTTGCCCGCGATCTCACCGATCACGCAAGCGATATCGCGGCATTTGAGCCCCTCCTCCAACGCGAAGAGCGCATCCTCGGGCGTGGCGGCGGCGACGTGGATCAGGCGGTCGGCAAGGTCGGATGGCAGCCCGGCAAGGCAGGGCCGCCCGCCTAGCCTGATCGCCGCACAGTCCTGCACCCACAGCACCTGACGGGTCTGGTCAGCCGCATCCGCCGACATCAGCGCGTCGCGCGCCAGCGCCAGCGCTAGCCCGGCTCCGCTCGCCTCGCCCGCAGGGGCGAATATCTCGGAGTGGAACGGCTGTGCGGCAAGGCCCGGTCGCCAGCGCGGCTCAGGCAAGGCGCGAGCTAGAACCCGGGCGGGCGAGGGTCTGAAGGACGGAACAGGCATATGCGAACGACTCATTTGTTCGCATTATGTTCCAACATCGCTGCTCTGGCAATGGAAAGGGCGCGGGAAGCGATGTCGCCCCCCGCGCCCTTCCAAGGTCCGGCAAAGGCTCGGATCAGTCGACCACCGGCCCGGGAAACTCGCCCAAGTCCGGCCCCTCGTCCTGATCGCGCCCGGTCTGCAGATTGGAGAAGTGGATGCCGTAGAAGAAGTAGATCACCATCCCGACCGAAAGATAACCAAGGAACAGCAGCAGCACATGCCCCGGCACCGTGGTGATGAGATAGCCGCAAGAAAGGATCCCCAGCACCGGCAGCACCGGATAGAACGGCACCTTGAACCCCCGCGGCAGTTCGGGCGCGGCGCGGCGCAGGTAGATCACCGAAAGGCAGACGATCGCGAAGGCCGCCAGCGTGCCGACCGAGGTCGCATCGCCCAGCAGGTTGATGTCGAGGAAACCGGCCGCACAGGCGGTGATCAAGCCCACCAGCAGCGTGTTGATCCACGGCGTCTGGTACTTGGGATGCACTCTGGAGAAGACGTGCGGCAGCAGACCGTCGCGCGCCATGGTGTAGAAGATGCGTGTCTGGCCGTACATCAGCACCAGCACCACCGAAGTCAGGCCGATGATCGCGCCGACCTTGATGATCTTGGCGAGCCAGCCCCACTGCGGGCCGAAGGCATCGACCACCACCGCCACCGGATCGGGCACGTTCAAGGTGTTGTAGGGCACCAGCAGCGTCATGATCGCGGCGACGAGCATGTAGATCACGGTGCAAACGACCAGAGAGCCGATGATCCCGAAGGGCATGTCCTTGGCCGGGTCCTTGGCTTCCTGCCCAGCGGTCGAGACGGCCTCGAAACCGATATAGGCGAAGAACACGATCGAGGCTGCGCGCATGATCCCGTCGACCCCGAATTCGCCGTCGCCCGTGTTTTCGGGGATGAAGGGTGTCCAGTTGGTCGCAAGCAGATCAGGCAGATTGGACAGCACGATCATGCCGCCGACCGCAATGAACGCCGCCAGCACGCTCACCTTGATCGCGACGATGATGTTGTTGACCTTGGCCGATTCCGACACGCCAAGGACCAGCAGCAGCGACAAAGCGATGCAGATCAGGAAGGCGGGAAGGTTGAAGATGGTGGTCACCGTCTGGCCATCGACCAGCACCGGCGCCCCGTCGCGCATCAGCGTGTACCCGGTGGGTCCGGTAAGTTGCGGAGGGATCTGCAAGCCGAAGTCGGCGAGCAGGCTGACTACATAGCCCCCCCAGCCCACGGCCACGACAGCCGCGGCGATCCCGTACTCGAGCAGCAGCAGCACGCCCATCGTCCACGCCACGAATTCGCCGAGCGTGGTGTAGCCATAGGTATAGGCCGAACCCGAGACCGGCAGGGTCGAGGAGAGCTCCGCATAGCACAAGCCCGCAAAGGCACAGACAATCCCGGCCACGACGAAGCTCAGCAACACTGCCGGCCCGGCATGAAGTGCCGCGGCGCTCCCGGTCCGCACGAAGATGCCCGCACCGATGATGCAGCCCACGCCCAAGAGCAGCAGGTTCCACTTGCCGAGAGAACGCTTCAATTCGCTGTTCTGGGTTTCGCGCTGGACCTGAGCGATCGACTTGCGCGCGAACATCCGCTCGCCGAAGGAACGGTTCGGTTTGGTGGCCATCAGCAATCCCCCCTGCACGCCTGCGCGGCGCGCGGCATTACCTGATCAAGAAACATCTGGAATAGGTCTCCCTTTGACCGCAGGCAGATCCCCCGCGCGATCGACATGGCGCAACGCTAGCGCAACATGCCCGCAACACAAGCGGCAAAGCGCAGGCTTTCCCCCAAGGCGCGCAGACGCTAGACCCTGTCCCATGTCCACGACCTTCCAGCTCGATACGAGCACCAGCCGGGCCAATCCCACCCCGCAGCCCATGCGGCGATTGACCGTGCCTGCAATCCGCGCCCGCAAGACCGACGGCATCACGGGTGAGCCGTTGGTGATGCTCACCGCCTACACCGCTCGCCAGGCGCAGCTGCTGGATGCGCATTGCGACATGCTGCTTGTCGGAGATTCCCTCGGACAGGTGATTTACGGCTTGCCGTCGACCGTGCCGGTAACGCTCGAGATGATGGCAAATCACGGCGCGGCTGTGGTGCGCGGGTCATATCACGCCGTCGTGGTCGTCGACATGCCTTTCGGCAGCTACGAGGCCTCGCCCGAAAAGGCCTTCGAAAGCGCGGCCTTCCTGCTGAAGGCGACCGGCGCTGCGGCGGTGAAGCTCGAAGGCGGGGCAGCGATGGCGCCGACGGTCGCCTTTCTCAACAGCCGCGGCATTCCAGTCATGGGCCATGTCGGACTGACGCCTCAAGCGGTGAACGTGCTCGGCGGCTATGGCGCGCGGGGTCGCTCGGACGCGGAGGCGGAGAAGATCGTCGCCGACGCCAAGGCGCTCGACGAGGCAGGTGCCTTTGCGATGGTCATCGAGGGCGTGGTTGAGCCCATCGCCATCGCCGCCACCAAAGCCGTATCTTGCCCCACCATCGGCATCGGCGCCTCGGCCCAATGCGACGGGCAGGTGCTCGTCACCGAAGACATGCTCGGCATGTTCGAGCGGGTGCCGCGCTTCGTGAAACGATACGAGGACATCGCCGGAGTGATCGACCGCACCGTGGCCCGCTATGCCGAGGAAGTGCGTGCGCGCAGCTTCCCCACTGCAGACCAGACCTACCAGCCCAAGGCCTAGCCGCCGCCCTCCCGGGCGAGGCGCATCGCCAGCGGCGCGGCCAGCACCAGCTGCGCCAGATGATAGAGCAGCAGCGGCGCAATGACGAAGCCCGCACTGGCAGGCGGAAACAGGATCGCGGCCAGCGGCGCGCCGACTGCCACGCTCTTCTGCGATCCGGCAAACAGGAAGGCGATACGGTCCGGCCGCGGCAGGCCGAGGAGGCTTGCCGTGCCCCATGCCGCGCCAAGCGCCAAAGCAAGCATCGCCAGCACCAATCCGCCGAGCGCCGCCCAGTCGGAAAGCGCGAACATCCTCGCCAGCCCCTGCTCGACCGCTCCCGAGAACGCGACATAGACCGCAATGCCGATCACCGCCCGGTCGAGCCAGGCGGCTGACTGCTTGTGCGCGATCAGCGTGTCGATAAAGCGGTCCTGCACCACTTGTCCGATGGCAAAGGGCAGGATCAGGATCAGCCCGATGCGGATGATCGCCTCGCTGCCGATCTCACCTGCCCCTACCCCGCCCAGTGCTGCGAACAGCGGCGCGCTGATAAGCACGCCCGCAATATTGATCAGCGCCGCCCCCACCACTGACAAAGCGACATTTCCGTTCGCAAGGCTGGTGTAAGAGGTTGCCGATTGCACGGTGGAAGGCAGCACACCGAGATAGACGAAGCCCAACGCCACCAGTGGTGCCAGCAGAGTGCCGGCGATGGCCCCGACCACCGCCCCGAGCAGCGCCATGCCGCCGAACACGAACAGCATCAGCGGCCCGAAATAGCGCCAGTTCGCTATCCCCCGCGCGATCTCCGAGCGGCGGATGCGCATTCCGTTGACGAGGAACAGCACGAAGATGCCGATGTTTGAGACGAGGGTCGCAAGCGCCCGCGCTTCGCCCGCAGCGGGCAGAATGAGAGCGAGCGCGGTGGCGCTCACCAGAACGGCGATCATCGGGTCGGAGAGGAAGGGGAAGCGGGCAGCGCTGGTTCTGGACATGAGGCGCAGGTCCCTGCCTTGCCCGCGTCCGCTTGTCGAGGCCGAGCGCCTAGCTTTCCTTCAGCGCGCGGGGGCGCACCTCGGCGAGCAGCGCGGCGAACCGTTCCGCCTCCTGTGCATCGCCCTCCTCCCGCGCAGCACGCGCGCGCAAAGCCAGAAGCGCCGGATCATGCCCAGCGCCCAATGCCAGCGCGTGGTCGAGCAGCAGCGCAGTGCGCCGCCAATCACCGCGCGCCGCCTGCCTCTCGCCCAGCACGATCAGCGCGCTTGCGGTCTGCGGCTCACCTGCCACTTGCCGGGTTAGCAGAAGGTCGGCGGCGACCGGATTGCCATGCCGGGAGAAGGTCCACACCGCCTTGCGGGTGATCGGCCAGGGCCGCCGCGCTTCGGAGGCGAGCGCATAGGCGGTCAGCGCCGCGCGCGGATCGCCCGTGCCCAGCGCCGCATCGCCCGCAAGCGCAGCGACATCGGCGGACGCCGGGAAGCGCGCGCGCAAGGCGGCAGCCTGCGCACTTGCGCGTTTTGCGTTACCGGCCCAGAGTGCTAGGCGGACCCCGGTCGTCGGCTCAGGCATACCGTCACGCAAACCCAGCAGCACCGGTGCAGTCTTGGGGGGCGCATAGGCACGCGCCAGCAAGGGCGCGGCGGCTTTTCGGTTGCCGAGCCGCTCGTGCGCCCGCGCGACCAGCATGACCAGATAAGGCGAGGCTTCTGGCATGTCCGCCTCGCGGCCGAAACGCCGGACAAGCGCCTCCTCGCGCCCTCCTTCGAGCAGCGCGCGGACAAGCAGCTCGCGCACCCGGGCATTGGCAGGCTGGCGCGCGGCAAGAGTCTCGAGCGTCGCTGCGGCGCTGTCGGCGTTGCCCTGCGCAAGGCTGATGACGCTATCGAGCTGCATGGCGGCAGGAACCCCGCGCGCGGCCATGCCGCTCTTGGAAAGGAGACTGCGGGCGATGGCATATTCCTGCGCGCGCGCCGCGAGCACTGCGTGAAGATAGGGCACGCGCGGATCGTCGGGAGCAACCTCGACAAGCCTGCGAACCGTCCCCAGCATGGCTCCGGCAGCGCCACTGTCGCCGAGGGTCGCGGCCAGTTCGGCGAGGATATCGGGATTGTCGGGATCGGCCTCTCGCGCCGCCTCGAACCACACCAGCGCATCGGCGGAACCATGCGCATCGCGGACCATCAGTGCGCGCAGCAGCAGCGCAGGGGCATGATCGGGGCCGAATGCAAGCGCGCGGTCGGCCGCCTCCAATGCGGCAAGATGCTCCCCTCCCCGCAGCCGCAATCTGGCGATCGCGAGCCACAGGTCAGGACTTTGCGGGGCGAGACTGCGGGCCTCGTCAAGCTTGCTTGCCGCCTCGCCGAGCGCGCCATTCGCCATTGCCCGGTCGGCATCGGCCAGCAGGCGGGCGAAGGCTGGCCCACCCTCCGCCGCGGGCCGACCCCGCGGATCGGCGGGCCCTTGCGAACACGCTGCCAGTCCCAGCGCCAGCGCCGCCGCCAGCGCGGCAAATGCGCTAGGCCTGAAGATCATACTGCTTGAGCAGGTCGTACAGCGTGGGACGGCTGATCCCGAGCAGCTTGGCGGTGCTGGAGATGTTGCCCTCGCTGCGGGCGAGCGCGTGACGGATCACCCGCCGATCGGTCGCCTCGCGTGCGGCCTTGAGGTTGAGCAACTGCGAATCCTCGTCCTCGCTCCCGCCCAGATCGAGGTCGTCGGCGTTGATCAGCTTGCCGTCGGCCATGATGACCGCGCGCTTCACCCGGTTTTCGAGCTCGCGGACATTGCCCGGCCATTCATGCGCATCGATGGCTGCCAGCGCATCCGGGGCAAAGCCGGTGACGCCCGGGTTCATTTCGGCGGCGAAACGCTTGAGGAAGGCTTTCGCCAGCAGCACCGGGTCGCCGTGACGCTCGGCCAGACCGGGAATGCGCACGACGATTTCGGCGAGGCGGTAGAACAGGTCCTCGCGAAAGGCCCCGGCGGTGATCATGCTCTCGAGATCCTGGTGGGTGGCGCACACGATGCGGGTGTTGACCGCAATGGGCCGCCTGCCGCCGACCCGCTCAATGGTCCGTTCCTGCAAAAAGCGCAGCAGCTTGACCTGGAGCGGCAAGGGGATGTCGCCGACCTCGTCGAGGAACAGCGTCCCCCCGTCGGCGCTCTCGATCTTGCCCTCGGTGGTCTTGACCGCCCCGGTGAAGGCGCCTTTCTCGTGACCGAACAACTCGCTTTCGAGGAGGTTCTCCGGGATCGCGGCGCAATTGATGGCGATAAACGGGCCGCCCGCGCGGTCGCTCGCATCGTGCAGGCCCTTGGCAAGGAGTTCCTTCCCGGTCCCGCTCGCACCCAGCAGCATCACCGATACCGACGTGCGTGCCACGCGTTCGATGGTTCGCGCGACCTTCACCATCTCGGGTGCGCCGGTGATCATCCGGCCGAGCACCGTCTTGTCCGCGCTGGCCGAGGCAACAAGGCGGCGGTTTTCCTCCTCGATCGCGCGCAGATTGAAGGCGCGGCGCACGATCAGGCCCAATGCGTCGATGTCGATCGGCTTCTGGTAGAAGTCGTAGGCTCCCCGGGCGATCGCCGCGAGCGCGCTTTCGCGAGCGCCGTGCCCGCTGGCGACGATGACCTTGGTGTCGGGCTTCAACTGCATGATCGCATCGAGGACCGCAAAGCCTTCGGTGGTTCCGTCCGGGTCGGGCGGCAGGCCGAGATCCAGCGTCACCACGCCGGGCATCTCGTGACGCAGCGCAGTGATGGCGCTGTCGCGGTCGCCGGCGATCACCACTTCGAAATCGTCATAGGCCCATTTGAGCTGGGCCTGCAGGCCCGGATCGTCCTCGATCACCAACAGAACGGGTTTCTTGTCGGTAGACATCACAAGATCTCCTGCTTGGCCTGAAGTGCGGGGTCGCCCGCCACCAGCAGACGCACCGCCTCAGCGAGCGGCAGCACCACGGCAAAGCGCGTTCCGAGGCCCTCGCGGCTTTCGACCGAGATCCTCCCGCCCATCGCCTTGACCAGTTCGCGCGCCTCGAATGCGCCGATGCCGAAGCCGCCGGGCTTGCTCGAGACGAAGGGTTTGAACAGACCGGTGCGCACGAATTCTGGGCTCATGCCCTTTCCTGCATCGACCACCTCGACGGTGCCCGAGAGACCTGAGGCGGTGACGTCGAGAAACACCGGCTGGCCCGGTGCGCTTGCGTCGATGGCGTTCTGCACGAGATGGATCAGCGCCTGCTCGAGCGCTTCGCGATCCCCCATTACCTGCACCGGCGCGTCGCGGGTCAGAGCGACGGGGTGGACGCCGGCGAACCGATCCGCAACGCCGCGGGCAAGCGCAACCAGATCGATCGGCGCAAGTTCGGCCACCTGCCCGGAACCGTAGCGGCCAAGGCGGGCCAGCAGGGCAGAAAGCTTGTCGGCCGAATTGCGCAGTGTCACCAGCATGTCGGCCCGGAAAGCCGGATTCTCGGCGTGCTTTTCAGCATTTGCGGCAAGCAGCGAGAGCTGGCTGACGAGGTTCTTGATGTCATGCATCACGAACGCCATCCGGCGGTTGAACTCGTCGAACCGGCTAGCATCCATCAACGCCTGCTGACCCGCCTGCTCGGAAAGGTAGCTTGCCAGCTGCTGTCCGGCGACGCGCAGCAGGTCGAAATCTTCCCAATCGAGCTGGCGCGCGGCGCGCGGCCGGGCAAGGACAATGACGCCGACGAGGCGGTCGAAGTGGATCAACGGCACCAACGCCCAGGCGTCCTCTGCCTCCATCAGCCAAGCGGGCACATGCGCCGCCTCGCCGTGATGTTCGGTCCCTGCGCGCGCCTCGTCGAGGGCAAGAACGAGACTGTGCTGTTCGAGTAGTCCGCATAGGGCAAATTCGCCTGCCACCGCCGGCACCGCGATGGTCGGCCAGTTCCAGCGTGCCGTCAACTCGAGCTGAGCCTGTTCGTTGGGCATCAGCAGCAGTCCGGCCGGGCTCTCGGTGATGTCTGCCAAGGCCTTGACGACGCGCTCCTCTAGGCTTGCCCCGCCCGTGCCGGATTGACCGATGGTGCGGGTAAAGCGCAGCCATTCCTGGCGGTAGTCATAACGGTGCTGGAAGAGGTGCTTGGTCGCGGTCACCCGCAGCCAGGCGCGCATGCGCGGCGAAGGCAAGGCTATTGCGGCAGCAAGGATGGCGGCGACGAGAAAAACGATCTGGCTCGCCCGCGCAACGTCGCCGCCAAGCAGGGCGAGCGACTTCGTGACCAGTGCCATGCCCACAAGATATCCGCCGATCAGCAGCAGCGAGAGGGTGCGGAAGGTGACTGCCCGCGAGGGGCTGAACTGCACCCGCGCGCCGGCCGCGTTCATGCCGAGCGCAAATAGCACCGCCATGGCCCCTGCCACCAGCCCGCGCATGTCGCCAAGCAGCCGCGGCGTTTCTCCCCCGAGATAGGCAAGGGTGTGCAGATTGAGATCGTACGCAAATATCCCGGTCAGCGCCATGCCGGTCCAGCGCAGAACCGGGCGCAGGCCCGCCGCAGCGCCGGCATAGAGGTTGTGGAGCAGCATCAGCGCGCCGATCGCAACCAGCATGTCGATCAGCGCACTCACCTCGAAGACGGTGCGATCGACCTCGCCTGCCCCGCCAAACAGTGCGCCGATCAGCACCACCACGGCCTGAAGCAACTGCACCATGACCAGCGCAATGATGACCGGGCGTACCGGCTTCAGGCTGGCGCTCCGGCCATCGGCGGAGAACAGGCAGAAGATCGTCGCGATCAGCGCAAGGTTGCGCACCATCGCTGCTATCTCTGCTGCGCCGTGCTCGCTGCCCAGACCGGCGGCAAGCGCACACCACACCGCGCTGGCCGCAGCCGCGGCCAGCAGGCCGATGCGGTCGGGCCGGGTACGCTCGCCGTTGCGCCAGATCCACAGCATCGCTCCGGCGCTCAGCACCGCACCTGCCAGCCAGACAAGCAGTCCCGCCAGCGGCACCAGCATCCCCGGCCAGATCACCGCGCACCCTCCGGCCACAGGATCACCCGCAGGGTCTGGAGCAGGATCACGAAATCGAGGAAAGGCGTGTAGTTTTTGGCGTAGTAGAGATCATATTCGAGCTTGCAGCGGCTGTCTTCGACCGAAGCCCCATAGGGGTAGTTGATCTGCGCCCAACCGGTGATCCCGGGCTTCACCATGTGCCGCTCGCCATAGAAGGGGATCTCCTCCTCCAGGCTTTCGACGAAGGAGGGCACCTCGGGGCGCGGGCCGACGAAGCTCATCTCGCCCTTGAGAACGCTCCAGGTCTGCGGCAGTTCGTCGATCCTGACCTTGCGGATGAAGCGCCCGAGGCGAGTGACCCGCGGGTCGTTCTTCTCGGCCCACTTGGCCCCGTCTTTCTCGGCATCAGTGCGCATGGAGCGCAGCTTGATGAGCGTGAAGGGCTCGCCGTAAAGGCCGACGCGCTTCTGACGGAAAAAGGCTGGGCCCTTGCTGTCGAGCTTCACCAGTCCCGCAAACAGCACGATGACCGGCAGTGTGATAGCCAGCAGAATGGTGCTCGCGACGATATCGAAGATGCGCTTGACCGCGCTGGAGAACATCCGGGAGCTGGAAAAGCCGTCGGAAAAGATCAGCCAGGAGGGGTTGATAGTATCGAGATCGACACGCCCCGTCTCGCGCTCGATGAAGCTCGAGAAGTCGTTGACGTGGACGCCCTTCGTCTTGATTCTGAGCAGGTCCTTGAGAGGCAGGGCATTGCGGCGCTCCTGCAGCGCGAGCACCACCTCCGAGACACCGAGGTTCTCGACGAAGCGGCCGAGATCGTGAATGGCGGCGCGGGGGATTGCCTCCTCGACCACGCGGTTGTCGTCGCTCATCGCGATGTAGGCGACGATCGCGAAGCCGGTTTCGGGCCTGTCGCCCAATTCACGCAGGCGCTGTGCCCGGTCGCCTGCGCCCAGCACCATCACCCGGCGGCGGAAGGCTGAGGACCCGAGAAAGGAATTGAGCAGCAGCCGGTCCGCGACCAGCACCAGAATCGCAAGGCCCATCGTGTAGAGCAGGGTCGATCGCCAGAACAGCTCGCTCGGGATGACGAAGTCGATCACCGCCAGCGCAATGATGCCGAGGCTGATCGCCACCAGCACCCGCGCGCCTGCAAAGCGCAAGCTTCGGAGCGCGTTGGGGCCGTAGACACCGACTGCGATCATTGCCAGCCAGATCACTGTCGCGGTGCCGAACAGCGCCCATCCACGCCCCCCGAAGGCACCGACATCCATGGCGATCTGGTGCGCCCGCCATTGCCATGCGATCTCGCTCGCCATCACAAGCAAGCCGAGATCGAGCAGGCCGAGAAGCAGGACGGCGTGCGGGATGTAATGCTTGAACAGGCGGATCATTGCGCAAGGTGCCTCTGGTGCATGCCAGTGAGGCTTCTAAGCACGAGACCTTAAGTGTCGGTAAATTTTACACCGACCCGCTTGTCATCGGATTTGTGCGGGTTGCGAAGGTTAACTCCGCGGTGAAGATCAGGGGCGCGGCCGGGCAAGCGTCCCAGCAAGCCTCGCAGGTGCCGGTGTCAGGCATTCCGCCCTGCCGCAGCGCCCGCAAGGCACGCCGAGCGGCACGGCGTCGAGCCGGTCGAGCGATTGCCCGCGGGCGTGAGCGAGATCTCCGGCAAAGCGCGCCTCGATCCCCAGCACCACCGCGCGGCGGCCGGCGCACATCACCCCGTCGCCATCGACGGTGCGGGTGATGGTGAACCACTGCCGCGCGGCTGCCTCACCCTCGCCAAAGGTCACGGCCTGGGTGAGCACGGTGCCGGGTCGCTCGAAGGCGGCATAGGGTACCCAGGCCGGCGAGCGCGTGCCTTCAAGCGGGAAGACAGCCCCGCTGCCCCCGGCGGTGAAGCGGATCATGCGCCCGGCACGGTCGATCTGCGCCATGAAAAATGGCAGGCCCCGCTCGCCCACCCGGCCGAGCGTTGTGAGGCGCTGTGCGACCTGATCGAAGCTGACCGCAAAGCGGCGCTGGAGCACGGCTAGGTCATATCCGGTCGCCTCGCAGGCCCTCAGAAAGCGGCGGTAGGGCAGCAACAGCGCGCCCGCGTAATAATCGGCGATATGTTCGCGCAGCAAATCGCGGGCCTCCGGGCTGGCAAGGTTTGCTCCTGCAACCAGCAGCTCGATCCCTTCACGCATTTCCAGCATCCCCACCTGCCGCGCGATCTGGAAGCGGCGCGCTGCGCCGGGGAGCATTTCGGATAGCTGAAGCTGCCGGGCGTGGAGATCAAGGCGGTGCACCTGCCCCGGCATCACCTCGGCCGGCAGGATTCGGACTTGCAGCTGGTGCTTCTCGCGCAGCCGTTCCGACAGCGCCGCGGCGATCTCTCCGCGCGAGAGACGCAGTTCGTCGGCGAGGTCCTCGGCCGCGTGGTCGAGATCGGCGAAGTGGTTCTGCCAGCGTTCGACGGATCGGCGGGCGGCGGAGGCCGCATCTTCGGTGACGATCCTCTCCCCTCCCCCGCCGCTGTCATAAAGGCGCGCGAAGGCAGCGGCGACCTGCGGGGCGGCGGCGAGGAATTCCTGCACCTCCTCACGGTCGATGCCGAGATCGGCGAAGCGCTTGTCCGCCAAGCGCCGGACGAGCCCGTCCAGCCCTCCGATCGCCTCATCTTCGCGCAGGGAGCGGGGATCAAAGTCAAACCGCTCGATCACCTGCACCAGCACGCGGGCGGACATCGGCCGCTGATTGCGCTCGATCAGGTTGAGGTAGGAGGGTGAGATGCCGAGCATTGCGGCCATGGCGGCTTGCGTGAGGCCCTCGCGCTTGCGCAAGCGGCGGAGCGCTGGTCCGGCGAGGATGTTGGTGTCAGCCATGCGTCCTAGTAAATTACTTTACACATTGACACAAGTTTGAAGCCAGATGTCGGCATGGCGACAAGAATTCCTGTAACTTTTCCTATCATGTTGCGCCGCACCACGCCAAAGCCTGCCCATCCCAAGGCGAGTCTTGAACGGCCCAGCCACTCCCCAGGACGGACAGGAGAACACGATGACCTACCAGAACACCATTGCCCGGATGCGCGAGATCGTCACCGCTGCAGGTCCGAGCTGGGCCGCCATCGATCCCGAAAGCGCCGCACGCATGGCGATCCAGAACCGCTTCGCCACCGGCCTCGACATTGCCAAGTACACCGCCAAGATCATGCGCGCCGACATGGCTGCTTATGACGCGGACTCTGCACAGTACACCCAGTCGCTCGGCTGCTGGCACGGCTTCGTTGCCCAGCAGAAGCTGATCGCGATCAAGAAGCATTTCGGCTCGACCAAGCGCCGTTACCTTTACCTTTCAGGCTGGATGGTCGCCGCGCTGCGCAGCGAGTTCGGACCCCTGCCCGACCAGTCGATGCACGAGAAGACCTCGGTGCCCGCACTGATTGAAGAACTCTACACCTTCCTCAAGCAGGCCGACGCCCGCGAACTGGGCATGATGTTCCGCGCCCTCGACGCGGCCCGCAAGGCCGGTGACGCTGTGGAAGCCAAGCGCCTCGAAAACGCCATCGACAATTACGAAACCCATGTCGTGCCGATCATTGCCGATATCGATGCGGGCTTCGGCAATGCGGAAGCGACCTACCTCCTCGCCAAGAAGATGATCGAGGCGGGCGCCTGCGCGCTGCAGATCGAGAACCAGGTCTCGGACGAAAAGCAGTGCGGCCACCAGGATGGCAAGGTCACCGTGCCCCACGAGGACTTCCTCCAGAAGATCCGCGCCTGCCGCATGGCCTTCCTCGAAATGGGCGTGGACGACGGCGTTATCGTCGCGCGCACCGACTCGCTCGGCGCTGGCCTCACCAAGCAGATCGCCTTCTCGAAGGAGCCGGGCGATCTGGGAGACCAGTACAACTCCTTCCTCGATGCCGACGAAGTTGACCCCGCCAACATCACCAACGGTCAGGTCTTCATCAGCCGCGACGGCAAGCTGCTTTCCCCCAAGCGCCTGCCCTCGAACCTGTTCCAGTTCCGCGCCGGAACGGGCGAGGACCGCGTGGTGCTCGATTGCATCACCTCGCTCCAGAACGGCGCTGACCTGCTCTGGATCGAGACCGAGAAGCCCCACGTCGAGCAGATCGCCGGCATGGTCGATCGCATCCGCGAAGTCGTGCCGAACGCGAAGCTCGTCTACAACAACTCGCCCAGCTTCAACTGGACGCTGAACTTCCGTCAGCAGGTGTTCGACGCATGGGAAGCTGCCGGCAAGGACGTCTCGGCCTATGACCGCGCCAAGCTGATGAGCGTCGATTATGACGGCACCGAACTGTCGGACGAAGCAGACGAGAAGATCCGCACCTTCCAGCGCGACGCTGCTGCGCGGGCTGGGATCTTCCACCACCTCATCACCCTGCCGACCTACCACACCGCTGCGCTCTCGACCGACAACCTCGCGCGCGAATATTTCGGCGAGGCGGGCATGCTCGGCTACGTCAAGAACGTGCAGCGCGAAGAAATCCGTCAGGGCATCGCCTGCGTGAAGCACCAGAACATGTCGGGCTCCGACATCGGTGACGACCACAAGGAATACTTCGCCGGTGAAGCAGCCCTGAAGGCGGGCGGCGCGCACAACACGATGAACCAGTTCGAGGCCGCGTAAGTCGCCTCAAAGGGTGGGAGAGAATCCCGGGAGGATCGGATAATCCGGCCTTCCGGGATGCCTTCTAACCGCCTAAGGACCGACGGGTGAGATCACCCAGCGGAGAGTGACATGACCGATACCGATACCCCCAAGACCGAACCCGCCCGCGCCCGCGCGCTGCTCTCGACGGCCGACATGAAGCTGCTGCGCCGCGCGCTGGAAAGCCACGCCCGCAACACCGAAGACCGCGAAGAGCTGGCCAAGATCAACGCCCTCCATCACCGCCTCGGCACCTACGTGCCGTCCTCGGGCAAATAGGGCGAGCAACCCGTTTCACAGTTCTCCTGGGGAGGAGAAACGGCCGCCGGAATGCCCCTGCAAGGGCGCGCTCCGGCGGCCGCCTTTTTCCGTCCGCATCTTCGCCCTGAGCTTGTCGAAGGGCAATCTTTCCCTCGCCGTGACGCATGGTTCGAATTGAAGTGCAACCCTTCGGCAGGTTCAGTCGAACGGGGGCGAGGGTGCGTGAAGCGCCCTACCCGCCCTTCTTCCCCATCAGCCCCAGCGTCGCTGCCGTCAGCGCCTCGGTTGCCGTGGCGATCACAACCGGCGCATCGGGTGCCCAGAACGGCGAATGCAGCGAAGGCAGCGCGATCTCGCCCTTCTGCGCGCGTTCCCACTGGTCTTTGGGCACGCCGCCGACCCAGAAGATCAGGCTTTCGACATTCTCCCTGTCGGCCCGGTAGAACTGGCTGAAGTCTTCCCCCCCCATCACCGCCGGCGTCTCCTGCACGCGGCCCTCGAACCGTGGCTTGAGCGCGGCGACCACCCGGTCGGTGAATTCGGGCGTGTTGTAGGTTGCGGGCGTATAGGGGTCGGCGACGGTCACCTTCGGCAGCTTGTCATCGGGCATGCCTGCCGCCATTGCCTCGGCGCGGGCAATGCGGACGATGCCGTCGAGCAGGTGCTTGCGGGTCGCGTCCTCGTAACTGCGCACCGTGATCTGGAGCCGCGCCTCGTCGGGGATGATGTTGTGCTTGGACCCGGCCTGGAAGCTGCCCACGGTTACCACCGCGGAGTCCGTCGGGTTCAGCTCGCGGCTGACCAGCGTTTGCAGCCGCATCACGATGCTCGCCGCAATCACCACCGGGTCCTTGGTGGTGTGGGGATAGGCCCCGTGACCGCCCACCCCGGGCACCACGACATCGACGGAATCCACGTTGGCGAGCGCAAAGCCCTTAGAATAGCCGATTTCTCCCGCCGGGAACTGCGCCGCATCGTGAAAGGCGAGCACATAGTCCGGCTTGGGGAAGCGCGTGTAGAGCCCGTCATCGAGCATCGTCTTGGCGCCCTCGCCGATTTCCTCGGCAGGCTGGAGGATCATCACCAGCGTGCCAGACCACTGATCGCGGCGGGCCACCAGCTGCTTTGCTGTGCCGACCCACGAGGCCATGTGGGTGTCATGTCCGCAGGCATGCATCACGCCGGTCTCGATCCCGGTGGCAGGCACCGCGCGGCGCTTGGAGGCATAGGGCAACCCGGTCTGCTCGATCACCGGCAGCCCGTCCATGTCGGCGCGCAGCATGACCACCGGACCGGGACCGTTCTTCAGCACCGCGACCACGCCGGTCTTCCCGACGCCCTCCGTCACCTCGAAGCCGAGCGCGCGGGCACGGGCAGCGAGCTTCTTCGCCGTCTCGACCTCCTGAAAGGAGAGCTCGGGATTGGCGTGGAGGTCCTTGTAGAGCTCCACCAGCGCGGGCAGGTCCGCCGCCACAGCATCGCGCAGTTCGTCGGCCTCGGCAGGCACCGCCACCAGCGCGAGCACGCTCGCCCCTATCCATGCCAAACGCTTCATCGCTCTCTCCCTTTGACGCCTACAACCCGTACCACAACACCAGCAACACCGAGAGCACTGTCACCATCAGCGCCACCAGCGGTGCCCCCGCGCGCACGTAATCGCCGAAGACATAGCCGCCTTCGGACATGATCAGCAAATTGGTCTGATAGGCGATCGGCGTCGCGAAGGAGAGATTGCAGCCGAACAGCACCGCCAGCACCAGCGGCTCTGGCGGCAGGCCGAGGGTGACCGCGATCGAATAGGCGATCGGGGTGCCGATGGTCGCCGCGGTCGCGTTGGAGGCAAAATTGGTGAGCAGCGCGACGAACAGCATGATAGCCGACAGCACCAGCGCAGGCGGCAGATAGGCGAGCCCCAGCGAAAGCGCCTGCCCCAGCCATTCGGCCGCCCCGCTCTCGTCGATAACCCGGCCGATGGCGAGGCTGGCCGCAATCAGAACAATCACCTTGGCCGACAGCGCCCGGCCCACGCGGTCGAACTTCACGCAGCCGGTCACGAACATGATGATCGCCCCGGCAAGCGCGGAAATCGCGATCGGCAGCTTGATCGGCGCATAGCCCGACGCATCGAACCACGGCAGACCGATCGAGGCCGTGGAGATCGCGCCGACCATGATCGCGCCCGCCAGCACCGCCTTCGAGCGGCGCGGCAGCTCGCGCGCGCCCTCGAGCCGCAGCAGGCCGTCGCTGCGGGCGAAGAGCTGGAGGTCCTCTTCGATTCCCATCACCAGCAGCACATCGCCCTCGAGAATGCGCAGGTCGCCTGCCTCGCTGTAGGTGTCGCGCTCGCCCAGCAAGCGCGCGGGGCGGTGGATGCCGAGCACCGCCACGCCGTAGAGATCGGCAATGCCGGAGCTTGCAAGGGTGCGGGTGACGAGGCGCGAATCCGCGGTGACCGTCATCTCCACCGCGACGATATCCTCGCCGCGGGCCTTGGAAACGCGGCGGATGCGGTCGACCACCCAGCTCGGGGCGAGCTCGCCCTTGAGGACGCGTGCCGCCTCCTCGATGGCCTCGTGAGTGCCCGAGATATGGAGGCGGTGATCGGGCGGCAGCGGCCCGGCCGGGGCATCGTGGATCGTGATCCCCTCGGGCAGCTTGCCGCTGAGACTGGACAGATCGCCGCCTGCCAGCACCCCGCCGCCGCCGGCCCGCAGACGCGTGTGAAAGATGCGCCGGGCGCTGTCGGGCACGACGGAATTGTCACGCAGCATCCGCGGCATCACGAGCCACAGGTAGGGAATCGCCACCAGCCCCGCCATCAGCACGATGGGGGTGAACTGGAAGACCCCGATGGGCTCCATGCCGATATCGGCAGCGATGGTGACGACCAGAATGTTGGTCGATGTCCCGATGGTGGTCGCCATCCCGCCGAGCAGAACTGCGCAATTGACCGGCATCAGGATCTTGGAGGAGGCCATCAGCCCCTTGGCCGCAATGGCGACGATGATCGGGATGAGCAGCACCATGACGGGCGTGTCGTTGACGAACATCGACATGATAAACGCGATCGTCAAAGCCGCGAACAGGCCGACTTGCGCGTTGAATTTGAACACGTTTTCCAGAAGCCGGGCGAACGGCTCCAGCGCGCCGGTCACCACCAGTCCGCGGCCCATGATCATCAGCGCGCAGATCGTGATCAGCGCCGAGTGGCCGAACCCGCCGAAGGCCAGCGCCAAACCGTCGGTCGGCTTGGCCCCTGGCAGCGGCGCGAAGTACAGTCCCACTCCGATCACCGCGATGGTGACAAGCGAGATGATTTCCTCGGGATAGCGGCCGCGGGCAAAGCCGATGAACATCGCGATGGTCACCGCCATCGCGGCGATCGCATGATAGGATGGCGGTTCCAACATAGGGTGACCGCGACGCTAACCGGTCTCACGCCGACGGCAAGCGGTTTGTCCCTATCCCACGTCGGTGGTGCCCCTGGCCAGACTCGAACTGGCACATCTTTCGATAACCGATTTTGAGTCGGTCGCGTCTACCAATTCCACCACAGGGGCTTGCCGAAGCGGATGCCGGGGCTGTTAGCGCCCGCTGCCCGCTCTGGCAAATGTTTCACGTGGAACACTGTTTGGAGGGGGGTCTGCGAGGGGTCTGGCGGGGGTCTGCGGGGGGTCTGCGAGGCTCTGGAGCCTATCTGAGGGCCCCTGCGAGCAGCTTGTGCAGCTTGGAATGCAGCGCATCATTTGCGGCCAGCACCTGAACCGAATGGATCGCTTCCGAACGCCCGCGGAAATCGCTCACGAAGCCGCCTGCCTCACGCACCAGCAGACAGCCGGCGGCGGTGTCCCAATCCGAAAGGCCGCTCTCCCAGAACCCGTCGAAGCGCCCCTGCGCCACATAGGCAAGATCGAGCGAGGCGGCGCCGAAACGCCGAATCCCCGCAACCTCCGGCCCGATGGCGCCGAAGATCCGGGTCCACTCGGCAAAATCGCCGTGGCCCGCGAAGGGAATGCCGGTCGCCACCAGCGCATCGCCGAGCCGCGAGCGGCCCGAAACCCGCAGCCGCGCATCGTGCAGCCAGGCCCCACGCGATTTCTCCGCCCAGAAGGTCTGGTCGGTGATCGGCTGATAGACCACGCCCGCAACCACATCGCCCCAGCCCTTGCCGTCCGCGCGCGGTTCCTGCGCGGCGATGGAAATGGCAAAGTGCGGGATGCCGTGGAGGAAGTTGCTGGTGCCATCCAGCGGATCGACGATCCACCGGGGCATGCCGGGATCACCCTCGATCACGCCCGCCTCTTCCATCACGAAGCCCCAGCCCGGACGGGCCGCGAGCAGTTCGTCATAGATCGTGCGCTCGGCGCGCATGTCGGCCTTGCTGACGAAATCGGCCGGGCCCTTGCGGCTGACCTGAAGGTGCTCGACTTCGCCGAAGTCGCGCCGCAGACGCCCGCCCGCCTTGCGCGCGGCGCGTTCCATGACGCGGATGAGGCCGGAGATGGCTGCCATTACAATACTCTCTGCCGTTCGCCTCGGTAAGAAGACGAGGATGCGGCGCTAATGTGTCTCGACTTCGCTCGACACGAACGGGAACTAGGAGGCTCAGCCGGCCTTGCCGACGTAGGCTTGTTCATACACATCGACGATGATGCGCGTGCCGCTGCCGATATGCGGCGGGACCATGATGCGCACGCCGTTGTCGAGGATCGCGGGCTTGTAGCTGGAAGAAGCGGTCTGGCCCTTCACCACGGCATCGGCCTCGACGATGGTGGCTTCGACCTGTGCGGGCAGTTCGACCGAGATCGGCTTTTCGTCCCAAAGTTCCAGCGCGACCTGCATCCCGTCCTGAAGGAAGGGGCGCGCATCGCCGAGAAGATCGCCCGGCAGGGTAATCTGCTCGTAGGTGTCGTTGTCCATGAAGACGAGATCATCGCCCTCGGCATAGAGGAACTGGAAGTCCTTGGTGTCGAGCCGCACGCGCTCCACCGTGTCGGCGCTGCGGAAGCGCACGTTGGTCTTGCGGCCGTCCTGCAGGTTCTTCATCTCGACCTGCATATAGGCACCGCCCTTGCCCGGCTGGGTGTGCTGGATCTTGGCGACCTTCCAGATGCCTTTTTCATATTCCAGAATGTTGCCGGGGCGGATGTCGACGCCGCTGATCTTCATGGCTTGGGCCTTTATGCGAGGTGGAAAGAGCGATGAGGCGGGCAGCCGATGCGGCGCCGCGCCCGAAAGGATGCGGGCCCATAGCCGAGCAAGGCGTTCTCGGCAAGCGCGCGGCAGGCAAGCGTGAGGGGCGTGGTTAACGACATGGCGTGCCCCGACGGGGGGTGATAGAGCGTCCGGCATGAAGACCCGATACATCTTCCTGCTGGTGGTGAGCGCTGCGGCGGCCGCCGCCCTGCTGCCCGCCGACAGCCACGGTCAGACCGCCCCCACCAACCGCGAAGCCTCGCGCCCGCAAGGCTCTGCCGGTGTGCCCGCCAGCGGCATGCTCGGCATCCTGCGCCATGGCGAGTGGCAATGCGCCCTGCCCGGCGATGCGGGGAGCGAGGCCTTCGTCGAGATGCCGCAGGAGGCCTTCCGCATCGGCACCGCCTCAAGCTACGAAAGCCCGGCCGGCGGCGGCATCTACCTGATGCGCGGGACCGAGGTGGTCTTCACCCGCGGCCCGAAAAAGGACCAGCGCTTCCGATCACTGGGCGAAAACACCTTGCAGAAGCTGGAGCGTGACGGGAGCCTCAGCAAGCTGATCTGCACGCGGATCGGCGGGGCCGGCTGAAGTCCTGCGCCCGCAGCGGGTGAGCCGGCGGACAGGCACGGCCCTCTAGCGCGACATCAGATCCGACATCACGAAAGTCACCGCGACGCCGACCATCACCAGCGCGAAACCGCGCTGCGCGATGCGCCTGCGCCGCCCATCGGCCAGCCATGTCTGCGCCCGGGCGCCAGCGGCGACGATGGCGAGATGGATGATCGTGGCGATGCCCGCACTCAGCACGGCCAGCAACGCGGCATTCCCGAAGCTCAGCGATTGCCCATCGAGGAACCTCGGCGCCACGGCAACGAAGAACACATAGGCCTTGGGATTGAGCAGGTTGATGAACGCGCCCGTGGTGAAATTGCGCCGCAGCCTGTGCTCCCCGATCTGACGCGATCCGCTCGGCTCTGCACCGCGCCAGGCCTCGATGGCGAGAAAGATCATCATCGCGGCGCCTGCCAATTGCAGCACATGTCGAAGCGAGGGCGCAGCGTCCAGAAGCGCAGCCAGACCCAGCGCCGCCAGCATGGCGTTGACAAGCAGACCCACCGCCACGCCGGCCACGGCCGCAAAGCCGGCACGCCGCCCCTGCGTCGCGGCCAGACCTGCAAGCCACGCCATGTTCGGTCCGGGCGTCAATTCGATCAGCAAGACCGCCAGTGCGAAGCCGATGATGTCCAAGCGTCCATCCCTTCCCGGCCATGCGTCTCAGCGGCGCTTCAGCAATTGTTCGAGGCTGCGGTGCTGGCCATGCCGCGCATGATCGGGGCTGACCGATTGCTCCAGCGCGCTGCGGATCGCCTCGATCTCGTGATCGGTGAGATGTTCAATCCCGACGAATTCGTTGCGCGCGTTGTGAACCGCCCGGATGAGCTCGTCGAGCTTGGCCTGCATGGCTGCAGCATCGCGGTTCTGCGAGTTCTGGATCAGGAACACCATCAGGAAGGTTGCGATGGTGGTCCCGGTGTTGACGACCAGCTGCCACGTATCGGACCAGTCGAAGATCGGCCCGCTCGTGCCCCACAAGAGAATGATCAGAACGGCCAGCACAAAGGCTGCTGGCTGCCCCGCGGCAAAGGCGGTGCGCGAGGCGAGGATGGTGAAGATGCGGTCCATGTGCAGATGCCTCCATGCTGCTGCCGACTTGAAGAGGTCGTGCCGCAGCGCCCCATGTTGCTCCTGAACGGGGCGCGAGACAATGCCGGGGGCGGTCGGGACCTACCCCCGCATCACCTTGGCAAAGGCCTCGATCGCGGCGACCTCGTCCCCGCCCCAGATGGCGTGGCTGACGGCGAGGAAATCCGCGCCTGCCTCGACCAGCGGTGCGCAGTTGGCAGGCGTAATGCCGCCGATGGCGACGCAGGGGATTTCGAACAGCTGACTCCACCATTGCAGCAATTCGGGCTCGGGGCGCTCGGCATCGCCCTTATCCTTGGTGGCGGAGGCATAGAACGCCCCGAATGCGACATAGTCCGCCCCCGCCTCGCCTGCTTCCATCGCCATGTGGCGGCTGGCGTGGCAGGTGACGCCGATTTGCGCCTCTCGGCCGAGTTCGGCGCGCGCGTCTTTCGGAGAGCCGTCGCCCTGCCCCAGATGCACCCCGTCGGCCTTGATGCGCTTGGCGAGCGCCACCGAATCGTTGACGATGAAGGCGACGTCATGCGCCGCACAGATCGCCTGGCATGGCGCGGCGAGACGCGCGGCCTCGTGCTGATCGACATCCTTCACCCGGAACTGGAAGGCAGTGACAAGATCGCCATGCCGCCGTGCGCCGGCCGCCAGTGCACGTTCGAGCCGCGCGGGGAAGTCGCCGCCAACGTCGAGGGGCGAGATGAGGTAGAGCTGTGTCTGGGTCATGGGGGCGTGTCGCTAACGCCTCGCGCCCCTGCTGTCACCTGTCAGACGCTTGCCGCGGCGATCTGGTCGATGGCCTTGCCGAGCACCGCGTCGAACTCCGCGTCCGACTGGCCCTTGCGCAGGTCCTGCAGCAGCCCGCGGCTGAAGCTCGCGATCATGCCGGGGTTATTCGCAAGGCGCACGCAGGCATCGTCGGTCGAGAAGCCGCCCGACAGCGCAACCACGCGCAGCACCTTGGGGTGCCGGGTCAGCGGGGTGTAGAGGCCCGGGGTGGCCGGGATCGAGAGCTTGAGCATCACCTGCTGGCCATCGGGCAGCGCATCGAGGTGCTTCGTGATCTCAGCGAGGAGGATGGCTTCCCCCTCGGCGCGGTCTGCGGCGGTGATGTCGTATTCGGGCTCGATGATCGGCATGAGGCCCGCCGCGATGATCTGCGCGCCCACCTCGAACTGCTGGGCGACCACAGCGGCGATCCCGGCGGGGCTCGCCGACTTGATGACCGAGCGCATCTTGGTGCCGAACATGCCCGCAGCCGCCGACTTTTCGAGCAGCGCGGCAAGCTTCACCATCGGCTTCATCAGCTGGACGCCATCAGCCTCGTCGGCCAGCCCCTCGTCGACCTTGATGAAGGGCACGATCCCGCGCGCCTTCAGCGCATCGCCAGTGGGCTTGCCATCCACCGCGCCGTCCATCGTCTTCTCGAACAGGATCGCCCCGATCACCTTGCCGCTGCCGAAACACGGCGAAGTGATGACCCGCGCGCGCATCGCGTGGATCTGGGCGAACATTTCTTCATCGCCCGACCACTCGCTGTCCTCCACCCCGTAGCCCCGCAGCGCCTTGGGGGTCGAGCCGCCCGATTGGTCAAGCGCGGCGATGAATCCCTGTCCGGTGGCGATGCGGGTCGTCATTTCCTGGGTGTTCATGGCTGGCTTCCTCCGGTGCGAAAACGGTCTGGGGTGCGGCCGGTTTGCCGCCTATGCATACCTATGCACAACCCCTTGCCGCGCGCCTTAACGAGCCTTCGCGGATGCTGCAACCGCGAAGGATGGCGCGCGCGGATCAGCGGTGCGACAGGCGCCGGATGATGCCGGTGAAGCTCAGGGCGGGCTTGCCGTCGCCGGTGACGAGACCGCGCACGAAAATCGTCTTCCCGCCCCCGCGCGTCACCTCCCCGCGTGCCTCGACCAGCGCACCGGGGGCGATCGAACCGAGGAAGTCGCCGGCAAGGTTCAGCGTCACCGCGTGCCCCCCGTCAAGCTCGTCGGTGGCGATGGCGAAGAGCGCGAAGTCGGCGAAGGTCAGCATGCACCCGCCGTGCATGAAGCCGCCGCCGTTCATGTGGCGCGGTTCGGCGCGGAAGGCGCTGGTGTAGCTGCCGTCATCCTCGCGGCGGTAATAGAACGGGCCGGAGCGGGTCTCGAACGGATCGCCCTGCCAGTACCGCCACCCGGCAAATTCACCCGATTCCATCACCGACAGGGTGCCGTAGGAAGTCTCGACCGCTTCGCTCATGTCACGTCCACAATTGCAGCGCCCGCACCGAATCGGCGTAGGCTGCGCCCTCGTCGAGCCGGGCGAGACTCAGTTCAACCAGTTTCCATCCGCCGATCGTTCCGCAGCGCCACATCTGGGTGACCAGAAAGCGCCCCTCCCACGGCCACGCGCCGAGCCGCAGTTCGAGCTCGGCCCCGGCGACGAACCACGCCGCCTTGCCATGCTGGCGCACGAACACTTCGCGGAAGGCGAAGCGGGTGCAGGCAAAACCGCGCTCCATCGCGGCCAGAAAGCTCGGGCGATCAAGCAGTTGCGGCGGCGCGGTGCCGACCATCATCATGCTGTCGCGCGCCGTCAGCTTCTTCACCGCCTTGGCATCGCCGGCGATCCACGCCCGCATGAAGCCGAGCGCCAGCGCCTCGATCTCGGCAGGCGTGTCGGCCATGGATCAGCCTTCGAGCGCGGCGACGCCGGGCAGCACGCGGCCTTCCATCCATTCGAGGAAGGCACCGCCAGCGGTGGAAATATAGGTGAAATCCTCCGAAGCCCCCGCATGGGCGAGCGCCGCGACCGTATCTCCGCCCCCGGCCACGCTGATCAGCGAGCCTTCGAGCGTCAGCGCCGCAGCCGTGCGGGCGAGGGCAACCGTGGCGGCATCGAAGGGCTCGGTCTCGAAGGCGCCCAGCGGCCCGTTCCACACCAGCGTGCGGCAGGTCTTGAGCACATCCGCAAGCGCCTCGACCGCCGTGGGCCCGACATCGAGGATCATCTCGTCTTCGGCGACCTCGTGGACGTTGCAGACCCGCAGGGACGCCGGGTTGGCGGCGAATTCCTTGGCGACGACCACGTCATAGGGCAGGTGCACGGTGCAACCGGCGCGCTCGGCCTCGTCCATGATCGCGGTGACCGTGGGAGCAAGATCGTGCTCGCACAGGCTCTTGCCGACATTCACCCCGCGCGCGGCGAGGAAGGTGTTGGCCATGCCCCCGCCGATGATGAGGTGCTGGACCTTGCCCACCAGATGTTCGAGCACGGCGAGCTTGGTCGAAACCTTGGCCCCGCCGACCACCGCCGCAACCGGCGTCTCGGGCGCGCCGAGAGCTGCGTCGAGGGCCTTGAGTTCCGCCTCCATCGAACGACCCGCATAGGCGGGCAGATGGTGCGCCAGCCCCTCGGTGGTGGCATGGGCGCGGTGCGCGGCGCTGAAGGCGTCGTTGACGTAAAGCGTGCCGTGCGCCGCGATCGCCTGCGCGAGATTGGGGTCGTTCTTCTCCTCGCCCGGCCAGAAGCGGGTGTTGTCGAGCAGGCCGATATCGCCTGCGCGCAGGATCGAGCTCACCGCCTGATCGACCACCGGCCCGGCGATTTCGGGGATGAACATGATCTCCTTGCCGATCACCCGCTCGACATCGCCGATCACCATGCTCGTGGAGAGTGTGGAGGACCGCGCGCCGCCGGGCCGTCCGAAATGCGCCAGCAGCAGCACCTTGGCCCCGCGCCCTGCGAGTTCGAGGATGGTCGGCTTGACCGCCTCGACCCGCGTCACGTCGGTGGCCGAACCGTCCTTCATCGGAAGGTTGAGGTCGACGCGGACGAGCGCGACTTCGCCGGTGAGGTCGGCGGGCAGATCATCGAGGGTCTTGAAGCGTGCCATCATTCTTTCCCGTCATTCCGGCGAAGGCCGGAACCCAGAAGGCTCCGACGACGCTCATGCGCTCTGGGCCCCGGCCTGCGCCGGGGTGACGTTCAGGGGCTTACAGAAACTTCGCCACCACCCCGGCGGTGTCGATCATGCGGTTGGAGAAGCCCCACTCGTTGTCGTACCAGCTGACGACGCGGGCGAGCTTGCCTTCCATCACGCTGGTTTCCAGCGAATCGACGGTAGAAGAGGCCGGGTAGTGGTTGAAATCGCTCGAAACCAGCGGCTGGTCGGTGTAATCGAGCACGCCCTTCATCGGGCCTTCGGCAGCGGCCTTCAGCGCGGCGTTGATTTCTTCTGCAGTCGTGTCGCGGCTCGGCACGAAGACGAGGTCGACCATCGAGACATTCGGCGTCGGCACGCGCACCGACGACCCGTCGAGTTTGCCCTTGAGTTCCGGCAGCACCAGCCCCACGGCGCGGGCGGCGCCGGTGGTGGTGGGGATCATGTTCTGCGCGCCTGCACGGGCGCGGCGCAGGTCCGGGTGGATCTGGTCGAGCATGCGCTGGTCGTTGGTGTAGGAATGGATCGTGGTCATGAAACCGCGCTCGATCCCGATCACATCGTTCAGCACCTTGGCGACCGGCGCGAGGCAGTTGGTGGTGCAGCTCGCGTTGGAGATGATCACGTCCTCGGCGGTCAGCGTTGCGTGGTTCACGCCGTAAACGATGGTCTTGGAAACGCCCGTCGCAGGCGCCGAGATCACCACGCGCTTGGCCCCGGCGGCAAGGTGCGGGCGCGAAGCCTCATCCGACTGGAAGAAGCCGGTGCATTCGAGCACGATGTCCACGCCCATGGCGGCGTGCGGCAGATTGGCGGGATCGCGCTCCTTGGTGACCGCGATGCGCTTGCCGTTGACGACAATCGCGTCGCCATCGGCAGTCACTTCGCCCGCGAAGCGCCCGTGGACGGAGTCGAAGGCGAACAGCAGCGCATTGGCCTTGGCGTCGGCCAGATCGTTGATCGCGACCAGTTCGAGATCATGATCGCTGCGCTCAAGGATGGCGCGGGCGACGAGGCGGCCGATGCGGCCGAAACCATTGATGGCGACTTTGGTGGCCATGAGAGGTACTCCTGTTTAAGCGTTCAGTTTGTTCAGGATTTGCGGGACGATTGCCTCCGCCGTGAAGCCGAAATGGGCAAAAAGATCGCCCGCCGGTGCCGAAGCGCCGAAGCCGTCGATACCGATGTTGAGGCCGGATGTTCCGGTGTAGCGTTGCCATCCGAAGGTGCTCGCCGCCTCGATCGAGACGATCAGCGCGTCTGCGGGCAGCAGGTCGGCGCGGTATTCGGCGGGCTGTTCGTCGAAGAGTTCGGTCGAGACCATCGACACGACGTCGGCCCCCACTCCTTGCGCTTCGAGCTGCACGGCGCAGGCGGCGGCGAGCTCGACTTCCGAACCGGTGGCGAGGATCACCACCTTGCGCAGGCCCTCGGCCGCCTTGAGCCGGTAGCCGCCCTTGGCGGACAGGTTCTCGCCCGCATCTGCGACGCGCAGCTGCGGCAGGTTCTGCCGGGTCAGCGCCAGCACGCTCGGCCGGTCCTTCTGGGCGAGCGCGATGTCCCAGCACTCGGCTGTCTCGACCGCATCGGCCGGGCGCATCACGAGAAGATTGGGCATTGCCCGCAGCGAGGCGAGGTGTTCGACCGGCTGGTGGGTCGGCCCGTCCTCGCCCAGCCCGATGCTGTCATGGGTCATCACGTATATGACGCGGCAATGCTGCAGCGCCGACAGGCGGATCGCGCCGCGCGCATAATCGGTGAAGACGAGGAAGGTCCCGCCATAGGGCATCACGCCGCCATGCAGCGCCATGCCGTTCATCGCCGCGGCCATACCGAATTCGCGGATGCCGTAATAGACGTAGCGGCCCGCGTAATCGTCGCGGGTGAAGGCCCCGATCCCGCCTGCCAGCGTGTTGTTCGATCCTGTCAGGTCCGCGCTGCCGCCGATCGTGTCGGGAAGCTGCGGGTTGATCGCCGCGAGCGCGATTTCGGAAGCCTTGCGGGTGGCGATCTTCTGCGGCGCGGCGATGAGGCCGGCGATGTGCCCGGCGAGGCTGAAATCCTCCGGCAGGTCGCCCGCCATGCGGCGCTCGAACTCGGCCTTGTGCGGGCTCGCTTCGAGGCGCCCCGCCCAGGCGCCATGCGCGGCGCGGCCCGGCTCGGCGGCGCTGTGCCAGTCGGCGCGGATCTCGGTGGGGATGTCGAACGGCGCGTGCGCCCAGCCCAGCGTCTCGCGCGTGGCGGCGACCTCGGCAGCACCCAGCGGCGAGCCGTGGGTCGCGCTGGTGCCCTGCTTGTTGGGCGCGCCCTTGCCGATCAGCGTGCGGCAGGCGACCAGCGACGGGCGCGGGTCGGCCTTGGCCTCCTGCAACGCGCGCTCGATATCGACGAAGTCGTGGCCGTCGCACTCCGTCACGTGCCACCCGGTCGCGACATAGCGGGCCTTGATGTCCTCGGAGGTGGACAGGTCCGTCGCGCCGTCGATGGTGATGCGGTTGTCGTCCCACAGCACGTTGAGGCGGCCCAACTGGAGGTGCCCGGCGAGCCCGATCGCCTCGTGGTTGATGCCCTCCATCAGGCAGCCGTCACCCGCGATCACCCAGGTGCGGTGGTCGACAAGGTCGTCGCCGTAAACGGCATTAAGGTGCCGCTCGGCCATTGCCATGCCGACCGCCATCGCGAGGCCCTGCCCGAGCGGGCCAGTGGTGCACTCGACGCCCTCCAGCAGGAAGTTCTCCGGGTGGCCCGCACACGGACTGGAGAGCTTGCGGAAGTTCCGGATGTCCTCGATCGTCGGCGCGGCATAGCCGGTGAGGTGGAGCAGGCTGTAGATCAGCATCGACCCGTGACCGGCGCTGAGCACGAAACGGTCCCGGTCGGCCCACTTGGGCGCGGAAGGATCGAACTTGAGGTGCCCGGTGAACAGCACCGTCGCCACGTCCGCCATGCCCATCGGCATGCCCGGGTGACCCGAATTGGCCGCCTCGACCGCGTCCATCGAAAGGGCGCGGATGGCGTCGGCCATCGGTTGAAGGCGGGCGGCATCGAGGCTCATGGGCACGCAATTCTCCTGCTGCGGCGCTGCCCCCGGCCGGCGGCGGGGCGCGCTCCTGGTCCGGCGGGCCGGGAATGCCGCGGATGTCCCGCGATTCGCCCCCGCCGGGCTCGCGCAGTGCCATTGCCGAGGGCAAGGGGGAGGTCAACCTCGCCCGCGCATCGGCGCGCGGTCCGTCCCCTGCGCCACTTATCAACAGCCCCGCCCAAGGCTTTGCGTGCGCAGCATTGTCTTGGTATCGACATGCCCCATGAGTGCCGACCGCATCGACGCCGCCATGGCCCGGATCGAGGCTGCGATGGCCCGCATCGACACCGCACGCGAAGCTGCTGCGGGCGGTGAGGGACGCGCGGGCGGGGCTTCGGCGCGGGTCGTGGAGCTGGTCAATGTCCACGAAAAACTGCGCGAGCAAGTCGCGGAAAGCCTTCGCGAACTCGACGATCTGCTGGCCCAGCTGGAGGAGTGAGGAGCGATGAGCACTGTCACTCTTGCGATCGGCCCCAAAAACTACACGGTGGCCTGCGCCGATGGGCAGGAAGCGCATATCGAGGCTCTCGGGGCGATGATCGCCGAGAAGTATGCGCAGCTCGGCACCGCCCGCGCGCCGCTGGAGGCGCAGAATCTGGTCTTTGCGGCCTTGTTCCTTGCCGATGAACTGGCCGAAGCAAGAAAGCGTATCGCCGAAGCCACCGAACCGGGCGCTGCTCCCGAGGCCGACACCTCTGAACGCGATGCCCTGCGCGCGGCTGTCGCCCGGCTTGAAGCCGAGCTTGCCGCCGCCCGCGCCGCCCCGCCGGCACCGGCTGCCGCGATCCCGCAATCCGACCTGTTCGGCGCCCTGGCGCCGGCAAGTGCGGCCGGTGAAGACCTTGCCGCAAGGCTCGAAGCCCTCGCCGAGCAGGCAGAAGCCAGTGCCGCCGCGCTTGAAGCGGCCGCCGCAAGCGCCTAGATAGGTAGGTGGCGGGACTGCCCGGCACGAGCCGATTGAATATCCCTGAGGCTATAAGTAATCCAAATGGGAGCTGTCCCTGCCCTTGCGTGCCGGTTCGTCCGGAACTCTCGGGTATACGGCGCCCACCTGACGTACCACGCGTCAGAGGATTTCTAGCGCAAACGACCCATGGTGGTTCCGCCACTCTTTTGATTGTCGCATCGCCTCCGCGATGCGAACCTCGCTAGACGCGCAGCAAAGCTGCGCCCGCTGCGGGCGGCCGTTCGGCCTTGCGGCCCTTTGGGCCGTGACGGTTCTCCCCTTCAGGGAGGAGGACCACCGAAGGTGGTGGAGGGGCGAGCTGCGGTCGTGCTTGCGGCTGTCCGAGGCGGGGTCTACCGCCTGACAGCATGACCAACCTTACCAAAGCCGAACTGCGCAAGACCCTGCGCGCCGCGCGCAAGGCGCATGTCGATGCGCTGCCTGAGGCAGTGCGCGGCCTGCTGTTCCACCGCCCCCCGGCCCCGCTGCTGGCACGCATTCCGCAGGAGGCGGTGATCGGCCTCTACCACGCCGCACCCTTCGAGGCCCCGGCGGCCGCCTATGCGCGCTTTTTCCTTGAAGCCGGGCATGTCATTGCCCTCCCCCGGTTCGAGGGCCGCGCCGCGCCCATGACCTTCGCCCGCCACGGCGACCCTTACGGACAGGTCGATTGCGAAGTCGGCCCCTTCGGCATCCTCCAGCCCGAGGCCGATGCCGAGCCGCTGGTGCCCGAAATCCTGTTCGTCCCTCTCGTCGGCTTTACTGCAGAAGGCGTGCGGCTCGGACAGGGGGGCGGGCATTACGACCGCTGGCTGGCGGAACATCCCCCGGTGCTCGCCGTTGGCCTGGCATGGGACGCGCAGCTGTGCGCAGCCCTCCCCGCCGAACCCCACGACGTGCCGCTTGACGCGGTCGTCACCCCCACCCGGATCTATGGAAGCCTGTGATGCGCGAGACCCCCACCTGGCGAATACCCTTCGGCATCTTCGGCCTGTTCGCCGCTTTGATGGCCTATGGCCTCGTCATCGCCCGATACGCGCCCGCGCTGATTGGTACCTGGTCGGGCGGTGCGCAGACGGTGGTCTATGTGGTGCTGGGGCTTGTCTGGCTGCTGCCCTTGCGGCGCTTCCTGATCTGGATGGAGACCGGGCGCTGGAGCCCGCCTGCCGCACCGCAGGCAAAAGAAAAGGCGGACTGACGCCCGCCTTATCCGTGCCCTGAGGGCTGTTTTCCGCGAAACACGTGGCGCGAGTGACGGGGCTCGAACCCGCGACCTCCGGCGTGACAGGCCGGCGCTCTAACCGACTGAGCTACACCCGCGCATCGTGTTCCCGAACCGGCGGCGCTGGCCGCCCCGTCCGTGGAGCAGCGCCATTAGGCGGGGCGCATCGGGCTGTCAACGCCCCTTTGCCCGCCGCTGGCGCAATATTTTCCCCTAGTCGACCAGCAGCAAGGCGGGGGTCTCGATCAGCCGCCTGATCGCCTGCACGAAACTCGCCGCATCGTGGCCATCGACGACGCGGTGATCGCAGGAAATCGAGATGTTCATCAGCTTGCGCTTGGCGATGCGGTCCCCGCCCATCCCATCGGGGACGAACATCGGGCGCTCGACGATGCGGTTGGGGCCGATGATCGCCACCTCCGGGCGGTTGATGACCGGGGTGGTGGCGACCCCGCCGAGAGGCCCCAAGGAGGTGATGGTGAGTGTGGAACCGGAGAGCTCGTCCGAGGTCGCCTTGCCGGTCCGCGCGGCATCGGCCAGACGCCCGATCTCGCGGG